>Ga0210406_10008736_pt1 | contig 10128 bp, 10 predicted proteins | sample IncBWC30MmetaG_FD_155454 | JGI IMG/M metagenome (GOLD analysis project Ga0210406, IMG submission 155454) | Forest soil microbial communities from Barre Woods Harvard Forest LTER site, Petersham, Massachusetts, United States - Inc-BW-C-30-M | ecosystem: Environmental > Terrestrial > Soil >... | reverse complement strand
GCAACCTGGCATGCGCTGGTTGCGGCAAGATCCAGTACCCGGCGCACGTGCTGAAGCAGAACCTCTCGCCCGAGGAGTGTTTCCGGGCGGTGGAGGAGTGTGGCGCGCCGATGGTTTCGATACCGGGTGGCGAGCCGCTGATGCACCCCCAGATTGCGGAAATTGTCGCCGGGCTTGTGGCGCGCAAGAAGTATATCTACTTGTGTACCAATGCTTTACTGCTCAAGGAGAAGATTGACCTGTTCCAGCCCAGCAAGTACCTCACGTTCTCCGTACACGTGGACGGGCAGCGGGAAGGCCACGATTTCTCAGTTTGCCGCGAAGGCGGGTACGACATCGCGATCGACGGGATGAAGGAAGCGCTGGCGCGCGGCTTCCGCGTTACCACCAACACCACGCTCTTCGATGGCGCTGACCCCAACAGTGTGCGGGCCTTCTTCGACGAGATGATGGACCTCGGGGTCGAAGGCATGATGCTTTCGCCCGGCTACTCGTACGACAAGGCGCCGGACCAGCAGCACTTCCTGGGACGCGCGCGCACACGCCGCTTGTTCCGCGCGATGCTGGCGAATCGCAAGGCGAGGTGGGTATTCAACCAGTCTCCGTTGTTCCTGGAATTTCTGATGGGCAAGCGCGACTATCCGTGTACGCCATGGGGGATGCCAACATTCAACTTGTTCGGCTGGCAGAAGCCTTGCTATCTGTTGCAGGACGGATACGCCGATACGTTCGAAGAACTCATGCAGGCTACTGAATGGGAGCGCTACGGAACCGAATCGGGCAATCCGAAGTGCGCGAACTGCATGGTTCACAGCGGATATGAAGCGTCGGCGGTGAACGATACGTTCGGATCGCTGGGTGGCTTCCTGGCAACGGTCCGCGCGACATTTTCCAGCAAGTATCGCGATCCCGAAGCGGAGGCCATGCTGAAGGCGCATATTCGCCCGGTCCACTCTTACAACCCGCTTGTCCAGATCGGAACTGACTCCAGCCAACTCGAGGAGACACGGGCATGAGCGAGCCGCAGCGCAATTTGACCGCCGACGAACTGGAAGTCGTCGAAGGCACGGAACACCACAAGATCGAGGGCTGGGTTCCGGAGTTGGCGACCGAGGAAGACCTGCGCAACGCTCTTGAAGAGGCGTTCGACTATCGTGGCGATGTCACGATCACGCTCAAAGACCGCACGCGCCTTGAAGGTTATATCTTCGATCGCCGCAAAGGAGCTACGCTCGTCAGCTCCGTGGTGCGCCTGATTCCGCAGAATTCGGTCGAGAAGCTTTCCGTTCCGTACTCGGAGATTGCCTCCCTGGCGTTCACGGGACGCGATACCGCAGCCGGCAAGAGTTGGGAGGCCTGGGTGCGGAAGTATTGGGAGCGGAAGGCCGCGGGCGAAAAGGGAATCGCGCTGGAGCCCGAAGCTCTGGAGTAGCACCCCTCGGACTGAAGCGCTCCAAGCCCACCCTTGGTCGCGCAAAGCAAAGAATCGGGCACCGAGAGTCCCATCTCTCCACGACTTCCTCTTCGCTCACCTGCAATCGCATGGAAAACGGGAATCTTGCCGCAGTTGTTTCTGTGCGAAACTCTGCAGGCACGATAAAAGGGGTCGGAGGGTGGCAGCACAAGAGCGTCTCGACAGCGCTACACCTGGATTTCATGCGATGGGCTGCCGCTTGAGGCCGGTATGGTCCTGCTGTCGATGATCCATGCGTCGACGACCTATCACGAGCTGATCTTCGGAATGATGGTGCTTGCCGCGGGCGTCGGACTCTTCGATTGGTTGGTCACCACGGCGGCCATCACCGTTCTCGATCCATCAGAATCCAGCCGCACCGGCGCCGTTGTGTACATGTTCCAGATTGCCGGGGGATCGATCGGCGTGCTGCGAATACGGCGATCGTGGTTTCCGCATCGTCGATGCCGAGAGGAATCCATCTGGCTTTCGTGGTCGATGGCAGGTTAGCGGTGTGCAGTGCGATGGTCGCAATCCTGTTCGTGAGCTGTGTGGTTGACGTCGACCGCTTGCAAGCCTGCGGCATCACCATCGGGCGCAGGCCTGACGAGTCACTTCGCAGGCGCGTAGAAATAATAGTCAGCGGTGTAGCTGCTCTTCACCTCAGAGTTCTGCTTCGCGGACGTACAATCGGCCGCAGCGGGTGGCATCCCGCCCTTGGTGTGAATTCGCTGGATCGTCGTCACAGGCTTGAGGGCGCCGTCGCCGGAATGTCCAGTGACGGTCACGAGCAGCCACGGAATCGAATCTGGATCTGGCGAATCGACCCGGGCAGCTGCCTTCCCGGTAACTTCGCTGCCGTCGTTGTCCTTCCACGTTGGCCCGGCGTAGTGGCGACCAATCACGGCACCTTGCTGGTCATGCAGTTCGGCATCGGGGGCCTTCAACGCCCACACAAGTTTGCCGTCCGTTCCTGCCTGGCATACGTAGATCTGTGAGCCTGTCGCGTGCGCCATGAGCACGACCTGTTCACCAGCCGGAGCCTTGATATTGTCGGGGACAGCGGGGCGCGGGGTAGCCTGGCCGGCTGCATCAATGGCGATTCCGATCAACGCGAGGACTAGCAGGAGTCTTGTCATAACGCGCTGAGTTTACCACCGTTGCCGGCTCGGGCTCGCCGTACGGCGACTCTCAAGCAAATCGCAACGGCGAGAACGGCTGAAGATCGAACTCCTGTTCACCCCCTGTGATCAGCTCTGACATGCCTTGCGCCGTGATCGGCGCCAGCATGATTCCGTCGCGGTAGTGTCCGGTTGCCGCGTAGTATCCAGGCAATGAGGTCTCTCCCAGGATAGGCAGCTTGTCGGGCGAACCGGGACGCAGTCCAGCCCACGCGTCGTGGATGCGCATGTCGGCGAGCGCGGGAATCGCGCTGATGGCGGCGTGGCGCAATCGCTGGATCGTGTCGGGATCCACCCGCTTGTCGAATCCGACTTCTTCAACGGTCGCGCCGAGCAGGATACGGCCATCGGAGCGGGGAATGATGTAGACATCCGGCGTGCGCACTACGTGCTGAATCAGCGGGCCGTGGTGCGGGGTTCCAGATTGAGATGCTCCAACCTGAGGAACGAGGCAGACCATCTGGCCTTTCACCGGGCGAGTCGGAATCGAAAGCGGCTCGATTTGGGCGGCCCACGCGCCACAACAATTTACGACGACACCAGCGGCGTATTCGGAATGAGTCGTTTTGACTCCCGCGACGCATCCCTCCGATGCCAGGATTTCGACTGCGGCAGATCCGGTGACGAAATCGACGCCGCGGCTCCTGGCGGCTTGTATCAGAGCGTGAGTCAGTCCCCGGGGATCGACGCTACGCTCATGGAGAAACCAAGAGTTCTGCCCCTTCAGGCTGAGCAGCGGCTCAAGTGCCACAACCTCGGTGTCTGTTAAGCGACGCGAGTCGGAACATTCCGGAGCTTCTCCGTCGCCGAGGCACGCAATGGTTCCGGCGTCGCGAAGATCGGCCGACTCACCCGATTCGACTCGTAACTCATTCACAAAACCGGGATACAGACGGGCGCTGGCGGCGACGAGGGGCTTCAGTTCGGGTGGTATATGAGGGTCACAACTGGCGATCATGCCCCCGGCGGCGTAGGAGGCTTCCCGGCCGGGTTCCTGCCTGTCGAGGAGCAGCACGCTGAGGCCACTGGACTTGAGACGCCAGGCCAAGGACAGGCCGATGACACCGCCGCCAACGATGATCGCGTCCCATGTTCGCACTGGTCGATTGTAGAGCAGGCTTGACGGTGGACGGGCGAGGGGCACTAAGGTTGCAACTTAGAGCGAGATTTCGGGTTTTGAACGTCTATAATAGGAAGGGACACAGCCAACGGCTCTGAAGCCTCAGCTTTCACCTGCTGGGGAAAAACAGATTCGCCTCGGTCTGAAAGTCCGCAGGGAATGACAGAGGAAAGCGATTTAGCGTCCCGACTAAGGTCCGTGCCGTGACGCGAAAAACGTCCACCTGCTCGTGGCGCTACGCGGAGTTTTTCCAGCCTTTAGCACCTAAGTTTAAGTGTGATCGGTCCGCAGGACCTGAGAATCAGTACGAAAGGGATTACTGATGTACGAAGAGGATTTGACTCATTCCGTGGAGACCCACCCCCAGAGCGGGGGCGCAGACCACAGCGGCTTGCTGAAGTACATACTGCTTGCGGTAGCACTGGTGTACGTACTTGCATCACTGTACTTCATGTACACGTTGAAGGGCCGGCTGGATTCGCTAGACCAGAAGCAGCAGGCGCTGGAATCGGCGCAGACCGAGCTCACAGCGCGGCTGCACAGCACGAAGTCGGAATTCAAAGAGGCGTTGACTTCGCAGGTGGGACAGACGAAAGAAGAAATCGCACGCCGGGCTGCTGAGCTGGAACGGCAACAGAAAGCCGCGGACGCCAAGCTTTCCGCCGCACAAAGCCAGCAGGGCCAACAGATCGCCGCCGTCAGCGGGGAAGTGAGCGGGGTGAAGTCTGAAGTCGGTGCGGCCAAGACCGACATCGCCAAGACGCAGACGGATTTGCAGGCGACCAATCAGAAGCTCGAGCGCACGATCGGCGACCTGGGTGTGCAGAGCGGATTGATTGCGCACACATCGGCCGAGCTCGACGTGTTGAAACACAAGGGAGACCGCAACTACTTCGACTTCACGCTGCACAAAGGAGCGAAGACCCCGATTTCGACGGTGAGCTTCGAGTTGAAGAAAGTGGACGCGAAGAAGAGCCGGTTCACGCTCAATGTGATTGCCGACGACAAGACGATCGAGAAGAAAGACCGCACGGTGGGCGAGCCGCTGCAGTTTTACACGGGTCGCGATCACCTGCTATATGAGGTCGTGGTGTTCTCAGCCGACAAGAACAGCATCACGGGATACCTGAGCACTCCCAAGAACGCACCCAAGCCGGTCTCTCCGTCGTAGAGTTTCGCCGAGTAGCGAGCAAACGAAGCCAGAGCGTGCCTCTGGCTTCGTGCTTTTTTACGACTACTTCGCCGGCGCGTTACCCTTCTCGCGGAGCTCGATGGACTTCTGATCGTAGGGGATAATGGTCACGCTGAGGTCTTTCCGCGCGTAAAACTCTTCTTTGGTGATGGGAAAGGCGGCCATGACACTGCCCTTGGCCTCGCCTCCCGGCGGGATTTTGGTTTCGACCCTCAGGGGCTCCGTGGCATAGGCCTGCAAGTCAGGAAAAGCCTGCAAATAGCGCGCGTAGTCCACCGCCGACGCCGCGTCATCTGATGATTCGCCCTTGTCGGTCGTGATGGTGGCCTTGATCTCCTTGATGTAGAGCATCGTGCCGCCGACGTTGCGCAGCGTTACCTGCATGAGGACCATGGAATAGGGGTTGTCCTGCTGCTGCATGGCGAAGGCCTGATCGACATGGCCTTGCGCGATGGGCTTGGAACGAAAAATGTAGGCGACTCCAGCGACGAAGACCACGACGACAACCAGCGCAACCGCCAGCGGAGCAACGGGCGGAAGGGTGCGCCGGGCGCTGTCGAATTCTTCGGTAATCGGGACGTGGCCCGCGTCGAACCCGGGCCCTGGTTTGGGAAAGTTAGTGTCTGCTATTGGCGGCACCTCCTGGGCGAAGCGCCGATTGTAGCTTACGCCCGCAGGGCCGGGGATTCACCTAGTTTGTTGGCCAGTGGTGCTTTATCGCGCGCCGAAATTCTTTTTCGGGAAGCGTGTTGAGTACGTCTTTCGGCGTAAGCCATGCGCGGCGCGCCTGCAGAATTCCGTACTTGATCTTCTCAAAGTGCGAGGTGTGATGGGCGTCGGTGTTAATTACGATTTTGACACCGTGGTCGCGCGCCATGCGGAGGTGTACGTCGTTCAGATCGAGCCGATCAGGGTAGGCATTCAGCTCCATCGCGACCTGGTTCTCGGCCGCGGTTCTCAGGAGCGCCTCGAAATCGAAGTCATAGGCTTCGCGGCGCAACTGCAGCCGGCCGGTCGGGTGGCCCAGGATTGCGACATTCTTGTTGCCGATCGCGCGGAGCAAACGGTCGGTCATCTGTGCGGGTTCCTGGTTGAAGGCGGTGTGCACGCTGGCGACGACCACGTCCATCTGCTCCAGCACAGAGTCGGAGAGATCGAGAGCTCCATCGCTGAGGATGTCGACTTCGATGCCAGACATGATGGTGATGCCTTCGATGTGATCGTTTGCGGCCTTGATGCGAGCAATATGCTTTACGGCCCGCTTATCGTCGAGGCCGTTGGCCATGGCGAGGTTCTTGGAGTGGTCGGTGATGGCGATGTAGCGATAGCCCCGTACCTTGGCGGCTTCGGCCATCTCCTCGATGGTGTTTCGTCCGTCGGTCTCGACGGTGTGCATGTGCACTTCGCCGCGGATGTCCTGAAGCGTGATGAGGTCGGGCAGGGTGTGCTTCTCGGCGGCCTCGATTTCGCCGTTGTTTTCGCGGAGTTCGGGCGGAATCCAGTCAAGCTTGAGGGTGTGGTACACGTCTTCCTCGGTTTTACCCGCGACCCACTCGTTGTCTTTCAGCCGGTTCAGGCCATACTCGTTCAGGGTGAGTCCCATCTTCAATGCACGTTGGCGGAGAGCGACACCGTGGCTTTTTGATCCTGTGAAATATTGCAGGCCAGCACCGAAGCAGTCCGGTGCAAGGGTGCGCACATCGACCTGCAAACCGCTGCGCAGCTTGAAGCTGACCTTGTTATCGCCTTTGGCAAGGACCTGGTCGATCCCGGGGAACTTGACTATTTCTTCGATGAGGGCCGCGCGCTGGGCGTCGTCGATGCAGCAGGGGCCGGTGACGAGGACATCGAGGTCGCCAACCGTCTCGCGGCCCCGACGCAGGGAGCCAGCCGGAGTGATGGCGTCAATTCCCTTGATGTGCTTGAGCTGCTCAGTGAGCTTTTGGGCGGTGCGATCTGCTTCGTCGATGAGGAAACGGCCGGAAATGCGGCGGTAGTCCGCAATCGCCTTGAGTATCTTCTTCTCGCCTTTTTCACTCATGCGAGGCAGGGACTGGAGCTTGCCTGCTTTCGCCAGCTCCTCGAGGCCGGTTACGTCGCTTACCTGAAAGGCGCTCCAGATGAGGGCGATGGTTTTGGGGCCGAGGCCTTGGATCTTGAGCAGCTCGAGCATGGACGGGCGATATTTCTGCAAGAGCTCCTGATGCAGGCTGAGTTTCCCGGTTTGCGCCAGTTGCTGAATATTGGCCGCCATGCTCTTGCCGATACCCGGAATCGCGAGCAACTGCTTCGCATCGCCGGCGAGAGCGGAAACCTGCTGGGGGAGTCCCTCGAGGGTTTCTGCTGCGTTGCGATAGGAGCGAATGCGGAAAGAGTCGTCGCCGTTGATCTCCATGAGGTCGGCGGTTTCGTAAAAGATGGATGCGATGCTCTTGTTGTCCACGCGCTATACCCGCAGGAATTGTACCGTGGGACCGACAGGGGTTGAACGGACGAAGCGGCGCCACGCGGGCCAAAGAAAACCCGGCCATAGGGCCGGGACTCGGTGGCTGACAGGAATTGTCTTTATTGCACTTTTACTACGTTGGCAGCTTGCGGACCTTTCTGGCCATCCACGATCTCAAACTCCACCACATCGCCCTCCTGTAAGCTCTTGTAACCTTCGGCAGTCAGAGCGCTGTAGTGAACGAACACATCGGGACCATCGTCACGCCCGATAAAGCCAAAGCCTTTCGCGTTATTGAACCACTTCACGGTTCCTTTCAATTTCACTTTCTGTTCCTCCGGGCAACCGGCCATCTGCGGTCTTAGGCAGACACCGTTCATGGATTAGGTCAAGCAGGTCGAAGCGAACGGGCCGGCTCCCGTAGAAATGAAATTTCCAGATGGGCGCTGGCGGATCGGAGTCATGCCTCTTGAACCGTCTTGCAAGATTGTGTAGGAAGTTCGTGGTGTTGTCAACGGAGTATACAGCGTCGGAGTGGGTTCAGGGGCGTGATTCAGGCCGACTTAATGCCAGGTTAACGAACACGGGCGATGACGACTGCCTGCGTCGTTATTTGCAACCGGCACGATGTTCCTACTTACCGGCCTGTTCGTGATACCAGAACACGCTGGCGATGGTCTTTCCGTCACGAATCTTTCCTGAGCGGATGAGCTTCAAGACTTGTGACAGCGGAACAAGCTGATGCTCGATGCGCTCGTCGTCCTCGGGTTGGGACCTGCCGGGTTCGAGGCCGCGAGCCAGGAAGACGGTCATGGTCTCTTCCAGGAAGCCGGGGCTGGGGTAGAAGAAGAGGGCTTTTTTCCACAGGGAGGCGCGATAGCCAGTTTCCTCCCGTAATTCCCGCTTGCCGGCGGCCAGTGGCAGTTCGCCGGGATCGATGCGTCCGGCAGGCAGCTCGAGCATGAAATCTTGTGTGGCGTACCGGTATTGGCGCTCCAGGAGTATGCGGGGCTCCGCGGAAGACTGGTCCACGGCGAGGACGACCACCGATCCGGAGTGGCGGATGACTTCGCGGATGGCAGTGACTCCGTTGGGTTCCTGAACACGGTCGCGAGTGACGTGGAAGACCCGACCGGTGAAGACGGTTTTGGAGGAAAGGATCTTCAGGCGTGGCACGGTCAGTTTTGTGGCGGTCTGACTGGGTGGCTTGCGGGGAGCGGCTTTTCTGCTGAGCATGCTGTCCACTATAGAACAGGCGCGCGGGACGGCGGCGGGGGAAGCGACCGGGTTTGTTATGCTGGCCGCGATGAGAAAGGCAACTGCGAAGCGCGGCACGGTTGGCATAGTCGGACCGGGCCGGCTTGGATCTGCTTTGGCCATCAACCTTGCGCGTGCGGGGTACGCGATAGCGTTCCTTGTCGGCCGACCGCGAAAGCGGGTGTCGGGCGACACTGAAAAGCTTGCGCCTCGAGTGGGAGCAAAGATCTTGACACTCGAAGAAGCTGGGTCTGAGGCGGGGTTGGTTTGGATCACGGTTCCGGACGATACGATCGGCGATGTCGCAGCGAAGCTGGCCGCAGCCGGGGAGTGGCGGGGAAGAATGGTGTTCCATTCCAGTGGGGCGCTCACGAGCGACGTGCTGGCACCACTGAGAGCGAAGGGAGCTCGAGTAGCATCGGTGCATCCCGGAATGACTTTTGTGCGCAAGACGACGCCGACGATGGAAGGCGTGCCGTTTGGAGTCGAGGGCGATGCAGAAGCTGTTCGGGTGGCGAGGAGGGTAGTTCGCGACCTGGGGGGGACGGCTTTCACCATCAAGAAGCGGAACAAAGTGCTCTACCACGCCTTTGATACGTTCGCCTCGCCCATGGTGATCGCACTCATGAGTTCGCTGGAACAAGTAGGCAGGGCGGCGGGGATAAAGCGGTCGGAGCTGAGAAGCATGGCGGGGCCGCTGCTGCGGCAGACGATTGACAATTACCTGGAGCATGGAGCTGCGGCGGCACTTAGCGGACCACTGGCGCGCGGAGATGTGGCAACGGTGCGCCGCCATCTTTCCGCTTTACGCAAGGTTCCAGAAGCACGAGAGGCTTATCTCAGCCTGTTGCGAGTGGCGGTGAAGTCTCTTCCGGTTAAGAACAGGGGAGAGCTCAAGAAACACTTGAAACGAGCAGGAAAAGGGAAGAGGGGTCGGGCATGTTAAGCCGCGCCGCTGTTGCTACAAGCCGGAGAAGAGGTGGCCCATGCGGTCTTTCTTGGTTTGCAGATACCTCTCCGCATGTTCGTAGGGCTCGACTTCCGCCGGGACACGCTCGACCACCTGGATTCCCGCGTTCTCCAGCGCAGCCACTTTGTCGGGGTTGTTCGAGATCAGGCGTGCGGCGCTAACTCCCAGCTGCTTGAGCATTTCAGCAGGGAGCTTGTACTGGCGATAGTCTGAGTCGTAGCCGAGTTCCTCATTCGCCTCGATGGTATCGAGTCCACGGTCCTGCAGTTCGTAGGCCTGAAGCTTGGCCATCAGTCCGATTCCGCGACCCTCCTGCTGTTCGTAAATCAGGATGCCAGCGCCTGCTTCGGCGATCAGGGAGAGCGCCAGCTCCAGCTGTTGGCGGCAATCGCAGCGCATGGAGCCGAAAACATCGCCGGTCAGGCACTGGGAGTGGATGCGCACCAGGGGCGGAGCGGAGTGGATGTCTCCCATGACGAGAGCGACGGCTTCTTCCTTCTCGGGAGCGA
>Ga0210406_10008734_pt1 | contig 10128 bp, 9 predicted proteins | sample IncBWC30MmetaG_FD_155454 | JGI IMG/M metagenome (GOLD analysis project Ga0210406, IMG submission 155454) | Forest soil microbial communities from Barre Woods Harvard Forest LTER site, Petersham, Massachusetts, United States - Inc-BW-C-30-M | ecosystem: Environmental > Terrestrial > Soil >... | reverse complement strand
TCAAAAACGTGCTCAGGACGCGGGCTTTAAGGTCATCGGTGAGGTGCAGGCCGCTGGTGGCCACGCGGGCCAGCGATTCACCGTTGGTGGTAATGAATTTCAAGATGTCCCGTTGCCGGTCCTGGGGGGCGTTGCCCAGCGCGGTTTCCCGGCGCATCTCGGCACAACTGGCTTCCAGCGACAAGGTGAAGTGCAGAATACAGACCTTCTGCTCCGCCAGGGCGGCGGGGACGTCGTGTTTGCATCCCGAGATGTGGCAAGTATCGCTCATCGTACCCAAAAGGGTGGTTTTTGATAGGTAACATTCTTAGCACGGAAAATCCAGCAGACAGATTGGCCTTGCGGCGTATGAAGTAGCTGCCCATTTTGGGAGGAACCTGCCCGTTCGAACAGTGGTTTGCCTGGGGGAGCGCCGCCGGCGGGGGCGGGCGAACACGCGTTTGCGATCGTCGCTGGCAAAAATTTTCAAAAATGTTTGACAGCGCCGGGCGTGCAACTGTATAAATATACAGAGGGCTGTATATTTCGCATGAGCGCGACGAAAACATACCGGCACGGGCAGATCCTACGGCTGGTTTCGAGCGAACGGATCGGCAACCAGGAGGATTTGCGCCGCCGGCTGGCGCAGCAACGGTTGCGCGTGACGCAAGCCACGCTTTCGCGCGACCTGCAGGAATTGAAGCTCATCAAGACCTCGGACGGCTACAAGACCGGCTCGGCCTTGCCGGATGAATCGGCGAACGTCGCCCCGCTGACCCGGGCGCTGCGTGAATTCCTTCTGGACATTCGCCCCGCGGAGAATTTGTTGGTCTTGAAAACGCCTCCCAGCGGGGCTCAACCGCTCGCCGCAGCCGTGGATGCCGCGAAGTTTCCGGAGATTGCCGGTACGATCGCCGGGGACGACACGGTCCTGATAATCACCCCCAGCCGCAAGACGCGCGACTCTCTGCAGAAGAAGATCGAAGCGCACGTGAAATGAGAGATCCCGGCAACATCGCCGTCATTGGTGTCACCGGCTATACGGGTTTCGAGCTGGCGACGCTGCTGTTGCGCCATCCGGGCATCGGCAAGCCGGCCTTTTATGTGCGCGAACCGAACGGGGCGCGCTGCCTTTCGGAGATGTTTCCGCAATTGCGGGGGTGGGGCGAGGCTTCGTTGAAAACACTGTCGGTGGAGGCCATTGCCGCCAGTGGTGCCGGGACAGCTTTCCTGGCCACGCCGCATGAGGTTTCCGCGGAACTTGCGCCGAAGCTCCTGGATGCCGGATTGCGGGTGATTGATTTGAGCGGGGCGTTTCGGTTTGCGTCAGCCGAAACATACTCGTCGTGGTACAAGCTGCCCACGCCGCATGCGTCTCGGCTTGCCGAGGCGGTCTATGGCCTACCGGAGCTCTATGCCGAGCAAATCAAAGCCGCGAAGTTGATCGCCAATCCCGGTTGTTACGCCACCAGCGTGATTCTTGCCCTGCGGCCGCTGCAGGAGGCGGGATTGCTGGCGGCCGGGCATATGGTTGTTTGCGATTGCAAATCCGGCGCCAGCGGTGCGGGCAAGGAGCCTCGCCGCGACCTGCAATTCGTGGAAGTAGACGGAAACTTCCGCGCCTACAGCCTGTTCAGCCATCGCCACACGCCGGAAATTCTGGAGCACACCGGTTTGCCGGAATCACGGGTGATTTTCTCCACGCATCTGCTGCCGATTCCGCGCGGCATCCTGTCCTCTATCTACGTGACTCTGGCGAGGCACCAGGCGCCGCGGGACATCGAGGCGCTGTTCCGGAAATTTTATGCGGGCCATTCGTTGATGCGGATTCATCCAGCAGGGACGCTGCCAGAGGTGCAGCACATCATCAAAACCAATTTTTGCGATATCGGCTTCGCGCTCCATGCAGACGGGAAGCGGCTCGTTGTCGTTTCCTGCCTCGACAACCTTGGCAAGGGCGCGGCAGGCCAGGCTGTGCAGAATCTGAATCTTACGCTGGGGCTCGAGGAAAGGACGGGACTCGTATGAGGATCGTCGTGAAATTCGCCGGCGCGTTGCTGGAGGATGCGGCGACCGTGAGATCGCTTGCCCAGCAGATTGCCGCGCTTGCCCGGCATAAGCACGAAATTCTGGTGGTTCACGGCGGCGGTCGCATTTTCACCGCCACGTTGAAGCGCCTGGGCATCGAAAGCAAATTCGTGGGTGGCTTGCGCGTGACGGATAAAGAAACGCGCGATGCGGCAGTCATGGTGTTCGCCGGCGTGCTGAATAAACAGCTTTCCGCGGCCATCACCGCGGAGGGGCAGCCTGCACTTGGCATCTGCGCCGCCGATGCGGCTTGTTTCTCCGCATCGCCGCTGGTGCACAACGATGTGGAAGGCGGCCTGGGCTATGTCGGGTATCTCACCAGCGTGAATGTTCGTTTTCTCGAGTCGCTATGGCGGGCGAAACTTCTGCCCGTCGCCGCTTGCCTCGGGCTTGGCACTGACAACGAACTATACAACATCAATGCGGACCACATGGCCGCGGCCTGCGCGGAGTTCGTGGAAGCCGACCATCTGATTTATCTCACCGACGTGGCGGGCGTGCTGGACGGAGAAAAGGTCCTTTCGGCCATTTCCTGCGAAGAAATCGACCGCCTGATTCACTCTCGCGTAGTTTCCGGCGGGATGATCCTGAAGCTGGAAGCGGCGAAGCGCGCCCTGCAGTCCGGCGTTCGCGAAGTGCACATTGTTGGGGGAAATTCCGCGGCGGCGGCGCTGGCTCCGAACCGGTTTGTGACGGCTCCTGCAAAAACCACCTCTATCGAACTACCCGGCACGCGCGTGTTCCGGGAGTTTTCTTCCGCTGGGCATTCCGCCAGCGCGGCAGTTTAGTCACAGGAGAAATTGGAGAAATCGATGACTACGACGATCACACTGCCTGTTGCGGTAACCAAAGACCTCCTGACCGGGGCGGAGTGGAGTCCCGCGGATGCCCGCGATCTGCTGGAGCGCGCGGCGGAGATCAAGGCGAAGCCGGCGCGCTACGCTTCCACGCTTCGCGGCAAGCACATCGCGCTGATTTTTGAGAAACCTTCGCTCCGGACACGCGTCACGTTTGAGGTCGGCATCCAGAGCATGGGCGGGTTTGTGGTGTTTCTGGATCACACGCAGGCGCGGCTGGGCGAACGCGAATCCATCCCTGACGTGGCGCGGAACCTGCAATGTTGGGTGCAGGGCATCGTCGCGCGCGTTTACGAGCAGAGGGTGCTTGAGGAGATGGCGCAGAACATTTCTATTCCGGTGATCAACGCGCTCTCCGATAAATTCCATCCCTGCCAGGCGCTGGCGGATTTCCTGACTTTGGAAGAGAAATTTGGCTCGCTGAAGGGGCTGAAGCTCGCCTACGTCGGCGACGGCAATAACGTCTGCAATTCGCTGATCTTCCTGGCTGCGCGGCTTGGAGTGAATTTGCGCATCGCCACTCCGGCAAGCTATGCCCCGCCGCAGGACGTGCTGGCCGACGCCAAGCGCGTGGCGAAAGAGACTCGCGCGAAGATTGAACTCTTCACCAATCCGGCCGAGGCGGTGGAAGGCACCCAGGCCGTCTACACCGATTCGTGGACCAGCATGGGTTTTGAGGCGGAAGAAAAAATGCGGCGCCAGATTTTCAAGCCATACCAGGTGAATCGCAAGCTGATGGAGCAGGCCGGGCCGGGCGCGCTCTTTATGCACTGCCTGCCGGCGCACCGCGGGCAGGAAGTTACCGATGAAGTGCTCGATGGCCCGACTTCCGTGGTGCTGCAGCAATCGGAAAATCGCATGTACGTACAGAAGGCGATTCTGCACGCGCTGTATACCTGATATCGTGTTTTATCACCAAGGAGAAATCACAGAGTGAAACCGCAAGCCCCAAAACCAAAAAAAGTTGTGCTCGCCTATTCGGGCGGCCTGGATACGTCCATTATTATTCCCTGGCTGCGCGAGAATTACGGCTGCGAAGTGATCGCCATGATCGGCGACGTCGGGCAACAGGAAGATCTGGAGGCCGCCCACAAGAAAGCCCTTGCGACCGGGGCATCCTCAGCCTATATCGAGGACCTGCGCGAAGAGTTTGTCCGCGACTACATCTGGCCAACGTTGCGAGCCGGAGCTGTTTACGAGCACACCTATCTCCTCGGCACTTCGATGGCGCGGCCGGTGATCGCGAAGCGGCAGGCGGAGCTTGCGCTGCAGCTTGGGGCAGATGGGCTATCGCACGGCTGCACCGGCAAAGGCAACGACCAGGTGCGCTTTGAACTGGCCTACAAGGCCATCGCGCCGAATGTGCAGATCATCGCTCCCTGGCGCGAGTGGGACATTGATTCGCGCGAGGACGCGCTCGCTTACGCGGAAAAGCACAAAGTTCCCGTGGAGCAGAGCAAGAAAAATATCTACAGCCGCGACCGTAACATCTGGCACTTGAGCCACGAGGGCGGCGAACTGGAAGATCCCGCAAACGCGCCGAACGAGGCGATGTGGCAGTGGGTCGTTTCGCCGGAGAAGGCTCCGGACAAGGCGGAGGAAGTCGAGATCGGATTCGAAGCCGGTACGCCGGTCTCCGTGAACGGCAAAAAGCTCGGCCCGATTGAGTTGCTGAACACGCTGAATGAGATTGCAGCGAAGCACGGGATTGGGCGCACGGATTTGGTGGAAAACCGGCTGGTGGGCATGAAGTCGCGCGGCGCGTATGAAACTCCGGGCGGCACGCTGCTGGTTACGGCGCACCAAGAACTGGAGCGCCTCACTGTTGACCGCGAGACGGCGCACTTCCAGCAGGCGCTTTCGGTGCGCTATGCGGAGCTTGTTTATTACGGACTGTGGTTCTCGCCGCTGCGGGAGGCGCTGGATGGATTTTTCAACGTGGCGCAGCAACGCGTCACTGGCTCGGTCGGCCTGAAGCTATGGAAGGGCACACTGAACGTCACGAAGCGGCTCTCGCCCTACTCGCTCTATCGCGCGGACCTCGCCAGCTTCACGATGGGCCGGTACAACCCGAAAGACGCCGAAGGTTTCATCAACCTTTTTGCCTTGCCGGTCACCGTGCGGCCGAAAGCGAAAGCCGAAGGCAGCAAGTCGTGAAGAGAGTTTTCAGTTCTTAGTTCTCAGTTATACGTAAAGACTTCGGCAGAACAAATGATTGCGCCGCGAGCCTGCCGAGAACTGAAACTGAAGCTCAGTGCCGCATCGACTTAAAACTGATTACTTATTACTGAAAACTTTCCAATGGCTGAACGCAAAGACGATCGGTTGTGGGGTGGTCGGTTCGAGAACACGCCGGACGCGCGGTTCGACGCCTTCCAGCGGTCGTTTGCATTCGATCGCCGGCTGCTCCCTTATGAGATCGCCGTGGATCGCGCTTGGGCTAGGGCCTTGCAGGGCGTCAACATCTTCACCGAAATGGAAGTGCGTCAGACCCTTACGGCACTCGAAAAAATCGCCGCTCGTGCGCAGACCGATAAAACTTGGCTGGATACTTCGAAAGCAGAAGATGTTCATCAGTTTGTCGAAAACGCACTCGTCGAGGAGCTTGGGCCGCTCGGCTGGAAACTGCACACTGGCCGCAGCCGCAACGAACTGGTCGCTACCGATTTTCGCCTGTTCGTCATCGACGCGGCTGCGGATATTCGCAAAGCCTTGCTGGCATTTATCAATGGGTTTCTCATGAAAGCGAAGGCCAACCTAAAAATCTCAATGGCGGGCATGACTCACATGCAGCATGCCCAGCCGATTCTGCTTTCGCATTTTCTGATGGCCCATGCTGAGGCTTTTTCGCGTGACCTGACACGCTTGCAATCCGCCGCTGCAAGCGCGGACGCGTGTCCAATGGGATCCGGCGCGCTCGCGGGGTGCTCGTTCCCGATTGATCGCGCGGCTTTGGCGAAAGAGCTTGGTTTTTCCCGGATTACGGCGAACAGCCTCGACGCCGTCAGCGATCGTGACTTCGCGCTCGATTATCTTTTCGCACTGGCGGGCATCGCCACGCATCTCTCGCGCCTTGCGGAAGATTTTGTGCTGTTCGCTTCACAGGAATTTTCCTATGTAATTTTGCCCGACGAATACTCCACCGGCAGCAGCCTGATGCCGCAGAAGAAAAATCCCGATGCGTGGGAACTCTTGCGCGGCAAGAGCGGCCGGATTACGGCGGCGCTCTTCAGTCTGTTCACCACGCTCAAGGGCTTGCCGTCCAGTTATCAGCGCGACCTGCAGGAAGACAAGGAAGCGCTGTTTGCCGCGCACGACCAGATGGAAGACATGATCTGGGTCGCGCAGGGCGCATTAGTCGCCACAAAGTTTCGCGCCGACCGGCTCTGCGCCGCCGCTTCGAATCCCGCGCTTTTTGCCACGGACGCCGCCGACTATCTCGTTCACCGCGGCGTGCCGTTCCGTCAGGCCCACGATCTTGTGGGCAAGGTGCTGCGCGAAGCGGAGAAACAAGGCAAACCCTGGACGCAGCTTTCGCTGAAAGATGTCCAGAAGATCTCGCCACTCTTCGAGCAGGATTTCTTGCAAGGCCCGTCCGTCGAAAGCGCCATCGCTTCCAAAGTTGTTCCGGGAGGCACGGCGGAAGAATACGTTCGCGCTGCCATCGCGCAACTGGAACTAAAACTCAAACAACTGGAGAACAAGTCATGAGCCTCACGTCGAGCATCTTTACCCTGCAAGCCGTATCACATCGCACGGAGGATCGGAGGTCCCTTCCGTGAACGACGTTCCCGGTCGGCGGATCCTGATTCCATGAAACACGCCCTCTCTGAAGCCGCGCTCCCACTGGGATTCCGCTTTTCGGCCACCGCTTGCGGCCTGAAAAAAACCGGGGCGCTGGACCTTGCCCTTCTTTCAAGTGATGTCCCCGCTTCTGCCGCCGCCGTTTTCACGAAAAACCTGGTTGTCGCCGCGCCCGTGGTTGTCTCCAAGGCAAATCTGCTTGCCTCGAAAGGCCGCATGCGCGGGGTGATCGTAAATGCGGGCAACGCGAATTGCGCGACGGGCGATGCCGGCTACGCCGTCTCCGTAAAAACGGTCGAAGAAACCGCGCGCCGCCTGCGTTGCCATCCGCGCGAACTGATTGTCTGCTCCACCGGAGTGATCGGCGTGCCCCTGCCGATCGACAAAATTCTTCGCGCGCTGCCGGGCATCGTACAAAACCGGCGCCCATCGGCGCGGTCGTTCGCGGAATTGTCACTCGCAATCTGCACTACGGACACGCGGCCGAAGACCGCTTCGGCGTCTTTCAAGATGGCCGGAAAGCGGGTGCACCTGGTGGGCTGCGCCAAGGGCGCGGGGATGATTCACCCGAACATGGCTACGACTTTGGCATTTGTCGTCACCGACGCTGCGATTTCGCCCTCTCTGTTGCAAAAGACCTTGCGCGATGTCACGCAGCGCACCTTTAATTCCATCAGCATTGATGGCGACACTTCCACAAACGACACTTTACTCGTCCTTGCGAACGGAGAATCCGGCGGACCCACGATTCAAGCCAATTCCAGCGCATATCGCGCTTTCAAAAAGGCCTTGGAAGAAGTCTGCCACTCGCTGGCGCTGCAGATTGTAGCTGACGGAGAAGGCGCTCAACGGGTGATCGAAATTGCGATTCGCGGTGCGAAAACAGAAGCCGCGGCGCGGCAGATCGCGCAAACCATCGCCACGTCTCCGCTCGTCAAAACTGCCTTTGCCGGCGGTGATCCCAACTGGGGACGCATCTTCGCGGCGGCCGGGCGTTCCGGCGTGAAATTCAACCCCGACCTCGTGGACATCCAGATGGCGGGCATCCCGGTGTTACGCCGCGGCCAGCCGCTTGATTTCAACGAGCGCGTCGCCAGCAATCGCCTGCTGGAAAAACATGTGACCGTTGTTATGGATTTGCACGCGGGCCGGGCGGCGGCGAGTTATTGGACCTGCGACTTCACAGCGGAATACGTACGGATTAATGCGAGTTATCGCACTTGATCATTCAGGCTGATTTCTCAAGCAACCCAACTCCTTCGCACAATGCCATCTATTCATTGTCATCCTGAGCCTATCCGACAAGGATAGGCGAAGGATCTCAAATGACAGCACCCGCAAAAACTGTAAGTTGAGATCCTTCAGGGCGCAAACAGCGCGCCCTTCAGGATGACACGTTTTCCTTGTGGCTCGGTTCTCGAACGGAATTGGGTACCGCGGCAAATACGCGCTATGTCTTCCACTGCCAGCCGGCGAATTGTTCGCGGAGGGCGGTCTTTTTGAACTTGCCAACGCTGGTGCGAGGGATCGCGTCCACGAATACAAATGCGTCCGGGAGTTGCCAGTTGGCGAACGACTTTGCCAGGAATTCGCGCAACTCGTTTTCGGTGGCGCTGGCGCCTTCGCACAGAACCACCGCCGCCAGGGGCCTCTCCTGCCACTTGGGGTGCGGTAACCCGACCACGCACGCTTCCTTGACCGCCGGGTGCGCCATCAGCGTGTTTTCCAGATCCACGGAACTGATCCATTCGCCGCCGGACTTCACCAGGTCTTTCGCGCGATCCACCAGCCGGATATATCCCTCGGGGTCAAGCATGGCGATGTCCCCGGTGCGAAACCACCCATCCTCGCTCCATCGTTTTGCCTGGTCCGGCGCATCATAGTAGCTCCCCGCAACCCACGGCCCGCGCACTTCCAACTCTCCCGGCGTTTCGCCATCCCACGGAGCCACGACGCCATCCTTCACAATGCGCGCTTCCACGAACGGCGCCGGCCAACCCTGTTTCGCCCGCACTTCGTATTTTTTCTCGGCCGGCCAATCCAGCATGTGCGCCTTGAATGTGCCGCCCGTGCCGACAGGAGTCGTTTCCGTCATTCCCCACAGATGCTTGATCTCAATTCCAAAGCGATCGAGTCGCCGGATCATTTCCAGTGGAGGAGCGGTGCCACCGCAGGCACCGAAAATGTGCGGAGGAAGTTTCCACCGCCCGGGATTCTTCTCAAGTTCCGCCAGAACGCCAGCCCAGACTGTCGGCACGCCGCACGCCTTGTTCACCTTTTCCTGCTCCATCAAGTTCAGTAGGTTTTCGCCGTCCAGATGCGGCCCGGGTAGTACCTGTTTTGTCCCAAGCATAGGCGCGGCGATCGGGATGCCCCAGGCGTTGGCATGAAACATCGGCACCATCGGTAAAATCGTGTCCTTGGTGCTCAGGCCGAAGACTTCCTGGAGTCCGAGGCTGAAGGAATGCAGCACCAGCGCGCGATGCGAGTAGATGACGCCTTTCGAACAGCCCGTGGTTCCCGACGTGAAGCACATCAGCGCGCCCTGATTTTCGTCCATCGCGGGATACGAGAAATCACCGCTCTCGCCGGCGAGAAGTTCTTCATAGTTCAGGAATCCCTTGGGAACGCTGGCAAAGCCGAACGGCACCACAATCACGCGTTCAAAAGAAACCTGATCCGCAAATTTCTGGTAAAGGGGAAGCAAAACATCGTCAACGATCAGAAACCGATCCTTCGCGTGGTTGACGATGGCGGCAATTTCATGCGGGTGGAGCCGCAGGTTAAGCGTGTGCAGGATGCCGCCCGCGCAAGGCGCTCCCCAGAACGCCTCAAGATGGCCCGAATGATTCCACATCAGCGAAGCGACCCGGTCGCCGTTTTGCATCCCCAGTTTTTGCAGCGCCGCCGCAAGTTGCCTGGCGCGTTTGTACATTTCGCCGTAACAGGTACGCGTGATGCTACAGTCCGGTTTTCGCGAAACAATTTCGACCCTGGGGAAAAGCCTTCCGGCGCGCTCCAGAATAGTGGGGAGCGTTAACGGAAAATTCATCATCGTGCCGGGAGTGGTCATCCGGTTTCACCGCTTGCTGGTGGCCGCATCCTATCACTTTTCGCTGCCGGCGCAATTCCCGGGCGGCCCGCGGCGCCGCCTGTCCCGCCAGCTTTTCTGGTTGCAAAAGGTGACGATTTTCGAGAGTATCTCCGGGACCACTGAACCACCCTCGCCCGCGCGGCACTCCCACCGGTTTGCCCACTTGGCGGATTGGTATCTCAGTGCGCTCCGCAATCGTGGTTAGGTTCCGGGCAGAAGGAGTCCCCAGGTGAAGAAGCTTTACGTCGGTAATCTCCCGTTCTCTGCATCTGAAGAACAGTTGCAGGAGTGGTTCGGACAGGTAGG
>Ga0210406_10008731_pt1 | contig 10129 bp, 8 predicted proteins | sample IncBWC30MmetaG_FD_155454 | JGI IMG/M metagenome (GOLD analysis project Ga0210406, IMG submission 155454) | Forest soil microbial communities from Barre Woods Harvard Forest LTER site, Petersham, Massachusetts, United States - Inc-BW-C-30-M | ecosystem: Environmental > Terrestrial > Soil >... | reverse complement strand
TGCGCTGCTCGAATCGGCTGGGCGGCGATTCTTTGCGCGTGTTTCCTCCGGCGACCAGAAACGATTCGATTCCTTCTGCCAGGCCAACGCAGGCTGGCTGGATGACTTCGCGCTGTTCATGGCGCTCAAACGACAGCATGGCGGCACGCCGTGGACCCATTGGGAACCGAGCATACGATGGCGTGAGCCCGCGGCGCTGGCGAACTGGCGGGAAGAGTTGGCGGAGCCGATCGCAATTCAGAAGTTCCAGCAATTCGCTTTCTTTTCGCAATGGCGTGAGCTGCGCGAGCGTTGCCACGACCGCGGGATCAGGCTGATGGGCGACCTGCCGATCTATGTCTCGCATGACAGCGCCGATGTCTGGGTCAACCCACAGAATTATCATCTCGATGCGGATGGTAATCCCACCGTGGTGGCGGGCGTTCCGCCGGATTACTTCAGCGAGACCGGCCAGCTTTGGGGGAATCCGATTTACCGCTGGGATGTTTTGGCTCGCGATGGTTACCGGTGGTGGCTGGAAAGGTTTCGCGCCGTCCTTGAGATGGTCGACATGATCCGGCTGGATCACTTTCGAGGTTTTGAAGCTTATTGGGAAGTTCCGGCGACGGAGCTGACTGCAATCAACGGGCGTTGGGTCAAAGGACCAGGTCCGGCGCTTTTCGACGCCGCCAGGTTGGCGCTCGGCGACCTGCCGCTGGTGGCCGAGAATTTGGGCGTCATCACGCCCGAGGTGGAAGCCATTCGCGAGGAGTTCGGCTTTCCTGGAATGTCCATCCTGCAGTTCGCCTTCGGCAACGATTCCCAGGCGGCGAGTTTTCGTCCGCATAACTATCCTCGCGAGGTGGTGGCATATACGGGCACGCACGACTGCGATACAACGGTCGGCTGGTGGACTAGCGAAGGAAAAGGGGAGAGCACCCGTTCGCTCGAGGACATCCACCGCGAACATGAGATCGCGCGGAAATATCTCAACACCGATGGAAACGAAATAAATTGGGCATTTATTCGCGCGCTGGAGGCGTCGGTGGCCGACACTGTTTTGATCCCGCTGCAGGATGTGCTGGGCCTCGGTTCCGAGTCACGCATGAACCAGCCGGCCACGTTGGGAGGCAACTGGCGCTGGCGTTATCGGGAGGAGATGTTGACGCCGGAGATCGCCGGGCGATTGCGAGAGCTCACGACCTTGTACGAGCGTTGAGCCGAGCGGCCGAGTTGCTTAGCGCAGTGCTGCGCTAACCAGGATGCCGATCTTTTCCCACGTAGGCACACGGATGCGCCGACTCAACACATCAAAGTTGGAGCGCTCGATACGCGTTAGCAGCCGCCGGTAAATCTCGATCAGAGCCCACAGCGATGCCCGGCTGCGTTTGTGCACCAAATCGACCAGCGGACGGGATTCGTCATAATAACGGCGAGCGCGTTCAGCTTCGAAACTGAGCAGACGAATAAGGCTTTCATCGCGCTTTCCGAGATCGGCGCCGAAGCGAGCAATGTCTTCGGCTGGAATATAGACGCGCCGGTTTTCGATATCTTCCCGGACATCCCGTAAGATGTTCGTCAATTGAAAAGCGATCCCGCATTTCTCGGCCAGCAGCAAAGCTTCCTGAGATTCGAAGCCAAAGATGTGAATGATGGTGAGGCCGACCACGCTCGCCACTTGATAGCAGTAACGGTACAGCTCATCGAAAGTCTGGATCTGGCGCGGCTCGAGATCGGAGCTGACCCCGCTAATCATTTCAAAGAAGTACTGGCGGGGAATCTGATAGCGCCGCACCGTGTCATGGAACGCCGGCCACAGTGGATTGTCACCGTACTGACCGGCCAGAGCTCGATCCAGATCTTGCCGCCAGCGGTCGATGGCCTCGCGGGATGCGCCCAGGCCCTCGCTGATGTCATCACAGTAGCGCATGAACGCGTAAATGGCGCACATCGCATCCCGCTGGTCCCGCGAAAGGAGCAGGAAGGAATAGTAAAAATTGCGCGCGCGAGCGCGGGCGACGCGACGGCAGAAGGCGTAAGACGTGGCGAGGCCGGACATGCGTTCACGAAAGCGTTCACACGAGTGTGAACGCGGCACGCACGAGTGCGTGCGCTACCAACCCGAGGCGATCCACTTTAGAAACGGAAGGTCTATGAAGTAAAACGTTGTAGTTCTGCTGCTCGATTTTATCGAGCACCCGCATGCCACCCCGGCTGAACAGGTCCAAGTCAAATCCGAGCCGGCGGTCCACTGTTTTCGCGAGCGGTAATCCTTCAATAAAGAGCTTACGCGCTACTTCCACAGCCTCGCGCATCACCGCCCGAAAGCCCGGCGTGAATTTGCGCGCTGCCAGATCCTCTACCCCGTAGCCATGGCGCGCGAGCAAATCAAGCGGCAGATAGACGCGATCTTTTTCGAAATCCACGGTCACATCCTGCCAGAAGTTCGCCAATTGGAGGGCGGTGCAAGTGGCGTCCGACAGTCGGTCGCGCTCTTCGTCCGCGTAGCCGCACAGCCGCAGTACCAAGCGGCCAACCGGATTCGCTGAGCATCGGCAATAGCCGAACAGCTCATGCCAGTGGGCATAACGCGTCACCCTCTGATCCTGCTCAAAGGCGCTTATCAGATCGCCGAAGAGCTGCATCGGCAGCGCGTATTTCTGAACTGTTTCCTCCAGCGCGACAAAGACCGGGTGCTTTACCCGGCCTGCGTACATGGCCTCGAGTTCGCCGCGCCACCACGCCAGCAAGCGCAAGCTCTCCTCGCGGTCGCCAATTTCGTCACCCAAATCGTCGGCCCAGCGGCAGAAAGAATAGACGTTATAGAAGTGCTGGCGCAGGCGCTTGGGAAGCAGAAAACTGACGACGTGGAAATTTTCGTAATGATGCGTGGCAAGCCACCGGGTATACTGCTCAGCGGCGGGTCTGGTGTAGGTATCGCCCAGCGCCTCCACCGAGGAGACGTACTCTTTGGGGGCGAGCAAGGGCACTAGGGTATGATAGCGGTCTTCATGTGACCGTTGTGGCTCATCAAGTGGCGCATGACCTCCAGCAGGTTCGCGAGCGGCTCTACGCGATTGACGAAGTCGCGCGCGGTGATCACATTCCGGCTGACGAAATCGAGCGCCTTCTGGATGTGCACCGGCGTGTGATGGAAGCTGGCCTTGCAAGTGATCTCAGAGTAATGCATGAGCGACGTATCCATGCTGATGCGGCTGTCGTTGGGACACCCTCCGAAAAAGTTAACCGTTCCGCCACGTCGAAGCAGCTTGACCGCAGTCTCCCAAACGTCCGGATTTCCCACGGCCTCAATGGCTATGTCCGCTCCGCGTCCACCGGTCAGGTGCCGAACCTCACGCACAGTCTCTTCTGGCTCGCTTGAAATCAGTAACTCATCCGCGCCCATCTGCTGGGCCCGATTCAGTTGCGTTTTGCGGCGGCCGATGGCGATGACCCGCGCCCCGTATGCTTTCGCCAGCCGGACAAACATCAACCCGATGGGACCGAGACCAATTACCGCTACGTTATCGCCAGGTCGAATCGCGGTCTCGTCCAGACCGCGTAGCACGCAGGCCAGCGGCTCAATCAACGCCGCGTCCTGATAGCTCACGTGGGAGGGGATTTCGTACATGTTCCGTTCGACAATTCGGGCCGGGATACGAATGAACTCGGCATAAGCGCCATTGTTGAACAAGAGGTCGTCACAAAGATTTTCGAGGCCCCGTTTGCAGTAAAAGCAGTCCAGGCAGGGCGCCGAATTGGCGGCGACAATTCTCTGGCCAACACGGAACCGGGAGACGTCTTCACCGACGGCGACCACATCGCCGGCCAGTTCATGTCCAAATAGTGCTGGCGGGACGATCATACGGGCGTGGTAACCGCGTCGAAACACTTTCACATCGGTACCACACGTAAGGGCTGCTTGTACCCGTACTAGAACGTCGCCGCTCTCTATTCTTGGTATTGCTACCGACTCTATCTGCAAGTTTTCCTTGCCATAGAGCACAGCGGCTATCATTTGCGTGTTCACTAGGACCACCTCTGAGGCTGAACTATTATTTTCAACGATTTAGGTTCAGGATGCAACGCTAGGTCAATTCCCAGCCTAATTTGGCTTAAAGGAAACCGGTGAGAAACCAAGTCTTCCACCGGGAGACCCCCACTAAAGACTAGCTCGGCAGCTTCCTGCTGCAGGTCGACCGAGGCGCTATAAGATCCAAAAATCACGCGCTCTCCCACGCAAACATCGGCCCCGGAGACCTCAATGCGCTCCTGGTGCGAAGTCTGCGCAAACAACAAGATGCGGCTCCCCGGACGCGAAAACCGAACGGCTTGTTCGACGATGCCCGGCGCTGACGTCGCGACGATGAGAGCATCGGCGCCCCGTCCTCCGGTCATTTCCATCACCCGCTCTGGCATTCCCGGATCAGTGGGATCGAACGCGACCGCCGCTCCAAAGCGAAGGGCCAGTTCGCGCCGATAGGGCATGGCGTCGGTAACCAGCGTGGTAGCACCAGTACGCTTAACGAGCATGGTAAAAAGCAACCCGATTGGGCCCTGTCCAAGAATCAGCACGACATCCTCAGGCTGCGGCGCCAATTGGACCACCCCTTTGAGGCAGGTGTTCACCGGTTCGACGAAGCAGGCCCGGTCGAACGAAACGCCGTCGGGTATCTTTTCCACACCGCGGCGAACGATCCAGTCCATTACCCGGACATATTGCGAGAATCCGCCACCGGCCGGCTCGTAGCCCGCGGTCACGCCCACCTTCTTATAAACGGGGCATTGGGCATATAACTGGTGGCGGCAGTAGAAGCATCCCAGACAGGGGATGTGATGAAAGACGATGACGCGATCGCCGGGCGAGAAGCCGCGCACATCCAGCCCCACAGCGGCTACCACTCCGGCCGTCTCATGCCCGTAGATTCTTGGCGGCGCTAGCAGGTTATATTCGATTTTCTTCAGGTCGGTATGACAAATTCCACAGCTTTCCACCCTAATCAGCAGTTCTCCAGCCCCGATTTCAGGTGTCGGGACGTGCTCCACCGACACCGTGCTACTGCCGGTGTAGACCGCGGCTCGCATGGTGGCCGGGGCGGCCGTCAATTCAGAAACTAGCGTCGACAAGAAAGTTACCCAACGCCTGAGAAGCGTCCTTACAGCGTTTATTTAGTTTTAGCAGTTCTGGCAACACTGAACCGGGCCGCCGGAGCGCGGCTGCCATAATACGGGTCCGGCTAAACCGCCCGTCGGCGTCCCGCATGTCGTTAAAATCTAACGGAAAGGTTTCCGCGGAAGTGTCCGTTACTACACGGATACAGTAGAACGGAATATTCCACTCAGCCGCTTTCAAACCCACTGCCGCAGCTTCCATCTCCACGGCGTCGGCGCCGGTCTGGCGAAGGTCGGCCTTTTCGGCGGCAGTGGAGACCACGCGATCGATGGATAGGAGCTTTCCGGTCGTAAAACGTTCGCATGATTGTTGACGACGGACATCCAGGACGGGCGGCCTTGTCCCCGCGATAAGCTGTGGCCTAGAAGAAGCCCCTAGCCAACGCGGCACGCTGAGAGCGTGCGACACCCCGATGACTTCGGTAGCGACAAAGATATCGCAAGGCTCGAGCGCAGGATTCAACGCTCCACAAAAACCGGTGCTGACTAGTCCATTCAATTCCTGATACTTCCTCACGATTTCAGCCGCCCGGCCCGCCAGTTTGGGTCCGGGACCGTTTGCAACCACCACTATCGGGTTGCCTTCTAACCAAGCCAAGCGGGCGAAGTCCAAGGGCCAATCAAGTTTCGTGACCCGCTCGGCCTTTCGCAGCACGCCATCGAATTCGCGACGCTCGGCGCCTACAAATGCCAACAATCAGACGTAACCGTTGGCCCGGAACCAATCCACGGCGCGCTTCAATGCGCCGTCCACCGGTCCGGGCTTGAATCCCAGTTCGCGTTTCGCTTTATCAGGCGAAACAAACATTTTCTTGCGGGCCATTCTTACGGCGTCCAGAGGCGCCCTCGGTTCCACACCAGTCAAGTTGGCCCATCCGGTACTTGCCAGGCCCGCCATGTACGCCACCGGGTAAGGAATACGCCAGCGAGGAGCTTTTCCTCCGCTGATATGCGCCAATCGCGTCAGAATCTGTTCCAGTGTTAGATTCTCGCAGCCGAGGATATAACGCTCCCCGGCCCGGCCACGCTCCAACGCCAGCAGATGCCCTTCGGAAGTGTCCTCGACATCCACCAGATTTAAACCGGTGTCCACGAATGCCGGAATCGCTCCCTTCAAATAATCCACCACGATCTTGCCGGTCGGAGTGGGTCTAAAATCATGGTCTCCGATCGGTGCCGTGGGATTCACAATGACCACGGGAAACCCCGTTCGCGCAAATTCGAGCGCCACCTGCTCGGCCTGGAACTTCGACCTCTTGTAAGCGCCCGTCATCTCTTCCAGGTGCACCTCCACGTCCTCATTCCCCGGACGATCCCGCGGAATGCCGATGCAACCGACTGTGCTGGTATAAACTACTTTCTCCACCCCTGCGTCGCGCGCCGCAGCCAGCAGGTTCCGAGTGCCTTCCACGTTCGTGCAAAACAATTGGCTCGGATCTTTCGCCCATAGTCTGTAATCGGCTGCGACATGAAAAACTGCACCGCAACCGGCTACCGCTCGACTCAGCGACTCGCGATCCAGCAAATCCCCGGCTACCACTTCTACTTCCAACTCCCGAACCTGGCTGGAGGGCCGGGCCAGCGCACGCACCGCATGCCCGCGCACTAACAGCCTCCTGGCAACATGCCATCCTATGAAACCGGTTGCCCCGGTTACCAGCGTCGGCTTCACTCAATTGTGTTTCTATCGAAACGCCCAAGTCATCAGCTTGAACGTATCCCCAAGTTTCGCATTGATTCCCAGCGCCGCGGAAGGCTCGAATCCACAATGGACCATGCAATGGTCGCAGCGCGGATCGTTGCCAGCTCCGTAATTCTCCCACTGGGTCTTGGTCATCAACTCCTCGAAGGTCTGGTAGTGGCCATCCGTGATGAGATAACAGGGGCCTTTCCAGCCTTTCACGTTGTATGTCGGGTTACCCCAAGCCGTGCAAGGATAATCGCGCTTGCCCTGCAAAAACTCGAGATATGTGGGCGTGCTGTTCAATGGAAATCGCTTGGCCAACTTGTCTATGGACTTGAATTTCTCGTGGATATCGTCGCGAGTCATGAAAATCTCGCGATCGTTGACCGCTGAGTACCCGTAGGCCGGAGAAATCATGTGCCCGTCCACATTGAACTGGGCCAGGTACTCGAACATCTCCTCGATTTCGCTCATGTCGGTCTCTTTGTAAACCGTGGTGTTGGTGCAAACTTTGAAACCGGCCTGCTTAGCGGCTTTGATTCCTTGGATGGCTTCGCGGAAAACCCCCTCACGCTCCACCGCAATATCGTGATTTTTCTCCATTCCATCCAGGTGCACGTTGAAGAAGAACGTGTTGGCGGGCTTGAATTCCTTCAGCCGCTTCTGGATGAACATGCCGTTGGTGCAAAGGTAAATGGTCTTGTTACGCTCCGCCAGCTTAGCTGCCAGCGTTCCGATCTCGGGGTACAGCATCGGCTCGCCTCCACAGATGGAAACAATCGGCGCCCCACACTCATCGGCAGCGTCGAGGCATTGTTGGAGCGAGAGCTTCTGCGTAATAGTCGATTCGTATTCGCGGATGCGCCCGCACCCGGTGCAAGTCAGATTGCAGGTATGCAGTGGCTCCAGCATCAACACCAGCGGGAAGCGCTTGTTGATCATCGGATGCGGCCTGCGAGGCGCGTCGGTGTGCGTGTAGACGATGTGGAACGGGTTGGTGGCGTCAGCAACGGCAACCTGAGTTTTCTGCCACTCCGGCTTGGGGCGAAACTTGTTACGGGCGATGTAAGTCGCCATGCCCGCGGTCATCGAAAGGGGAAATCTCATTTAGTATGATCCTCTGGAGCCTGACTTCATTTTGAGAAAACTGTTCAGAGCGAGCAACGGGAACGAATTCCGGTACAGGTGATAACACAAGTAAAAGACCTGCGGAAAACCGGTTCCGGTGGCCAACTCTTCGTCCCAGGTTCCGTCTTTTTTCTGTGTACGAATCAAATATTCAACGCCGTCGTGCAGACTGGTGCTGGTAGTATCGCCGCCGGCCAGGAGCGCCACAATCGCCCAGGCGGTCTGCGATGGCGTGCTCGGCGCCGCCACATAGGTGGACTGCTTGTAGCTCTCGCAACTCTCGCCCCAGCCTCCATCGAAATTCTGGATGGAGCGCACCCATTCTAATGCCCGCTGCACGTAGGCTTCACGGTCGCTTACGCCAGCCGCCCGCAGACCGCGCAGCGCGAGGAAAGTGCCATAGATGTAGTCGACGCCCCAGCGCCCGTACCAACTGCCGTCCTGTTCCTGCGTACGAATCAGATAATCGACTGCTTTTCGAACGGCCGGATGGGACTGAGTATAGCCGTGCGCGCACAGCGCCTCCAATACACGGCCGGTGATGTCAGGACAGGTGGGATCCAGCATGGCATTGTGATCAGCGAAGGGCACGAAGCTTAGCGGGCGCCAATTGTTGTCGACATCAAACGCCCCCCAGCCACCGTCCTTGGACTGCATATCCAACAGCCATCGAATGGCGCGCTGTTCGGCGGCCTGCTGCTCGGCCGGGCGCGAGGCGCGCGATCGGCTAAGCGCCAGCAAGACCATGGCGGTGTCGTCGATATCCGGATAAAACTCGTTTGCAAATTCGAAATACCACCCGGCCGGGGGCGTGTTCGGCCGCTTTACCGACCAGTCGCCTTTGTGCCGCACTTCCTTGGTCAGCAGCCAGTCGGCACACTTTCGGAGCGCGTCTTTCGGTGGCTCGCTCGATTCACCCAGAGCAAAAGCGGCAATCGCCGCATCCCAAACCACCGAAAAGCACGGCTGGAAGAAGAAGCGTTTCCCATCGTCTACCAGCAGACCGGCGAACTGCTTCTGAGCTTCTACTCGATCGGGATGATCGGGCGCATACCCGAGCAGATCCAATGCCATGATCACGTACATCATGGGCGGATAAATGCCCCCCAAGCCGTCGGTATGGCGGGTGTGCGCCAGGATCCACTCTTCCGCCTTGCGGATGGCGCTCCGGCGCAGAGCCTCCGAACCATATTTCTCCCACAGCTTCAAGACCCCATCCAATCGCAGGAAGACGTTGCGCCAAGTGAAGCCCTGGCGATCGGGAGGAAACTCCAGGCTGGCGCCCGACAGGAACAACTCCTGAAGATTGAACCCGGCGGGAACAGCGCGCCGCGGGTTCATGGCGTGTACGATCGAGAGCGGTATCACGATCGCGCGCGTCCAGGAAGACATTTGGTAAATGAACGATCCCAGCAGCATGATCTCGGGTGGGATGGTGGGGCATTCCTCACGCGGATAGAGATCAAAGAGACTCAGATTCACCTTAACGTAACTATTGGCCGCCTGAATGCCGCCCAGCGCCAGGATTCGTTCGCGCGCCCGCGTCAGCCGCGGATCGTCGAAGGAAACGCCGGCCACTTTCAGTGAGAAATAAGCTTTGACGGTGGCACTTACATCCGACGGACCCTGCGGATAGATGTTGAACCCGCCGTCCGGCAGTTGGCGCTCGAAGATTGACCGCACGGCCTTGTCGACGAGCGCGCGCGTGGGAGGATTCCAGACGCCATCCATCGGCGGATGAAGCCAGAGCTGCAGCAGGATATAGTCGGATTCCAGGGTGGTATCGGCTGTCAGCTCGCCCCACCAGTAGCCCGGCTCATACTGCGAACCGAGGAAATAATCGATGCTGCGCTCGGCAGCCTTCGAGCCGGCCGCCAACAGCGAATCTGCAACTTGCAGTTGCGGCATCATACGCGGGCGATGGTGGTGAGCTTGAGCGCTGAGCGCTCCAGATCGGCCGGCAGATGAAACCGCACGTCTTCTTCTTTAAGCTCCATCTCTTCGACGTAATCGAATCCGAATTTGGTCTCAAGCGCCTGGATTAATTCCTGCACCAGGTTCTCAGGCGCGGACGCACCGGCTGTTACCGCGACGGTCTTGACATTCTCGAGCCAAGCGGGATTCACTTCACGGCTATCGTCCACTAAATAGGCCGGTACACCCTCG
>Ga0210406_10008730_pt1 | contig 10129 bp, 10 predicted proteins | sample IncBWC30MmetaG_FD_155454 | JGI IMG/M metagenome (GOLD analysis project Ga0210406, IMG submission 155454) | Forest soil microbial communities from Barre Woods Harvard Forest LTER site, Petersham, Massachusetts, United States - Inc-BW-C-30-M | ecosystem: Environmental > Terrestrial > Soil >... | reverse complement strand
CGACGTGGTAGTACGGGCTTTGTAACTGACACTTAAGTTACCCGAGTACGCGACGAAGGTTGTGCCGGCGCTTGTCAGAGTCAAGCTCGACGGCACGGAAACTTTACCAATTGCATCGATTGTGGCGGACAGCGTTTGTGTGGTGGAGCCTGTAGCGCCTAGGAGAAACCCGGGAGCAAAGATCAGCACGGCGGCTACACGCGCGAGGCGCGGCACCACTGTGTACGAATCAGTAGTCCGTTCTGAAAACATCGCAACCTCCCCGGTATGCGACGAGATACAGCGTCCTTGCTTTTCCCGTTCCTCTAGTGATCGGCGTTTCATTCGATTCGCTTTAGTACCTTAGAACCATAACTTCTTAATTTGTAGTGCTTAGCCTGTACCTTGCATGCACTGGACCAAACCCGCAATCCAACAAAATAAACGAATTATGGTTCGGGATGTTATAGCAATGGACAGATTGTCCCGTAAAACAGGGAGAAGTTGTCGGAGATCGCCCGCGATTTCGATGGAGCGCCGTTGTGCGGGCATTCGATCGAGCACGTTAAAACCGGCCTTTCTTTCCCATGAAGTGAGTTAACCGGGAGAGTTTCTCAGAAGGTTTGGCTCCGCGGTTCGGACTCGAACTTACGCCCCTTTGGTTAACACAAGCTTGGCTGTGGGAGCCCCGGGGCGTTATACCGCTGCGCCCATCGTCAAAGGGCCAAAGAAAAGTGTTGCGACGACGTGACAGCAGTTGGCGCTGGGCATAAGCAGATAATACGTCGGCATACTTCTGCTAATTCGGGCCACTGTAAGCATCACATGAACCCCACTATCCCAGCCCACTAAGTGCGGTGCATAGTGAAGAGCGTGAGCACAAAACAAGAGCAACGGCGGGAGCTATGGCGCCAGCGAATCGCGGAACAGGAAACCGGCGGCCAGTCGATCCGCGCCTATTGCAGTGAGCGAGGGCTGAAGGAGTCCGCCTTCTACGGGTGGCGTGGGAGGCTGCGGAAACAGAACACGCCCGTTCGCTTCGCGCTGCTGGAGAGCAAGCCGTCCATGGAAACGGCAGCACCCATCGAACTGCTGCTGGCCGGCGGCGACCGGCTTCGGATTCCGTCCGATGCCGCGACGCTCAAGTTGGTGCTGGCGGTGCTGCGGGAACCAGCGTGATTCACCTGCCGGCGAGTGTTCGCGTGTACTTGTGCACTTCGCCGTGCGACATGCGGCGGAGCTTCGACGGTCTGCACGCGCTGGTCACCGGCGCGATGAAGCTGGATGCGTTTGTCGGGCATCTGTTCGTGTTCGCGAACCGGCGCAAAGATCGGGTGAAGATTTTATATTGGGATCGCGATGGGTTCGCGGTGTGGGCCAAGCGGCTGGAGGAGGGCACCTACGCGATACCGTTCGGTGAAGAAGACGAAGCGCGGCGTGAGATTACGGCGCAGGAGTTGGGCGCGCTGCTGAGCGGCATCGATCTGAGCACTGCCAAGCGCCGAAAGCGGTATCGGCGCGGAAGCGTGGAAGCCGCATAAAGATTGGGTTGGGATGCATTTTCTGCTTGGCCGGCGGCAGAGTTCGCTTTATAATTCCGGTAGTGCCGGTGGACCGCAACAGCTTACCGAAAGATCCAGAGATCTTGCAGCAGATGCTGGTGGATCTGACCACGCAACTGGACAAGACACAACGGCTATTGAGCCAGTTGCTTTCGGCCAAAAGCGGCACTCACAGCGAACAGTTGAGCGCAGATCAATTGCGATTATTCGTGCAGGAACTCAACGCCGCTGAGTCTGAAGCCGCCACGGAAACGCAAGAGGACGACGATGTTCCGCCTGGCTCGGCTTCCAACAGCAGTGAGGACCAAGACGAAAGCCCCCGCCGAGGACGCCGCACTCTACCGGCACACTTGAAGCGTGAAAGGATCGAGCACGATCTGGCGGAAGAAGAAAAGCACTGCGCTTGCTGCAGCCAAGACCTGCGGCCCATCGGCGAAGAAACGAGCGAGCGCCACGAATACATTCCAGCGCAGTTGCTGGTGATCGAGGACGTCTGCAAGAAATACGCGTGCGCCTGCACGGTGAAGACGGCGGGCAAGCCGCCGCAGCCCATCGAGAAGAGCGTGGCAGGCCCATCGCTGCTGGCGCAGGTGATCGTCAGCAAAATAGCCGACCACCTGCCCGTGCACCGGCAAGCGAAAATCTTCAGCCGCTTCGGCGTGGAGATTCCAGATCAGACGATGGGCGGCTGGATGCGGCAATCGGCTCAGTTACTCGACCCTCTGTATGTTCGCCTGAAGCAGTTCGTGCTGAGCTCGAAGGTGGTGGGGACTGACGATACACCCGTGAAAGTGCTGGACCGGAAATTGAAGCGGGCGACGCGAAGGGGGCGATTCTGGCCGTACATCGGGGATCGAGAACATCCGGCGGCGGTATTCGATTACACCCCGACCCGAGAACGCGCGGGGCCAGAAACATTTCTGAAAGCGTATCGCGGATATCTGCAGGCCGATGCCTATGTGGCTTACGACAGCTTTTTCACCAATCCCGAACGCGGTTTGGTAGAGGTGGCATGCTGGGCTCATACCAGGCGTCACTTCCACAGGGCGCTGGATACGGATTCGGCGCGCATGGGCGCGGTGCTGGCCTACATCGCGCATCTATATAAGGTGGAGAAACGCGCGCGGCGGTCGGGTATCGTGGGCGAGGACTTGCGCCTGTTGCGCGAGCATGCCTCCAAGCCAATGCTGGAGAAATTGCATCAGTATCTGGAGAATATTCGCGAAGAAGTGTTGCCCAAGAGCGAAGCTGGCCAAGCGGTCGCCTACGCGCTGAAGAACTGGACCGCGTTGACGCGCTACCTGGAAGATGGCGATCTTTCGATCGACAACAACCATACCGAGCGAAGCCTGCGCGGCATCGCAATCGGGCGCAACAACTGGACGTTCGTGGGAAGCGATCGAGGAGGCAAAACGATGGCGGTCCTGCGAAGTTTCGTGGCGTTGTGCGAACTGGCCAAGGTAGATCCGTTCGCCTGGTTCCAGGACGTGCTCTCGCGCATCGGCGATCATCCCATCACCAAGCTGGACGAACTCCTGCCGCATCGCTGGGCTCTGCGAGCCCTAGTACCCGAGCCCCGACTTGAGCCCGAGTTCGTGCCGTGAGAATGATGGAACTGACATCGTTCTGGAAAATTGCAGCATCCGCAACTTGCGTGGCCGTAATATGTGGAACAGCAATCCTGTGGCAGGTATCTAAGCAGAAAGCGATTCAACGGAAGCTCGCTGAAGACGCGAGCGTATCCCGCATGCGCGCTGAGCAGGGAGACCCGGAAGCTCAATACGACCTCGCATCTATGTATTTTCGGGGCAAAGGAGTGCCGCAGGATTACGCCGAGGCTGTCCGCTGGTACCGCAAAGCTGCCGAAAAAGGTTACACGAGGGCCGAGAACGCCCTTGGCTATGTATATTACCAGGGCAAAGGAGTGCCGCAAGATGACGCCGAAGCTGTTCGTTGGTTCCGCAAAGCGGCCGACCATGGTGACGCGAATGCCCAATCCGGCCTCGCCTTCATGTATTCCCAGGGCAAGGGAATGCCGCAGGATTACGCCGAGGCTGTCCGCTGGTACAGCAAAGCCGCCGACCAGGGTGACGCGAATGCTCAATACGCTCTCGGCTTCATGTATCGCAACGGCAAAGGAGTGCCGCACGACGATGCCGAGGCAGTCCGCTGGTTCCGCAAAGCGGCCGACCATGGTGACGCCCAAGCTCAGCGCGCTCTCGCCTCAATGCGTCGAGTCGCGCTGGCACGGTGGGTAATCATCGTCGTATTTTTCTTGGCGACCCTGCTCTTAGTGACCATGCCTCTACGCCGCTGGGGACGTGCGACGTGGGTGCCATGGGCCTTGACTTCCGCCCTCTGCTTCACTACGCAGGAACTGCTCATCGGCTCCTCGACAGCACTCCTGTTAGCTCAGCGATTGCTCGGGGCACGATATTCCAACTTCCGCCTTCTCATAATCGTGCTCCTCGGAGGAAGTTCGGTCATTTGCGGGCTCTGGGCGCTCGTGGAAATTGCGCGCGGATCGAAGCGCGGCGCGGCTTCTGGTGGCCACTGATTCGCGGAATAACAAGGGAGCCCAGTTTCAGTGCGTGCGTACATACCGTACCAGTAAACAGTGCCAGTATCAACAACCGCTCGCCACGTGGTGTTCACCGGATGCTTACGGGCCACTTGCGCCGTGTCGAAAGGATTTCTTTTTGGCGTCACCAGGCGACCAATTGAAGTATTGTGTGGTGAATGAATGGATGACGGCTTGACAAAAACGTTCGAAGCTACTTTTCGGCACGGTTCGGAGCCTTGCCGCCTTGGCGCTCAACCACAGGGCGATGATCAGCATTGCTGAGGGCTATTCCCGAATATCGAGATGCTGAACGAAGCTCACCACATCACCTGCTCGGCTTGGTGTTAGCGACGATGCGAGTGATTTACAGCGCCGATGTTCGGGGGCACTGAGGCCCGGCAGCGGCATCGAAATGGAAATCACACTTGGGTACCCTTGCCATTTTTGGAACCGACCAACAAGCCGGGTGCTTTTTTGTGCTGGCGGTGCGATGCTGCGGTGGAGCAATAATCGCCCGGTCGACCTTGCCCCTTCGCACGTTCGTTAGCGGCCGACCAACTGCCTTCCTACCCTTTGCCACGCCTACCTGTTTCAAAATTCGTCTGAAGTTTCTGGCAGGGTACCGCGGCCAGGATCGCGTTCAATTCCCCGGGCTGTAGAAGTTGGAGTATAAGTATTATGCTTTCAGTGGGACTTAAGTGGCGTAAATCGTGAAACATGCAACGTCGGTGCTGGGATCGCCACCGGCTGCGCGTTCGGTCACCCCGCTTCCATTAGTATGTCGCTGTCATTTCAGCCTTTACGCAAGGAACTGACATACTACTACTACTCTTACTTGAATATCGCCGCCAGATCCGCGGAAGCTCTCCGAGTAGTAAAGACGGAAAAAAGTATGATGTCCCTAACGTCCTCTTTTTAGTCACAGATGCCAAGACCCGTATCAGACGATAGCCTTTCTCCTCCAACCGTTCAGTGTGCAGCGCCGCGCGAATCGCGGCTTGAAGCGCGGCCGCGGGCGTGAATTCGATCGACAGACTGACCGCACGCAGCCCCTTGTTCAAATGATAGTGAAAAGCATTCTACCCGAGGGTGGGCACTGGAAGTTTCCAAAGTTGCCGAATCCCGCCGTTATCCGTCTGGCCGACCGAAACTGCATCTCTCTATCGACTACGGGCGGGTCCAGTCGATCGCCGCCTTAAAAGCCCGGGTCCCGATCCCGATTCCCCAGTGTTGCTTCACTGATCGCCATCCTGACTGTCCGCGATCCGGAGCCTCCTATCGATCTTTCTAGAGATGTGGCCTACCTACCTCAGGCCTTTGTCGAAATCTACCTGAGGATTCTGGCAATAGCTAATGCGCATTTTACGAGACTGGCTGCCTGCATTGGACAGTGGCTTAGGAAGGGTCGGACGGTCGCACCTGCAAATCGTGGGCAGAGGGGGCCTAGAGGGCGGTGCCGGGCTTCAGTAATTCAGAGTCTTACTTCGGACCCGCGCGAAGTCCCGCTGCAAATTCAAACCTCCGATCCGACTTGCCCAGTCCGCTCGCATATTTATTGCGCGGACCACGATTGAAAAGCTGCCAGAATCGTCTGCAGTAGTTCTTCGAGGCCTTGCACCGCCTTTCCAGAGGTATGTTCAGTTTCAATCGAAAATGGAAATCGTTGTCAATAGTGCCCCGCGTACCGTCCTTTGGGGTAGTCTTCTTGCGACGTGTCGTCACATCCTAGGCAGCTTGAACTGCTGAGGCTTATGGCAGACGTCTCTCACCGGTCGAAATCGAGGCAAGTGATCCCACTGCCTGAGACCTCCGCTCCTACCTGGAGATCATGTCAATTAGAAATGATTTGACCTCGCGTTCCGTCTAAGATCGCGCTCAACGCTGCCATCATCCGGAAGCAACCGACGACTTGATGTTCCATACAGCCTGGGAGGCATTGTCCAGATGGCTTCCGTTAATCCCCTCATTTATAAGGGAGTATATCAGTCGTGGAGTCTCACTGAGCCGAACATTTCGTGCGCGGTCGCCGTCTACGCTGCTCGCGCCGATTGCCATTCATGGCGTAATGCGTGATACGCAACGTACACATTCGAATCGCTTTTGTAACTTCGCGACGCGTCTACGAGTGTGAATTTGTGACGAAGGTGTCCTCGATGAAATATATCTAAAACGTGGCGCCGCAAATGGTTGAGAAGCAAGTATTTACGGATCGTTTGGAAACCACGCCAGATCTGTCAATATTCTGCGCCGAAATTATCTGGCATTTTGTTTTCATGCGCTTGCAAGTCCTGGGTCGTTCCTGATCCCACCTTCGTCCACGGGTTATAACATCCAATTTCCCAGGTAGTTGCGAACCAAAGAGTCAATTCTTCTTTCCAATTTCGCTGTCGGATACTTGATCGAGACAGACTGTAAAGCGTGAGAGATAGCGTTCGCTTCATTTCTGGCCAATGAAACCGCTCGATACGAAATGAAAGAGGATAGGCCGTCAGTAAATGATTGATCCGCTCCCCATCATGATCGACCCGCACTTTTCGCCGCAATTCTACGCGGAACTGTGGGCCATCAGCGCCTCCACGGCGCTCCGATGGTTCCAAGATCTGGATGGAGTACTGAAGACCGGGAAGGTCTCGAAGAATGGCAAGCGCACGCGAGTTGAATTGCGAATTCCCTGGTCTTTGGCGATGCGCGTTTACCAAGAGCGGACGCGGTCGGAGATAGAATGACGGCTATGCTTACACTACAAAGACGGCACTCGAAAAAGTGCCGAGATCGAAACAAAGGCCCCAACTATCTCAAGTGCCGCGGCCATTGCCCGTTACGGGTATGCGGCACTTCGGAGGGTAGGAGGGTACGAATATCCCTCAAGACTCGCGATCTCCACCGCGCTGCCAGACGGCTGACCGAAATCGAAGACCGGGCGTCCGGAAGACCGCGGAAGTCAACTACCGAGGCTATCGAAGCGTTTCATGCCCAGCATCATGGGGATCAATCCGAAACGAAGCGGAAGTACAAACGGATCCTGGGGTTGTTCGGTGCCTTCTGCACTCAGGCGGAGATCCATTACGTTGATCGCGTGAGGGTGGAAGACATGGACCGTTACGCGTTGTGGCGGAACAAGGAGAACTGGACCTGGGTCAAAGAGGTCGAACTGCTGCGACAGTTCTTCGAGTTCTGCCGCGACCGGGAATGGACTACAAAGAATCCCGCCCGGAGTTTGAAGCGCCCGATCATGATCGAAGCCAACGACGTCGTGCCCTACACGCAGAGCGACATCGAGAAGATCATCGCAGCTTGTGATCAGGTCGGCCGGAACAGCTATGAACGGCGCCGGGCACGCGCGATGGTGCTCCTCATGAGGTTCGCCGGCTTGCGCATCAGTGATGTGGTGACGCTCTCGCGAGACCACATCCGGGGAACCCGGCTGGAAAAGCGCGCGGTGAAAAACCACCGGATGATTCGAGGGGAGCTACCTGCGGTAGTGTTGACGGCACTCGATCTACTTCCACAGCCGAAAGTGGCAGCCCAGTATAATCAAAGATTTTTCTCCAAAGACGATGCCGTTCTGCGGAGCCAAGTGAAAGGGGCGTGGAGGACTTTGGCGGCGGTCTTCAAGCGCTCCGGTGTAAAGCGGGCGAAGCCGCATCGCTTTCGCCATACACTTGCGTCAGAGCTTCTAGGGAAAGGCGGAACTCTCGAGGAAGTTGCAGCGATCCTCGGAGATGGTCCCGCCACAATCCGCCGTTACTATGCCAAATGGACCCCAGAATACCAGAGCCGTCAGGATACTCTGATTCGGAAAATTCATGGCACAAATCTGGCACAGGCGGAAGAACAGGCGAGTAACTAGTGATTATAAACAAGTTAGAACGGTGGCCAGGGACGGAATCGAACCGCCGACGCCAGCCTTTTCAGGGCTACGCTCTACCAACGCACGAGGTACGATCACGCGCGATCAGTGCGGATGTCCGCGCGAGCCGCCGGAGCGCTTCAGCCTCCCATATTTTGGGTCACAAACCCAAAGGTCGATTTCAACTCCCGTTCAACTCCCATTACCCGTTTCCGAGGGTTTCTTAAGGCTCTTTCAGTTGCCACTCGTGCCTTGTTATTAACTACATAGCCAATGCCAAGTACGCTCATGACCCATTTGATGCTTTCCCTGGTCTACTGGAGATGGTGTAATGTCTCGAAGAATGTCCTACTTCGCCAAACAATGCTTCATAGCCAGTGAATTTCTAAATCGGATCTTAGTCGTCCTACAACGTTTCGACTAGATCCGACAAGCCAGAGTCAAGTCTGACCGATTATGCTCGACGATTTTTCACAATGACCCGATAACCGCCATCGCTGCGGTTGACTCACGGCTCCCCACATGCGGACCATCCGCCCTTTTTGTCACGCCAAACCATCCCGTCCCATTTGGATTTAGCGGATCACGATGATGTCATTGGCGGATCGAACGCCATGCAGAAAACATTGGACGTGGTCCCCTGCGCGGCTTATGCTGACTTCAGACAAGTTCGCTCTGGGCCTCGGAGAGGCTGTTTCGCCAAATGGCGAGCGCCATTTCTCGTCAAGTAGATCGTTTGTTCAAGAGATCCATCCGAACACAACTCTGATGGAGTGACTATGAGTTCAAAGGATTTCAGCGGTGAACTGGGTCAAACTCAGATCTTAACTCTCCCAGAAGCCGCACAAGTTCTTCGTTGTTCGAAGGCCCACTTGTCCAACCTTCTGAACGGCCGCGTTCCTGGCGCGCGTCCACTTCCACATGTCTCGGTCGGACGGAGAAAGCTCATCCGCCGCGAGTCGCTAGAGCTTTGGCTTCACGATGCTGAAAGGGCCTAAAAATGGTAGTATTCGGGAGATGTCAGGATTCATCGCTCTGGACGCAGGAAGGATAATTCATGCGTCGAAAGCGATTTCAACGGGGCAGCATAACGCCCCGAAAACGCAACGGAAAACGCTACTGGTATGCCCAGTGGCGAGACAATGGTCAACCCACGTCCAAGGAACTTGGACTGTGTTCCCAAATGAGCAGGGCGGAGGCCGACGCGTTTCTGGCAGAGGTTCTCCACCCGATCAATGCGGGGGTGTGTGGAGGGACACCGCAGGTATTTACGTTCGAATCTTTCGTGCAGTCCGTTTTCTTCAAGGTACGGCGGCAAGGTTGGAAAGTCTCAACCGCCATGACTTCGGCCGCGCTGATCGAAGGGCATCTCATTCCCGAGCTCGGAACGAAGACTCTTCGAACGATCAGACGCGAGGAGATGCAGGATCTCCTGAATGCGAAAGCGCAGGTGCTCTCGGCGAGCGTCGTGAACCATTTGCGTTTTCATCTACGCGACATCTTCAATCTCGCAGTGAGCGAGCGGGCGGCGGAATTCAATCCAGCGCTCGCTTTGCATACGCCGAAGTGCAAGCCGGGGCGGGAGCGGAAGGTGATGACCGGTGCAGAGGTTCGCTCTGCTCTGGAGGTGTTGCCGTTGCGTGAGCGGCTGATTTTCCGTTTTGGCGTCTTCGAGGGAATGCGTCCCGGCGAAATTCTGGGCCTTCAGCTACAGGATGTTCGAGATCGTTCGATTCTTGTGCGCCGCCGGGTCTATCGTGGTGACATCGACTCGCCAAAAACGATGCGGTCAAAACGGGAGGTCGGCTTAACCGTCGGTACGGCGGCGCTGCTATCCGAGTGGCGCGACATTCTTCCGAACCGCGATGCTACGGCGTGGCTCTTTCCATGCGAACACGGCAAGAAACCACTCGGCCGCGACAACATCTGGAGACGAAACCTCCAACCCGCATTTGAAAAAATCGGGCTGGGGTGGGCGAGCTTCCAGGTGCTTCGCCGCACCTACGCAACTCTGAGCCGGGAGGCGGGCGTCGATGCAAAGACCCGCGCGGATCAGATGGGTCATCACGTCGATGTCAGCGAGAACGAATACGCCGTGACGAATCTGGCAGCCAAAATCGAGGCTGGCCGGAAGCTGGAGGCGGCGATCTAATGGCTACCAATCGAATCGAGCCC
>Ga0210406_10008728_pt1 | contig 10130 bp, 8 predicted proteins | sample IncBWC30MmetaG_FD_155454 | JGI IMG/M metagenome (GOLD analysis project Ga0210406, IMG submission 155454) | Forest soil microbial communities from Barre Woods Harvard Forest LTER site, Petersham, Massachusetts, United States - Inc-BW-C-30-M | ecosystem: Environmental > Terrestrial > Soil >... | reverse complement strand
AGCAACGGGATCGGCGACAGGATCGTGGCCAGTGCAAAGGGCAGCGTCAGGATGCAGATCAGGAGAATTCCGTAGCGCGGGGTCCCGGCGTTGCGCGAAGCAATTCCGCCGACCAGATTCGCAAGGCCGATGCCTGCCATCAAGGCCAGCGGCAAGACCTCCGATCCGACGCATTGATAGCAGCCGGCGGAAATCAGGATCACCGATGTCAGCCCAGCCCAGATCGGCGTGATGTTCGACGCGATCCGTCGGTCGGCCTTCGCCTGCGCGAGGGCTTTCATCATCAGGTAAATTCTGGTGCTGCCCAGAACCAGTTCCGCCAGCACCCAGGCATAGGCCCATGCGGCGCCGGTCAATGCGGCGGCAATCGATGCGATCAGCAAGGATGCCAGCACGGCCACCACGAACGTCTTCGTCTTGTTGGTCCTTTGCTGGAGCAACTCGTTGCGGATGTCATCGGGCAGCGGAAGCGGGCCGGCGAGCAACCAGTCGACGCCCCCGTGCAAGTGAAACCAAAGCCGCTGCGGTTGCCCGGCGGGAGCGGAAGCCGTCGATATCGATGGGAGGACAGATGCCATGATCGCAGTTTCCACCACCGGTATTGAGAGCCGCTTAAGCGCGGGTACAAAGTTCCACACAGCGTAAACATTTGGCTTCCCAAGGGACTGGCCAAATGACTTGCCAAGTGACTGCAATCAGTGATTGCCAAGGCGAATGGCCCGTGCGATTGCGCCCCCCGTCCGGCTTGACAGCGCGGCGAAAGCCGGTTCTTACGGCGGTATTCGAGAGAGTTTCGGGGCAAAAATGACGGCAGCATTCACCTTTCCGGGCCAGGGCTCGCAGGCGGTCGGTATGGGCAAGACGCTGGCCGACGCGTTTCCGGCGGCCCGCGCGGTGTTCGAGGAAGTCGATTCGGCGCTGGGTGAGAAGTTGACCGCGGTCATCTGGGAGGGCCCGGCCGAGACCCTGCAGCTCACGGAAAACGCCCAGCCGGCCCTGATGGCGGTTTCGCTGGCGGCGCTGCGCGTGCTGGAAGCCGAAGCCGGCTTCTCGGTGGGGCGGGATGCCGCCTTCGTCGCCGGCCATTCGCTCGGCGAATATTCCGCGCTGGCCGCGGCCGGCAGCCTCGGCATCGGCGACACCGCGCGGCTGCTGCGCACCCGCGGCCTTGCGATGCAGAAGGCGGTCCCGGTCGGCGTCGGCGCGATGGCCGCTCTGCTTGGCCTCGATTACGAAGCCGCGGTGGCGGTTGCGGAAGAAGCCGCGCAGGGACAGGTCTGCCAGGCCGCCAATGACAATGGCGGCGGCCAGGTCGTGGTGTCCGGCGACAAGACCGCGGTCGAGCGGGCGCTCGAGATTGCCAAAACCAAAGGCGCCAAGCGCGCCATGCTGCTGCCGGTTTCGGCGCCATTCCATTGCCGGCTGATGCAGCCGGCGGCCGAAGCCATGGCCAGGGCACTTGCCGATGTCACGATCAAACCGCCGGCTTCGCCGCTGGTCTCGAACGTATTGGCGGCGCCGATCAGCGATCCCGACGAAATCCGCCGCCGCCTGATCGAGCAGGTGACGGGAACCGTGCGCTGGCGCGAGTCGGTGGCGTATATGGCAAGCCAGGGCGTGACCCGGTTTTTCGAAATTGGCGCGGGCAAGGTGTTGAGCGGGCTGGTCAAGCGCATCGCCGACGGTGCGGTTGGCGTATCGGTCGGCGGTCCCGGCGATATCGTCACGGCAAAAGACGCGCTCGCGGCAGCGCATTCGGCCTAGGGCCCAGGTTCTGATTGAAGCAGAACCGAAGCCCTGGATTCTTATTTTGACGCGTTTTCTTCACGCGAACCGGTATCCACTTCGCTTGAAAACGCTCTAGAAGGTCGGGAGGAGAATGAGATGTTCGATCTGACGGGCAGGACGGCGCTTGTCACGGGTGCAACGGGTGGCATCGGTGGTGCGATCGCGCAGGCACTGCACGCGCAAGGCGCGACGGTGGCGATTTCCGGGACGCGGCGCGAGGTGCTGGACGCACTCGCCGGCAAGCTTGGCGAGCGGGTTCATGTGCTGCCCTGCAACCTGTCCGACGCCGCCGAAGTCGAGGCGCTGGTGCCGTCGGCTGAAAAGGCCATGGGGCAGGTCGATATCCTGATCGCCAATGCCGGCATCACCAAGGACAATCTGTTCGTGCAATTGCGCGACGAGGATTGGGACGAGGTCATCAGGGTCAACCTGACCGCAACCTTCCGCCTCGCCCGCGCCGCGACCAAATTGATGATGCGCAAGCGCTTCGGCCGCATCATTGCGATCACCTCGGTGGTCGGCGTCACCGGCAATCCGGGGCAGGGCAATTACACTGCCTCAAAGGCCGGATTGATCGGTATGATCAAGACGCTGGGCGCCGAATACGCCAAGCGCAACGTCACCGCCAACTGCATCGCACCCGGATTTATTGCGACGCCGATGACGGATGCGCTCAACGACAAGCAACGCGAAACGATTCTGTCGAAAGTTCCTGCAGCGCGGCTTGGAACGCCCGAAGATATTGCGGCTGCGGCGGTGTATCTCAGCTCGAACGAAGCCGCTTATGTTACGGGACAGACGATTCACGTTAATGGCGGGATGGCCATGATTTAAGCCGGTCGGCGGCCCCGGAAACAGGACGAACGCCTTGTTTTCGAAGGATGATTGAGGCTTGTAGTAAAGACTTGGGAAGTATGATAACCGAACCACCGGATGGGCGAAGAAGGCCATTGCAGGATTTCGAAACCCTGTATATTGGCCGTGCGGAGCCTGCCGTTGTGCGCCAGCCTTTCGGCCACGACGGAGCCAAATCCAGTCGATACGCGTCAGGTCGATGCGTGACAGAATAAAACTTAACGATCACGATGGCTCGTATCGTCTCAGGGACGGGTCCAATGGAACAAGCACGAGGTTGAACGATGAGTGAGATTGGCGAGCGGGTAAAAAAGATCGTGGTCGAACACCTCGGTGTCGAACCCGAAAAGGTGGTCGACAACGCGAGCTTCATTGACGACCTCGGCGCCGACAGCCTCGATACCGTCGAGCTGGTGATGGCGTTTGAAGAAGAATTCGGTTGCGAAATTCCCGATGACGCGGCGGAGACGATCCTGACCGTCGGCGACGCCACCAAGTTTCTCGAAAAGAACGCGAAAAGCTGACGTCCCCGCGCGGTACTGACGAAGCCGGACGGGCCGTGATCAAGCGGTCCACCGGCTTCTTGTTGTGGGCCGCGACGTCGGGACTGGAGTGATCGATATGAGGCGGGTTGTCGTCACGGGCCTCGGCATGGTTTCGCCACTCGGCTGCGGCATCGAGCCGGCCTGGAAACGTATCCTCAACAGCGAGAGCGGCGCCAGGCTGATCGATACGTTCGACGTCTCCGACCTCACCAGCCGGATCGCTTGCGTGATTCCCCGGGGCGACGGCACCAACGGCACCTTCAATCCCGATCAATGGATGGAGCCGAAGGATCAGCGCAAGGTTGATGACTTCATCATCTTTGCGATGTGTGCGGCGCGTCAGGCGCTCGACGACGCCGATTGGCATCCGTCGACCGAAGAGGACCGCTGCGCCACCGGCACCATGATCGGCTCCGGCATCGGCGGTCTGTCCGGCATCGCCGATACCGCGCTGCTGCTGAAGGAGCGCGGACCGCGCAAGGTCTCGCCGTTCTTCATTCCCGGCCGCCTGATCAACCTGGCTTCGGGTTACGTTTCGATCGAGCACGGCCTCAAGGGTCCCAACCATGCCGTCGTGACGGCTTGCTCGACCGGCGCGCATGCGATCGGCGACGCCAGCCGGTTGATCGCGCTCGGCGATGCCGACGTGATGGTGGCGGGCGGAACCGAATCGCCGATCTGCCGTCTGGCGATGGCCGGCTTTTGCGCGGCGCGCGCGTTGTCCACCGGCTTCAACGACACGCCGGAACGCGCTTCGCGCCCCTACGACAAGGATCGCGACGGATTCGTGATGGGCGAGGGCGCCGGTGTTGTGGTGCTCGAGGAATACGAGCACGCGAAGAATCGCGGCGCCAGGATCTATGCGGAAGTGACCGGTTACGGGCTGTCCGGGGATGCCTATCACATCACGTCGCCGACGCCCGACGGCGATGGCGCCTTCCGCAGCATGAGCGCGGCGATGAAGCGCGCCGGGATTGCGGCGTCCGATATCGACTACATCAACGCGCACGGCACATCGACGCAGGTCGGCGACGAGATTGAACTCGGCGCGGTGGAGCGGCTGCTCGGCAACGCCGCGTCCAAGGTATCGATGTCATCGACCAAATCATCGACCGGACATCTGCTGGGCGCCGCCGGCGCGATCGAGGCGATTTTCAGCATTCTCGCGATTCGCGATAACATCGCTCCACCGACCATCAACCTCGACCATCCCTCGGTGGAAACGGCGATAGATCTGGTGCCGCGTGTCTCGCGCAAACGCGAGATCAATGTTGCGTTGTCGAATTCGTTCGGTTTCGGAGGCACCAATGCATCCGTGATCATGCAACGCGTGGTCAGCTGAAGCGTCATTAAAAGATAAGTCCACCGTTTCGCCGCATTCGGTGATAAATCCTAGCTTTGGGCGAAGACGACCGGCCGAAGCGATATTTGCGGGGGCCACGATTGAACCGACAGGATTCAGGTTGCATCGATGAGTGAAAGGCCGCCCATTTCACCAAGGTCCCCGCGCGCCGCGCTGGAGCCCGAGCAGGTGCCGCCGCCGCCGAAGCGGTCCGAGCGCGCCCGCAATCCATTCGTCGTGGTCGGCAATGCCATCATTACCCTCCTGCTGGTCGCGATGATCGGCGCCGGCACTGCCTATTTCTACGGCCGGCAGAAGCTCGAGGCGGCCGGTCCGTTGCAGGAGGACAAGGTCGTCAACATTCCCCCGCGCGCGGGCATGACCGACATCGCCGATATCCTGCAGCGTGAGGGCGTGATCGACAATAACCGCTGGGCGTTCATCGGCGCCGTGTTTGCGCTGAAGGCCCGCGCCGATCTCAAGCCCGGCGAATATCAGTTCCAGAAGAACGCCAGCCTGCGCGACGTCGTCGGCACCATGGTCGAGGGCAAGGTGGTTCAGCACGCGGTGACTGTCCCCGAAGGCCTGACGTCCGAACAGATCGTGGCCCGGCTCACCGACAACGACATCTTCGCCGGCTCCGTGCACGAAATCCCGCGCGAAGGCACGCTGCTGCCGGAAACCTACAAATTTCCCCGCGGCACCACGCGCGATCAGGTGATTTCGCGGATGCAACAGGCGCAGAAGCGTCTGGTGGCCGAAGTATGGGAACATCGTAATCCCGACATTCCGGTCAAGACGCCGGAACAACTGATCACGCTGGCCTCGATCATCGAGAAGGAAACCGGCAAGGCCGATGAGCGCAGCCGGGTCGCCGCGGTGTATGTCAATCGTCTGCGGCAGAAAATGAAACTGCAATCCGATCCGACCATCATCTACGGCCTGGTCGGCGGCAAGGGGACGCTGGGGCGGCCGATCAAGCGCAGCGAAATCACCGCGCCGTCGCCCTACAACACCTATGTGATTGACGGCCTTCCGCCGGGGCCAATCGCCAACCCGGGCCGCGCCTCGCTGGAAGCCGCGGCCAATCCGGCCCGCACCCGTGACCTGTTCTTTGTCGCCGATGGTACCGGCGGCCACAGCTTCACCGAAACCTACGATCAGCATCAGAAGAACGTCGCCAAGCTGCGGGCGATGGAAAAGCAGATCCAGAACGACACGGTGGAACCGGCCGATGATCCGCTGCCGCCCGCAAGCGCTGCGCCACCTGATGCGACTTCCGCAACTCCGCCCAAGCCGGCTGCGCCAAAGAAGCCCGCGCGCGCCCCGGCCCGGCAGGGCGCGGCGCAATCGACGGTATCGCCCCCGGTGGTTCAGCAATAATGGGACCCGCACCGCGCCGGAACCGAATTCCACTTCACATGAAAACGCTTTAAGATTGCAGCCTGCAGGTTTGCGAATCTCACACCGTCCCATCAGGAGAAGTTGACGCAATGGCGCTTTCGAGCATGACCGGCTTTGCGCGAAGCCACGGCGCCAGCGGACCCTACACGTTCGAGTGGGAATTGAAGTCGGTCAACGCCAAGGGTTTTGACCTGCGCCTGCGGCTGCCGCCCGGATGGGACGAACTTGAGGCCCTGGCCAAGAAGCGCGTCGGCGAATTGCTGTCGCGCGGCACGGTCTACGCCAATCTGAACGTCAAGCGCGCCAATGCCGCGTCGGCGGTCCGGATCAACGAGGAGGTGCTGTCCTCGATCGTCCGGGTGGCGGGCGAGCTTGCGGGCCGGATCGACGCGGTCGCGCCGAGCATTGACGGCCTGTTGGCGATCAAGGGCGTCATCGAGGTGGTCGAGCCCGAAAGCGACGAGGAAGAAGACAAGGCGGCGAAAGCCGCGGCCGCGGCAAGCTTCGAACAGGCGCTCAACGACCTCGTGCAGATGCGCCGGCGTGAAGGCACGACGCTTGGACAAATCCTCGGCCAGCGCATGGATGAGATCGAACGGCTGGCAAAGAAGGCGGAAGCCGCCCCCGGCCGCAAGCCGGAGGCGATCCGCGCCCGGCTGGCCGAACAGGTCGCCGCGTTGCTGGAAGCTTCCGATCGTTTCGATTCCGACCGGCTCAACCAGGAAGCGCTGATGATCGCCGCGAAAGCCGATATTCGCGAGGAACTCGACCGCATCGCCTCCCACATCTCGCAGGTCCGCGAGATGATCGGCAAGGGCGGCCCCGTTGGACGGAGGCTTGATTTCCTGGCGCAGGAATTCAACCGCGAGGTCAACACCTGCTGCTCCAAGTCGAACGATCTTGAACTGACCAACACCGGTCTTGAGATGAAGAACGTGGTCGAGCAGTTTCGCGAGCAGGTTCAGAATCTGGAGTGATCGATGAGCGCTGGTGGCCAAGTCCCGGATAGAACTGGCCTGGATGGAGTTGAACGGCGCGGACTGATGTTCGTGCTGTCGTCACCGTCGGGCGCGGGAAAAACCACGCTGTCCCGCCTGCTGATCGACAAGATGCCCGGCCTGAAAATGTCGGTGTCGGCGACCACACGGCCGATGCGGCCGGGCGAGATCGACGGCCGCGACTATTTCTTCGTCGATAAATCCAGATTCGAGGCGATGGCCAAGGAGGGCGAATTGCTCGAATGGGCCACCGTGTTCGACAATTGCTACGGCACGCCGCGCCTGCCGGTCGAATCTGCGCTGTCGGCCGGACAGGACGTGTTGTTCGACATTGACTGGCAGGGCACCCAGCAGTTGCGCGAGAAGGCACGCGCGGATGTCGTGTCGGTGTTCATCCTGCCGCCATCGGTTGCGGATCTGGAAAAGCGCTTGCATTCCCGCGCCCAGGATTCAGACGAGGTGATCCGGGGCCGCATGAGCCGCGCCAGCCATGAAATGAGCCACTGGGCGGAGTATGATTACATCGTCATCAACCACGAGATCGATGAAGCCTTTGCCGAAGTGCAATCGATCCTGAAGGCCGAGCGGCTCAAGCGCGAACGCCGCACCGGATTGACGACGTTTGTGCGCAAGCTGCAGCAGCAACTCGAAAAATAATTCGGATTGTTCAAGCCTGCGCGCTTCGGGCCAGCCGCACCAGCATTTCGGCGATCCTGTCGTCGGGCTCGTCAGCTTCACGCAATTCCTTGGGAAGACCGATCTGCGGTCGCGATGCGGCTTCGGCAGGGAACGGCGACGGCAGCGAACCTTCGTTGGACGTTGTCTCCCAGATCGCGCGGCGATCGCCGTCGAGCGAGCGCGTGCGGTTTTTTCGCCGCCCCCCAAATCCGACCGCGCTTGCCGCGAGGCCCGCGACCGAGAGCGCGCCGACGATGGCGATGATCAGCATCTGGGTTGAACTGGATTGTCTTGCCGGTGGCGCCTCGGCAGCCGTGAGCGGGACGACGGCGGGAGGCTGCGGTGTCACGTCGGCGTCTGATGGCGCGCTGGCGTCCGAATTGTCTGTCACCGGTTCCGGATCCGCCGGCGTATTGGCGGCCAGTTGATCGGGCCAGCGCGAAGCCACGACCGATCGCAGCATGTTCGCGTCCTGGACTTTCACCGCTGCGGGATTGTCTGCACCCGCCTCAGGGCCGGTAGCCGCTGCGGGCGCTTGTTGTCCGGTGGCGATGCTCGCGTCGGAATCGCTGCGCGTCTGCGGCGAGACCAGTTCCGCACGTGCATTCGCGACCGAGCCTGGCATCGCGCTTGCTGCGTTCGTCGACGGCGACGGCGACTTCGCTGGTGCTGATGCTGGCGCCGAGGCTTTGGACGAAGCAGCCTGCTCGGCACGCAGATACCAGCAATGGCGGTTGGATGGGTGCTCGATGCGGTAACGCCAATGACCGCCCTGCGGCGCGTCTTTCGGCGGGCTGGCAAGGCAGTTGTCTGTTGCGGGCGTAGCACCCTGTGACATGGCGGCGAAAGGCGCGCCTGCCATAAAACTTACGATGATGGCAGAAACGAATTTCGCGGTTCCGTTTGGCATGTGTGCTCCCGGCGATGATACTGAACGCGTCGCAGGGCCAAATCTCGTTAAAGAGTTGGGTCGTAATACGCCGCAATTCCGGAGCGCGCAGGGCATAATTGGGGCTCGCCGGCCGCATCAGCGGCCCGGATTCGGCCTGACAAACAGGCATGAATATTACTCTTTGGTTGAGGTCCATCTGCCGGCACACCCATCAGATCGGCGGAAAGTTCCCGAGCCGCTGCGGCCCGAAACATGACCGGAACTGTGGACCGTGATGCCGTTATATTGGCCAACCGAACTCGCCGCACCGCTCGGGCTGACGTAGCCGGTGAGGCCCTCGCCGATGATCTTGCCGCTGGTCACGACAACTGCCCCGCTAGCGGTGCCGCACCCGACACTGACGACGACCCAGGCGCCATCGAAATTGCCGCCACCGCCCAGGATATTTTGAAGTCTAAGTTTCGGTTTTTAATCTTTGCCGGCAATGATGCGACCACGACTTTCCTGAAATCGCGAAGGCGCCGCATCGCGTTCCGTAGAAACTCAACTGGGCCGGACACTTCTTCGTCCCGCAGTTGGAGCGCGGACGCGCCGGATGTGATGTTTTGAAGCGGGTCAGTTGCTTTCGATCACGTCACTGAACAGCACGTAACGCTGGCCGTCGAAGCGCACCAGCCGCATTTGCTTGATCGGACGCAGGTCGGTCGGAGTGGTCTTCAGGCGGATGCCCGGCAGCAGCAGCGGCAATTCCATGTCCAGATGAGATGCCTGCTTCATGATATTTTCGCGGGTGAGATTGTCGCCGCACGCCTTGAGGATCTGCACGACAGCGTAGCCGATATTGTAGCCGTAAGGCGCGTAATAGTCGCTCTTGTCGACGCGCGGATTATATTTGTCCATCCAGACGTTCCAGGCCTGCATGGCCGGATCGTCCTTCCACTGCGGGTCGTGCGGGTCCTTCTGGTAGGCCGCGGAAATAATTCCCTTGGCCGCATCGAAGCCTGCGGGCCGGATTGCGCCCGCGATCGAGGAGCCGACGCTGGAGACGAATTCCTGCGGGTGCCAGTCGATGTCATAGGCCTTGCGAATGGCTTGGGCCGCGAATTTCGGCACCGAGAAGATCAGGAAGAAATCGGCGCCCGAGGACTTCAGCGAAACCACCTGCGAATCGACGGTCGGATCGCTGGTGTTGTAGGTCTGCGAGGAGACGATCATGGTTGCGGCCTTGTCGCCGAGTCCGCGCTTGAATCCCAGGATGTAATCGCGGCCGAGGTCGTCGTTCTGCGACAGGATGCCGATTTTGGCGTTGGGATTTACCGACAGAATATATTTGGCGTAGATCTCGCCCTCCGAGGCGTAATGCGGCGTCCAGCTCATCGTCCACGGATAATGCTCGGGATCGTTGAAGATCGTGGCACCTGTGCCGATGAACAGATGCGGCACCTTTTTCTGATTGATGTATTTAAGCACGGCCATGTTGGTGGCGGTGCCGACCGGGTTGACCAGGAACAGCACCTCGTCGCTCTCGATCAGCCGCCGGATTTGCTCCACCGTCTTGGGCGGGCTGTAGGCGTCGTCGAGGCTGATGTAGTTGATCTTGCGGCCGTTGACGCCGCCCCGATCGTTGA
>Ga0210406_10008727_pt1 | contig 10130 bp, 11 predicted proteins | sample IncBWC30MmetaG_FD_155454 | JGI IMG/M metagenome (GOLD analysis project Ga0210406, IMG submission 155454) | Forest soil microbial communities from Barre Woods Harvard Forest LTER site, Petersham, Massachusetts, United States - Inc-BW-C-30-M | ecosystem: Environmental > Terrestrial > Soil >... | reverse complement strand
AAAGAAGCAAACCATCTTCACGCAGGGGGATGCGGCTGATGCGGTGTTTTATATCCAAAGCGGCAAGGTGAAGTTGACCGTCGTGTCCAACAACGGGAAGGAAGCAACCATAGGCATCTTGGGTGAAGGGGACTTTTTTGGTGAGGGTTGCCTCGCAGGTCAGCCGCTCCGCATGGCTGCTGCCACGGCAATGACGGATTGCGAGCTTCTGCGCATTGAGAAGAAAGCGATGGTGCAGGCGCTCCACCGGGAACACGCTTTGTCCGACTTGTTCGTCGCTTATTTGTTGACCCGGAACATCCGGTATGAAGAGGACTTGGTTGACCAGCTTTTCAATTCCAGCGAAAAGCGGCTGGCCAGAATCCTGCTGCTCCTGGCCCATTTTGGCAAGGAAGGCGTGCCCCAGACTGTAATCCCCGCGATCAGTCAGGAGACCCTCGCCGAGATGGTGGGCACAACCCGCTCTCGGGTTAGCTTTTTCATGAACAGGTTCAGGAAATTGGGGTTCGTTGACTATGGCGAGGGCGGGATGCAAGTCCATAGTTCACTCCTCGGCATCGTTCTCCACGACTAGCTCTCCTTACCGTCCACCGTGCGGCTGTGTGCTCCTGCATAGTTTGGTCAAAACCGCTGAGATTCCGCGATTCCGGTCGCGTGCTGTTGGGGGAGGTCAAGAAGAGACCAAAACAGCGAAACGGTATGCATGGCTTTTGAAGCGATCTTGCGCGAAGTCGATCATCTCCATAACATCAGCACCCGTCTTGAGGCACTGGCGGAGCACCACCCGCTCAGTCAGAACCACTCATAACAATCGCGGGAAACGTGCGCAACGCTGCTACCGTATTGGCAGTGCTGATCGCAACTAAAGGCCCCAAACCGATCTGAGTACAGGCAAACCGACTGCCCAGAGGAAGGACGGTTTGTGTGTCCAGTCCGCCAACTTAGTTGCAGAAGTGAGCGGTTTGAACCAGTCGAACCATTCTTCCGAGCAATATGCTGTATCCATCGAGGATGGAAGTCGCAGCGCGGTGGGCTGCTTTAACTCTGGCAAGGAACACTGGAATATGATCCGTGTCACTAATAAGCCGATAAGCGGGCGGGCAAACGCACAAGCCGTGACTCAAAAATCAGAAATTGCTCGAACAAGCACGCCAGGGTCCTGGTTGCCAATCCTCGTTGTCTTGGCGGCGCTCGCCTCATCGTCACAGATGCCTGCGTCCACCGCTGAAATCAAATCGCCCGATCTGACCCAGATACTGCAACGCTTGGAGGATGTTCAGCTCCAGAATCCCGCTCGTTCTCGACCATATCAGGTCAGGCGAGATTACAAAGTGTTCCGTGGCGATGATAAGCAACCCACCTCTGAGGTCATGACGCAGGTCGACTTCGTTCCCCCCGACATTAAGACATACAAGATCACTCAGACGCTAGGAAACTCGAGGGGAGAGAAAATGGTTCGCGAGCTTTTAGACCGGGAAACCGAGTCAGCCAAGAAAGGACCCGGTAGCGAGATCAATCGGACGAATTATGACTTCGTCTTTCTTAGACAGGAGAACTTCGGCGTCGTTCCTGAGTACGTTTTGCGGATTGCGCCGAAGCGGAAGGACAAATACCTCTTGCGTGGCCAAATCTGGGTGAATATGAGCACTTTCCGCATCCGGCGAATTGAAGGAGTGCCCGCCAAGAGCCCCTCCATTTGGCTCAAGGGCATTCGTATCACTCTGCAATTTGCTCAACTGGGCACCATGTGGATTCCCAATTCTTTCGATGCCATCGCCACCGTCCGCCTTTTGGGTCAGTACACCCTCAAGGGGCACAACATCCGAACCTCCGATCCGCAATCCATTATGCCGAACTAGCCACACCGATATTCGACCTCCTCCATAATGTGGTCTGAAGTACGACCACACCTTAGGCAAAAGCATTCTTCAAGTTCAGGATTCCATCGGATTCGCGGATGTGTCATGAAGTGCGCCTTTCCCATTCCGTTTGCAGGCACCTTTAAACCGTCTAGGGCATCGGCGAATAGCATGTAGTTCTTCGGGTGGGGCTATTGCGATCTGCCTGCATTTCCCGTAATCGGTTGTTGACGGCAGCGTTCGCCTCAAGGAAACTTGGCAGCTTCTTATCGTCAGTTTCTAGGATGGCAACGTCATATAGCGTTTCCCAAACGTAATAGTTGTCACGGTCGTTGCTCTGCTCGGTCCAACCACCACAGTTTCGAACACTACAGGCTATCGTCGAGTGAAAATACGGTTAATTCTGGATGGTATGCCGGGTCAACTGTGAGCTAAGAGTGTACCTGAGGGGATATCCGTGGAGGTGAGGCATGCGCAAACAACCGCTGCTCTGCCGAATATGCCACGAACCGGTGAGCCTTACATCGGACACTGTTGTGGATGAAGACGGGAAACCCGTCCATGAGAACTGCTACGTAAAGGAGACTACGGAAATGGACCCCATTACAGAGGCTGCTAGGATTTTGTCGGTTCGTCGTCTGGTATGAAGAAAGCGTGCCGCTCCTCATGCGTCATTTCCCGCTTGAATACTTTGCGGAAGCGTTCCTCTATTGGGCGGTGGTGTGTAGGTCTGCTCGCTCAGCATTGTCGCCCAGTTCTATCGTTAACCCGATTCCTGACATGCTGGCATAGTGCTCTGAATCACGAATTGATGTCTGAGCAATTCTGAAACATTTCTTGCGCCTATTCAGGCAACATCCCTTCCTCATCACGCCCCGCCTCATTTCTTGGATAGCTCCTTGAGGCGCGAACTTTATTTTTGAGATTGAGAGCAGTAGGACGCAAGGCGGCAATCGGGTTACAAACTCAAGCAGCAAGTCAGCAATCTAGTTAAGAAACGCCAATGGAACGTCCCAACTGCAGTCTGATTCTGTTTGAGGTTGCTGCAATAGTTGTTGCTCCTCTAACGTTTTGCGGAGTTCGGCGAGAAGGATTGCCAGCGTTGTGGGACTCATTTGTTTAGTGACCTGTTCTGCAATAGGTCGCCAATTTCGATCTCCAAGGTGCGGGGCCAGAGCAAGACCTCCATTTCTACGATGCGCTAATTTATCTTGGAGTGGGAGTTGAGTCTGATCAATAGTGCTCAACCGCACGAGCCCCAAGAACAAAAGCGCCCCGGACTCATTGAGTCCCCTCGGAAACTGCTCACTGCTACCCTAGGTTCTGACTTGTACTGTGGGAATGGCTCCTGCGTGCCACGTGGCGGCACTGCTAGGCTATACGGGCATCCGCTCGCATGCGATAACGTCCAATTGCATGAAAGTGCTGAAGCACTTGCCAAAAACGGGGCAGCATCTCCGCACTCGTCGCCTGAGCCTCGGATTGACTCTCCGGGATGTCCACATGGCTAGTCTCGGTTTGGCACGGGAGCTTCGCAAGCCAGCTTTCGTCCTCCCTGCCAGTCGATTGCACGACATCGAAACGAAGAAAATAACTCCCAGCGTTTATCGGCTATACACGCTAGCGCGTGTTTACAGGTGCAGATTGACTGAACTCCTTTCATGGTATGGGATTCCGCCCGGGACAAGAGACTGACCACTGGACGGACAGAACGTTTCGATTTCTCGCAAGTCCCCTGCAGTCTTGTTCAGATTCGAGTATCAGTTTGGAAGACGGGCTCCAAGCCTATCGATCATTCCCGCAATCGGTGCTTGCCGCTTCTTAGCGGCCGACGCAGTCTGTGCCAGTCCAACCGCACCTTCGGGATATTATCAACGTAAGTCTTTAAGTGATGTGGCTCACATGCCAAGGTCGAGTCAGGCTCGATAATCTAAGTCAGTAACAGACAGGTAGTGAGAGAGCCAACAATGTACACCATAACCGCAGGAACAGACGGAGTCGTGTTCGGGTGCATGGATTGCCCATATTCTGTCCGCGTGCATGATTACAAGCAGAGGCTAGGAAATGCCCGCACTCAGGCCGCGAACGCAATGAACGATCATCTCAGAACACACCGGATGGTACCGGTACCACCAGCGCCTCGGCACCAAAGGGTTCCCTCCTACCTGTAGACAGACGGCACCCGGTCCCTATCCCAGACCGAGACTTTGGAGCCTCCTACGTTCGACGTCGAACGCTCCAGCAGCACGTGCTAACGTTCAGGCTGCATCTTCGTGTCCGTACGAATTCGTGGACGACCCTTCAACGCAATGACCGGCCCTATGCCCACTGTCACGATTCTTGACAATTTCTGGCAATCGGAGGGCAACAGCAGTTTGCGCCCGCGTATCCAAGAAGCCACGAGGGCGTGATGAAGTCATTAAAGTTCAAGAGGCAGCCAACCCGAGACGATCTCGCCTCGGCATGGAAGACCATAAGGGACCAGTCCCAAATCATAAAGTTGCAAGCCGTAACAATTCGCCGCCTGGAACAGGTGATGGGCAATGTATTGCTAGCTTATCCAAGACTTGAGGAGTTAAGGGTACATTAAAGTTTCGAGGTTCTCGCCCTGGGCTTGTGGCAGCTTTTGGCGGAGTGATTCGATGGGTGTGTGCACACCCACCAATCCCTATCGCGGCCAACTGGGGCCTAGGGATTGAACTTGACTTCGATCAGCTCACGGGTCTCACTGGGCGCGGGCACCCACTTCCATTGTTGAATAGCATCCTGAGCTGCTCGTGCTAGTAGCGGATGACCTCCTTTAATTTCGACTGTCTTTGCAGAGCCGTCCGGCGCAACCACCACTTCCACTCTGACGCTCCCTTGTAGCTTTAGGCCACGAGCAAGGCTGGGATACTGCGGAGTAACGCGGTTTACAACTTTGCGGCTGCCTTCCGTTTCCTGTGCGCGGCTTGGACAGCATGCGAAAACACATAAAAAGGCGGTCAGCGTCGCAGCTCGCATCCATCCACCTCTCATCAGACTAAGTATAAGGTCATTTCTTAGGCAGGCAGAACGTCACGTCGGTAACCTTTCCCCCGTGTGGGCTCAAACTCGCGTCAGAAGCGTACCGGGACGACTCCGAGTAGAGTTCGACATCGAACAGAAACCCCGCCAGAGAGATGGCGGCGCGGAGACGACTTTGTCCTGCAATGCCTCATTGACATGTATGGTGTCACTCCCGAATCTCCGTGCGCGGTCGTTCTCGAAGCGAAGACGAGCGGCTCTGCGGACATCACCGTCGCTTAGCTAATGCCGTGACAGTCCGATGTCAGTGCACTGTTGCGCATACATCGCAACTTGTGGTGTGACCCGATCCTACTTCCTGTGCGTGACCATGGCGTACAGCGGGTCACGTGGAGGATTCGAAGATTCATTCGGATTCCATACAGTTGCACATGTATTGCGGGCTTTCCGACACGGCGCGTAAGACTGGATAAATGGAAGACGCTGTTAAGCGCCGAAGGCAGATAGTGGCCGAGATCACGCGATTAGGCAAGCAGCAGAGGACTGCTTCTCGCAGCCTCATCTCTACGGATCGCAGAAGCCCCAAAGGAAAGGTCCGTTACGACGAGCGAACGCGGCGTATCGCAGAACTGGTGTTGGAATTGACTGGTCTGGGCGATTCTCCGACGCACAACCGATAAAAGCCCAGACAATAAGACCCGCATCGCTCAGGCTGGAAAAAAGGCCGCGAGTTTCCTGTTGCCAGTCAGTCACGCGGCCCAACAAACTTTTGGACATCCGTCTGATACTCCATGCGTGACCCGTCCTTTGTGGAAAATCGCACGGCGCTCGCCTCCAGCAGACCGCCCCCAAATGATGCACCTGATCGCCGTAGCTTACTTATCTTGCGGGTCCGCACTATTCTCTGTCGGCTCGCACTTGTGGCTGTCGAACGCCGCCTTGATTTCGTTCTCCGCATCGTCTTGCGAGACCTTGCTGGATTTGAACTGAGCGTTACAGCGTTCGCAGATGCCGATAGGTGGGAGCGGCGGCCTGACAATCCGGAGTTTACGTGTCTGCATGATCTGCTTATTCAGAGGCGGTCTTATTTGGAAGCTACCTGCTCCGAGGCGACATTATCCAGCTTTAGCACGAATCGGGTTTGCTGGCTGACGGTCAACAGGCATGGAAGCCACTGTCCCCAAGTCCTCGATCTGCTCCGAGATTACGGTCAGCACCCAGAGAATGCAGCCACCGGCGAACGCGATCAGCAAACCGATGGAAGCGATCAGCATTAGCGCGCCCAGTATAACGTTTCCTTCCGGGCTTCCCAGGTTCTTCAGGGCATCATGGAGCGCAATGAAGCCGAACGCCAGGGCCACGGCCATTATGACACCAGCAAGAACCTTGGAGACAGCCGTCATGTAAGATCATTCCCTCACTTGATATGGCGAGAATTGACTTCTTAAAACTGTCATGCCTTCTCGGCCTCTACTCAGTGTGTGAAAAAAGCCGGAGCGGGGGAGAGCTTCCGGCCCAAGACAGGAGACGACAGGCGGTCGTGAGGGCCCGAATGTCGATCACTTTTGCTCGACGCTAACCCATGACCGCCAAGGTTCTCCACGCGAACCCTAGTTCAAAATTAGCGCACGCCTCGGGTGCGGGCAATACTGTGCGTACGGTATCGAACCGTTGCTGACCGCGTGCTAGCTTCCCTTCTTTGCGGGATTCTCAGTCACCGGATCGGGAGCCTTTGGCACTTGTTGATGTTTCGCTTCTAAGAGCCGGTCGATCTCCGCGATCAACGCCATCAGCCTTTTCGGGTCTTTTTCCTGCGCGGCCAACTCGCACAGTTCCATCCAGCTTTCTCTCTTCTCCCAGATCATAACCACCCTCCGGGCTCGTGAAAGCAACTTATATCACATCTGTTTGAACAGGTTTGTTAGGAAAAGCCTAACTCAGAACCCTCCCAAGAACGCGTCCCCGATTGCCGAACCGACTGCCACCCACCTCTACAGTTAACCCTGTAGAGCATTAAATCCTTGTTATGTTATGCTTTGCGGAACAATACTCCTCCCCCGCTTTAGCATACGGAGGATCGAATGAGCGCCACGGAAAAAGTTAACATCCTGATGGTGGACGACCACCCCGACAAACTATTCACCTACGAGGTGATTCTCAGTGAGTTGGGCGAGAATTTGATTAAGGCTACTTCCGGACGGGAAGCCCTCGAACAACTACTGAAGAACGACGTCGCGGTGGTGTTGTTGGATGTCAACATGCCGATACAGGACGGCTTCGAATTAGCGCACACGATTCGACAGCATCCCCGCTTTGAGAAAATCGCGATCATCTTCATCTCTGCTGTACACGTGAGCGACGTGGACCGACTCACTGGATTCGAGCAAGGAGCGGTGGACTATATTTCCGTTCCGATTGTGCCCCGACTATTACGCGCCAGGGTCAGAGTGTTCGTGGAGTTGTATCGCAAGACGCGTGAATTGGAACGGCTGAATGGCGAGTTACGCACGATTTCGAGCCACTTGATAAGGATGCAAGATGAAGAGCATCGGCGCATCGCACGGGAGTTGCACGACGGTCTCGGGCAGGAACTTGCCGTACTCACGATGACGTTAGCGCGAATTCCTGAGTACAAATCGGTTGCCGCGAAGAATCAGGCGGCGAAGGAGGCTAGTGAAATCGCGGCTCGCGCCATCCAGCAAGTCCGCAGTATGTCCCATCTCTTGCATCCACCGTTGCTCGATGAGGTAGGTCTGCTGCCAGCCGTTCGCTGGTACTTGGACGGATTGACAAAGCGCAGTGGCATTGCGACATCATTCGACGTACAGCCTGCTGATTTCCCACGGCTCATGGGCGACTTAGAAACTGCAATCTTCCGCGTCATTCAGGAGGCCCTCACCAACGTCTTCCGGCATTCAGGAGCAAGGAAGACTTGGGTTGCGCTGTGTCAGCAAAACGGACACGTGATGGTAAAGGTCGGCGACGATGGCAAGGGAGTCAGTCGAGAGATTGCGGAGATGCGACCTGGCAGTTTGGGGATTGGTCTGGCAGGGATGAGGCAACGCGCCAAAGAATTTAGTGGGAACTTGAGGGTGACGAACGCAAATCCCGGTACCCTCGTTGAGATTGTTATTCCTACCCGGTGCTTGGTTCCACAGGAAGCGCATGCGACCACATCTGCTCATTCGGATTGACTCAATCTGCGGCCATGTCATCTTTGTGGAGGCGATATTCCCGCCATACAGAGAATACCGTAGGAAAATCTCGCCGGGCTTGGAGGAATAAATCAACACCCAAAACGCGAGTTCCAAAACGGATGACCGCGCCTAACCAATTCGGTCTAGCAGATACGAGAGGAGATTTCCAAATGCAGTTTTGGAACCGCTCGTGCTAAAAGCATCCTCGTATTCTCCCGATTGGAGGACAGGCGTTGCGCGACCAAGCCTATCAAGGCATATCCTGCCGTATATGTGGCGAACCTGTGAGCCTGACGTCCGACACCGTTGTGAACGAAGATGGAAAGGCGGTCCACGAACAGTGCTATGTGACGAAAATCACTTCTTCAACTGGTACGCAGGAAGAAGCCCCTTAGTCCGCAGACTTCTTCGGATTGCCGTCAACGATGAAGAAAGCGCGCCGTTCCTCTGGCGTCATTTCCCGTTTGAAGACTTTTCGAAAGCGTTCCTCGATTTGGGCGGTGGTGTGCAGGTCCACCAGTTTTGCTAGGTCAGCATCGTCTTCCAGTTCTGATCCGAACATCCTGTCATAGTGCCCTGAATCCGAAATTGATGTCTGATCAATATTGAGCAGGTTGCCATTTGTGGATGGCGTCCTTGAGACGCGGGTCGTTCTGCGCTAGCCTCAATGTATTTTTTGCTTCGGCGTTTTCCCAGTCTTAAGGTACTTCCTTGTGGTCTGGAGCGGTACAACGCCGCATCCAATGCCCGCTGTTCGCTCATGCTGTTTGGTTGGGCATGACAAAACTGACTCCAAAGAAAAAGGCCAAGAGACAAGAAGTGCGAAGCGAACGTAAGGCAGCCAAACAGCAACGCACAGACCGCCGCGAACGCACGAAGAACGAACTCGTTCCTACGTCCGGTTTGGAACAGCAAGAATATTCAAGGGATGTAGACCAAGCTGCTTCGCGGAGTACATAGCAACCAACGGGTCAAACTTCGGCGGAGCACCCTTGGGCGAAGTTGAGGGCGGGGCAGAAGAAGGCGGCGTAGTACCGGCATAAACGGTGGAGGTACGCCCTGCTCAGCCGGAGGGGTTTGAGATTGAATACGAATCCCTGTCTGGAAAAACGTATCGCACTACAGTTGTTGTAATGGAGAATGGGCGTACCCAAACGCGCTTCCGCAAACCATGAAAGTCACCCTAGAAGATGCGCTGTCGCTGCTGAGCAAATATGCCGACGAAGGAACGCCGGTGCGTGCTGTTCTCGGGACGCCATCATTGTCAATCACCAGAGTGGTAGGAAGAATTCGAGTGTCCATCGTTAGAGGCGTCCCCGATCTTCTCATCGGACAAGGCGACGGCGAGTCCGACCAAATCAAATTCCGACTGTCCGATTGCGAATTCACCTACGGCGATTTTCGTGATGAAGAATCTGCGGCGCTCAAGTTTGAGGGATTTCTGGTCGTAGGCTCCAAGAAGGGCGACACCCTGTCGCTTTTTGAAATGAAGCGTTGAGGGGCGCTCGGTTGAAAAACACATGGAAAGGCGCAGACTTCGAGTCCTAATCTTCCACCAGCCAGTCCAAGGCTTCTTGGCGGGTTCTGAAGGTGGTAAATTCGCGCCGAGAGAAAGCTTTCAGGTTCCGCTCGAACACTGGCGGAAAGTTCTCCGCTCCTACCCATGCCGATTTCTTGATATAGGGTTTGTCGAAGACTGCACTTTCCTTCATTGCCCGAAGAGCTTCGTGGTCAAACAACGCTCCAGTGAAATCCGCCAGCAATAGAATTGAACCGCGTGGCTGGGCAGTCACAGTGTCGGGAACCGCTCGCGCAAGCTTTTCTACTTCAACCGCCGAACAGCCAGATAAGTCCACCAGGAGAATTTGTTTCTTCTGATGGCTGATGAATCGTATTCGTTCATGCACGGCGTGAAACTTTCTGTGAATTGTTTTAACACTCAGTCTGCGGCCATGTCGTCTTTCTGGCACGGATACTCCTGCGCCACAACGAGCCTCTGCGTTTCGCGGTGTCCGTGGATGGCGTCTCTCAGTTCCAGAAGAGTATCGTTTGCCGCTTCATCGGATTG
>Ga0210406_10008726_pt1 | contig 10132 bp, 9 predicted proteins | sample IncBWC30MmetaG_FD_155454 | JGI IMG/M metagenome (GOLD analysis project Ga0210406, IMG submission 155454) | Forest soil microbial communities from Barre Woods Harvard Forest LTER site, Petersham, Massachusetts, United States - Inc-BW-C-30-M | ecosystem: Environmental > Terrestrial > Soil >... | reverse complement strand
CGCTGGAAAGCGTGTTACGCGAGAATATTGTTCGCGTGCTGCGTGAGACCGGCGGAGTATTGGGTGGGCCACGGGGAGCGGCGGCGCGGCTGGGTCTGAAGAGAACAACGCTGCAGTCCAAAATGGAGAAGCTGGGAATTTTCTGCGAAGAGTTCGAGAACCAATACCGCGATAAAGATTCTGAAAACTAATCGTCCCTTCGGAAACACAGTTTCGTATTTGGCCTATAGTCCCACAGAAATCGCACCAGATGTTATGTAGCTCACGCTCGAAGCGGGGCGGGCTTGGTAATTCTGAGCGGATGGTCGGCAGGGACTAAGCCGCTGGCGCGCGGCGGACGCTTCGCGTGTACAAAGTCCCAGACGCCGGTGGAGTCACAGAATGATTAGTGACACTCGCGTAGAGTGTCGGAATGCAGATTCGTAAAGGGAAACCACCAGGATCGGCCCGACTGGCTCGCACCGGAGTGGAGTTGAGCCGGGAAGCTCGGGTTCGGTTGGCCTGGATTGATTTCTATCGTCGCCATCGCAACGTGACCGGTACCTGCCGACACTTTGGGGTCAGCCGCAGACCTTCTATCCGTCGGTAACGACGCTATAATCCGTACGATTTGACCACGCTGGAAGAGCGCTCCGACCGTCCCCCTCGGCTCCGGCATGCGAACTGGTCAGGGTGGGTCTTGCCATGGCATCGCCTCGACTTTAGTTTTGCGTTTCGTCTCGAGACTAGCGTGACGCTATCGAGCTCGTCTGTGATTCCGGAACTTTACGTTTGTGATGAATCCTTCCCACGGCGACCCAGCGTGCCAAAAGGTGGATAAAGGATCAGGAAGCATCCGGGTTGTTAGGGTAGCAGCGATTTTGTCGCCAACTGCATCCGAGGTCGACGCCGGAAGCTCGGCACTCTGGCCAGGAGGTCGGCACGCGATAAAGTCGGACGCATGGGTCTTGTTCGGCCAGAGGGTCGTAGATTCAAAGAGATGACTGATCCTATTTTATGTGGCATGAATCGTGCATTTTACGGGCATCACAAGAAAGGCAAGGGTTGACACCCATACGACATTCTGACTTGCACTCCAATTATGACGCCCCCTCCCGGACGGTTGGAGTGCGAGCAGAATGGCTTCCCTACGAGGAAGGATGCGTGCCGGGCTGCCTATCCGTAAGCCAACGGAGGCGATCTTTGAGACTTTGAGAGCCGTCCTCTTCAATCTTATGCTCCAACGTTTCCACTCGACGGAGGTCGCAGGACGCATTACTGATCGCATCATCGAGGAAGCCAAGCATGGAGAGCAACACGTTCGTGACTACCTGCGAAAAAACCTTGAGTTCACCAAGCCCGCAAGCGACGAAATAGCAGAGATTTTGTTCCGTTCCGAGTGCGCGTAAATCGTTGATGGTCAATTCTGATCGGGTATCTTCCTGCCCTGTTCAATTTCAGATCGATTACATGTACTCAATCACTCAATCAGTGGTATCCCAAAGAAGCATCCGATTTTCGTGATACGTCGAAAACCACTCTTACGCCCGCTCAACATCATCACAAAATGCGAGGCCGAGATCGCTCATCCCTGCCGGAAGACCGTCGCTGTCGCCGGAATGCGGTCAGTTTCGCCTAGACCTAATGACCGTGGCAAGAAATCAACCCTCTTTAGAATCACAGGCTTCCGAAATTCCTCAGAGTTGGTCTGGAAAATGCATATCAAGTAGCACTCGCCTCAGCGAACTCAGGGAGAGCCTTGACCATGATGAAAGCGGAAGGGCCTGGCAACGGACTTATTGCCCCAGCCAAATTGCGGCAATTTCTCAGTAACCTAGGAGCCATGCTTCCCGGTGAGAAATCCGATTCGAAAATAGCCGAGGAAAAACAAATTCGGCAGCTAGCGGGAGCGATCCTGGACTACGGGCGAATGGACTCCCAATTCCATGCACATAAGCCAGTCGGAGTGGAAGAGAAGGAACTCGCCTTCCGGTTCAGAGAAACAGCCCATGATATTGTCACGGCGCTAATTCTGCTGGAAAAGGAAGGTCGGGCTAGTCGTACTAGGCTTGCCGGATATTGGACATTACACGTACAGCCCCAGAATACCAAGGAGGTGTTCACCAGCCATGACGACGAAAGAAGAATCTAAGCATGAAGAACAGTTGCCTCAGTCGAATGGCCCAAGTCGGAAGAAGTCCTACGTGGCCCCACAAATTACGCTTCTAAAATTGGATCGGGCGAAAGCTCAACTTATTGGCAGAGCCTTGGCAGGAGATCCCGATGCCGAAGACATGCTAGAAGCCTCGGTAAACGAAAAAGACAATCTGGCGGCAAAACGAACGAAGCCCTAGACTGCTCGACAAGGGGACACTTACGCCCTGCCAGGTGCTGCCCTTTCCTGACGTTGCAACTGACCGCGAGATACCACCTCTGCTTCGGTCTTATACAAAGGCATAATAGATTTTCCTCGCGCCGCGATGGTAGGTTCTCTCGTATGGGTGCCGAGTGGACTAAAGCTTCCGGGATATAAAGGTCGCAAACCATCCCCTCTTGGTTTGCGTGGTCCCCATATCCACCGAACTTTTTGGGTCGGCCGGTACCCAATCCGTTTTGCAGTGGTGCTCCACGGGGAGAAGAGGACGGCGACCCTTGTTGATCAATGAAGTTGTTTTAATTGTTGATGACAGTAAATTTATTGCGCAAGCATATTCCCGAGTGCTGCTGGGCTTGGGTTATCGAGTTCTCATTGCCTGCGACGGCAAAACTGGGCTTTTTGCTGCTGAGAGTTGCAACCCGAGCATAATCCTTCTCGACATGCTCATGCCCGATATGGATGGCGTAGACGTGTTGCGAACGTTGAAGCAGACACAGTCCACGACCGACATTCCAGTGCTGATAATTAGCAGCCTGTCAGAAAAAAATGGCGAGAAGCTAATCCAAGAAGGGGCCGCAGGATACTTTGAAAAGGGTTCCATGACTCCGGAGAAACTCGAGAACGCCATTTCCGGAATCCTGAAAAAGCGACTCTTGGTTCCCTGACGACTCAGACTGACGGAACGGCGGAGCGATCTTTGAGAGCCGTCCTCTTCAATCTTATGTTCCAACGTTTCCACTCGACGGAGGTCGCAGAACGCATTACGGATCGCATCATCGAGGAAGCCAAGAATGGAGAGCAACACGTTCGTGATTACCTGCGAAAAAACCTTGAGTTCACCAAGCCCGCATGCGACGAAATAGCAGAAATTCTGTTCCGTTCCAAATGCGCGTAAATACGGACGGTCAATTCTGATCAGGTATCTTCCTGCCCTGTTCGATTTCAGATCCATTTGATGTATTCAATCATCGGCAAGGATTTGGAGCCCGACGAGTGCCGACATTCCGGCGATACGGACGGACGGCCCCTATGCGGAACCTGAAGCCTGGCGTTTTCGCACTCTCCACTTTTCCCAGCGTATGCGTTGCGCAGTTGCGATGCTGGCTCTCGCTTGTATTGAGAGCGATCCTTTGGGTCTTGACATCGGAATACTGGCCTTCCCCTTGCATTGAAGCAGAATTGAACGCACGACTTCACAAAAAGAACTCAAGTTTGAAAGCCGCACGCCGCTCTTTAGGCATTTGTGGTTGAGGGACACGTTGACTTGGCAGCGATTTGGAATAGGGGGAAGCACATAGAAAAGCTCCAGTGCTGTATTGTCGGCATTCATTCCTGCCACAAGGGACAGCAGCCGCTTATCAAGTCCTGCTGGCCGCATTATCCAAACTTGGCCTTGAATGGCCATAGTCTTGGACCGACACACACGCACTCCTACTCTAGTTCCGTTCTTCAGCCGCAAGCAGTCTTTGCGGATCGCTCCTCTGGAAAGGATCGAAACCTCCCCAGGGAAGATGTTCACCAACCGATTCATGAGCTCCTTGCGCAGTCTTTCGAGTGTCTTTCTACGCTGAGCCATTCGTATTCGAGGTGAGTTGTAACCCGCGAGCGTGAAGGCCGCTGTCAGGGTTCCAAAACGCCTTCTATAGCCATCCGCGCTCAAGGTGTGTGGTTCACTGCGAACGAGAGTGTAGGTAAGCTCGCCTTTAGTCTTTAGCACGCGCCTGAGAGGCTCTAAGACTTGCTCATTGGAAAGATTCCAGTGCTTTTCGCGAAAAACTTGCTGAGCTGCTTCAAACGTCCCGGCGTCTACGATGGACGGGATGGCGTCTGGGACTACAATCCACTCGTATTCAGGTCTCCGTCTCTGCGGTGCTCTTAGCCTCGCAGTGGTGCGGTTATAAATCGCGGTTCCTTTGTATTTTGGATTGGTGAGGATTCTCCTTACGGAGTGATCCTTCCACTCCCTTGCACCTTGGAAAGGAACTCCTTGCTGGTTCAGCTCATCCGCAATAGTTTGCATTGAAAGTCCTTGGGAGATGAACATCCGATAGATTTCACGTACACAACTCACTTCTATACCGGGTCCAAGCACCAAGACAACGCGTTCGTTCGTAATGCTCTTTCTTTCGCCGACGACAAGCTGACCCTTGGGAACGCCCTCAGAAGAAAGAAGCACCCTTCGGAAACCATAACCCGGCTGTCCACCCGGTCGGAAACCCTGCTTCGCAACCCGCGTCATACCAGCGAAGACTTTGTCGGACAGTTCTCGGCTGTACTCACCTGCCATTACGCGCTTCAGCGCCTTCAAGATGAGGTTGGGAAGATATGCGTTATTAGAGAAGTGTTCTGCGCAGTAGTGAACTGGCACCCCGGCAGCCTTGCACAAGAATTCGTAGTGCGCTGCCTCGTCTGGATCTTGAAATCGTCCCCAACGACTCACGTCATAGACAAGAATTGCCCGGTAGCAGTGTTTTCCCGTGACCACATCTTGGAGTAGCCGTGATAAACCAGTCCTGTGTTTTATTACCAAACCGCTTTTCGCCTCATCGCGGTATGTCTCGACGATCGCGAAGCCGTTGTGCTCCGCGTAACTGGAAATTCCGGCACCTTGAAAATCGAGCGAATATTCTTGACGTTCAGTGGACACGCGGAGGTACTGTGCTGCGGGAACTAACGGCTTTGTTTCCATGAAACCTCCAAGACGCAAGGAAAAGCATCTCTGCGATCATTTTTAAGTGCTGCTGTCGCGAGACTGGGATCCTCCATGCTGATGCGGTGCGGCAAGCGCACGCCGCCCGTGGTTGGACACCGCTCAACTAACTCTATACTCCCCATTGTGAAACGAGTGCAGGACTGCCCTCTGCGGTCTTCTCGGGTGATACATATATGTAACCTGTGCCCCGAACGGTCTGGATGCGCTTTCGATCCTCTACGCCCAGCTTCAGGCGCAAAGTATGTACGTGCGCGTCGAGGTCCGAGGGATCGATAAGATCGGACCCGACTCGCCGCAGGAGGTCCCGAGAAACCACCTGCCCAGCGTTTAGTACCAACATATTAAAAATTGCCGAACCAACAGGCCCAAGCAAGATTTCCTTCCCGCCAAGCGTGACCGTCCACGTGTTATCAGCTATCAGGATATCGTCGACGGCAATACAGAACCCGCAGTTGCCAAACTTCGATGCGACCTCGTTCGCAACGACACAAAAGTCCTCCAATTTATCGAGCTTCCGGCCCGCCGATAACCACGGTTGCCCCTCTCGAAGTATCTTCCATTTCAGGGAATTCTCGGGTGGGGGAAGCACGTAGAAATCTAGCAATTTAGAAAACGATCGGTCCACAGTGCAAATCAGAGCCGGCAAGTGCCTGTCCAGGGGACGCAGGCGTAAAGTCCAGCCGGGTTCTCCTGCCCTGACGGTGTTGACGGTTCTGCACAAGTAAACAGCAATTCTGAGCCGACCATCTATCTCTACGATTTGCCTGAGCTGCTGCCTTGGTAAACCGATGAATCTCACTCGGTTGGAAAACAGTTGCTTCAGTTGAATGTAGAAGTCTCTTCGCAAAAGCCTCAACCGCATCTGCGTGTCGCTTAGCTTCACCGTTCTGGGGGGTGGTCGGTACCCGGCCATTTCGTAAGCCTTCATCACGGAACCGAACCGCCTGTAGTAGGCAAAGCCGAGTATGCCCTTTGCTTTCAGGATCCTGTGAGTTAATTTTCCCTCTTGGGCCAGGACCTTCTTCATTCCTCGGATAAGATAAGCGTCGGATCTCTCTGGAACGGCACCCCTTTTCTTTAGAAGCTTCTGAACGCGGTCAAATACATTGCGGTCTACAATCGAGACAAACGCATCGGGATGCGTGACCCAAAGATGGCGTTCCACCACTCGGCTGCCCGAACCGAGCTTTTGTGTCGTCTTACCGTAAGTATTGCAACCCGCGTATTTTTCATTCGTCAGGATGCGATATATGGAGGAGCGTCCCCAAGACCGTTCGTTCGAAGGAAGCATATTGCGCATATTTAGTTGTTTCGCAATCTCCTTCGGAGTCTCTCCTGCGGCGGCCAGTTCGAATATTGCGCGGATGCAGGCGACCTCCTTCTGAGGGCCTGGCACAAGGATAGTTCGATCCGTATGAATCGCCTTTCGTTCGCCGTCTTTCAAAACCAACTTTCTCCGTCCGTCAGGAGACACCATCATGCGCCGGAACCCATATCCCGCGGTTCCGACTACCCGAAATCCGAGGAGCGCGATTCGGCGCTGCCCTGCTAAGACTTTCATCCCCAGTTCCCGGCTATATTCAGCTGCCATCGTTCTCTTCAGCGCTTTCATAAGCGAACTGACCGGTGATCCATCATTATCGAATTGCTCGGCACAGTAGCGCACGGGTGTCCCCGCACTTCGGCAAAGAAACTCATAGTGGGCAGCTTCATCCACATCCTGAAAGCGTCCCCAGCGGCTCACGTCATAAACGAGAATCGCTTTGAATGGTGCTCGGCCACTCATCACATCTGAAAGTAGTCGTCGAAGATCCTTTCGATCTTTGATCCCGACACCACTTTTTCCCTCGTCTGCATAGGTTGATGCCACGACGTAACCGTGGCTCTTAGCATATGTCCGAATCGCTGCTTGCTGATTGGCAATAGAGTACTGTTGATCCTCTGTGGACATGCGTACGTACTGCGCTGCAGGAACTAAAGGCTTTGTTTCCATGAGACCTCCCAGATGATGCGGCAGAATCCATCGTTCAGTGCGGGACTCGTCGTTCCTGCTATCCAGCCAAGTTATCTGCTACTCGGTAACGATACACAGATCTCCGGTCGCGTGCTTTATCCCGTTGCTGCCATGACCTTCAGTGGGTCCGCGGAGATATTGCGCTGCGGAAACCAAAGACTTTGTCGTGAGGGAGCCGTAGAAGGCGGACCCATCCTGCGCGTGGTTGGATACTGCTCCTGTACTTCTATATGTACCATTGCGAAACGAGCGCAGTGCTCCCCTCCGCGGCCTTCTCGGGTGAGACGTACATATAACCTTCCCCCGGAACGGTCTGGATGCGTTTCCGACCCTCCGCACCCAGCTTGACTCGCAACCGGTGTATATGTGAGGTGAGGTTCGTCGTATCGAGGAATCTCTTTAAAGCGGATTGCAACAGGAGTTCTCTGGAAACAACGCGACCCGCGTTTAGGGCTAGGATATTGAAAATTGTTGAACCAACGGGCCCTAGCGTGATTTCCTTCTTGCCCAGTGTGATTATCCAAGTGTCGACCCCTATCAGGATGTCGTCGACAACATAATTGCGCTGGCCATTCTCGCACGGGGAGGCGACCTCTTTTGCAATGTCGCAAAAATCATCCAGCTCCCCGAGTTTTCGTCCTCCGGCTAACCAGGGTTGACTCTCTCGAAGTATTTTGTATCTTGGGATGGCATCGCCAATTGGGGAGACCAAGTAGAAATTCAACAATTTGGAAACCGACTGATCTACCGTGCAAAGGAGAGCCGGTAAATCCCTCTCGGGGGCACGCACACTCAGGAGCCAGCCGGGTTCTCCGGCGCTGGTGTTTCTGATTGGCCGACAGAGATAAATTGAGACCCTGATGCGACGATCTATCTCCACCATTTGTCGGAACTGCTGTCCCGGTAGACTGATGAATCTCACGCGGTCGCAAAACAGTTGTTTCAACCGAGTGTACAAGTCGACGCGCAAAAGTCTGATCTGCCTTTGCGTGTGAATTAACTTTACCGTTGACGGAGGTGGTAGGAAACCAGCCAGCTCATACGCCTTCGCGACAGAACCGAAACGCTTGTAGCGGTCATGGCTGAAGGTAAACTTTCTTTCCAGAATGCTCTTGCTGAGCTTTCCTTCACGAGCCAGCACCTTCTTCATTCCCTGGATAAAATAGGTATCCGATCTATCAGGGCGGGCAGCTCTCTTCTTAATGAGCTTCTGAACGCGGTCAAATATATCCTGGTTTACGATCGAGGCAAATGCTTGGGGGTTTGTAGTCCAGAGATGACGTTCGACCGTTCGGCTATCTGAACCAAGCTTTTGCGTCGTCTTCCCGTAGGTATTGCAGCCAGCATATTTTTCGTTCGTCAGGATGCGATAGACAGATGAACGATTCCAAGGTCGTCCGGTCGAGGTACGGATGTTACGCATGTTCAGTTCTCTCGCGATCTCCATCGGAGTTTTACGTAAGTCCGCAAGTCCGAAGATTGTGCGGATGCAGTTAACTTCTCTCTCAGAGCCCGGCACAAGAATGGTTCGATCCGTCTGGATCGCCTTCCGCTCGCCTTCTTTCAAAATAAGTCTCCGACGCCCGTCTGACGACACCATCATGCGTCGCATCCCATATCCAGCCTTTCCCACAACCCGGAATCCCAGAAGCGCGAGGCGGCGCTGTCCTGCCGAGACTTTAATTCCCAATTCGCGGCTGTATTCGGCAGCCATCGTTCTTTTCAGGGCTTTCATCATCGAACTGGGTAGTGATCCATCATTATCGAATTGCTCTCCGCAGTAAAGCACAGGTATACCCGCACTCTTGCAAAGAAACTCATAGTGGGCAGCTTCATCAACATCTTGAAAACGCCCCCAACGGCTAACGTCGTAGACAAGAATCGCCCTGTACTTAGCTCGGCCACTCACAACATCGGAAAGTAGTCGCCGAAGCTCCCGTCGATGTTTGATCTCAACACCACTCTTGCCTGCGTCTGCGTAGGTCGATACGACAATATAACCGTGGCCTTTTGCGTATGTCTGAATCGCGGCCTCTTGATTCGCGATGGAATACTGTTGATCCTCTGTTGACATGCGTACATATTGCGCTGCGGGAACCAAGGGCTTTGCTTCCATAAAACCTCCATGACAAAAGTACTAAGGTGGCGAGCACCGCAATTATCAGGGCTCTATGCTGCAGGGCCAAGCCCGCCGACGTATCCTTGCGAAGAGTCCGGCAATTCACCTCGGCAATGACTTCAGGAGGACCGATATGACTTCCAACGCATGTGTGCCTGCGTCTCAATACGTACGGATGTCCACGGAACATCAACGATATTCACTTGAGAATCAATCTTCGGCAATCGAGAAATATGCCGAAAACCACGGCTTTTCGATTATTCGAACATACTCAGATGCGGCAAGAACAGGGGTTGTTTTTCGGAAACGGGAGGGTCTTCAGCAACTAATACAGGATGTTGTACAGCGTGTCGCGACCTACAAAGCAATACTGGTATATGACGTAAGCCGCTGGGGACGCTTCCAAGATTGCGACGAGGCCGCATACTACGAATTCCTCTGCAAATCCGCCGGCATTCCCATTCATTACTGTGCCGAAAGCTTTTCAAACGATAATTCGATGCCCAGCATCATTCTGAAGTCACTGAAGAGAGTGATGGCGGCTGAATACAGTCGAGAACTGGGATGTAAGGTGTTCGCTGGCCAGAAAAGATTGGCTCAACTGGGATATCGACAGGGTGGTCCGGCGGGATATGGCTTGAGACGGTTATTGGTCTCTGAGGGCGGAACCCCGAAACAAATCCTGCGTGCCGGAGAACGAAAGAGCATCGTAGCCGACCGCGTTATTCAGGTCCGAGGTCTTCCCGATCAAGTGCGTTGCGTCAGGGACATCTATCAGATGTTCGTGAGGCAAGAAATGAACTTCACTGCCATTGCTAGGAAACTGAACCGGAAGCGCATTGCGTATCTTGGCGACGCACCCTGGAACGCGCGCGCCGTCCAAACCATCCTGACACACCCTAGGTATACGGGCTGTAATGTTTATGGCCG
>Ga0210406_10008724_pt1 | contig 10133 bp, 8 predicted proteins | sample IncBWC30MmetaG_FD_155454 | JGI IMG/M metagenome (GOLD analysis project Ga0210406, IMG submission 155454) | Forest soil microbial communities from Barre Woods Harvard Forest LTER site, Petersham, Massachusetts, United States - Inc-BW-C-30-M | ecosystem: Environmental > Terrestrial > Soil >... | reverse complement strand
CACAGGCGTGAGCAACACAGCGACTCGCAACATGCCGCCGACCAAAAACACCCCGAGACCAATCAGGAGAAGGCCGAGTAAGGCCAGGGGTGCGAACTGGCTGAGAGAAATGGCGTCGGGATGCTTGATCGCCAGTTTCACCCGGCCTCTTCCATAGCGCGACATCTGTCGGAACAGCGCTCTGACATTCCGGCGAGGTTCGTAGTACACGGCCAGCCTGGGATCGGTGTACGCCTTCATGCCGGCCTTTCTGACTCGGGTGTTGAACTCCACATCCTCGCAAGCATCGAATTCCTCGTCATACATGCCGACGCGATCAAACACTCGGCTGCGATAGCTCGCCCCTGAACTAGCCGGATCGACAAACCCGGAAAACTCCAGGCTATAGATTAGGGAATCTCGTCCGTGTCCCAGGGTCGATGCCCGCACTGCGGCAATCTCTTCGCCACGCTTCGACGACGGCGCGAGCAGCGGTTGCGACCTGCACAGGCAGTCGGCGCCCGTGCCTTCAAACAGCAAGATGGTGTCTCGAAGCAGATAGCGGGAGGGAATCTGGCAGTGGCCGTCGACGAACACCACATAGTCCGCGCTGGACTCTCTCACTCCAGCATTCCGGCCGGGACCCGAACGAATCTTCGGATTGTCGACCAGAACGACGCGCACCGGGCCGGCTACGGCGAATTCAGAGACTACTTCGCGCGTTCCGTCTTCCGATCGACCATCCACAACCAGGATCTCGAAATCTTCAGGTGGAAACTCCTGATTGACGAAAGACCGTAGAAGACCGGGCAGGCTTCGCGCCTCATTCCGCACGGGGATGACAACGGAGATCTTGTACCTGCGCTCCACTCCAACCTTCCTCATGCCAGGATCTGTGCCATCGCGGTTCCATCGTGCGCCCGGCGGCTCCGAATCAGCGCACCGTACGCGCCCAGCGCTTGCGTCCAATCCCCAGGAACGCGGCCGCCTGCGCCAGCCCGACGATGCCGAGATAAGCCGGCATGCAAAACAAATCCCGTAGGGGAAATGACTTCTCGGCCGATCTCCGGAAGATCATCCATAAGTAGGCAGCCTGGACAGGGATCGTCGCCGCCAGCAGAAACAGTATGGTTGCCGCGCCGTGAACTGGCAGCAGAACCACTGCCGCACCAATCGCCGCCAACGTGGCGTACAACACCACCAGCCTGCTGCTGAGAACCAGCATGAGAGCCCCTTCGATCAGCTTCCAGCTTCTCTGCCTGATTCCGGCGGCGAGCAGTCTTGGAACGGAACTCAGGATCAACTGAAAAATTCCGCTGGCCCATCGCAGCCTCTGCGGGGCAGCATCACGAATGCTTCTCGTCATTCGTGACTCGACCCGGGCGCCATCCACGTAGCGCACGCATATTCCAGCCAGCGCGAGTGCAATTGCATATTCTGCGTCCTCCACCACGGAGCCGGCCGCAAACGGAACTCGCTCCAGGACTGCGAGAGGAATGCAAAACCCGTTCCCCTGAATCAAGTTCACAAGCCCCGCGGCTGAGCGTGGGCGATATACGAAGGAGTTCTCCGCGGCCTTCGATGCGATGGTAAAGGTCTCAAACCAGCCCGCCTTTGTTCCCGTCGGCGCGAAATCATACCGACCCTGAAACACGACCCGGTCGAAATCGCAACTTGTCGCCGCAACCTCCGCGGCGATGGCCTGTAGAAATCCCGGCAGCACATTGGTGTCGGCATCAATGACGACTACGAGGTCGAACGCGCTTTGCATCGCCCGCGCGAAGGCCCAGGAAAGTGCCTGCCCCTTGCCCCGTCGCACTGGGTCGACTCGCACCCAAACCTCGGAGCCGCTATCACCTGCAATTCGAGCCGTGTCGTCTTCGCAGTTATCGGCGATGGTGACAAATCGGAATCGGTCGCGTGGATAGTCCACTCGAAGTAGGCTCTCGATGGTCGACCGAATGCCGTCGGCTTCGTTGTGGGCGGGAACCAAAATCAGGAAATGAGGCTTGCGGGAATCGACGCGTGGGCCCGGCCTGCCGCAAAGCGCGCTCCCGGCAATGCCGAATCCAAGAATGTACAGCGAAGCCAACAACGATGCTGAGGCCAGCATGATCCCGATCCACGAAATCAGAGGAAGCATCTAACGCGCCCCTCGCCCAAAAACGGCAATCTTGACGGTCTTGAAGAGAATCAGCAAGTCGAACAGGGGGGATCGGTTCTTCAGATAGAAGAGGTCATACTCCAGCTTGGTCCGCGACTCTTCGATGTTTGACCCGTAACTCGCACAAACTTGCGCCCATCCTGTGATTCCGGGAGGGATGCTGTGGCGAAGATCATAGTAAGCAATGTGCTCACGCAGCATGGCCACAAAGTGCGGCCGCTCCGGCCTCGGACCGACGAAATGCATCTCTCCTCGAACGACATTCCATAGTTGCGGGAACTCGTCAAGGCGGGCTTTGCGGAGAAACCTGCCGATCGTCGTCACTCGCGGGTCCTTGTCCGTCGCCCATACCGGCCCGGAGAGTTTCTCCGCATCGGCTCGCATCGACCGAAACTTCAGAGTGTTAAAGGTCTTGCCGAAGGTGCCGACCCGCTCCTGCTGGTAGAGAATCGGCCCCTTCGAAGTTAGCTTTATGGCCAGGCCGATCACCACAAACAGCGGCATGAGCACTACAATCGCCCCGATCGCGAGCAAAAACTCGACCACGCGATACAACGCTTTTGACAATCCCGATTGCCCGAATCCACGCCCATATGCCATCCGTTCGACGGCAACCAGCTCAACCGGAACGCGACCGGTCAGCGACTCGTACAATTCCGTTGCATCCTCGACTCGAACACCGCTTCGTCGCAACTCATACAAGCGGCTGGGCGACAGCAACGGCGCATTCGGCTGGAGTCCGACAGCAATCCGGTCGGGCCGAAACGATCGGGTCACGGCTTCGAATTCGCCCAGGTGTCCACAGGTTGCAAACGCCAGCTTACCGGCGTGAGTGCCCAGGTCTTCCACTACCACGCCGGTCATTCTCAGCGGAAGGCAGCCGCGTTGCTTCATTGCATCGGCCACCAGCGAAATGCTGGGCCCGGTTCCCACCAGCAATACTCGTTCGCCTCTGAGCCGCCTGCGCCCCAGGAAATCCGCGATAAACCGGTAGGAGCAGAGGACAACAATGAAGAGGACCAGGCTCGGCTCCAGCGTGCGGTAGACGCCCTCAGACGGCATCAGCAACCACCAGATGGGCGCAATCAGCAACAGTCCGCAGCCCAGTGCCCGCAGCCCCTGCAGCAGCAACTCAGGCGTGCTCTTCGCCAGATCCAGATCGTAAAGATCAAAGAAATACAAGCACCAGATACTGACTGCTCCGCCCGTGGCGGCCATGAAAAAGGTCTTCCAGGTCGGCAACGGCAACAAGTGCATCGGTCCTGCGTTCAGGGCCGCCAGAAGAACCAAGGTTAAGAAAGCTCCGTCGATGGCAATGAAGAGAAATAACTGTGACGGAAGGTACAGGTTGCACAACCTAATCATTATCTGTTCCGCCAATGTAGTACCGGCTGTAGTATTCCTCGTATTTCATCTGGGACACGTCGTTTAGAACGCAGCCCAGCGCCTTGTTACCCAGCATGGCCAGCGCATCCTGTGCGCATTCGATCGGCGTATGGTTGGCCCGCACGACAAACACTGCCTGGTCCACCAGCGGCAACAAAGCATGAGCGTCCGCGGCCACCAGCAGCGGCGCGGTGTCAATCACGATGAAGTCATACTCGCCCCTCGCCTCTTCCATGAACCGACCAATTCTCCCGCTCTGCAACAGTTCATCGGGACGGAGTGAAGCATTGACGGCCAGCAGGGCATGTAAATTGGGCCGGAGCCTCCACAGGGCTGAGTGCCAGTCATCGGGCTGCTCGAGAAAAGTGATATCCGTAGCCGCGGCGCGAATCCCCAATTGCCGGTGCATGGAGGGACGCCGCAGGTCCAACTCCACCAGCAGCGTCCGCTTATCCTGAACGTGGCTCAGCCCAAACGCCAGATTCAAGGATGTGAGTGTCTTGCCTTCCGCAGCAATGGCACTCGTCACCATGAAGACCTGGCTGCGCACCGCGCGCGCCACCTGCAGGATACGCGTACACAGCAGGCGATATTTCTCGGCCGCCAGCAGCAGCGGCTCCGGGAGTCCAGCGGCACTTCGCCTGGCCAGCACCACTTCGGGCGCGATCAGATCGTCGTCGATCTCGCTGCGCTCTGAGTCGATTAACTCAAGATTGAGACGCTCATGCTTGATCGTGAGTTCTGATTTGGCGAAAGCGGACACGGGTGTCGGCCGTGCTGCTTCGTCTTTGTTTTCCTGCCTTCGAATCAACATGCATCTCCTCAGCACTTCGTGAGAGCGGCGGAATGTATTCTCGCCCGCCCAGATCCTTCAACCGCCATACATCCCGTTCGCTTAGGGCCTCTCCTCGGCCAGCGATCTCATTGCGCTGCGCCGGGCTGAGACACCTTTCGGGATATTCGGTACCGTAGTCAGCAGCGGAATCGCCAGGTACTGCGTTAATTCGTCGGCATCGTGGATCGTCCCGTCTTTCAGCTCCATCCAGAAGGCCAGGAGGCATCCCACGAACAGGGCGCCAAGAAGGCCTGCCCCGTTTATGACCGGGAGATTCGGAGAATACGGTTTCGACGGCAGGTTGGCCGGATCGAGTATGCGAAACTGCTCGCTTTCATCGTGTCTTTCCAACTCTGCTGCCATCTCCGATGCCGCCTGCTTCTCCACCAGAGACTGGTAATTCTTCTGCTTGGCTTCGTAGTCTCGGCTCTGGTCGGCAAACTGACTCTCGACCGTCGGCAGAGTCTCCACTCGGCCCTCAAGTGCTCCCAACTGTGCTTCGAGCACCTTCTGGCGTTGCGTCCGTGCCTTGATCTCTTGGTCAATCGACACCAGCTGGCTTTGCAGTTGCTGCACCATGTTCGGGCCGACTGCAGACGCTTCCGCCCGGGCCGACTGCGGCTGATTCTTCACCTGCTCTTCGAGCGACGCTACTTCTGCTTTCAACCGCGTGATGTCGGGATGAGACTCGGTGTATTTCTGACGGGCCGCGCTCAGTTCCTGCCGGGCCTTCTGCAACTCCAGCTGAAGCGGCGTGGGCGGCGGAGCCACCGCGGCTACCTGTCCTTTGTTTGCCCCACTCATATTCAGCATCGATTGCAGATATACCCGCTGCTGGTTGGCTCGATCAATGGCTTCGCTGTTCGCCTGTGCCAGGCTCTGATACTGGCTGATCAGCTGCAGATTGGAGGCCGACTGCTCGGGAAGGGACCCCAGGTGCGCCGCTTTGAACTGCCGGATCTTTTCTTCTTCGACCGCCAGGTCGGCACGCGCCTTGTCGAGTTCGGTGTGGATGAACTGGCTGGTGCCCTGCGCCTGCTGATCCCGTACCTTCAGGTTCTCCTGGATAAAAAGATCGGCAATCTTGTTGGTCACCCTCTGCGCAAGCTCCGGAGAGTCGCCAATGTAGGCAATTTTGAACGCGCCTACGGAATGCTTCTCCGGGTGCGTGTTGCTGACGACATCGACCACGATATCCTTGCGCATCGCGGCGACAATCTCGTCCTTCGACTCCCTGCCCTGCAGTTTGGGATAAAGATGAAGATCGTCGATGATGGTCTGCAGCCGGGTGCGGCTCATGACTTCTTCGCTGATCGTCTGCAGCCTATCCGTCACATCTGTAGTTACAGTGGCGTGGACATATTCCTCGGGAACCTTCTGCGGCTCAACCAGGATCAACGTTTCCGACCGGTAATGCTTCGGCAACATCAGGCTCGCAGCCAGCACAACGATCGGAATGGCAATGACCGGCACAAGGATCCACCACTTGCGGCGGAAGAACATGTCCCGGTATTCGCGAAGGCTTGCCGGTATCTTGCGGGTCATTTATCGGCCCTTTCTGCGCATCAGCGGATTGCCGAGCAGGATGCTGACACCCCCAAAGATGTCGTCGCGGTCGTAGGAGTATCCGTTTCCCTGGATGACGGGGGTCGACTGCTGAGAGCGGGAAATGCTGGCGAACAGCAGAATGTTGTTGGTCAGGTGCTTGTCGACGCGGGCCGAGATGCCGAAGTTCGACTGCGAGAGCGATGACGAGTCAGACACCGTACGGATGTACCGGGTGTCGATAGTCAGATCCATCGTCGAGGTGATCGCGCGGTCAAAAACGGCACTCAATTGATGCGCCTCCGTGGCCGGCTGCAGGTACTGCAGCTGGAAGACGCGCGCATAGGCAAGATCCATCCTGGCAAAGGGCGTCGTGTAGTTGAGTTCGGCGTTGGCTGCGTAACTCACGTCCGAGCCCTTGGACTGCGCGTTGCTGGTCAGGCTGAATAGCGGCCCCAGCCCGCCGCGCAATGAAAGGTGATCCGTAAGATCGCGGCGGTAAGTCCCTTCGACGACGGTATAGTCTTCGTGCCCGACCGGCGTTAATCCGCGGAGATACACGTTCGTCAACTCTACCCCCGCTGCGCTTCGCAAAGTCAGATCGTGCTCGTATTGCAGATCCGCGCCGCCCAGGTCATTGCGAATAATCCAACGCGGCTGGCCCGGCGCCGGCTCCTGCTCCGCTTCTTCCAGCCAGCCACCGGTGACCGAGCCTGTGAACTTGTCCTGTTCGCTCGTGTTGTGAATGAACCCCAACGACGTCGCGGCGTTGGAGACGATGTAGCTGTTGGCCAGGACGGTCGCGCCCACTGCCGCTTCAGAAACTCCCGTACTGCCAATCGAGATCGAGGCTGGCAGATATTGTCCCAGGCTCGTCAGCCGCCCCCCGGTCACATTCCAGAAGTAGCGCGTGATCTCAGAGGTACTCAGAACAAGCTGGTGGGTGTAGACCTGAGAGGTGTCATTCACGGCCGGGAAGCCCGGATAGCGGATCCAATCCAGCCGGTAGTTCGCGTCAAAGTGCATGGTCGCCGATCGCCGCCGGAGTCCGACCGGCACACCGAAACCGGCAAACTCGCCGGACTGCCACTGGTGAGACGAATTGAAGAGGTTGTCTCCCCACCCGCCCTTCAGGTCCAGCCCCAGATTGAACGGCCCTCCCTGCCGGTCCACGTATTGCACGGAATCGGCATTGGCGTTCACGTCTCCCAGGCTCGGAGCAACACCCCGCTGGCTTGCCTCTGGCCCGGACGGAGTCACGTACGGAGCTTCGTCCATGGGCACGTTTGTCTCCGCCGCGCTGTTGACTTGGCCGAATGCCGGCGACAGGAACGACACCCCAAGCAAACAGGCCGAGGACAATCCTCCGGCCAACCGATACCAAGAAACTGCTGTCCATCGCGATTGCATCATGGGACCACCACCGTGTCATGCGCCTGCAAGATCACTTCTTCCGAATTTTGTGAGCCCTTCAGCACGCTTTCGTACTTGTAGGGAATGCGGACTCTCCGCCCATCCGCCTCTACGCGAAGCACGTAGATATTCTTCTTCTTGGCAAAGTCCCGCAGCCCGCCGGCCTGCGCCACCGCGTCCAGAACACCCATGGACTGGGTAAGAGGAAACGACCCGGGGCGGGTGACCTGGCCGATCACGTTGATGCGCTGGCTGCGGATGTCGGAAACGATCACCGTCACCTGTGGGTCTTTCAGGTATTTCGCGAGGGCCAGCTTGAGCTGCCCTTCCAGTTCCATAGCCGTTTTACCGGCTGCGGTCACATCGCCCACCAGGGACAACGAGATCTTCCCGTCAGGGCGCACGGGAACCGAGCGCGAAAGGTCAGGCTCATGCCAGACGCTGATGGTCAGCACATCATCGACACCGATCCGGTAGGGTTTTTGGGCGTCCGATCCCGCAACCGGATTGCCCGTGACCCGGGATGGAGAAATCGCTCCCTCTCCTTCGTCCGGGGCGGCCCCCCTGACTGCGCTGGCAACGGCTTGCCCTGAGGCAAGGGCGCTCAATGCCAGCCAGGAGCCGGCCAAGATCGCCAGAATTGTTGTCGTCCTAATTTTGCCCGGCACCATCAAAACACTCCTCCATTGCCTGGTTCCCGCTCTCATTCAGGCTGATTTGCGCGGATCGGTCTTGACCGTCCGCAGCGGGGGTACTCCGGCTTCCTTGATCTTGTAGAGCAGGGCTCGATAGCTGATATCGAGCGACCGCGCGGTCTTGCGCCGATTCCACTTGTGGGCCTGCAACACGTTGAGAATGATCTTTCGTTCCAGTTGGCGCAGCGCCTTCTTGGTCTGAACGCGCAGCGGCGTGTTCAAGTCCACGTCGGGAAGAAGCGCTTCGTTCTCGTTCCGCTCGCGAAGCGAAGAAAGAATATACTCCTCCCCGCCTAGAACCACATGCCTCTTCGCCAGGTTCTCCAGTTCGCGGATATTTCCCGGCCAGTGATAGGCTTGCAGCACCTGAAGCAGGGTTGCGGAAATCGGCGTGACAGGCTTGCCAAATTGATCGCTGTACAGCCGAACAAAATACTCCATCAACTGCGGGATGTCCGCCGAACGCTCCCGCAGGGCGGGCATCGCTATCTGGATCACGTTGATGCGATAGTAGAGATCAGTGCGGAAGGTTCCCTTCTCGATCTCAGCCGCGAGATTCCGGTTGGTGCCGCAAATCAGCCTTACATTTACATTCCTGTCCTCGGTCCCGCCCAGGCGGACAAACCGGAAGTCCTGCAGGGCTTGCAGCAGTTTCGACTGGAGCGACGAATCGAGCTCTCCAATCTCATCGAGAAAAATGGTTCCGTTGTGGGCTTGTTCAAACTTGCCGGGCCTGCTTCCAATGGCTCCGGTGAACGCCCCGGGCTCGTATCCAAAGAATTCGCTCTCGAAGAGAGTACCAGGAATGGCGGGACAGTTTACCTTCACGAATCGCTTGTTCCGCCGGACGCTCAGATCGTGCAGCAGGCGCGCTGCAATGTCTTTCCCGGTCCCGCTTTCACCGGTGATCAATACCGGAACTTCCGTCTCCGCAGCATTGCGGACCTGCTCGCGGACTCGCCGGATTACGGGCGAGTCTCCGATCAATATCTCCTCCGGCAATAGTCGCTGCTCGTCCGGCATGCCAACTCCTTGCACAGGGAGATGCACGCCAGCGGCCATTTCTTGTGCAGCTCAGCGCACGCGTCTTGCACACTTGCAGTAACTCGCAGGAATAAGTACCAAGGTAATTCCGCTGCTTAGTCATTTTGCCCATTGGTCACTCACCTTTGCACTTTCCGAAAGAAGTCTGCGTCGTTCCAAGAAGAGTGCTCAACGGCCCGCAGGAGCGGACAACCGCTGATAGTCGCCATTCATCTCAGTTAAGGCATGCACGGCTTGGCGAGTGCAATTCGTTGCACACACATGCCGGTGAATTCTCCAGCCAGGGTGAGACTGGAGCCAGTCGAGAATCGAAGGTAGCGCTCGGCAAAAGCCTCTTGCATGCACACCGGATGGGTATCCTGAGATTCGTGAAACGTTTTTGTTGACTCAACTACAATGGGGTTTATTCTGTTCCGAAGGAACGCCGGCGAATCGAAGCGTAAAGATAGGAAAAATGTTTCCACTTCCGGCTTGAGATTTTCCTTTATTTTCTTGCAGTTCGTGACCTGTCTGACTTGGTGTAATTTCTGTCTCATTCAATTCTTTTCTCGTTGTTCGTTTCAGTTCCCAGTCGCAACTCCTCAAAAAGCAACGAAGGAGCGCGAACAGGATCGGCTGATGCTCACGCGTGCCTGACTGCTGCGATTGCATTCCCGACTGGTTTGTCATGAGAACGCGCCTGGAAAGGCCGAGGACCCCCTATGGATTTGAGACCCCGTGTTCTTGTCGCTGATGATGAGCCTGCTGTGGCGCGATACATTGTCCGGCTCCTGGATCCTGGAAATTATCACGCCCAATTCGCGACCAGCCCCGCTTCCTGCCTGGAAATCGTGCAAGGAAACACCTTTGTCCCCGACATGGTCATCCTGGATGCAGCCATGCCTGGAATGGACGGCCTGGAAACCCTGCGCTCACTGCGCAAAATACGTGCAGACCTGCCTGTTGTAATGATGTGTCACCATGCCGAACCGTCGTTCGTCTTGCGCGCGGCAGAAGCCGGTGCCAGCGACTTCCTATACAAACCCGTTTCGCCAAAAGACCTGGATCGCATTACCAGGCGGCTCGCCGATCG
>Ga0210406_10008723_pt1 | contig 10133 bp, 8 predicted proteins | sample IncBWC30MmetaG_FD_155454 | JGI IMG/M metagenome (GOLD analysis project Ga0210406, IMG submission 155454) | Forest soil microbial communities from Barre Woods Harvard Forest LTER site, Petersham, Massachusetts, United States - Inc-BW-C-30-M | ecosystem: Environmental > Terrestrial > Soil >... | reverse complement strand
GCCGAGCGCAGTCGCGACCAGATCAGTGGGCGAAAATGCTTCGCCTTTGCCTTTGTTGTCGGTGGGCGCGTCGGTCTCGATCTGCGATTTCGACGGACCGTGCGTTGCATCGCAATGCAGATCACCGGTGTAAGTGATGTCAACCTTAACCATCTTTTGATTATGCGACGCGTTGGCGATGTTGTCATGCTTCAATGACGAAGCACGAATGTCGAATGTCGAAACAAGCCCGAATGATCTAATTCACGACGAGTGATTCGTCCTTCGTCATTCGGATTTCGTCATTTGAATCGTCTGTTGAATTTGCTTACCATGGGCAGCGAACTCTTCGCGAAACACTTTCGTTAGCTCTGCGTTATGCAAAACGATCATGTCGGTGTCGTGTTTCTTGTGATCGTCGTTTTGCCAGCCTTCGTTCCACCAACAAAATCCAACAATCGCCGGCCAGCGATTTGAAAGAAGATCGTCCAGTGCGTTTCGGGTCCATTTCACGACATCAACGTGGCGATTATGCAGATCGCAGCCGAACTCGGAGATGATCACGGGTTTTCCGGGCGCAAGTTTCGTTAACCGCGGATAAGCGTCATCGATTTTGAATCCAAACGTCTCAAGGCCTTCGTCGGTCCGCGGCGTGAGCGGTCCGTAGGCGCTAAGCGCGACCCAATCGCAATAATTCGGGCCTGGAAAATAATTTTCGAACGCGTTCCATTTTCCTTCCGGCACATCGTACCAGTTCACGTGCCAGACCCAGGTCAGGTTGGCCGCGCCTTCCGCGCGCATCAGATCAACGATGTGTCGATAAGCGCTCACGTACCGCTTCGGCCCTTCAACGGCGCCGCCATTCCACTTTCCGTTCCAACTGAACCAGTCTCCATTCGGCTCAGTTCCCCACTCGATCAAAATCGGCGAGCCAAACGTTTTTGCATCTCGAGCCCACGCACGAAGATCGGCATCGAATTGGCCGTCGATGATTTTTTCGAGGGAAAACTTTTTCTCAGCGTGTTTTTGATCGACATCGGAACGCAACATCAGGCGAACGTACGGGATTTTCCCGAGACCTCGGATCCAACCGCATGTTTGAGCCGGAAACTTCCGCGACTCGAACCAGTTGTTCGAGAAATAAATCCACGCGGTCTTCGCGCCCACGGCTTGCTCGTAGCGCTTCACGTCATCAGCAGTGACGTCGTGCTCGCTCGGGTCGTGGGTATCAGTTCCGACACCGCCCCAATAGCACCCGTGGTACAGCGTTCCCGCGGGCGGCGGTAGAATTCGTGACGATTCCGCATGCAGCAGGACAACGCTGCTGAAAAACGCCGCGAGAAAAATCTTCACCGCCACATTGTAGGGCAGGCGATCCGCCTGCCAAATCGCCGACGGATGCCATTACCCTACAATCGGGAGACACAGCCGCAGAGCGGCTCGAGACTAAGTCTTCTTTGCGACGTCGCGCAATTGCCTCACGCGATCGTGCGCACTTCTAATTTCGGTGAATTGACGCGAGACGATTTCGCGCGCCGTACCGGTCAATCCATCCTGCATCGCGTCTTGGTATTCGTGCACGGCTGAATCTTCGCCTCGCTCGCACTCGCTCAGGATCGCCTTGTCATTGCCGCTGGTGACGGCGGATTTCAAATTGATCCAGGCTCGATGCATCGCTCCGGCAGTACTGCTGGATTTCTCCGGCTTCCACTCCCCAAGGCTTTGGGCCTGGGCCTGCAGTTCACTCGCAAAGCGGTGACGCTGTTGCGAATATTGCTGAAAGAGTGATTTCAACTGCGGATCTCTCACGGCTTCAGAAGCTTCCTTGAAGCCCTTCTCGCCATCCTTCAATGTCTCGATCAAGCTGTTGATCGTTGAAATAGCTTCTTTTTGTTGTGCCATAGTACAATTATTTCGCAGCTCACGCGCGCTTCAGTTCTCAGAAAATTTCTCGCCGTTTACTTGCCACCTTGGTTCATGGCGTTAGCGTGAATTATGAACACAAAGGTGATAGGGAAAGATCTGACAAAGGAATCACCGCGCAGTCCGCGCATTCGGGTTGGCGGTTACGCAATTCTCGGACGCACGCTCGACAAATGTCGCGCGCTCGTTGCCGGTAACATTGGCGAATACCATTTCGATTGCCCGCTGGACAACACGCTCTTCGGCTTCAAAGGCGTGAAAGGCGTTGATTTCAAAGCGCAAATCGAAAACGGCGCGAACGACGGCGAGATGGTCGAATGGCTAAATCGCAACGGCGAAAAGAAAACGCCGGAAGAAATCAAACGTTGGGCCGACGAGGTCACAGCCAATAACCCGTACAACGACCCCGAGAAACGCGAGTGGTTCGTCGAAAATGTGAAGCCCATTGGGCTCGATCCAAAAACAACGACGTTGTTCGATTGGCTGGAAAAAGACGACCAAGCCAGCCACTCGCAGATCGCCGCGTAGGTTTTGTAGCCACGCTGCTGTGCAGCGTTATAGGCAGACGGCCCATAAGGCCGTGGCTACACCGTCACGTCTTGATCAACGGCGGCGGAACGTCCTCGGTCCCGCCGGCGTCGACTCCGCCGCGGAGTTTGCTGTGCCGGACGCTGTAGAGGAAATAAATCACCAGGCCAACCGCGAGCCAGACAAAGAAACGGATCCACGTTTCCACTGGCAGGCTCAGCATTAGGACGAAACAGAGAATCACGCCGAGGATTGGAAACAACGGCACCATCGGAACCCGAAACGGGCGCGGACGATTTGGCGCTGTTTTGCGCAGCGTGTTTACTCCCAAACAAACCAAAATGAAGGCGAAGAGAGTTCCGATGTTCGTCAGATCGGCAAGTGTTCCAATATCTACAAACGCAGCAACAACTCCAACTACGATGCCGGTCAAAATAGTGCTGATGTGCGGCGTCCGGAAACGGGAATGGAGCTTGGAGAAAAATTTGGGAAGCAACCCGTCACGCGCCATCGACATCAAAATGCGTGGCTGGCCTAGTTGAAACACGAGTAACACTGAAGTCGTACCCGCAAGGGCACCGGCGCTGACCAATGCTTGTGCCCACGGTTTGCTCGCGAACGCGGTCGCAACCGCGGCCGAATCGTTCAAGTAGATCGTGTATTTTTTGATACCAGTCAGCACGATTGAAACGAGCACATAGAGCAACGTGCAGATAACCAGACTCGAGATGATGCCGATCGGCATGTCGCGTTGCGGGTTGCGCGTTTCCTCCGCAGTCGTTGATACCGCGTCGAACCCGATGAAGGCGAAGAATACGATGGCCGCGCCGCTCATGACCCCGGCGAAACCGTTCGGCACAAATGGATGCCAGTTTGGCGGATTAACCATGAACGCCCCGAACGCGATCACGAAGACCACCACCGCAGTCTTAATAATCACGATCGTAGTGTTGGCGCGGGCGCTCTCGCGAATGCCGTAGACGAGCAACGCTGTCACCGCCGCGACAATCACGATGGCCGGCAAATTGAATGCGATAGAATGGCCGGCAATCACCGGCAGCGTGGTCGACGAAAAATTGGCGAGCGGTTCGCCACCGGCCGCGCGTAAGGTTGTGGCCGTGCCGTGATCACTCACCAGCCATAACGGAAACTTAATCCCCGCGCTTCCGCAGAGTTGAACGAAGTAACCGGACCAACTGACCGCGACCGCCATGTTACCAACCGCGTATTCGAGGATCAGGTCCCAACCAATAATCCACGCGATGATTTCACCGAGCGTCGCGTAGGAATACGTGTAGGCCGAGCCTGAAACCGGGATCATCGATGCCAATTCGGCATAGCAAAGCGCGGCGAAAGCGCATGCCAGCCCCGCGACGATGAACGAAATCGCAATCGCCGGACCCGCCCCGGAACGTCCCAAAACAACATCCGCCCCCGAAAACCATGCCTGGATAAAATTCATCACCGGCGTTTCCAGGCGCGAGCCGAACGTCTGGCCGGCCGCGGCCGTTCCGGTGAGCGAAAAAATTCCAGCGCCAATAATCGCCCCGATCCCGATGCAGGTGAGAGCGAACGCGCCCAGCGTGCGTTTCATTTGTCGATCCGGCGCGGCCGCTTCGGCCATCAAATGGTCCGGGCTCTTCTTCCGAAAAAGTTGGGATGCCATGGCTAAAGTTCCGAAATCGTGTCATCGCGGCTTGCCGCTGGTCAACCGCGAAGTTCGATAACTTGGCGCGGCTTTAGCTGCAGTAGACCAACATCGTGAACTTCGGCACGGCAAACCTGCTTGGCGGCTTCATCTTCGGATCGATTGGTTTCGTCGCCTTCATTTACGGAAAGCGAATGAATCTGTGGGGACCAATCTTTCTCGGTCTCGCTCTCATGGTCTATCCCTATTTCGTCAACAACGACGTTGTTCTCTGGGTCGCCGGAGTTGTCGGTTCGGCGTCGCTTTGGCTTGTGCGAAATTGATTGAAACTTTCGCGACAAAGTAAAAAGCGGAGCCCGCGCTCACGAGCTCCGCTTTAAGAGTTGGGAATTCCTTATCTGGCGAAGGCCATTCCTCTTTCGGTCTCGGCGATGGCGCGATTGGTGTTTTCGATCGCGCGAACACGCCAGCCCCCTTTATCATGCTCGGCCGTTGCCAACTCCGCGCGCGCGGCGCGGAGATGTTCCAGCGCGCGACGCATGTGAGGTTGGTCGGCACGGGCCGTCATGTTGAACGCGCAAACTGCAACTAAACCAATGATCATGATTTTGATTGTTTTCATTCCGGCGTTGTAAGTCGTGCGGTTTCTCCCCGTCAAGACAGGCACAGCCTTACAACCCAGGCATGGACGCCGCGGACGTTATTCAGTAACCTCGCACGCCATGTCGGACGAACCGGCAAAAATTATTCTTGGGGACACCGCGATCTCTGCAATCGAGAGGAAATCGAGCCAGGGATGGCTGTGGCGGCGGAAGAATCGGGAATCGCCGCCCTTGACCGAGTGTGAGAATTGCGGCGCGAAATTGACCGGACAATACTGCTCGCAGTGCGGGCAGGCAGCGATCGATTATCGCCGGTCTTTTGGTCACGTCGTCCTTGATGTTCTGAACGAATTTCTGAATTGGGATTCGAAATTCTTCGGCACACTCGGCCTTCTCTTTACCCGACCGTGGCGGCTGACCAATGAATTTGTTGAAGGAAAGCGGGTGCGCCATGTCCATCCGCTCCGCTTGTACCTTCTCGCCAGCGTGGCATTTTTCTTCGCCGTAAATTACGGCGCAAAAGGCCTCCGTTTCGAACCTGGCAAAACAAAACTAGATCCAAAAGACCGCGCGGAGCTCCAGGCGGATTTGAACAAAGGAGATCTGCCGCCTGCCGCCCGCGCAGAATTGCAAAGATTGCTCGATCAACCGCCAAGTTCACCGGCGTCATCGCCTGCTCCGACGGCGACGGCCGAACAAAGTCCTTCCGCAACGACGACGCCAACGACTTCTCCATCCGATTCCACTCAAAAAAATTACGGTCCAGTGAACGACCGGCCCTTCATCGTTTTCGACGACGCGAAATCGACAACACCCTTCGAGCACTGGCTGGAAGCACGGGCCAAGGAAAAAATGGGCGAGCACGGAACCAAGATGGGTCTGTTCATCACCACCCTCTTCAGCAACCTGCCTTACATGATGCTTTGCTGTATTCCCTTATTCGCGCTTGTTCTGAAAATTCTCTACGTCCGGCGACGTATCTTTTACATCGACCACCTGATTTACGCGCTCCACATCCACTCCTTCTTCTACACCGGCGTCATGTTGCTTGTGCTCGCCACCATGGGCCTCAATCGCGTACTCCCGGGCGCCTTCGCCGGTTGGATCATCGCTCTTCTCTGGATCACGTTCGTGATTCAGATTTTCCTGTCGATCCGATACGTTTATCGACAAGGCTGGTTCATCAGCACGCTCAAATTTTTCACCGGCGGTTTTATTTATTTGATGGTGTTATTCCTCGCTCTCGCAGCAACCTTCTTCATCACTTTGGCAATCCCATCATAAGAAAATCTGGTCCTTAACGTTGCGGATTTAGATATCGAGCCGGCCGCCAGCGCACCGTAATTGCGACTAACTTAGAAGTTCACGCGCCTTTGCCAGCGCTTCGTCGATTTTGCCAGCATCAGTCCCGCCACCTTGAGCATTCTCCGGTCGTCCGCCGCCTTTGCCGCCCACGATTGGAGCAATTGCCTGGATAATCTTGTTCGCCAGCACCTTCGAAGTCAGCGACTTCGGAACGATTGCGAGCAACGCGACTCGATTTTCCTTTGCGCCCGCGAGAACGATCGGTCCATCGAACTTTGCCTTCAGCGCGTCAGCGACAGCTTGCAGCAATTTCCCATCCGCGTCCGGAACTTTGGCCACACAGATCTTCTCCCCAACTTTCGACAACGCCAGCTCGTTGGCGATCTGCGCTCCGCGACTGCGCAAATCCGCCTCCGCCTCCTTCGCGTGTTTCTTCTCCCAATCGCGGACGTCCTCGTCCAATTTTTCAAGGTGAGCGGCGCGTGCATCGATCTGCTTCAGCATCTCGCTCGTCTGCACCGTGTTGGTGAAAACCGGCAGCGGCCCGACGTCCGGCTTCTTCCGTGACAAAATTTCAAACCGCTCCTGCTGACGGGTCGCTTCCTCTTTCGCCCAAACGCGCGCGGCGTCGCCCGCGACCGCTTCAATACGGCGTGTGCCAGCGGCGATCGCTTCCTCTTTCACTATCCGAAACGCGCCGATCTCACCCGTCGACCCTACGTGTGTGCCGCCACACAACTCCATCGAGTAACCGTTCAATTTCTTTTCATTGCCACCGATTTGAACAACCCGAACAAGGTCGCCGTACTTTTCGCCAAAGAATTGCTGGATGTCCTTCCGCTGCTTGGCGTCGGTGTAGGGAATTTCTGTCCACGAAACCTGCGCATTCTCAGCGATCTTTTCATTCACCAACTTTTCCACGTCGCGTTTTTGTTGCGGCGTCAGCGGCGCACTTGAAAAATCGAAGGTCAGTTTGTCCGGCCCGACGTAGCTCCCCTTTTGCGTCGCATCCTTGCTCACGATTTCGTGCAACGCCCAATGCAACAAGTGCGTCACCGTGTGGTGCCCTTGAATCAACTTGCGGCGGTCGATATCGACTGCAACGCGCACCGCTTCGCCTGGTTCCGGAGCGCGACCAGTCATGACTTGCGCACGGTGAACGAAGACATTGCCGCGCTTTTGCGTGTCGATCACCCTGAGCTGACCAACTTCAGTGCGATCGTGCCCCGGGACGTGCAACAATCCGCGATCTCCGACCTGGCCGCCGCTCTCGGCATAGGAAGGCGTTCGATCGAGAACGATGTTCAACTCGTCAGGCTTACCACCAGGCAGGACTGCTTCGACCACAGCTTCACTTTCTAAAAATCCGTAGCCGAGAAATCTTGTGGGCCTCGCAGTAATTTCTCCTTCGACCGCAATTGTTTCCTTCTTTTGAGCCTTGCGCGCACGCTCGCGCTGTTCGTCCATCAATTTTTCAAAACCTGGAACATCGACAGACAACCCGCGCTCGCGTGCCATGAGCTCCGTCAGATCTAGAGGAAAGCCATAGGTATCGTACAGATCAAAGGCGAATTTTCCGCCCAAAATGCGGTGGACGATTTTCCTTTCGTCCACAGAAACTCGGCTTTCCAGCGAGGTCACTCCTTCTTTTTCAGGCACCAACCAACCTTCTTGCGCCATGCGCGCTTCAAGCCGCTTCAGAAGCCCGGTCTCCCCAATAAACAAATCGATTCCGCGGTCGAGCGTCTTGTTAAACGATTCTTCTTCGCGGCGAATCGTTTCTTGAATTGCTTTTTGTTTTGCACGCAATTCGGGAAACACTTCGCCCATCGTCTCCGCAACGACGTCGACCAGCTTGAAGAAGAACGGTTCGTGGAAACCTAACGAGCGACCGTAACGCACTGCGCGCCGCAAGATTCGGCGCAAGACATAGCCGCGTCCTTCGTTCGACGGAATGATTCCATCCGCTATGGCAAAACTGAGCGCGCGAATGTGATCGGCAACGACTCGGAAGGCCACATCCGTGGCCTGTTGAGAGTTGAGAGTTGAGGGTTGAGAGCGATCAGGAAGAGTGCTCGCGTATTTTTTGCCGCTCAGTTTTTCGATCTCGTCGAAAATTGAGCGGAACACGTCGGTCTCGTAATTGGAAACCGTGCCGGAGAAATCGGTGAGATTTTTCGTGCCCTGAATAATTGCCGTCGCGCGCTCAAAACCCATGCCGGTATCGACATGTCGTTGCGGCAGCGGCGTGAATGTTCCGTCCGGGTTGGCGTTGAATTGGATGAACACCAGATTCCAAATCTCGATGCAGCGCGGATCGTTCCGGTTCACGAGCGAGCCGCGGGTGTCGCCGTCGGGCGTAAGATCGACGTGCAGCTCTGAACACGGCCCGCATGGGCCGGTGTCGCCCATCATCCAGAAATTGTCAGCTTTGCCAAAACCAAGGACGTGAATCTTGGGATCGAGATCTGCATCTCGAAACAACCGCGCCCAATGATCGTACGCTTCCTGATCGAACTCGCTCGGCTCCCCCGGCCCGGGTTTGTAAACCGTCGCGTAGAGCCGTTGCGCGGGAAACTTCCATCGCTCGACCACCAGTTCCCACGCCCATTCGATTGCTTCTTTCTTGAAATAGTCGCCAAAACTCCAGTTCCCGAGCATCTCGAAAAACGTGTGGTGGTAGGTGTCGAGCCCGACGTCTTCGAGATCGTTATGTTTGCCGCCGGCCCGAATGCATTTCTGGGTATCAGCCACGCGGGGCGGTTTCCAGGCCGGCTTTTGTTGTCCGAGAAAGATCGGGACGAACTGGTTCATGCCCGCGTTGGTAAAGAGCAGGTTCGGCGCGTCGGGCGAAAGCGGCGACGACGGCACAACCGTGTGCTTCTTCTCGCGGAAGAAATCGAGAAACGATTGCCGAATCTGCGTCGAGGTCATGGTGCCGATGCTAGTTTCCCGAGTGCGCGCCGATTTCCAAATGGAAATGTCGGCTGAGGAACGCGCGAGGTAGGAAGCAGATTAGCGCTTCGCCGCCTCGTCTGCGGACGCCACTTTCCAGGCCGCGCGAAACTGGCGATCGATCTGATCCGCCTCGTATTGGCGATTTTGCACCTTCAGCGCGTCGCGCAGACCGCCGAGAGCCCGACCATCTCGCGGATTACGCTCAAGATCCTGCCGGAAAATCTTCTCGGCTTCGGCGGCTTGATTGTTCGCGAGTAACAGGTTTCCAAGCATCGGGCGAACTGGCGGATACCACGCCGGCGGCTCGCTGTAACTCAGCGCGTCCTCAGCCGCGACCGCTCTCTTCAATGATTCGAACGCCGCGTTGTTGTCGCCTCGACTTCGTGCGATCGCGCCCGCCAGGACTTCGTCATGAACCTTGAACACGTCGGCTGCCTTGTTCAGCGGATCGTACATCTTGTCCGGCGGGATTTTAGCGATCAAATCGCGAAATTGTTTTTGTTCCTGTTCGGCTTCGGTTGCTTTCCCCGTGTTCGCGAATGAGACGCCGCGAAAGGAATGCCAGAGCGCGTTCGTGGTCGGTAACGAAGCGTCAGGGGCGGGAAACTTGAGCAAATCGTTCCAGCGCTCGAACGCGAATAACACGATCATTGGGGTCGGTATGAATCCTTCCAGATCGGGCATTGCCCTTACCCCCGGCGCGACATTGGCAATCAGCTTCGCTGCAGCCTCTTTCGCCTCGGCAAAATTTCCGTCCATGCAGGCGGCGAACGCCAGGAAGTGCATGTTATGGCTGTAATACATGAGGCGATAGACGCCTTGCTCACCCGTGTCCCCCAGGAATTTCCGGTCGGCAGCAACGGCGAGAGTATTGCAGTGCGCGGCCGCCGGGTGGTCGCCAACGCGCGAATAAACATGGGCCGGCATATGAACAAGATGGCCGGCGGCTGGCGCGAGTTTTCCTAAACGCTCGGCACTGGGCAGCGCGCGCTCCGGATGCGCAGAAGCCTCAACCGCGTGAATGTAGTAATGGTTTGCGCCGAGATGGTTCGGGTCGCGTTTCAAAACCGATTCTAGCACGGAAACAATTTCCTCCGTGCCTTCGGCCGCCTTGCCGTCAGCAGTCCAAAGTTTCCACGGGTTTAGATTCATCATGCTCTCGGCGAAAAGAGTCGCGGCATCGAGATCGT
>Ga0210406_10008722_pt1 | contig 10134 bp, 12 predicted proteins | sample IncBWC30MmetaG_FD_155454 | JGI IMG/M metagenome (GOLD analysis project Ga0210406, IMG submission 155454) | Forest soil microbial communities from Barre Woods Harvard Forest LTER site, Petersham, Massachusetts, United States - Inc-BW-C-30-M | ecosystem: Environmental > Terrestrial > Soil >... | reverse complement strand
GATTAATCCGACAACTCCGACTCCGTGTTTCAGATCCGTGACTAAATTGTTGGAATCGGCACGTTTACTTCTACTAAAAGAGGGAGAATAATGCCAACAAAAATGCCACATCTACGCGGGCCGTTCGCTTGACTCTCAGTCACTTCATGTAGCTATTATGCGGAAATGCTTCAGCCGGATTACTACGAAGTGCTACTAGAAATCGGGGTCGGCAGAAGGTTCTGGCAATCCAACCCTGCTGCCGAGAATGCTCATGCTTTCCACGTGCGAGTGGTCAAGCCTTTGCGACAACTTCAGCGTGCAGGTGTCGTGGAAAAACTTCACGAAATTACTCCCACTGACGATAGAACTCCTATCGCTGTGGAGATAATCGGCCAGGTCGATCTTACTAAGGTAAGCGAACAGTAGGGCGCGAAATCCAGCCCGTCTTCGGCATTTTGATTTTGTCGAGGGGTGGATCAGGGGGTTCAAGCACCGTTGACACGAAAAAGGATATCAATTTCGCGGACACCTGACCGATTTAACAGGCAAGGTCCAATCAGCTGGAGTGGAAAAGCAACCGGGCGTGGAGCATTTGAGGCGCAATGCGCGCAGGCCATTAGCGCCGCCTACTACTTCGATCTGGCGGCCTGAGATTACAGTCTTGCAGATCGTGCAATAAAGCTGGTCGTCAAGAGAGTTCCATGCTCGGCTTTTGTCGAGCCGTCGCAAAGCAGCGAGCTTATCTTCTACGGCCAGTCGGATCGGGTGCGAGGGAGAAAGCACGGTTAACGCTGGCAAATTCCGTCGCGATATGCAAGACACAAGAGCTGCGCAATGAGGGTCAGGGGTCGGTTGAGTAGCCGGATCTTCACCGATGTTGCACTCTTGTCTTGTGAAGAGAGTGCGCTGGCTTTGTAAGTAATTGCTGTAATTGAGGAGATACCATCAACTTCAGTTACTTCATCTCGAAAAATATTGCTTTCAAATCGTTAGTTATTTCAGGTAGCCTGTTCCTGCATGAATGAGAAGGCTCTTTCCGAGTTCGGCGATTATTTGCTGAGTCATCGCGACGAAATCACCGCCGAATGGGTTCTAGCGGTCCAACGGGGACCTGGCTTCAACTTGCCTAGCTATTTTGGCGATTCAGAGCTCATCGATCATCTACCGGAGGTTTTCGAAGGTCTGGCTGCAGTGCTAAAAGCCCCGCAAATTCACGACGCCCGCAGCGAAGTTTCTCGTACTGCGCGGAGGCATGGCAAGTATCGCTGGCGCCAAGGTTACAAGCTCGAGCAAGTCATACATGAGGCCAGCATTATCCGCCGAATCCTTGTCGGAACCTGGGTGAATGCGTTCGCCAGGCAAACGCCGGCCTTCGTTGACGAAACTCGAAGCGCAGCCGAATAGCTCATTCACGAAGCAGTGGATGACGTCGTCGCTGATTCAGCGGAACAGTACATGGAAGAACAGCAAAAGGCCGTGAGCCACTTGAATGCGCGGCTGGCGGACGCGCTGGCCGACCTACGGCAGCAGAAAGCGGCGACCGAGGCGAACAAAACTAAAGGAGTTACACCCGGTGATGCTGAGTCATGAGCTGCGCGCTCATACTTGATCGAGTTCTGTCGTCCTCACTCGCGCGGTGACGCGATATCATCGTGTGCTCGCGTGGCACTAGCGATCCTCGCTCGGTGAAGTTGGTTAGCTCTCCTCGACACGTCTATGTCCGTGCAAATATGGAAATTGTTGCAATTACTCTTGCGCACGTGGTGCGTGGCGCTAAAATCCGCGCCACCGAAAAGAGGCCTGCGTGGGGTTCAACATGCCAGCGGCGGGGAAGATTTTCTCCGCCGTTGTTTTTATTATGCGAGGATCGGTGACGCGCGCATCGGGACGATGGTCGGCGCTACATCGTTCACTCGGACGAACTGCTGAGCGCATTCCTTGAATTGGAAGTGACGCTGTTGTGATTGCCTTAGCAATTCGTCTCGACAAACGACGCTGAATTTGTCATAAGCCGACGCTGTCACAGATCCTGAATCGGGCCGAGCGTGCTTCTCCCGGTCGCTCCTTGCCCGCGGACTCAGGTAGACGGCGCGTCGCCAGGCAAGTAAAACGTGAACGCTGAAAACGCATTCATCCTTCTATCGGCATCAATCGGGTGCGAGGTGATGTCACATTAATAGATGTCGGCGTTCTTACGAAGCCCAATCATTCTTTGAGCCCGAAGAAAGCGACGATTTGCTCGAAGCGCGGATCGCCCCGCAGTGACTCCCAGAATGGCGACAGTTTAAGAAAGCCGTAGCTCGTTATTAAGGCCGCACTGGGGCTCGGCGCTGCGACGCTCAACTGCTGCAAGGCCAACTCTTTCTCGTCAGCCCAGGCCGCTACGAGGGCAAAGTAGGCAATGAGCATTTGTCCATCGAACGCATCTTTCTCCACCGGCAGCAACTCCATCGCACGGCGGCCTTCCTGCAAGGCAGCTTCCTTATTGCCGAGGGCAGCATCGATCAGAGCCAGAACACAAAGCGGTGGTCCATACTCTTTCTGCTGTCGCACCAACTGCTCCTGCTCCTGGCGTGCGGCGGTAAATGCTTTCCGCGCGCGAGCTTCGTCGTGCATAGCACGGGCGAGCAGGCCCTCGCCAAAGTGCCGGGTCAAGATAATCGGGTTGTCAGTCCAAAATGGGTTATTTCCCAAGGCCGCTAGTGCCTCCTCAGCAGCCGGCCAGTCCCGCTCCGCAAGCGCGCACAAGAACCAGTTATCTGCTGCGTCAGCCATTGACGCGGGGTGCTCAGCCCGAAGCCGGTCAATGAACTGGTGAAAGGGCCGGGTATCCGCGCGCCACAAAACATCGACAAAAGCCAAACTCGACGCTAGACCGACGTCGTCAGGTGTAATCTCCAACGCGCGCTGGAGGGTTGCTTTCTCTTCGGCGTAACGGCGAAGGGACATGTAGCTAAGCGACAACTGTGAAAGCGTGTAGGGATTCCGTGGGTCAAGCTCCACCGCCTGTTCCAAAGCGGCTGATCCTGCTTCGGACTTGGCCTGGCGACGGAGGATATAGCCCATTAATTCGGGGATACGAGGATCGTTCGGAAGCCGGGCACGCGCCCCATCCAATTCGCTGAGTGCCCCCTTGTAGTCGCGAAACACTTCGTACAGATGCGATCCGCGCGCCAAGTGCGTTTCAGGAGCATCGGGACGTAGCTCTATCGCCCGGTGTAGAGCAGCTTCGCCTGCTGCCAAACGGGTGAGAGTGTGATCGCCCCAAACGGAGTACAACGTATCGTGCGCAAAGACCAGCTGACAAAAGGCAGCGTGGAAGGAGGGGTCCCGCGTTACTGCGCCGTTCAACAGCTCAATTGCCCGGAGCAAAATCTTATCAGCCGATATGTCCAGACTTGTTGATAGTAGAAGCGTTTTGGCGCGGCTATACTGGTCGAAGGCCGTCAGATCAGAGGTGGGCCGTCGCCTGATAGCAGCCTTCTCGGCAGGCGAAACCTTGGCCAGCAATTGATCGGCAATCGTCCTCGCAATCTCGCTCTGAACGGCGAAAACATCGGTTAGATCGCGGTCGTAAGTCTGCGCCCACAAATGTGCGTCATTGCGCGCATCAATCAATTGTGCTTTCACCCTTACCTTATTGGCCGCAGGTTGTACGCTGCCTTCCACGACATAAGCAACGCCCAGCTCCTGTCCGATCCCGCGCAGGCTGCGCGCGACTCCGCTCTTATACTGCAACACGGAAGTGCGGCTGATCACTTTCAGATCGGTAATCTTGGCCAGGTCTGTCAGGATTTCGTCCTGCACCCCATCGGTGAAAAAGGCGTTATCGGGATCGGGGCTCAGATTATGGAAGGGAAGAACGGCGATTCTCTTGTCGAGAACACGCGACGGTGATGTCGTCGGACGGCGTGCAAAGAAAAACACGCCGGCAATAATCGTGCCCAACACCACTAGCCCGATCGCAATTTCCGCCCAGCGGACATGGGCACGATGTTTCTTAATCACCTGATTAATTGCCCGATTAACTGCCTGAAGCTTGCTTGGCAGCTGCGGATTCCCGATCTGATCAGAGTAGAGGTTCGCGAGGCGCAGGCGCACACCGTGTTTCAACTCGAAAGTGCCAACGTCGTGCAGGAACTCTCGCCAGCGCTCGAACTGTTCGAGGTCCTCAGCCGCACGATGCGAAAGAAGAATGTGACCGGTATCGCCACAATCCATTACCCGCTGCGCCATGTTGATGGCGGCGGCACCCATATTTGTCCGCTCGCTCATATCAGCCACAGCACTGACCGGCCCACTGTGAATGCCCATCCGCACTCGCAGGCGCACATTGTCCTTCAGCGCGCGACTGATCTCCATCGCGCATTGGGCAGGTTCCTCGGGGGTGTTATAAAAAACCAGCGCGATGCCGTCACCTGTGGCGATCTTTAAAAGCCGACCGGCTGCTTTTGCTTTGCGGAATTGCTCGGACAAACGAACGATCTCGTTCAGTTCCTCGATCCTGGCGAACCGTTCATCAATTGAGAGCTTGAAGTAATCAACAATGTCGAGAAAGAGCACATGAGCGATTTCAAACGTGTGCCCATTAACGTCGGTGAATACCCGTGGCAAATTGTAAGCGATTGGCAGCGAAGCCTCTACATCGTTGCTTCGGCATGAGCGCGGCGACAATTTGCTCGAAGCGGCATTCACGGCTGGCTTTCCTCGCAGAATTTTTGATAAGTGGAATCGCCGCACAACGGTTCACAGATGGGATCGAGCCGAAGAAGAGCCTGAGTAACGGCCACTGGAAAGTGAACCCAACTATTACCGGCCGTTTGTAACAACGACGGTAATTTTTGCCCCGGCCGTATCGCCAGAAAGGCGCTACATGAAAGCAAGCCTGACATGTTTCCAGCTTTTCTCGTGCTCACTAGCAAAAGGGGTTTGAGCTAACCGGGATTGCAGCAGTAGGTGTGCCCTACCATCATCTTGTTCGAGCCTCAATTGAGTGATCTTGATCCAGAGGTTTTCCTCAGAAGAAGTCTGCTCGTTTATTCCCGCTGGGAGCCCGGTGGCTTCCTTGGAGTTTACTTTCGATCTCTTTGAACTTTTGGAGCAGGTCGCTCTGCTCTGTAATGAGCAATTTTGGAATAACCAGCGATGTCGAGAAAGAGCACATGCGCGATCTCAAGCTCGATCCGGACGCGCCACTGTGCCCGAAACTCGTCCTCCGAGGCACCGGCGGCAACCGTGGGCTATCTTCCCAGTTTCAACGTGTGATGCAGAATGCAGGGTCTACTCCGAACGCGGAATTGAGAAGAAAGGCAAACGCCGGCAATTCCGCACACTTGGGTTTCACAGTTTGAGACACACCTTCGTTTCCGAGTTGGCTAACGCGAGCGTTCCGGCTGATGTTCGCCGGCAGATCAGGGCCACAATGACGAAAAAAATCACGAACGTTACACGCACTTGGACATGGAAACGAAGCGTCGCGCATTATCGCGCTTACGCCCCCTCGCCTAGCCTGTAGCAGAAAGGCTGTGATCGACCCCCCGGGGGGGTCGTGGCGCAGACAGGCTTCATCAACTCAAATTTCGGTTCGATCGCGAAAAAACTTTTATCAATAGCAACCGTGAAGAATCTTCTTCGACCGCTAAAACCACCTATTACATCAGTGTCAGATTATGACTAATCGCCTCTATCGTTATGACTTTCCGACCGATCTGACACCTAAACTTCTGTCCGATAGTAAGATGTGGCTGGGGGCGGAATCGAACCGCCGACACGAGGATTTTCAGTCCTCTGCTCTACCAACTGAGCTACCCAGCCTAATTGCGTTGCCACTATCCCGATGCATCGAGAGGCGGGTGCTCATTAAAGCAGAAAACGCTCGACCCTCAACGCCGAGTTGCAGCGGCGGTTTACAGGCGCTCGTAGAATGCTGCCACAGATCTGTGGCTCGACCTGCAGTTGTAGGGCAAGCATTCCTGCTTGCTGTTTCTTTGCGGCAGGCGGGAGCGCCTGCCCTACAAAGTCTCCGCGCGCAGAGCGCAATCCAATAATAGTGCGACGCTCTGCGGCTCGACGGAGTCTCGCCCTACCAGAGAAGTTCTACCGGAAGCTGCGCTCCAAATTAACGGCCCTCTCGAGCAACTGTAAATATTCCGCGCGTGAAATCTCGACTGCTCCGAACTGAAGGAGATGCGGCGTGAGCCATTGGGTGTCGAGCAAGACAAAGCCTTGTCGTGTCAATCGTTCGACCAGCGCTGCCAACGCGATTTTTGAGGCATCGGTCACCCGATGAAACATCGATTCACCGAAGAAACCGCCGCCAACTGCCACCCCATACAATCCGCCCGCCAGTTTGCCTTTTTCCCATGCCTCCACCGAGTGCGCATGACCGATCGCGTGCAAATTCTCGTAACTGGCCACGATCTCTTCATTGATCCAGGTCTCGTCGCGTCTCGCACACGCCCGAATCACCTCCGAAAACGCGCTGTCGATTTTTATCTCAAACGATTTTCGCGTCCATACCCGTCGGGCTGCATGGGGAAGATGAAACGTTTCCAGAGGGATGATGCCGCGCCGTTCCGGGGAAAACCATTCAATAGAATCATCGTCCATCGCCATCGGGAAAATGCCGAGCCGATAACCTTGCAACAAAAGCTCCGGCGGAATCATGGGCGCGTTGAAAGGTTGAATGGTTAAGGCGTTTTAATCACGAACAGTTGCGGCAACCTCTAAACCAAATCGCTTCATCCGTTCAACTCTTCAACGCTTCATCCCTTCATGGCTCCAGTCGCTGCCTTCAACCCCTCTTGCATTCGTCCGATCGCTTCTTAAAATGAGCAGATGAAACCCTTCTCGATCATCTGCGCGTTCGCGCTTATCGCGGGCGGGTGTGCTGATCCGTTAGAACAACGCAGCACGGAAGAAGTGGGAGGCCAGCTCGAGCGCGGCGTGACGGGTCAGGGAACGGTAGGCCCGCTTGATCGACCGCCGGGTGATCCCGCGGGAGAGCACGGTGTCCCGCAAGACCATCCGTGATTACGTGAAGACCGAGGCCCCGCCGAAACATTCCAAAATTCTCATCCTCGATTTCGGTTCGCAATACACCCAGGTCATCGGCCGGCGCATTCGCGAGTTGCAAGTTTATTCGGAGATCGTCCGCTTCGATACCTCGGCCGACACCATTGAGCGCGAACAACCAAACGGAATCATTCTTTCCGGCGGTCCGGCCAGCGTCTACGAAAACGGCGCGCCCCAGGTTGACCCAAAGATTTTTGCCCTGGGAATTCCGATCCTGGGAATTTGCTATGGCCTGATGCAAATGGCGCATCATCTCGGTGGTCAGGTGCGCTATACCGGACGTCGCGAGTACGGCGCCGGGATATTGGATGTAACTAACGGGTCGCAGCTTTTTGACGGCCTGGGAGCGCAGGTGGATGTCTGGAATAGCCATGGTGATGAAGTAACAGCGTTGCCGAATGGATTTCGTGTCGCGGCGCGGACCACCGGCTCGCCTTTCGCAGCGGTCGAAGATCCGCAACGGAGACTCTACGGCCTGCAGTTTCATCCCGAAGTCGCGCATACCCCGCGTGGTCGCGAGATTCTGCAGAACTTTGTCTATCACATCTGCCGTTGCACGATGGATTGGACGATGGGTTCGTTCATCGACGACGCCTGCGAAAGAGTGCGCGCTCAGGTCGGCGACAACAAAGTGGTTCTCGGCCTTAGTGGCGGGGTCGATTCCTCGGTCGTAGCGGCGTTACTACATAAGGCGATTGGCGACCAACTTACCTGTATCTTCGTCAACAACGGTTTGCTACGCGCCCGCGAGGAAGAAGTCGTTCAACGGGTTTTCGGCGAAAACTTTCACATTAAACTCAAATACGTTGATGCTTCTGAACGTTTCCTAACAAAGCTGCGCGGAGTAGTGGATCCGGAGGAGAAGCGCAAGATTATCGGCAACGAGTTCATCAAAGTGTTTGAAGATGCGATTGTCGACCTCGCCAAAACCGACCACCGATCCCCGAAGACCAATCATCAATTTAAGTTCCTCGCGCAGGGAACTCTTTATCCCGACGTGATCGAAAGTGTCGCCATCGGCGGCAATCCTGCGCACGTAATCAAGAGCCATCACAACGTCGGCGGGCTGCCGGAGAAGATGCACTTTGAACTGGTCGAACCTGTGCGGCAGTTATTTAAAGACGAAGTTCGGCAGGCCGGGCTTCAACTCGGATTACCTAAAGAAATAGTTTACCGCCAACCTTTCCCCGGACCTGGACTTGCCGTTCGTATTTTAGGCGAGGTAACTCCGGAGCGCCTTCGCATCCTGCGCGATGCCGATACCATTGTGCAAAGCGAAATGGAAGCGAGCGACTGGTATTACCGGGTCTGGCAATCTTTCGCCGTTCTTCTTCCCGTGCAAAGTGTCGGAGTGATGGGCGATCAGCGCACCTATGATTACACCGTCGCTTTGCGCATAGTCGAAAGCCAGGATGGCATGACCGCCGATTGGGTCCGCCTGCCTTACGAACTACTCGCCCGCATCTCCAACCGCATCGTTAACGAAGTCAAAGGCGTCAACCGCGTCGTTTACGATATTTCGACCAAGCCGCCGAGCACGATCGAGTGGGAGTGAGCTCGGTGACAGAGCGAAACCTCCGCCTGGCCGCCTCGCTCTTTTACATTCTGGGGAGCACAGGCTGCTAGCCACACGTTCGCGGCAGCTTGCCGCGAACGTGTGGCGGTTCGGACGACGCATCATGCCGCCGCATTCAACCGGCGGCCGAATACTACAGGCTGACAGCCTGTGCTCCCAGAACGAAGTCGCGTCACGCCTTTGGTAGATGGATAGTCGCAATCATACATCGCGCACTGCCACCGCCAAGCTCGATCGTCGGAAGGTCCAGCGGCACCAGGCGCGCGTGGCGAGTTAATACTGTCCGTTGTTCTTGATCCAATGTTCGAAGAGCACGGGTAGAGAGTACGAGTAGCTTCGCGCCAGTCGAATCGTGTAGTTCAATTGCATTTCCGGCGAAGTTCGCAACTTGCTCGGGCGATAGCTCGACAATTTCCTTTCCGCTCGCCTCAAGTCGTGCCCGTAACTGCTGTCGCTCAAGCTTATTTGGAATCATCTCGAGACCAACCATCGCAAACTCGCTGCCTACGCACATCATTACGTTTGTGTGGTAGATCGGCTGATTATCCAAGCCCACGCTGGTAAACGTGACCGCCTCATAACCGAAATCATCGGCAAAACGTTGGATTACCTTCGGGTTAGAACGGTTAGAGAGGGACACGTACGCGATCCTGTTCACGTGATCGAGCACCAGACTTCCCGTGCCTTCCAGGCAACAGCCTTGCTCCTCGAAGCTCGAGTAGTCGATTACCTCCGTAATCTTGTAGGTCTTGCGTAATTCCTCGATGATATCGTGGCGTCGTTCATGTCTCCGCAGCTCCGAATACATTGGGAAAAGCGCGACCCTTCCATCGTGGTGGGTGGAGATCCAATTGTTCGGAAAGACAGCGTCTGGCTTTTCCGGCTCCGCCATATCTTCGAAGACATGAACCGTGACCCCTGCGTCTCGTAAGCTCTGCACCGCGAAATCGAACTCACTGCGTGCGGCCGCCGCCAGCGAATCCATATCGAAACGAGCGCGAGACTGAAATTCATTGTCGATCGCAGTCTCAGGATTTGGATAAAATCGCGAGGGGCGAATCATCAGCACGGAGTTAGTGCTTTGGGCGACCTGAGCAGGACGGGAGGTGGAAGGAGGCGACATCCACGCGAACAATACGCGAGGTAAACCAGGTTGCAGGTCTTGCTCAGCCACGCTGGCTTTTGCCACGGGTCCGACCCCGGATCTTTGCATCATGCTGTCCCTTCAATCAATCGTTTGCAGTCCTGCTACCGGTGCAAAGTGTCGGAGTGATGGGCGATCAACGCACCTATGATTACACCCTAGCCTTGCGCATCGTTGAGAGCCAGGACGGCATGACTGCCGATTGGATCCGCCTGCCTTACGAACTACTCGCGCGTATCGCCAACCGCATCGTCAACGAGGTTAAAGGAGTCAACCGCGTCGTTTACGACATCTCAACCAAGTCACCGAGTGCCATTGAATGGGAGTAGGTTCAGAGATCAGAGGTTGAAGGGAAATG
>Ga0210406_10008721_pt1 | contig 10134 bp, 10 predicted proteins | sample IncBWC30MmetaG_FD_155454 | JGI IMG/M metagenome (GOLD analysis project Ga0210406, IMG submission 155454) | Forest soil microbial communities from Barre Woods Harvard Forest LTER site, Petersham, Massachusetts, United States - Inc-BW-C-30-M | ecosystem: Environmental > Terrestrial > Soil >... | reverse complement strand
CAATCGAATTGTTTTGCCGGCCGGCGCAATATCGCAACCAACCAGCGGAGAAATCATGCTCAAGTGCTCGATTCGAGCGCGAGCGGCGTCGATCTGCGTCACGCCAACCGGCTTCACTTCGTCGAACAAGCAATGTCCCTGCGTTCCTGCGCCGCGGCGCGTTGCCGTCATAATTGCATGTTTATATGACTGTGCATATAATTCCTTTCCGCGCATTGCGGCAGGAACCGTCACACATGGAACAAAATTTCGAGGCGCTGCGCAAGGAATTCCCGGTTCTGCAGCGAAAGACTTATCTCAACAGCGGTTCCTATTGCGCACTCGCGAACGAGGTGAGAGCCGCGTTCGACGCTTACATGGAAGACCGGCTGCTGGTGGGCGCGAATTGGGACGTTTGGGTTACGAAGAACGAGTCGGTGCGCAATTTGACGGCGGCGCTGCTGCACGCCTCGCCCGATGAGATTGCCGTGACGGCGTCGGTATCCGCCGGGTTGAACGCCCTCGCGAGCGCGCTGCAGTTCGGCGGTCCGCGCAACAAGGTCGTGGTCAGCGACTTCGAGTTCCCCACCAATGCGCAGATCTGGCACGCGCAGGAGCCGCGCGGCGCGAAAGTCGTTCATGTGCCCCGCGCCGCCGACGGCTACATCCCGGCGGAGATGTTCGAAAAGGCCATCGACGAACAGACGCAGCTGGTCGCGATCACGCATGTGTGTTTCCGCAACGGCGCCAAACTCGACATTCCGGGCATCGTGCGCCTCGCCCGGGCGAAGGGCGCCATGGTGCTGCTCGACTGTTATCAGTCCGTGGGATCGCTCGATATCGACGTCAAGGCGCTGGACGTCGACTTCGCGGCGGGCGGCATGCTCAAGTACCTGCTGGGCACGGCGGGGATCGGCTTTCTGTATGCGAAGGACTCTTGCGTGCGTTCGCTGCTACCGACCAACAGCGGCTGGTTTGCCCAGGCAAACATCGGCGCCATGGACATCACCGCGAATCGTCCGGCGCCCAACGCGCGGCGCTTCGAAGCGGGGACGCCGCCCGTCGTCAACTGCTACGCGGCCGAGGCGGGTCTCAAGCTGCTGCTGAAGGTCGGCACGCCGGCCATCGAAAAACGCAACTACGCGCTGACGCGCCGGTGCATGGAAAGGCTGCAAGAGATCGGCTGGCCGAGCATCACGCCCATGCAAAATGAGCGGCGCGGCGCCACCGTTGCCGTGCCCTCGCGCGACAGCGCAAAGCTCTCGGCGGAGCTCATGAAACAGGACATCGTGACCTCGCATCGCGACGACAATGTCCGCGCCAGCTTTCATTTCTACAACAATGACGACGACGTGGAGTCCTTCATAGCGGCAATGCAAGAGCTGCGCGGTTCCCTCGGGCCCCGCTAGTATGGACATTCGCGTGCTGCGCGGCGCCGAAGTCCGCCAATTGCTGCCAATGGCCGAGTGCATCGATTTGATGCAGCGGACCATGATCGCCGTCTCGGAGGGGCGGGTCGTGCTGCCGCTGCGATCGATCTTAGGTATGCCCGGCGATCGCGGCATGATGGGCATGATGCCGGGATATCTCGCCGACCCGGAGTGTTTCGGCGTCAAGCTCGTCAGCCTGATCCCGCGCAACAAACCGCCGCAATATTCGTCGCATCTAGGCCTGGTATTGCTGTTCGAGGCGGAGCATGGCCAGCCGGTCGCGCTGCTCGATGCGGCGGAAATCACCGCGATTCGCACCGCTGCCGCGAGCGGGCTTGCCACGCGTCTGCTGGCGCGTGAGGACGCCGGCGATCTGGCCCTGTTGGGCGCGGGCGAGCAGGCCCGCAGCCATCTTGAGGCGATGCTGAACGTGCGGACGCTGCGGCGCATTCGCGTGTGGACTCGCGATGCTGCCAAGGCGAAGCTGTTCGCGGAATCGGAGGGTGCGAGACATCGAATCGTCGTTGAAACATCCGCCACGGTTCGCGAAGCGATTGCCGGGGCCGACATTATTTGCACCACGACCAAGGCGCGTGAACCGATACTGCAGGGCGATTGGCTGACCCCGGGCGTGCATTTGAACGTGGTCGGCTCGAGCATCGCGGCGGCCGCGGAAATCGACACCCCGGCGGTCGTGAAAACCCGGTTTTTCGTCGACTGCCGCAACTCGACGGTGAACGAGGGCGGCGAGTATTTGCGCGCGCTGCGTGCCGGCGCCATCACCGCTGCACATATCTTGGGCGAGATCGGCGAGGTGGCCAACGGCTCGAAAGTCGGCCGCGGCTCACCCATCGACATGACGCTATACAAGTCCCTCGGCATCGCGCCGCAAGACTTGGCAGCGGCGCATCATGTCCTCGCGAAGGCGCGCGCGGCCGGCGTTGGGCAGATCATTGACTTCTAGCGCCTTGTCGCTGCCCAGCGCGGCGCAGGTCGCGGCCGCGCGCGACAATATTCGCCCCTTTGCACTGCGCACGCCGCTTCTGAGACTGAACGCGGATCTGACGGGCGCCAACGTCTTTCTCAAGCTGGAAAATCTGCAGCCCTGGGGCTCGTTCAAAATCCGGGCCGCGGTGAACGTCTTGAAGACCATGGATGCGGTGGAGCTGCGGCGCGGCGTGTTGACGGCGAGCGCCGGCAACTTCGGTCAGGGTCTGGCCTTCGCCGCGCGTGCAATGGGCGTGCCGGCGACGGTGGTCGTTCCGAGCGGCGCCGCGGAAACCAAGGTCAAAGCACTGCTCGAACTTGGAGCGAAGGTAATCCGGCGCTCCTTCGATGAATGGTGGACCGTTCTCACCAGCCGGTCCTGCCCCGGCGAGGACGGGATCTTTGTCCACCCGGTCGCCGAGCCTGGCGTGCTGGCGGGCAGCGCGACGATTGGCGCGGAGATTCTGGAAGAACTGCCGGGCTGCGATGCGGTCGTCGTCCCCTTTGGCGGCGGCGGTTTGATTTGCGGCATCGGTTCGGTGATGCGGCGCCTTCGGCCAACGGTGCGAATGATTGTGGCTGAGTCGGAGGCCGCCCAACCGGCAGGGGCCGCATTGCGGGAGGGTGGGCCCGTGACGGTTGCCCATCGGCAAAGTTTCGTCGACGGCATGGGCAGCACCACGGTCCTGCCGGAAATGTGGCCGCTGCTGCGAGCCGTCGCGGATCAGGCGGAGTGCGCCTCATTCGAGCAGATCGCCGCAGCGATACGTCTGCTTGCCGGTCGGCACCACGTCATCGCCGAAGCGGCCGGCGCGGTATCGGTGGCGGCGGCGCTCGGTGCGCAGGCGGCACTCGGCACGCAGGCAGCCAAGGGCAATATTGTCTGCATCGTCTCGGGTGGTAACATCGACAGCGAAAAACTGGGCGCTATCCTCGCCGGTCAGAGTCCTTTCTAAAACGCATGGCGCTACCGAAGAAAAAAACAGCCGCGCCGATCCCGAAGGCCGCGCCGATCCCGAAGGCAGCGCCGAAATCGGCGGAGCAAGCGCTGTTTGACGATTTTCTGCCGCATCTGATCGCGCGGCTGGCCTATCAACTCAACGCGGACCTGATCGAAAAACTGCGGCGCGAGGGCATCAATGTCACCCGCTGGCGCATCCTGGCCGTGCTCGCCATGGGTGATGGGATCACCATCAATGAGATCATCGATCGCGCGATGGTGCAGCAGTCCGCGCTCAGCCGCGCTCTGATGCGCATGGAAAAGGAAAACTATGTGCGCCGAGTCCTGAGGCGGGAAGATGCCCGCTGCGTAGAGGTGTATCTCACGGACAAGGGGCGCACGCTGTTCAATTCGTTGAATATTGTCGTGCGGCGCCGCGAACAACGGCTGTTGGAAGGTTTCTCCGCGTCGGGAATCGAAGCGGCCTTCAATCTGATCCGGCGCCTGAGTCGCAACATGCGGAGCCGCTCTTAGCAGCCAGTCCTCGGGAGCCTGTGCCGCGAAAATTCGTGCCTCGCTTTGGCGTGGCCATCACCGCCTATGAGTTGCCCATGGATCACATCGGCACGCAGTTCGGTCCGCCGGCGCATGAGAACGAGCACGGCGCGACCATCGGCGACATTCCGCCCACCGTGGCGCTGCGGCCATTGGTCGTGGTCAATGTCGCGCCCAAGGTCGCCGTGGATCCGGGATACCAGGCGACCGTTGCCGACATCAAGGATTGGGAGCGCCGCCACGGGCCGATTCCCGTAGGATCGGTGGTGATGATTCGCTCCGACTGGTCGAAAAAGTGGAATGATGCAAAGCGGTTCACGGCGCCGCCGTTCCCTGGCGTAAGCTTGGGAGCACTCAAATATTTACACTTGCATCGGCACATTCTGATGCACGGGCACGAACCCTTGGATACCGACAACACCGCACCGGAATTTGTGGGAGAGAAATGGCTCCTGCAGCACAACTTCGCCCAGGCGGAAGGCGTTGCGAATCTCGATCAGGTTCCTGAAGCCGGCGCACTCATCACGATCGGCTTCGCCAAGTTCGAGGGCGGCACCGGCGGATTCGCGCGCTACGTCGCCATCGCACCCGCGAGTTGGCCGTTCGGCGCGACGATCGAGAATGAGCCGGGTGCGCCGCTGCCCACGCACGCCCATGCGCTGCGCCGGGGCGCCGATGGCGTGATGCGGGAAACCCCGTGAGCACTGCCAAGACACTGCCGCTCATCGCCAATCGCAAGGGCTACTACTACGAGGTCAAAGCGGGGAAACGCTACCTGTGGTGCGCCTGCGGACGTTCCCAATCCCAGCCGTTTTGCGATGGATCCCATGCTGGAACCGAATTCCTCCCGGTTGCCTTCAAGGCTGAGCGCGACGAAGACGTCATTTTCTGCGGCTGCAAGCAGACCGGCACCGGACCTTTCTGCGACGGTGCGCACAGCAACCTGCCCGGCGGCTATCTCACGGATGATCCCGACAGCCCGGAAAACCAAAAAGTATCGTGGGTTGCGGCGGGCGCGGGGCCGATCGTTCGGCTCGACGGACAATGCTACGTCTTCTCCACCGCCCGGGCACCTTTACGCGCGCACGGCGCGATGCGCCACTGCCAGGTCGTCACTCCGACGCTGGGCGCGCTGTTTCAATCGCAGTTCTACGCGGAGGTTGCGGCAGGCAGCTCGCCGGTGATCGCGGCCGACGGGCGCCATACCGTGCTGTTCGTGTTCCAGGGCAACGGCGAGATTGAGATAGGCGGTCGGCGCTTCGCCGTGCAGCCGCTGACCGGCATTTATGTACGGCCTGCGGAAGCGTATCGCGTGCATAACAAATCGGCGGCGCCGCTCAAGTTCTTCGTTTCCAATGGACCCGGCAGCGAGGACTTGGTACTGATGGACGAAATGCCGGCGAACTTTGAGCCGCAGTTTCCGGACCGGGTCGCCTCGATCGACCCCTCGCAGCGCCATAAAATGGCCGAGCGCTACTATCAAATGCTCGTCAACCGCGAGCATGGCTCGACGGTGGTGACGCAATTCATCGGCAACATTCCGCTGTCGAAGGCAGAACCCCATCGGCACTTGTACGAAGAAGCCCTGATCTTTCTCAATGGCGAGGGTGTCGTGTGGACCGAGAGGACCAAGACCCGGGTGGCCGCCGGGGATGTGCTGTTCCTGCCGCGCAAACAAGTGCATTCCGTCCAATGCACAACACCCGGCGGATTTGATATCGTGGGAGTGATTTATCCGGGGGACAATCCCTCGATCAACTACTAGCCCTCGATCAACAAGCTCCTTCGATTCGCGCCGCACCCACGGGAAAATAAATGGCCACTCATTCGCAGACGCTTTCCACCCTCGTCGACGGCATTCTTCGCGGCGGCATTCGGGTCGTCGATCTCACCGTGCCGCTGGAAGGGGCCACGCAAACGATCCGCTTGCCCGAGCAATTCGCGCCGTCGAAGCCCTTTGCGCTGGAGGAGATCTCTCGTTACGATTCGCGCGGTCCCGCCTGGTATTGGAACAACATCAGCTGCGGCGAGCACACGGGCACGCATTTCGACGCGCCGATTCATTGGGTGACGGGCAAGGATTATCCGGACAATGCCACCCACAATATCCCCGTGGAGCGGTTCATCGGTCCCGCCTGTGTCATCGACGTCTCCCCGCAGGTCCGCGGCAGCGCGGATTTTCTGCTCACGCAAAGCATCGTCGAACAATGGGAGAGCAAACATGGCCGCATCCCCAGCCGCGCGTGGGTGCTGATTCGCACCGACTGGTCGAAGCGGGCGGGCGATTCTTTTCTCAATTTCGCCGCCGACGGCTCGCATACGCCGGGTTTCCATCCGGAATGCGTGCCGTTTCTTGCGCGGGAACGCGATATCTTGGGAGTGGGAGTGGAAACGGTGGGCACCGACGCGGGCCAGGCACACACCTTCAATCCGATGTTTCCCTGCCATACCATCATGCACGGCGCCAATCGCTTTGGGCTCGCCAGCCTGACGAACCTGGATCAGCTGCCGCCGACCGGCGCTGTCGTCATTGCGCCGCCCCTCAAGATCGTGAACGGCTCCGGCAGTCCGCTGCGCGTGCTCGCGCTGGTACCCGCGTAGCGGCCTCGCGCGGATGAAAGCGACGTCAGCGAGTCTCGCGGCCGTTGTCCTCGTCGCGATCGGCAGCGCGCTCGCGTTCGGCGCCGCGCAAGCCGGTGCCGAAGAAACGGCCGCACGCCATCTCGCCATCGATGCCACGGTGACCGTGGGTGCATTGCGCCCGTTGAGCGGCGTACAGGCAGCGGACGCGCAGGGCACGGCGTTGTATCGCAGTGCGCACATCGATCTGGTGCGCATCAGCGATGTGGCGGGGGCCGCGGACATCGACGCGATTTTCCCCGATATGGGCGCCGATGTGGAGAATCCGAAGAGCTATGACTTTGCGCCGACCGATCGGCTGGTCGCATCCATCAAAGCAGGGGGCGCAGAGCCGCTGTTTCGAATCGGCCAAAGTGCAAATGGCGGAGCGAAGCCGCCCGCGGATCCGGATAAGTGGGCGCAAATCGTCCGGCATGTCGTACTTCACTACAATGCGGCCTGGAACAAGGGCTTTCGCTACGGCATTCGCTATTGGGAGGTCTGGAACGCGCCGGACTCGACGCTTTTTTGGAACGGCACGCCCGAGGAGTACTACGTCTTATATGCCAAGACGGCGCGGGCGATCCAATCGGCCGATGCGGCCGCATTGGTCGGCGGCCCTGCGATTTCCAAGCCGCTGATCGCCGGTGCATATCGGGAAAGGTTCATGGACTTCGTGCGCTTGAATCGCCTGCCGCTGGATTTCTTCTCCTGGCATTTTTACGCCGTGGACTCGAATGATCCCTATCTGTTTGTCACGATCGCGAGGCAACTTCGCATCATTCTCGACGCGCGTGGATTCGGCTCAACCAAGAACGTGTTGGACCAGTGGAACGCGGATCCGGCCGACCAGGACCTGTCGACGGCGGCGCGGGCGTCATTTGCGGCAAGCTCGCTGATTTACATGCTGGGCGGCCCAATCGACGCCCAGACCCATCATCGCGCGGATGCGGCCGCCCGGACCGTCGGCGGCTTGGGCGGCGAGGTCGATTCCGCGCTCGGCGCCTTCGGTGCACTGAAGAGCACCCCGGTGCTGATTCGAACCGACGGCGGCGATGACGCGGGCTTTGCCGTCGTGGCCGGCCGTTCGAAGGACGGGCGTGTCATTCAAGTTCTCATCAGCAATTATCAAATCGCATCGAAATACCTGCGCCCCCGCGACAACTGGGACACCACGCTTCCGGAGCGCCGCGCGCTGCAATATAGCGACAACGGCGGCTATGACGCCACGATCAGCGTGCCGGCCGGAAAATACCTGGTGAAGCGCTACCGAATCGGCGATTCGAGCAACCTTGCCCTGGCAGGGCAGAGCATGGAGCAGGGTCCCACCATCCGCCTGCAGGCCACGATGCCTCCGCCGGCGGTGGAACTCATCGTGCTGAGCGCGAAATAATCAAAGCGGATTCAGGCCGAGCCGCAACAGATCCGCGATCTCCGCGGCGATCTGCGCCCTGCGCTGGTCATCGCCGCGCACCAATCCCTTGGCGAGCCAGCTGCCGGCGCCGCGCATGAACAGCAACAGGCAATCACGGTTCACATCGCGCATGGAACTCTCGTTGTGCGCCTCGCCGCACAGCGCGCGGTAGGCCTGAACCAATTCTCTGCCGCGTTCATTCGCGACGATTTTTTCCGCGTCGCTCAATGAATCGTAGCCGGTCGACGGGCGCAGCGGCTCGATATCATCGCGCTGATGCGAGATTGAATTGGCGCGCAGCACCGCGATCAGCGTCTCGCTGGCGGAACCTCCCTGCGCCGCCGCCTGCTCTCGAATGAAGGAAAAAATTCGATGGGTGCGCGCGTAGCATGCCGAGAGGATGGTTTGCTTGTCGCCGACGTAGTGATACAGCGTGCGCTTGGTGGCGCCCACGGCCGCGGCGATATCGTCGAGCGATGTCGTATCGACGCCGCGGCGATTGAACAGCTGCGAGGCCGCCGCAAGAATCTTCTCGCGCTTGGCGTCGAATTGGGCGCCGCGGTCGAACAAGCCGCCGGGCTGGGTGAGCAGCGGCGCGAAATCGATCGGCGGCGGATTCACCTCGCGTTTGCGGTCGGCGCCCCAACCGTTCGCCAGGATATCCTTGGCGGCGGCCACGATCTCGTGGCGGCTGACCCGCAGTGCTTGGGCCAAAGGCGAGTTCAGCGGAATGGAGTGAATGATGCTGATAATCGTGCGCGCGACGATTTCGAAATCGCAGGAGCGGATGCGCCCGTTCCTGGCGCCCGCTTCGAGCAGGCTGGCGAGGCGCGCCACGACGGCCTCGAAAATGCCCAGCACGGTTTCACGAGCCGCTTGGTCGAGCAATCCGATTTCGCTCAACGCCGCAAGCTCCGGCTCCGCCGGGTCCAAGGTGTTGGAGATGAAGTTGCCGAGCACTTGCAGGGTGCTGCTGCCGGATTGCGAGGCCTCTTCCAGTCGGCGTGCCATGATTTCCGATGAGCGCAAATAGACCTGAAACATCAGGTCTTCGCGATCCTCGACATAGTAGTACAGCGACGCACGGGAGAAACCGAGCTTGTCGGCCACGTCCGTCAGGGAGGTCATGGAGATGCCCTTGGAATTCAGTTCCCGCGCGGCCTGGTCGAGGAGCTGATCACGGCGTGATTTTCCCGCCGTATCGATTCGGCGCGCGGACGCGGCGCTCTTGTTGACCAGTCGCATCGCTCTAATACTCTATTGCGCAGCCCTGGGGCTGGGTTTCCGTTTTTTGCACGGGACGGCCGGCAATCAGGTCCTCGAGAGCGGACTTCACGTATTCGCGCCCCGCGCCATCGTCCGCGAAAACCTGTTCATCCATGGCGCCCTCGTAAGCGAGCTTGCCGTCGCGATTGACCACGAAAAAGCTCGGCGTTGTCTTGGCGCCGTAACTGCGTGCGATGTTGCCGTCGACATCGAATAAAAAAGCGGTCACCGCGGCATGCGTTTGCGCGACGCGTAGGCGAGCTGCCGCCGGTGTCAAATAGCCCGCTTTGCCGGGTGCGGAGGTGTCGATGGAAAGCCAGACGATTTGCCGCGAAGCCGCGTAGCGCTGCAGGGCCTGCATTGCTCCGCTTTTATACTTCACGGCGGTGAAAGGGCAGACGGGGTTGGTCCATTCCAAGACCACGAGCTTGCCGGCATAGTCACGCAGACTGTGTTGCTTGCCGTCGGCACCCTTGGCGGTGAACAGCGGGGCCTGCGCACCGACATCGACGCGGCTCAAGCCCGTGGCATGCGCCGACGGCGCGATGCCGGCGGCAATCCATGCGACTGAAGCGGCCCGTGCAAATCCCTTCAAGGCGTCAAAGGAAATCGACACGGGCCGCCACGAGGTTGCTACTGGCCGCCTCCGGTCTTCTCCGGAGCCGCAGCAGGCGCGCCGGGCGAAGCTTGTTCCTGCGGCTGCGATGCCTGCTGGCGACGCTTCTGCATGTTGACCTGGGCCGCCGCCAACTCATTGGGCTCGATGAAGCCGTCATGGTCGGTGTCGATCTTGGCGAAGGATTCGGCGAACTGCTTGCCGATCGGGCCGGTTAATTCCGACATATCCAGCTTGCCGTTCATTTTCGTGTCCAGCATGCCGAACAGCCGGTTGTCGTTCAGCTCCTTGTCGTACGCCTTGTATTGATCCATCTTGTCGGAAGTCT
>Ga0210406_10008720_pt1 | contig 10135 bp, 8 predicted proteins | sample IncBWC30MmetaG_FD_155454 | JGI IMG/M metagenome (GOLD analysis project Ga0210406, IMG submission 155454) | Forest soil microbial communities from Barre Woods Harvard Forest LTER site, Petersham, Massachusetts, United States - Inc-BW-C-30-M | ecosystem: Environmental > Terrestrial > Soil >... | reverse complement strand
CATGTCCCACGCATAGGTCGCGACCGTGCCGCCTGGCCGCACAACCCGAACCATCTCGGCGACGCCTTTGGCCGGCTCGGGAACGAAGAAAATCACCAGCGCCATAACGGCGCCATCGAACCTGCCGTCGGGGCAATGCCGTGGCGTCGCCCCGGGTCGTCGCTGACGTCCCTTTGGAATTTTCTTGCGGCGCCGAAGGGACGATCTGTGCTCACCTACAGGTTGTGCGATGCGCGCTCGTTAGCGAGCCGGCGCCGCCGGTGCCACGATCGCTCGCTCAAATAGGGCTGCGAGGCGTCGTCACCTTTGCACCGACGGCTGCACAGCCCGGGATCCCCCTAGACGAGGCCGCCCTGTTCGGCTTTTTTTCACCTGCTAAGAGACGAGGTCGAAAATGACGTTGCTATCGGTTCCGATCATCGATATCGCGCCGTACTGGACCGGCGGCGACGCGGGTAAGCGCGCGGCCGCGGCGGCAGTCGATCGGGCCTGCCGCGACATCGGCTTTCTGATCATCTCGGGCCACGGCATTCCTGGAGAGATGGTGGAGGAGACGCGAGTGCTCGCGCGCGCCTTCTTCGATTTGCCGCTCGCCGAGAAAATGCGGGTCGGACAGCCCGCGCCCAACGTCTCGCGCGGTTGTACACCGCTCGCAAGCGAGGCGGTGGCGCGCTCCCGCGGTGCGGCGGCGACCGCGGGGGATCTGAACGAATCCTTCATGGTGGGACCGGTGAACCCGGTCGATCCGACCTACGCTACCGCCGCCGCGGCGGGACAGCATTTTGCCGCCAATCTGTGGCCGGAGCGCCCCGCAGCAATCCGGCCGGTGTTCATCGGCTACTATCGTGCCATGAGCGAATTGGCGCAGGTGCTGATGCGGCTTTTCGCACTCGGGCTGGGACTGGAGGAGAGCTTTTTCGACGCGAAAATCGATCGGCATATCAGCCGGCTGCGCCTACGCAATTACCCGGCCCAGCTCGCTCCACCGCTGCCGGGCCAACTCCGCGCGGGAGCGCATTCGGACTATGGCAGCCTGACGATCCTCGCCACCGAGGACAGGCCCGGCGGCCTGCAGGTGCGTAACGCCGCCGGAGAGTGGGTGGACGTACCGGTCGTCCCCGACTGTTTCATCGTCAACCTCGGCGATCTGATGGCACGCTGGACCAACGACGCCTGGGTCTCGACATTGCACCGGGTCGTCAACCCGCCGCAGGACAGCGGCGCGGAAAGCCGGCACCTGTCGCTCGTATTCTTCCACAACCCCAACTACGACGCCCAGGTCAGCTGCATCCCGACCTGCCTAAAGCCCGGCGGGACGCCGAAATACCCGGCGACGACGTCTGGCGAGCACCTGCGCCGTCTGTTCGTGGCAACCCAGATGGCGGCCGCGCCGCAGTAGATCCTTTCGTTTCCGCCGGCCATGTAGCGCTTGTCCCGACCAATCGTGGCATGCCGATTGCTGAGTTCGGCCATCCACGACAACGAGGGCCGCGGCATGGACATCGGCGTATTTATCCCGATCAACAACAATGGCTGGATCATCTCAGCTGCATCGCCGCAATACATGCCGAGCTTCGAGCTCAACAAACAGGTTGTATTGAAGGCCGAAGCGTATGGCCTCGATTTCGCGTGCTGACGATCCCGCCCGCCATCGTCGCCCGCATGGCTTCGACGATCGCAGACATCTCGGGCGGCCGTTTTGGCGTCAACATCGTGTCCGGTTGGCACAAGATCGAATACAGCCAGATGGGTCTGTGGCCGGGCGACGAGCATTTCGGGAAGCGCTACGACTACAGCACCGAATACGTCCGCGTCATGCAGGAGTTGTGGGAGAACGGGCACAGCGACTTCCAGGGTGAATATTTCCGAATGGAGGCCTGCAAACTTAGCCCGCGGCCGGCCAGTCCCATAAAGCTGGTGGCGGCGGGCCAGAGCGACCGCGGCATGGAATTTGCCGCGCAATACTGTGACTTCAACTTCGCCCTCGGCGAGGGCGTCAACGAGCCGACCAAAGCCGCCGGCGTCCCCGCCCGGATGCTAGCGCATGCCCAAAAGATAGGCCGCGATGTCGGCAGTTATATGCTCTACATGATCATCGCCGACGAGACGGACGAGGCGGCGATGGCGAAATGGGACCTGTACAACCAGGGCGCTGACCTGGACGCGCTCGAGCATCTGCTCGGCAAGGTGGCGGAAGACATCGCGCCGTCGGAAACGTCGATGGCCGCCGCCATACAGCGTTCCGCCTCGCCCATCAATTTCAACATGGGCACCCTCGTCGGCTCCTATGGCAAGGTCGCGGCGATGCTGGACGAGGCGGCCGAGATGCGGGGGGTGAAGGGGATCATGCTAACCTTCGACGACTTCCTCGCGGGCATGGATGATTACGGAACCCGCATTCAGCCGCTCATGCGGTGCCGCAAGCACGTGATGGCCATGGTCGCCTGACCGCGCGGCGGCATCGCGGTTAGGCGAAGCCTCCCCAAATTGATCACCAAAAAACTCCTGCAACTGCAGTTCGGACAGTGATTTCGGCACGGCAATTGCTCGGCGATCGTCGGCGCATCGCGCGGGCAACTCGGAGAAGCCGCCATGCTGGGAGTGAAGGAAAGCTTGGGTCGGCGCGGTGTTCTCGGCATGTGCGCGGCTCTCGCGGTTACGTTGTTTGCGGAGCCCGTGCTGGCGCAGCGCGCCGAGCCCTGTATCGGCGCATCCTGGGAAATGACGGGGCCGCTTGCCAACACCGGCGCCAGTCTTCGCATCGCGGTAGAGACTGCGCTGGACCAGATCAACGCCGCCGGCGGCGTGCTCGGCAAGCCGGTTCGGCTCGTCATCTATGACGACGTGGGCGAACCCGCCCGCGCCGTCGACAATGCCCGCCGCATCGGCGAGCGCGACAACTGCGTCATCATGATGGGCGGCGGTCGCACGCCGAATGCCATCGCGCTGCGCGAACCGCTGGCCGAGATGGGGCTCCCGTGGATGGGCGTGATTTCCGCTGGCACAACGGTGATCGAGCACCAGAACGGCAAGAATGAATGGATGTTCCGCATCTCGATGAAGGACCGCTGGGTCACCTGCTACCTGATCGACCAGGCCAAGCGGCGCTCGGCCAGCGGCCGCATCGGCATGGTCTATGAGGGTACGGCTTGGGGCCAAGGCGCCGTGCCGGACCTGGAGGCGGCGGCGAAGAGCGCCGGCGTGACGCTCGTCGCCAAGGAGACCTGGAACCTTGGCGACCAGGACATGTCGGCGCAGATGATCCGGCTGCGCGACGCCGGCGTCGATACCATCATTCTCTGGGCGGTGGACCGCAAGAGCGCGAACATGCTGCGCTCAATGGACCGCATCGGCTATCGCCCCAGGATCGTCTCCGCCTGGGGGCTGACCACCGCCTTTGCCAAGGCCGTCGGGCCGCTCGCCGAGGGCGTAATGGTTGCCGGCACCTTCAACTGGAACGGCCCGCTGTCGCCAAAGGCCCAGGCAGCCTTCGACGCGATGAAGGCGAAATTCCCGGATCGCATCCACAGCACGACGGACCTCGAAGTGCCGTCCGGCATGGCCAACGCCTGGGATGCAACCTTCGTGATCGCCGAGGGCCTGAAGGTCGCCGGAGATTACGACCGTGTGAAGCTGCGCGACGCATTGTACCGCGTGACCTACGACGGCATCGTCGCCACCTACAATCCGGCCTTTGTGCGCGGTGATCAGGAGAAAATGGATGCGATCCTGCCGACGGCCTACAAATTGCCGGCCTTCAACGACGGCGTGCTGAAGCCGATCGAGGCAACTCCCTACGACCTGCGCAACTAACGCCTACGCTGACGCAAGGCAGACTTGGATCGCGCGCCGGCAGCCCGCGCAGTGGACGCGGTACTGTCCTATCTGCTGACCGGTCTGTCCGTCGGCAGCGTCTACGCGATGGTCGGTCTCGGCTTTTATGTGATGTGGTCGGCCGCCAAGGCGGTGAATTTTAATTTCGGTGACATCTTCATGTTGGGCGCCGTGCTTACGGTCGTCCAGTGCGACCTGGGCATACGGCTGCTGCCCGCTGCGGCGCTCTCCGTTCTCGCTGCCGCCTGCGCTTCGGCAGCGATCGAGCGCGCCTTCGTTCGTCGGTTCAACCGGGAAGCCAACGCGGTCGGCTGGATGCTGACGACGATCGCCGTCGGGACCATGATCGAATCTTCGACTACGGCCCTGTTCGGCTCGAACCCGCGGGGTCTGCCGACGCCTCTGATGGAACGACCCATCCGTCTCGCAGGGGCGGGGATTTATCTGCAGGAATTATTGCTGCCCGTGGCGCTGCTGGTGGTCGCGGCAGGGTTAGAGTTTTTCTACCGGCGCACGGTCACAGGGCGGGCGATGCGCGCGGTGGCCTATAATCGCGTCGCCGCCGGTCTCGTCGGCATCGACGCCGACCGCATCACGTTGCTCGCCTTTGCGGTTGCCGGATCGCTTGGCGGATTGTCGGGCGTGTTGATCGGTCCGGTAATCCAAGTCAGTTCCACAATGGGCGCGATCATCGGCCTCAAGGGTTTCCTGGTCGCCATCATTGCCGGGATCGCCAATGCGCGCGGCGTGGTCATTGCCGGCTTGCTCTATGGCGTCGCGGAGAAATTGATCGAGGCCTATCTCTCGACCGCGGCGCCCGATGCGATCGGCTTCTCGCTGATGGTTCTGCTGTTGCTGCTGTTTCCGCAAGGGCTCTTCGGCAAGAAGGAATTCCAGAAGGTATGATCGCACGACAGGGTGTGATCGCGCGGTTCGGACCCTGGACGGCGGTCGTCCTGTGTGTCGTCGCGATTGTGCTGTTCCCGTGGCTGGGCGATCTCCTCGACCTGCACTTCCCGACCAACTACGAGCTGCGCTTGGCCATGCGCGCCATGATCCTCGGGATCGTGGTCGCCGGCCTCAATATCCTGGTTGGGTTTACCGGGCTTGTTTCGCTGGGCCAGGCGGCGCTGATGGGGCTCGGCGCGCATGCCGCGGCATTGCTTGCCTTACGGGCTGAGCTTCCCTTCGGGATCTGTATGGTCGCCGCGGTTGCTATACCAGCGCTGACGGGCACCGCGCTCGCTTTTCCGACTGTTCGTGTCCGCCCGCTCTATCTCACCGTCATCACGATCGCCTTCGGCTTCGTCTTCGTAAACATCCTGCGGGAATGGGTCTCGTTCACGGGCGGCGCCTCCGGGCTCGCCAGCCTTCCGCGCCCGACCCTGCTGGGTGCCCGACTGATGCCCGCGCGAGCCACCGGCTTCAACTACTACTACCTGATCGCGATCTGCCTGACGGCAGCGTTGTGGGTGCAGTGGGCGCTTGCGCGATCGCGCTACGGCAGGGCGATGCGAGCCACTGCGGAATCCGAAAACGCCGCCCGGACTCTCGGGATCAACGTCACCGGCATCCGGACGCTGGCCTTCGCCATCTCCGCCGGCCTGGCCGGGCTTGGCGGCGGGCTCTTCGCCAACCTGGCGCTGTTTGTCAACTTCGAGAGCTTCACCTTCGGTGAGTCCATCGAGCTGCTTCTGATGACCATATTGGGCGGCAGCGGCACCCTGGCCGGGCCTGTAGTGGGCACGGCCACGCTGTTTCTCGCCGGCCAGGGACTGCAGGGGCTGCAAGAATGGCAGACCTTTGGTTACGGCGCGCTGTTGGCGCTCGTGCTGTTCGTTATGCCGGAGGGGATCGTCGGCGGTCTCGCCCGGCTGCGCGACCGGACGCGCGCAAGGCTGTTCGCGCGCGGCAGCGTCGAGCGGATAACCGGCCCTTGGCCGCGTTTCCCCGCCGGCTTCAACCCGTCACCAGCGGAAGGTGAAGCGCCTGGCCAGGCGAAATTGGTTACCCGTGATCTCTCGTTGCGTTTTGGCGGCTTGATCGCGGTGAACGCCGTCAGCATGGTCGTGCGCTCCGCCACGGTGCATGCGCTGATCGGCCCGAATGGCGCCGGCAAATCGTCCCTCCTCAATGTCGTCTCCGGCTTCTACCAGGCCAGTTCGGGCAGCGTGACCCTATTCGGACAAGAGCTGGGGGGCGCCCGCCGCACGCCCTCGCCCGCCTCGGCGTGGCCCGCAGCTTTCAGAACACCGAGTTGTTCGGTCGGATGACCGTGCTGGAGAACGTGCTCGTCGGATACCACTCGCGCTTCCGCGCCGGCTTCGCCAAGACCCTTTTCCGCATGCCCGGTTTTCGGCGGGAGGAGCGGGCGACGCAGGCGGAGGCGCGGCAGCTGCTCGGTATCGTTGGCCTGTCGGATTTCGCCGACGAACAGGCGCGCAACCTGCCCTTTGGCCACCAGCGCCGGCTGGAGATTGCTCGCGCGCTGGCGTTGCACCCGAAGCTGCTGCTGCTCGATGAGCCGGCGGCGGGACTGACCCACGCCGAGATCCTGGATTTGATCACGCTGATCCGCGGTCTCGCCGAACGAGGCCTGACCGTGATCCTGGTGGAGCACCATGTCGAAATGGTCATGGCCGTATCCGACCGCGTCACAGTGCTCGACCATGGCGAGGTCATCGCCGATGGCCCGCCCGCGGCGGTGCAGGCGGACCCCGCGGTGATCGCCGCCTATTTCGGCCATAGCGGCCAACGAGGCGTCGAGCATCGGCCCGGCCCGCGCGCGCCGGCGCCGCTGCCCGCCGGCGAAGCGTGAACACGCCCATCCTGACGGTGTCCGGCGTGCGTGTGTCGTATGGCCGGATCGAGGCGGTGCGGGGCGCCGATTTGACCGTCGGGCCGGGCGAGTTCGTGGGGGTCATCGGCTCTAACGGCGCCGGAAAGTCGTCTCTGCTGCGGGCGATCGCCGGCGTGCTGAAGCCGGCCGCTGGGCGAGTCACATTCGACGGCTGCGACGTCACCGGCCTGCCGAGCCACCGATTGGTAGCGCGTGGCCTCGCGCTGGTGCCGGAAGGGCGGATGATTTTCGCCGATCAAACGGTGTGGGAGAACCTGCTGCTCGGCGGCTACAGCCGATTGCGCCGGGACCGCCAGCGCCTGGGGGCGGAGCGGGAGCGAATTCTCGACCTGTTCCCGCTCCTGCGCGAGCGGTTGCAGGAGGAGGCCGGAACACTCTCGGGCGGCGAGCAGCAAATGCTGGCGATCGCCCGTGGCCTGCTGTCCAGCCCACGTCTGCTGGTGATCGACGAGCTATCCCTCGGCCTGGCGCCGCTGGTCCTCGACATGCTCTTCCCGGTATTGCGGGACCTGAACCAACAGGGGCTTTCCATCTTGTTAGTCGAACAGATGGCGAGCTACGCCTTGGCCGTCACCGACCGGAACTATGTGATGGAGAATGGGCAAATGCTCTTCAACGGGCCATCGGCCGAACTGGCGCATGATGCGCGCGTTCTAAATGCCTATCTCGGTAGCCGGACCCGCGCCAACTAGACGAAGTTCTCTTGCTCCCGAATGGGTCTACTCGTCGCATAACAATTGTGGGCGGCGTCCCATCTGGTTGGGGGACAGCTCCACGCGGCCCCCGATACCGAGACCTGCACTCGCGATCTCCTGCCTGCGAATTCTGATGATGTCGGCCGGGCATTCCGATTGATACACGGCAACCCACTTCTGTCGGCCGGATACCGGACAATGACCGCTATGGTCGAAGGTAGCTGTGTCCATACCGGGATCACGAACGGCCGGTTCCGGCGCATAGGCGACAACGGCGCCCCGGACTGGGAGAGATCGCCTTCCACCTCCCCGGCACCCGACAAACCGCGGCTCCAGGCTGCTGAGCCCAGGTCGCGGAACAATTGGGGGCTACCGACGAAGTTCTAATTGACGTGAAGCAGCAATCCGGCGCCGGGAACTTGCGTCAGGTTCCCTAAAGCCCTTCGACGAAGAAGCGACAGATGCCAACGACAGCGCGATAACCCTGGGATTCTATTCGCTTGCCCTGGGCGCCCGCACGTGTTCGAGATCATCCTCACGGCCCGGTCGATACGGCGGCTGACGCCGGTCGTTTGAGCGGCCGCCTGCCGCCCGGCATCCTGTTTCGCACTTGCGCGGAAACGACGAAATCAGGCACCTCGCGAAGGCACAATTGATCTGCCGACGGCCGCGAATATCGAAGGCACTTGCATGCCGCTTGACAGCCCCATTGTTGTAACCGGTGCCGCAGGACGCATTGATGGAGTGGGTCGCACCGTAGTCGAGCTGCTTCGCCAACGCAATCTGCCGGTCCGCGCGCTGGTCAGACGGGAAGATGAACGGGCCATGGCACTGGCGAGCCACTGGCGCAGAGGTCGTAATCCGCGACCTCACACGGGCCGCGGATGTTGCGTTGTCGTCCGGAATGAAGTCGTATTACGACTTCATCATCTGCGGATCAGGTTCGTCGGGGTCTGTCGTGGTACGGCGGCTGGCGGAGAACCCGAAGGTTAACGTCCTCCTGATCGAGGCCGGCGGCGAAGATAACGTGCCCAGCGTGAACGACCCCGGGCAGTGGTTATAGATCTCTTCAATTGGGAGATCAGGATCACGGCCGGGCCCGCACATTCCGAAGCCGGCTCCTCCCGCGAAAGAGACCGGCGGTTCGAATCTTTCTTCATTTGCTCCGGCAGCTGCGCGCCCGATCGGGCGGGATGAGTCCCTTGTGGGGCTTGGATCGACTTGTGTCTACTGTACGAATACCCCTCTAACCAATGATGTGGCCGCCAACCCAATCGCCGCCCAAACCCCGAGCGAAAAGGAGCAGCGCTGCAATCAACAAAACTCCTGGCATCAGCCGTGCAATGATCCCGCGTGCAAAGCGGCTGGGGTCCTGCGCTTTCCGATAAACCGCGCGGTGAGCGATCTCGGGGGTCATGTTTTTAGCCATCAGCCTCCGGTTCGGGGCTGAGCTAGGTCGCCTATGTGGTCAAAAGAGCCGCCCTAGGCGATCCGGAACCGTCCAACGGGTTCACCATATTTTCGTTTCCACGAACCGTAACGACGCAGTGACCGGGTGTGTGTACGTCAACATAGGCGGGGGTGGGCAGCCGAGCGAGCTGGCCGGTCACGAAGCCGAGGTGGTCTAGGATAGCCGCAAAGTCGCTCCAAGGCTCGCTCGCCCAGGACGTAGTGAAATTGCCTGACTGAGCCGAGACTTGCCTCGGGAAATTAACCAAATTACGATTACACCGCACCACCTGTGGGCCACGGAGCGCCACCAAAACTCGATCAAGCGGATGGGAGGAAACATGAACCGACCTCGTGCTGCCGACGATTTCGCGACCATACGTGCCCGTCTGGAGGAGCTGCTCCGCAAGCGAGAAGCGGTGTACTCTACGGACGGCGAGTTGCAGTCGGGCCCATCGGTGGGTTCCGCCCGGTCGCAGCGAGAGATCAGCGCGGGACCAGGACGGGTCCGACAATCCGCCCCGGTACGCAGCTAGGTCGAGGGCCGCCGACCCGCGGCGTCATCTGCGCATGGGGTCTCGGTGTAACGCCCAAAGGTTGACGTATAGGCATTTCGGGTTTCCTTCCCAGGGTTGAGTGGCGGCGCATCCTGCAAACGCTCGCGCCTGCCCTGTCGACCTCGAGCGCCTGCGGCCGCGCGTCAGCGATCACTGATCTCAGTAGGACCGGGGCCACGAATTGCCGTGGGCCTGTTCCGATACTTTTAATGACGGGCCTTCGATCCGCGCGATCCCTTCCTCGCGGCGACTGCACGACTCACCGGTGGAGGAAGCGGGATTCGAACCGCTCTTCCCCCGTGAAATGGGATGCCGTCTTTCGAGCCCACCTGATCGACCTTCGGCCCCTTCTCCCACCGAGAATCAAACGACACCTCGCGAGAGGGACCGGGAGTTCGAATCCCTGTACCCTTCAAAGCGGTTATTGGCTGGTCGGTATTGTAGACTGGCCGGACCGGGCCGGCCGGCCGGGAGTAGCCTGCGAATCCTGTGTTTTGAGCACCTCGAGAGGACCTGCACCCCGGCGGGTCGGCCGCGACGGAAGTCCTGTGGGAGGTTGCGCTTCGAGCGCCAGTACAGGGATTGACGCTCGTTGCGGCGGCCCGGACGTGAGTGACGCGAGAGAGGGCCGGGAGCATGGCGGAAGAGATTAAATGGTTTGTCGGCATCGACTGGGCGAGCCAGAGCCATCAGGTTTGCCTGGTCGATGCCCATGGAGAGTGCTTGGGCGAGCGAGCCGT
>Ga0210406_10008719_pt1 | contig 10136 bp, 7 predicted proteins | sample IncBWC30MmetaG_FD_155454 | JGI IMG/M metagenome (GOLD analysis project Ga0210406, IMG submission 155454) | Forest soil microbial communities from Barre Woods Harvard Forest LTER site, Petersham, Massachusetts, United States - Inc-BW-C-30-M | ecosystem: Environmental > Terrestrial > Soil >... | reverse complement strand
TGGTGGTCGTGCTCACGGTAGGAAAGCCTTTCGATGCGAATTTGCGGAGTGTCCGCTCCATAGGATAGCAGAAGTGGGGAATGGTGATTGGTGACTGGCCTCTCGTGGCACAGGCATTCTTGCCTGTGCGTTGTTGATTGCCAGCGGATTGGGTGCACAGCCAGGAATGGCTGTGCCACGTCCGGAATGTCGGCGCGCCGACATTTCAAGCAAGGCTTGATGGCCGATTGAGGAAAGACCCCCCTCCCCCCTGTTTTCTGCAAGTGCTCGAAAGAAAGGACTTGAAGTGGCGTGTTTTGTATCAGTTTAGAGGAAGAAGCGAAGAAAACCCAAGACCCACCCTTACACACCAAGGGTGGGGCACCCGCAACCCGGAAACTCCACGGATTCAGGCGGCGGCGGTTCGATAGTTCTGTGGCGAGAGGGCCCAGAAGAGATCCGCCGCCGATGTATATCGAAGTATGCCGATGGCACGGTAAAAAGCGTCCCAGGTATCGCACTTGACCGAGATCAGGAATTTTCCCTCGACCACGCGGTTGTCGGACCAATCTGCCGGAACTCCCATGTCCCTTAGAGCGGTGGGTAAGGCGCCTTGACGCGGTTCATGAAACAAGTCCAGAAACCCGCCCGTTCCGTCCAGCGGGAGGCCGGCGGCTGGACCTGCATCTATTCCGGCGGGAACTTGCGTTTTTTTCCGGTGAGCGAATTCCCGTGTATCTTCATTCTTTGGGTGAAGGACAAAGATGCGGTTGCCCGGGAAGCGATTGGCGGCCAGGGCGTCGAAGGCTTTCTCGACCAACGCTACTGTGTCGTAGATACCGAAGACTGTATTCACATCCGTCGTTATGTAAGTCATTTTTAAACCTAGTGAGCCAGATGCAGCAAGTCTAGGAGGCGGGCTACCAGGCGTCTATCCCATTCCGGACACCGCGAAGTTTCAAATTTGGGAGCGTTGCTTGCTTGGCCTGAGTCCGTCCGAAGGGCCACGCCGGATTGGCGGGTTACCCGGGCCAGCCGTCTGTTTCGTTTCGACAGATGGTCCGGACAGCCCGTCAAGATTAAGGGGTGTAGATAAGTCCGGATTACTTTTTGACCTTGACTTCGGGTTCTGCGTGGATTTTTAATTCTGTGATTTCGAGTTCTTCGAGCTGAAGAGACTCTTTCTCTTTGCCCTTCAGCCGAAGAGAGAATTTGAGGAAAAGGTCGGCGTCATAGTTTTGGCGTAGCACGGTCGGCTCGTAGGTAGCACCGGAAACTGGTGGTAAAAGGGTGTTACCAATTCTCCCAAAGTATGGTTGCTTTGCTGATGGGAAGGAAAATCCGGGGTGCCAGACGGAAGACGGTGGAGTCCAAGCCCCTGTTGCCGTTAGGAGTCCTGGCACGGCAGTGTAAAGAGATGGTTCGGATTGTGCGCCCGCGACGAACGTGTTGATAGTTGGATTCAAATACATGGCGCTCTCAAGAATGAGGTCGGCTGTGGCCGTGTAGTTCGCCTCGATATAAAAGGTATCATCGCCTACGCGATATTTCTGTGCGTCAGCGATGTTGGCTGCCGTTACTTTCGCTGAAGTAATTTTGCCTTGACGCGTCCTAAGTTTGAGCAGTAGGGGTTCGGCAAGACCGACAATCTCGGGGAATGAGATGAGGGCTGCCATTTCCTCGTTGGTGGCCCGGTCAGAGGTGAGAGAGTTTTCGGTGATGAACTTTGAGAGCGACGGGTAGTAAAGTATCTCGACCTTCGCCCGCCCGATGTCATGTATGAGGTCGGTGTGTAGTTCACTAGTAGTAGCTCCCTGGAAGTCACCGTCATCACTGATGAAGACTACCTTTCCCTTTTTGGCGTGTTGAAGCACGAAGAGCCAGAGCATTACATCGCGCAGTTCTTCGCCTTTTGCGCTGGCCGGTCGGATACGTTGGATACCACGCCGCGCGACTTCCTCAGTGGATATGGCCTGGTAAGCATCAACGATTTGGGACCTAAAACTTTTCGCGGGATCAAGAATTTGGGCCCGCAGTATATCGACCTGCTCATTGACATCAGGATCATGAAATTCGTCCCAATCGTCCATCATGTTACGCGTCATGCTCTCGTGAGCATCACGGGCCGTCTTGACACATTGTGAGAGCTCGCGCTTGTACTTGGCTGAAAGTTCATCGAACACAAGTGTTGGGACAACCAGGTTGGAATTGGTTCGTTTTAAGTAGGTAACGAGCTCTACGAAATAGTTGGCGGAGGTGAATTTGCCGCCATGCGCATAGATAAGCGCGTAGTAGATATTTGTGTCGAGGATTACGTCCACGGCGAGTACCTCTTGGGACGAGTATATCGGAATCTGCTAATTCACGATGCGAAGTATCCGCGCATAGATGAGGGTTCGTGCCGCAAAACTTCGTGAATGTCCTAGGTTGATGGGTGCGGTAATCTAGACAAATGCGCTCGGAACTTCTTCAGGGTCGAATGGTCGTGTGCCATGCAAATCCTGCACGAATTCGTTGAGGCGGAACGGCATCGGTTCACGCCTAACTACAACAATCTGTTTGCCGTCTCTTGGAATCAGGTAATTCGTTATTACGAGTTTGTCGCTATGATTATGAGCGGGAATCGACAGCAGCCGAGCACTGTGCAGCAACTATTAAGAAATTGTCCGACTTTAGTTCGTCGGAGGGTCCCCCACTTAATCCAGAACTCGAACGCGCTTTGATTGACAACACAATCGCTAACAAATACCTGCACCTCGAAATCGAAAGCTACTATCTCTTTGCAAAGATACTCTTAGACAAGATTGCTCATGCCGTCGAGTATTATTTTGGAAAAGGCAGAGGTGTGTCACTCGACTCGCACGATGATCTTGTCAAGAAATTGCCGGGATACGCTGGGCAGAAATCGCTCATAATTTCTGACGAGTTTATAAAGACCGCCACTTTGCTCAAAAAAGCAATCTCGGATTACAGAGATTACGAGATTGCGCATGAAAAGAGCCCCCGAAGAATAACAGGCACCGCTCTCTCCGTGGACGGTCGAGCGACTCTGTTTTCAACGTCGCTTTATCCAACTGCCAAAGATGTTCAAGTGAACTCGACCAATGTGAAAGAGTTGATGATCCAGATTGAAGTGTTCATTCAGGCCGTCATTGGTGTTCTCAAGGAAAATCGGGACCGAACCGCCCTTCCCTTAAATGCTTGAACGTGCGAGTCGCTCTGAATGAAGGAAAGAACGGACCCACTCGCGAAGAGAAAAGCGGGGACCCACCCTTTGGGAATAGCGCATTTCGATTTGAAGCCTGCGAGAAATTTGCGGCTGAGGTTCTTCGGACATCCTCGTCGGATGCCCTCAGAATGACAAGCGTCGAACGGAAGAGTAGGGAAAAGAGAAGAGGAAGAGCGGACCTACCCGTTCTCGGAAGAAATGGTAGGGCACCCGGCGGCAGCAAGTGGCTACTGCTTGAATACCAACGGAGGGCCGCTGACTCGCTTGCCCTTGAGGTCGACTATCACTTCGACGCGGTCGGCGATCTTTACCAAGGGGATGCCTTTGTTCATGCCATAGTCCTTGCGGTCGAAGGCCATCGTCCCTGTAATCTCGCCTGAGCCTGACCCCCTTTGCCCGGTAAGCGTAAACGTCAGCTTCTCGGGTTTGGTCACCCCGCGTATCGTGAAGTCGCCAACGTAATCAAGGGTGCTGGGGCCGGTCTGTACAATCTTGGTGGAGTGGAAGGTGATCACCGGATTGTGCTCGGCGTCGAAAAAGTCTTTGCCCTTCAATTTTCCGTCTTTCATTCCGCTTCCGGTATTCACACTGGCTGCTTGAATCTTGATGTCCAGAACGCCTGACTCCACGTCCGCAGAGGTCATGGTTGCCGTGGCGTCCCACTTATCGAATGTGCCGTCTATTGCCACGGACGCTTTCACGTGGAACTTGATCGAGCTGTCTTCCTTGGTGAATTTGATGACGGGAACCCCAGCAGGAGCCTGTGGCTGTGTCATCGACGGAGACAGACCGCATGCTAAGAGGCAGAGAATAGCTAGTCTCATAGGGCGAAGTCTGAGCCGATGCCGCGTTGTTGTCAATTAAGGTTTCAGAAAATGAGCAACCGGATAACCGCGGAGTATGACCGAGTTAGGACTTTACTGGTTGCCACGGTCCCTCGACTCCGCAGCCCGACGCGCCTAACTGCGGCGCGGAAGAAAACGTCGGGCCGCTCCGCTCGGGATGACAAACGGAGAGGAGCGCGGAAATGTCGGAGCTGAAGCTCCGACCCCCGAAAGCTAAAGAGTAGAATTCGGCGATGAAAAACCCGCACCCTTGAAAGGCGCAAGGGTGCGGCACCCACCCCTTCGGAAGGACTCAGGCTAAGCGCGATGACAGACAAGAAAAAATAGTGTTCCGAGTTGGGACTGCGCGGCGGATGGTTGTTGAACTGCTCATTTAGATTGCCGATAGAGGAGGGTATGAGCGGAGCTACGTCAGAGCCACGGACGGCGGTGATGATATTGGTGGAGGCGTCGTGGCTGGACAGCGCGGGGACGCTGCGGTCGGTGACGGCGCGGATGGAGAACCGTTCGGCGCATGGGGCGTGCATCCGGATCAAGGCGAAGGTGGGAGTGGGGGCGCGTGTGTACATCCGGTCGCACCGGGAACAGTTTTCGGGGATTGCAAAGTATTGCCGGGCAGAGGGGAAAGAGTTTCTGGTGGGGATGCAGAAGGATGCGGTGAACTGGCCGATGCCGAAGGGGCCGATGCCGGCGAATGTTTTAATTTCGCAGATAACTCCGCAGACGAAGCGGGAAGCGGGGCGGGCGGCGGAAAGAGCTAAAGAGGTTGGCATGAAAGCCAGGGCTACATTTAGGAACAAGAGCGCGGGTAGTGCGACTGGTGCGGCTCGCGATGCGGAGTGGGTCGCGGGGAGAGAGCCTGAGCCGCGGCGAGACAGTGTTCCGAATGGGGGCACAGCGTCCAGTATAGAAGAGGGCACGACACTTCGGCGGGACTCAGTGCAAGCTTATCGTGCCCCTACTGCGGCGGCCGGGCAGTTCATCAAGCGGATTGAGGAGCCGATCGCGGCGCGGTTGATGGAGCACGATGCGCGGCGGACGGAGAGTCCGCCCGAGGAGCCGCCGGGAAGCGCGTCGCCGGTGGCTACGGCAAATGCGGCACAACAAGTTTCATCGGGAAACGGACTTGAGAAAAAGGCAAGGAAGAAGGGGAGGAGCATTATGAAACTCAAATGGTTTGCGGGAGACGAGGAAGAGATGTTCGGGGCGAACGGGAGCAATAACGCGCCGAACGAACCGGCGCAGAGGGCGCCGGAGACTGCTCCGCGTTCGGAGCGGGTAACGGAGCGCCCGGCGGCGGCAAAACCGGCAGCAATTCCATCGGGGCCATCGGCGGAAAGCGCGGGAGGTTTCGAAGCCGAGCTTTTGCCGGTGGAGGACATTTATCGCGCGGCGGGGATTACCAGTCCTCGGCGCGGGTACAGCATCGGCAAAGTGGTGGAGATGCTGCGCAGCGAACACTTGGGCGGGGCTTCGAGGGAGTTGCGGCGCGCGGCAGTGCTGATGGCGCTGGACGCGGCGGGCGTGACGGTGGACGAAGTGCTGCAGGACGCGAAGGTGCGGCAGGAAGCGATTGACGCGTATGCAGCGGAGCAGCGTAAGCACGCCGAGGCGCAGTGGGCGCGGAAGGCGGAAGAAAATTTGCAGATCCAGGCGGAGCTGGAGCTGGTGAAGGCGCACTATGGCGAGCGCATCCGGCGGAATCTGGACGGCGTTGCGCGCGAGAAGGCTACGTTTGGAAGCTGGCTAAAGGCGAAGGAGCAGGAGACGCAGGGAATGGCCGAAGCGGTGGAGCAGGTGTTGAAGGCGCCGGCTCCGGCTGAGCTGCCGGCGGATCCGCTGCTGCCGGTGACGGTGTCGAGCGCGACGGGGAAACCGGTGTGAAAAATGAGGTAATGAGGTAAAGGAAGTTAAGGATAACAGCGGGCGCTTTAGGGTTTCCTTAAGTCAATCAGAGTACACTCCCACTTGAGCGTTTAGTGTGTCTTACGGGAGGAAACTGATCATGGACGTTTTCAGGCAGGGGCGGGGAGAGAACTCGGAGTTCACGCTGCGCCCGCAGATTCCGGGGTTACGGAATATTGTGATCGGCGCGGCGGTGCTGCTGGTGGCGCTGTTTGTGCTGTCATTTGCGGTGCGCGTGACGCGAATTGAGGCTGGGCACGTGGGCGTGGAGATCAACCTTGCGGGCGCGCAGCGCGGGGCATCGGAAATTCCGGTGCGCACGGGATGGGTGGTGTACTCGCCACTGACCACGCAGATTATTGAGTTTCCGACGTACGTGCAGACGGTGAAGTGGACGCGGGACACCAACGAAGGGCACCCGATCAATGAGGAGATGGGGTTCAACTCCAAGGAAGGGATGGAAATTTTCGTGGACGTGTCGCTGTCGTACGCCATCGAAGCGGCGAAGGCGCCGGACTTCTACGTGAAGTACCGCCTGGCGGATATGGAGGCGTTCACGCATGGGATCCTGCGCGACGTGGTGCGAAACTCGCTGAACGAGGTGGCTTCGACATACGTGGTGGAAGACATCTACGGCGAAAAAAAGGCGGAGTTTCTGAGCAAAGTGCAGACGAAAATCGAACAAAAAATGACAGTGGTAGGAGTCAGCGTGCAGCAGTTCGGGTTCATCGGGGCGCCGCGCGTGCCGCAAGTGATCGCGACGGCGATCACGGCGAAGGCGCAGGCCATCCAGCAGGCGGAGCGCGCGCGGAATGAGTTGGCAACGACGCAAGCGGAGGCGGCGAAGAAAATTGCGGAGGCGGAGGGAGACGCGAAGTCGCTGGTGACGCGGGCGCAGGGCGAAGCGGATGCCAACCGGATCCGGCAGAATTCGCTGACGCCCCAGTTGCTGGATCTGCGACGGATCGAGAATTCGCGGGCGCTGATTGACAAGTGGAACGGGCAGCTGCCGACGGTGGAGACGGGGCAGGGCGGCGGGATGATTTTGCAGTTGCCGAAACCATAGAAGAGGGCGATCAGTTAGCAGCGGTCACCGGTCAGCGAGCAGGAAGCGGGATGGGGCTCGAGTTTTGGCGGGTCTCATCGAGCGGGGTAGGACATTAGTGGTTGCCACGGTCCCTCGACTGCGGCCCGCAAACGGCGCGGGCCTTCGCTCGGGATGACGGTTTTTAGCGAACGGTGGCGCGTCAGGACGAGGCGAGGGCGAATTCGACGCGGCGGCGGATGGGGTCGATGCGTTCGGCGCGGACGCGGATGCGGTCGCCGAGTTTCCAGGTGAGTTGCAGGGTGGATTTGCGGCGGGCGGAGCGGCGGCCCCGGCCGGAATCGCCGCCGGAGACGGCGACGATGGCGTGGTCGCGTTCGCGATAGACGCAGCGGGCGTCGGCGGCCTCCTCGATCGCGGTGATGGGCAGTAAACCTTCTACAAAAACTTCGAAAAGTTCCACGAAGCAACCGTATTTTTGCACGGAGATGATCAGCGCATCGTACTCGTCGCCCAAATGCTGCTCCATGAATTGCGCGGTTTTCCAGCTGATGAGTTCGCGTTCGGCTCCAGCGGCGCGGCGCTCGGTTTCGGAAGTTTCCGCGGCAATTTCCTCGAGATGCTTCAACGAATAGACGGCGGATTCGGTGCCGATTACGGGCTTGATGTGTGTTGGCGCGGGGGCTTTTGGATTGGCGAGCGCCCATTTCAAGATGCGGTGGACGATTAAATCGGGATAGCGGCGAATGGGCGAGGTGAAGTGCGTGTATTCGTCGAAGCCGAGAGCGAAGTGGCCGAGCGTTTCGGCGGAATAGCGCGCTTGCTTGAGAGAGCGGAGCATAAGGTAGGAGAGGATGCGCTCTTCGGGCTTTCCGGCAAGTTTTTTGACGAGGCGCTGGTAGTGCTGCGGGGTGAGGTTGATGTCGGAGGCGGGGAGGACGGCGAGCATCTGGCGCTCGCGTCCGTGGCCGCGGGAGTCCGGGCGGCCGGCTTTGGCGGGTGAAGGAACTTTGCCGTGGCGGACGGCGACTTCGTGCTGGTGGAGATCTTCAACGCCTAACGAGTAGCCGAAGGCGCGGGCGAGTTCCTCGAACTCCAAAACTTTGCGGGCGTCGGGTTTTTCGTGGACGCGATGCAGGGCGTGCAGTCCCCGCTGGATTAAATAGTGCGCAACGGCGCGGTTCGCGGCGAGCATGAACTCTTCGATCAGGCGGTGGGCGATGTTGCGTTCGCTGCGGCCGATGTTGGTCATCTGCTGCTGGTCGTCGAACTCGATGACGGGCTCGGGAAGATCGAAATCGATGGAGCCGTTTTCCGCGCGGCGGGCGTTGAGGAGCAGCGCGAGCCCTTTCATGGCGCGAAAGTGATTGCTGAGATGGGCGTAGCGCGCGGACATTTCGGCGTCGCCTTCGAGGACTTTGTTGACGTTGGTGTAGGTCATGCGCTCTGCGGAGCGGATGACGCCCGGAGTCATCGAGGAGTTGAGCATGCGGCCGGAAGAATCAAACTGCATGATGGCGCTGAGGACGAGGCGCTCTTCGCGGGGCTTGAGAGAGCACATGCCGTTGGAGAGGGCTTCGGGAAGCATAGGGACGGCGCGATCGAGGAAGTAGACGGAATTGCCACGGAGTCGAGCCTCGCGGTCTAGCGGGGATTCGGGCGTGACGTAGTGGGCGACGTCGGCGATGTGGACCTGCAGGAGCCAGCCGCCGCCTTCGCGGCGTTCGACGTAGACGGCGTCGTCGAAGTCGCGGGCGGTTTCGCCGTCGATGGTGACGATGGGGAGGCTGCGGAAATCCTCGCGGCCGGCGAGATCGGATTCGGTGACGGGGCGTGCGAGCTGTTCGGCTTCGTGGGAAACTTCGCCGGGAAATGTGTGCGGCAGGTGATGCTTGCGGATGATGATTTCGGTGTCCACGCCAAGGTCGCCGGGGCGGCCCAGGATTTCGATGACGCGTCCGATCGGAGCGGTGCCTTCGCGGCCGTAGCGGATCAGTTCGGCATTGACGACGGCGCCGTCGAGTTTCGGAATGTGCGGCAGGCGGGCACGTTTGCCGGAGCGATCTTTTTCGCCGGGAAGAAGTTGCTCGCGAAGAACGGAAGAGAGTTCTTCGCCGGCCGGAAGTTCGATATCGTGCTGAACGCGGGGATCGTAGGGAACGACGACGCAGCCGCGCGAAGTGTAGCGGAAGAGGCCGACGACGGAGGGATGCGCGCGAGAGACGACGCGGAGGATGCGGCCTTCGGCGCGGCGGGCGCCGGGAGCGCCGCTGAGACGGGAAATTTTGGCGATGACGTGGTCGCCGTGCATGGCGTCTTCGACGAAGTCGCGCGGGATGAAAAGATCGCCGTCGAGATTCGGAATGGCGACGTCGGGGACGACGAAGCCGTAGCCGTCCTGGTGAAGCACAAGGCGGCCTTTAATTTCGTCGCGCGAAAAGGCTTTCTGCTGGGGGAATTTTTCGGCGGGTGGCTCTTGCGCGGGGCGCGGCTTCAAGGAAGGTTGCTGCTGCGGGCGGGAAGTCTGGCGAAGAAGGAAGCGGCCCTGGGAAAGTTCTTCGACCAGGCCGCGTTTCTTGAGCTTGGCAAGCATCTGCAGGAGGGCGCGGCGGCTGGAGCGGCGGACCTGGAGAGAGCGGGAAAGGTCTTCCAGGGAGGCGGGGCCGTTTCTAAGTTGCAGAAAACGGAGGATGTTATCGGGACTGAGCTGCGACTGCCGGGACATGCCAAGACCCCTTTCCGGGGAGCGAAGGAACGCGTATAGATTCTAGTCATTTTTCTGAAAATCGCTGTAACTTTTTTCGCGTTTCAGGAGTTTCATACCCAAGCCAACACACGACCGATTAGCCGCCCTCCGTCAGGCTAATCGGATTCCCCGAAAGGGGAATAACAGGGAGGCGAGAAGACCTGGCTCGCCTCCTTTCCTTTTTTCCAGAACAATTTGAGTGAAGGATCATCCGACGTGAGGTCAGTGGCGGATTTTTGCGTTGAGATCCTTCGCCTATCCTCATCGGATAGGCTCAGGATGACACCGCTTGGGAGTGTGTGTTGGAGGGAGGCGTTAGAGGAGGGATAGGATGTGGGTAGGCTGTTCCAGCCCGCCCCTTCCATTGCCCCTGCCCCTCCCCTGTGC
>Ga0210406_10008718_pt1 | contig 10136 bp, 14 predicted proteins | sample IncBWC30MmetaG_FD_155454 | JGI IMG/M metagenome (GOLD analysis project Ga0210406, IMG submission 155454) | Forest soil microbial communities from Barre Woods Harvard Forest LTER site, Petersham, Massachusetts, United States - Inc-BW-C-30-M | ecosystem: Environmental > Terrestrial > Soil >... | reverse complement strand
CGGTGAAGTATGGCGCATTCGTCGCCGCTGTGATCGCCGTCGCTCCATTGATTGGCGGAACCAGCACAAGGTACCGCCCCGGATTGTTGATCTGTCCGCCGCCAATTGTCAGCCCGAACAGATCCCGATGGAACCAGAACCGGTTGTAAACCATGTACCCTACGAAGCTCTGCTTCGGCCCGCCTTTATGATTCCCATAGCAGCTCACCCCGCTGCCGTATTCGCAACCAAGGTCTCCCGTCAGTGAAAACGCCATCTTGTCCAGCGTCTTTTCTGGCTTGTCGTAGTATTTCACCTCGACGCTGTTGTCCGTGTGGATGCGCGAGCGGCCGTGGATGAACAGGTCATCCTCGCCCAATCCGTAATTGTTCGAAATGATGTTCAGCCACGGCTTCGGAGTCCATTTGATCTGTCCTCCAAGTCCCGGCTTGTGATTCGCCGAAGCGTAGGACTGCCATCCATTGATGAACCATGGCTCGATCTTCAAATGTGCCGTCGGGAAAATCTGCACGCGCACGCCCTCGAAAAACCACGGCGTATTCGACGATACATACGATGGCTGGTACGCCCAGTTGTCAAAGTTGTAGTAGCTGAACAACCCGATGTACGACAAGAAGATCCCCGCGTCCACATTTACCCCGTGCAGCACGTTGAAGTGATACCCGCCGTACGCCTCCGCCAAATAACGGTACGCACTCACCAGGTCCCATTGCCCGTGCCCGGGACTCGGGTCATTCCGCGGCGTCGTCGCCGAGTACATCCCAAACTGCGTCATGAACCTCCCGCGCACGTTCTCGTAGTGAAAGTCTCCGCCGACGCCGAACTGTTCCAACTGCACTTCCGACGACCGAAACAGCTCGCTCGATCCGCCGATCGAATGATCCGTCGGATGGTTGAAGTCCGACACGTAATTTATGTCCGCCCGAATCTCCGGCGTGAAGAACTTCGTGTCCCAATAAATCTCTTTCGTCCGGGGATTCCCGTTCAGCCACGTCCAGTCATAGTCCGAAAACGGCTCGATCTTTTTCTTCTCCGGGACTTGGGTCGGGTTCGCCGCTGACGTGCTCGATGCTTTATTTGGCCCGATGGCCGCCGCAATGCTCTTCGACATCGAGCTCGGCACCGCACCAGCCGACGCACTCGTCAGCATTGCCGACGGCGCACTTGCAGTTGCCTTCGCTGCCGGCGCCATTCCGCCGTAAACACTTGGCCCCGGCTCCGCGGGTTTCTCTCGAGCCTCCGCCGCCTCGGCAGCCGGCTTCCCATCCTTCGACTCCAAATCCGCGACGCGCTTCTCCAACTGCTCCACGCGCTCCAGCAGCCAGCGCTCCCGATCCGTTAACCCCCCTTCCGGCTTGCTCTCGGCCGACGTCTTTGCCGTCGCGGGTTTCGAATCATTTCCCGGTTTGGCATCGTCCGCGCGCCCCAAATCGCAAACGCTCAAACTAACCAGCATGCTCAATCCAACTGCCAACCCACGATTCACCCACTTGCGCATGGCTTCTCTCCCCACCCGATTTTCAGCAACGAATTTGGCCCAGAAAACGGCACCACCCAGTGCCGCTAAATGTCAGAGGATGACACTCTTGCTTCAAACTCACCATAGCTCCACTCTCATAAGATTTCCGTGAGGTCCGAATCAGCCTTCCCTAAGGCCGTTCCCTCATTTTTTCCTTGACAACATTTTACCACTCTATATAATTACCCACGGGTTAAGGTGCGCCCAATCCCATTCCAGTAAATTCCAGGCAGCTACCACGCCCCTTTGCCGTCCTAATTGCCTTAGATTCGGCACTTACAAAAAGAGACCCGATACTTCTCTAAATTCCGCAGTTGGGGCTATCGAGCAAATCTGTATCAAAACAAGCAACCTATTAACTCCTGCATTTCCGCCACTTGCGCGAGCTACTACCAACCCACTTGTTTTCAATCACTTCTCGACTAGAGGGGGGAGGGGGGCCACAATTTTCTCGGTTTTGTAGGGCGGGTGCCCCAGGTGCCGCCTTTGCACCTGGGGTTCTTCGGGCTGGGAACCTCGCCTGCCCTGCTCTTCTCACCAATCGCCACGGCTCACAGGAAAGTCTCGAGTCGGGACGAGAAGTCAGTCAAGCTCTTTGGAAGTCACCGAACTAAGCTTCAATTTGATCTCGTAAGTTTTTACTTCTTTCGCCTTTAGGCGAATTTTCTCGCAATGGGGAGAGAACGCGGTCGCTGCGATGAAAACATCATAGAATCCAGGGGGCAACTCCATTGAGAATTGCCCCTTTGAGTCCCTGATAACGGTTAGGTCCTGCTTTACGCCAAGGTTGTCCTTCAGATAATTGGAGCCGCTAGCGTCCCAATGAACAATTATTCAGGCGTTGGATATGACAGCGCCCTCAGAATCACGGACGGTACCGGAAAGTGTTGCCGCTGCTGTGGAAATGGCCGCAACCCAGAAAAGAACTGCAAACCGTAGGAATCTCATACAGACAATTATGAACTTCTCTAGCCAATGATCTTAGGAAAGACTTTGGAGCCTACTTAATGTTTAAACGGGCTGCTCGCGCTACCCGCGGCTATTTTCGCTGGGCCTTTCGGGCCACGGGCCACAGAACACGCAACTTGCTTCTCCCTCTAAACGCCCATCTTCTCTTTCTTCGCAATCTCCGCGGCCATCGTTTCCATCTCTGCGTGGATCAACCCGTTCGTCGCCAATATCGTCTTGCCGCCCAGCACATACGGCTTCCCGTCCAGGTCGGTGATCTTTCCCCCGGACTCTTCCACAATCACCACCCCGGCCGCCGTATCCCACGGCTTCAACCCAAACTCCCAAAATCCATCAAATCGCCCGGCCGCCACACAAGCCAAATCCAAAGCCGCGGAGCCGTCGCGCCGCACCCCGTGCGAGCACAACGTGAAGTCCCAGTAGTAATGAATATTCGGATGCGCGTCCCTCTTATGATTCGGAAAACCCGTACACAACAGACTGCCCCGCAGCGCCGCGATCTTCGAGCACTGCATTCTCTTCCCGTTGAAAAACGCGCCTTCTCCCCGCGCCGCCGAAAACATCTCTTCAGAAATCGGGTTGTACACCACGCCCAGCAGCAGTTCATCGCCCTGCGCAAGCGCCATCGAAACGCAGAAACATGGATACCCGTGCGCAAAATTTGTCGTCCCATCCAGCGGATCCACGTGCCACTTGTATTCCGATCCGGTCTCTTTCCCGGTTCCCTCTTCCGCCGCCACCGCATGCCCCGGAAAATACTTCTGCAGACGGCTCACAATCACCGCCTCCGACCGCTTGTCCGCCTGCGTCACCAGGTCGTAATCGCCCTTGTACGAAATATCGGGCGGCCGCTGCGCTTCCTCGCGCAACACCGCCCCCGCTTCGCGTGCAATCTCCACTGCCGCCTCTAAATAATCAATCGCCATCGCATCTCACACTGTGGAATCAGCTCTAATCTCTTACTGATTACCGATTACTGATAACGCGCTCCTGCATCCTGCTATCTGATCGCTGTTATCTGCTATCCCCAAACCCGAGCGCAACCAAACTATTGTGCCCCGACCAGATACGCCGTCCGATGCCTCGCCGTATACCCCGGCAGCATCTTCATTTCAATCTTACGGTAAGAATTCGCCGCTCCGCGCGGATAAGGGTAGTACGCCAACCGGTACTGCGTCCTCAACTCGGCGTCAATCCGGTCAAATATAATCGGCAATTCCTGCGGCGAATCCGGGAAAAACATCGCTCCGCCGGTCGTTTCCGTGATGGTCTGCAGCGCGTGCTCTCCCGCGGTGTTTCGCCCGTTCTCGCCCTTCATCACGCGAACCAAAATCGTATACAGCAGCACCTCGCCGCGCAGCGCCGCCCGTCGCGCCGCCTCAAAATCCGCATGGCTGGTGGTCTCTCCGCCGTCCGTCACCAGGATGATCACCCGCCGCCGCTCGGCGCCTCGCTTCTCCAGCGCCTGCGAGCCCAGCATAACCGCATCGTAAATCGAAGTGCCCGCGCCGTCGGGAATCTTCGCCACCGCCTCCTGCAGCGTCTGCACCCTCTCTGTAAACGTAGTCCGCTGCGTCACCGTCTCGTCAAACGAAAACACCGCCATCCGGTCGTCCGGCCGCAGCACCTGCCGGATAAAACGTATCGCCGCGTCGCGCTCGTATTGAAAATCAATGTGCGCGCTCATGCTCGCGTCAATCATCAGCGCCAGATCCAAGGGCAGCTTCGTCTCCGGCTCAAAAAACTCAATCTTCTGCGGAACGCCTTCTTCCAACACCTGAAACGCTTCCTGCGGCAGGTTGGGTGCCGGACGTTTGTTCTCATCCAGCACGCTCACCAGCACGTTCACCAAATTGACGTTGACCTTGATCGTGCCCTTCGGTGTCGCAGGCTCTTTCTGTTTCTCCGGCGCCTGCACCGGCGCAGGGACCATCGGCCCAGGAGTTGCTGACGGCTGTGGCTGTGGCTGGCCGCTCGGCGGAGGTGGCTGCGGTTGGGTGCTCGAAGGTTGCGCCCATGGCGGCCGATCCGGCTTTTCCTGCGCGTCGGCAAGAAACGCCCCGGCGAACAGCGCCACCGGGGCAAACCACCAGATGGAAATTCGTGGGACCTGGGGAATCATCAAATAGCTAGGATGCACTTTTTGCACTTGGGGGTGTCGGAGGCAGTTCGCCGTCCGCCCAAACCGCTCCGTCCGCAAAATACTCTTTCTTCCAGATGGGCACCGTGCGCTTCAGCGTGTCAATCGCGAACCGGCAGGCGTCGAACGCCGCGCCCCGGTGCGGCGCGCTCACCGCGATGAACACGCTCGTCTCCCCAATTTCCAGCCGCCCCAGGCGGTGCACGATCGCCACCCGATGAATGGCAAACTTCTCATGAATCTGCGCCGCAATCTCCTTCATCTTTCCAAGCGCCATCGATTCGTACGCCTGGTATTCCAGGTAGCTCGTCTCGCGCCCGTGCGATTCGTTTCTCACGAATCCGTCAAACGTCACGATCGCCCCATCCTGTCCCGCGCGCACGTGCCGCACCAGTTCCTCGGGATCAATCGCCTCGCGCACCAACTCAAACTTGTCTTCTTCCATCGTCGTCACAGTCTGGGAACCTGCTATTCCGAACTCCGTTCGCCGTTTGAACGGAGTGAGGATTATCCGAAATCTCTTCTCTGTTTTCTAATTTCTATTTTCCAATTTCTGAATTCAGCCCCCACTCACCGGAGGCAGAAACGCAATCTCATCGCCCGCGGAAACCCGCGTATCCCACGCCGCAAACTCCTGGTTCCGCGAAACCACCATCGAGTTCCGGAATCCCACCAGCTTCGGATACCGCTCCGCATAGCGCTCAAACACCTGCGCCAGCGTCGCTCCTTCCGGCAGTTCTCCGATTTCCTCAGCCAGCCCGGTCAATTCCCGCAGCCGCCCAAAGAACAACACTTTCACCCGCAAACTCGGTACAACGCTTGCCATCTCAAAATTGTAACCCAATCCCCCTATTTACGAGGCCGGAACCGGGTGCCCCAGGTGCCGTCTTTGCACCTGGGGTCTTCCTCTCACGGAGCCCATCACCACCCACCACGCTCACTCAATTTCTGCGCGATAATCAATCCATCAAAAAGGACCCCATGAAAATCCTGATCACCGGCTCCACAGGCCTCGTCGGCACCGCTCTCACGCAAGACCTCCAACGCGCCGGCCACACCGTCTGCCGCCTCATCCGCCCCGGCACGTCCACTCGCGCCATCGGCAACTCCCAAGGCTTCGACGTCAACTGGAATCCCGCCACCGGCGAACTCGGCGGAGCCGCCGTAGGCGCCGACGCCGTAGTCAATCTCGCCGGCGCCTCCATCGCCGACGGCCGCTGGACGCCGCAACGCAAGCAACTCCTTCGCTCCAGCCGCGTGGACACAACCCGCGCGCTCGTCCAGGCGCTCGCCAAAATGTCCGCGCGCCCCCGCGTACTCGTCTCCGCCTCCGCCACCGGCATCTACGGCAACCGCGGCGACGAGACGCTCACCGAGGCAAGTCAACCCGGCAACGATTTTCTAAGTGGAATCGCAAAAGAATGGGAATCCGAAGCCCTCAAAGCCGAAGCACTCGGCATCCGCGTAGTCCGCGTCCGCTTCGGCGTCATCCTCTCCAAAAACGGCGGCGCGCTCCCGCAAATGATGCGCCCCTTTGAATTCGGTGTCGGCGGAAAAATCTCCACCGGCAAACAATGGCTAAGCTGGATCACCCTCGACGACGCAGTCCCCATCCTCCGCCTCGCGCTAGAAAACGCCAACATCACCGGCCCCCTCAACGTCGTCTCGCCCCAGCCTGTTACCAACGCCGACTTCACCAAACTCCTAGCCGCCGCCCTGCGCCGCCCCGCGCTCTTCCCCGCACCAGCCTTCGCCCTGCGCCTACTCCTCGGCGAAATGGCCGACGCCCTGCTGCTCTCCAGCCAGCGCGTCCTCCCCGCTCAACTCCAAAAACTAAACCATCAATTCCTCCACCCCGACCTAGCCCCCGCGCTCGCGGCCATCCTGAAGTGACGCAGAAATCTACTTCACAACATTCATGGTCACATTAATCGCCAACACCTTGCCCGACAGCGGGTCCGTCGCCAGCGTGCTCTGTATCGTCTGCGCATCCTTCATCGTCAACGCAAGCTCCGTCTTGAACTGACGAATCACCGGCTCGCGAAATTGCCCGGTGTGCGCTTCGCCTGTGAGCGCGCTCGGCCTTTCCATCGGAACTGCTACTTCGCCCTCTACCCAGGAACGCTCCAGATTCAAATTGAGGTCGAACCGCCCGTCATCTCCCGCAAACCCGCGCGCATCTATGTTGGTCCCGACGTCTATATATTGCATCCCGCCGTCCTTGCCGACGTAAACCGGCACACGGCTCCCCATGCGCACCTTCGTCCAAGGCGAGGCGGGTCCTCCTTCTCCCGCCTTCATGTAAAACGTGTACGGAAGATTCACGACCTTCTTCTCGCCCTCGGTCTCGGTTATTGTGACCTGAACCTTTAATACAGCAGCGGGAAGCTTCGCCTCACCTTTCACTTTATCCTGCGCGCGCGCGGTGAATGCCACACCCAGAAGTGTCAGTACGCCCAGTGCGATTCGTGCTTTCCTCATCTCATCCTCCTGAGATCTTGAAACCAAGCTGCAGCCTGCAAAACAAATGCAGTTGTATCTGAAAACTCATTCCCGATTGGACGACTCCAGCGGCTTCAATTTCAGTTCGTCAATCTGCAACAAGGCAATCTCCAGCGCCTCGTCTTTCGCATCGGTTGCAGGCCGCGTAAATGCCACCGCAACGTCCCTCTCTTCCGGAAGGTCCGTGACAAACCTAATGAATGCCGCCCGCTCTGCCGGAAGAACCAGCACCTCCGGCGCTGTTGCTCCCACTTGTGGAGCCTTTGCAACCTCATGCTGCGCTCGAGCATGAATCGGCGCTGGGGCCACTACTTGCGGCTGCCTCGGCGTGACGCTATGCGCCCCGCCAACTTCCCGCGCGACAACCGGCGACCGATCGACCACTCCGCGGCTGTTCCCTGGCCCACGCCTCAACAGGCCAACGCTGACCGCCAGAACAGCAACGACGGCAACAGTTGCAACGCCCCAAGTAAAGCTCCACGGCTGGCGAGCAACGCCATCTTCGGCGACCCGCGCCCGCAAGCCCGGCAGCAACGACGGCGGAACAAACACATCCACCATCGCTCGCACGCCCGAATCAATCGCCCCAAAGAGGTGCACCTGTGCTTCACGAAATTTTCTGCACTCCGCACACACCCGCAGATGCGCCGCAAGCTCTCCGTGCACCGCGCCCTGTCCGCTCGCCAGTGCCTCAACCATCTTTTCCTGACACCGTTGGCAACTCATCGCAGCTTCTCCGCCAATTGCTTCCTTGCGAAAAACAGCCTCGATTTCACCGTGCCCATCGGAATTCCCAGCATCTCCGAAACCTCTTCCAGCGTGTACCCTTGAATCGCCGCCAGCAGCAGCACCAATCGAAACTTTTCCGGCAACTCTTCCATCGCCCGCTCCAGCCGCGCCTCGAACTCGCTCGACACCGCCAACTCTTCCGCTGTCGGCCCCGCAACGCTTTGTTCCGGTCCGTTCCACTCCGTCTCGCGCTTCTCGCGCCGCTTCGCCGAGCGCCATCGGTCCAGCGCCAGCCGGAACGCAATGCGCACCAGCCACCCGCGAAATCGCTCCGGCTCCCGCAACCGTCCGAAATTCCGGTACGCCTTCAGCAGCGCCTCCTGCGCCACATCCTCCGCATCGGCGGCATTCCGCAAAACTCCGTACGCCACGCGAAACGCCAGCGGGCCGCACTCCGCCAGTCGCTCTTCAAATTCGCGGTCCGCGCGGGCTCGATCGCTCTCCCGCGCCGTCGGTCCCTCAAGCGTTCTGCCCGGCTGGATCAGGACCAGCTCCCGCATTCTCAATCTCCGTTACACCAAACTAGACGTCACTGGCCGCGTTTCGGTTCAACACCGATGCGCTATGGGATCAAATATTCAACATCTTCAACAGCTCATCCAAATTCGACTCATCCACCACCAGCCGCACCTCGCGTGCCTCCTCCGCCGTCAGCGGAACCACACCCTCATCAAATGCCTGGAACAACCGCATCTTCGCCACCGCATACTCTTCGCTGCTGGTCAGCGCGCGCCCATTCGCCCGCGCCCACGTCTCCAGCGCTGCTTGCATCACAAAAATCCGCAAGCCAAAACTCGTTCCGCGGTCCGCCGAAATCGCGTAAACAAACTCCCCGGCCGCCCCGCTGTCCACCAAAACGCGATTTACCTCGTAAAAGTAATACTGATACACATACCCGTTCGCCGCGGAATACGTCTTGATCCTTCGCACCGCCTCAGGCTTCGCCATGGCGCGATTATTCGAGCCGCTCCGGCGAATGTCAATCGAGCCGCGGCGCGATTCCCAGTTCGGGAATGCATCCTAGGACCCCCGTTCAAATCGGAACGTCCCGCGACCTGCTGGCGCACCGCCGCGCGCGCATTTTTCAGCCCGGCTCGTTTCCGGTCGCAGGCTCCAAGCTCTTCGTTCCACTCACTTTAAAAGAAACAAAGTTTCGCCAAACACTCGGCGTTCCTTTTCAAGCCACCCCGTTCTTTTGCTGGCCCTTCGTCTGCAATCGCAAACGCCATGCGCCCTCTCTCGCAAATGCGCTCGAAACAAAACTCCTCCACTCGGAGCCCTCTCGTCCATCGCCGCACGGCGCGGACAATTTTTCTCCTCGCGTTGGGTGGCTCCCTCACCGCCTGTGCAAGCGGCCCTGGCGGCTCCACAACTCCTCCCCTTCCACGGATCAGCGTCACCATCGCTCCCAATTCCGGCACCGTCTTGCTCGGCAACACATTCCCCTTCTCCGCAACCGTCACCAACTCCTCAGACACCTCAGTCTTCTGGAGCGTCAACGGTATCGCCGGCGGCTCCCCTCAAATCGGCACCATTTCCGCCGATGGACTCTTTACCGCTCCCGCAGACCTTCCCTCCGACGGGAAGGTGCAGGTGACCGCCACCAGCCACGCCGATTCCTCCAAATCCTCCACCGCCGGCGTTACAGTCTCCAGCGACATCGCCGTCTCGCTCTCTCCCGTTTCCTCCTCCGTCGAACTCGGCGCGCTTCAGTCCTTCCGCGCTTCCGTCGCCAGCAGGGGCAAGCCCGATCCCGCCATTCGCTGGAGCCTCTCCGGCCCCGCCTGCCCAAGCAATTGCGGCATGGTCGACGCCAACGGAAATTTCACCGCGCCCGCCATTCTCCCCTCAGCTCCCAACGTCACTCTCACCGCCACGAGCGTCGCCGATCCTTCCAAGCAAAACTCCACCACTCTCACCATCACCAGCCACTTCACATTGCAACTTGCCGCACCCTTCAGCCTTCAGCCCGGCATCACCGCAGCGGTCGTTGCCACACTCACGCCCGTCTCCGGTTCCAATCCCAACGCCGTTCTTTCCTGGTCGCTTTCCGGCAGCGGCAGCGGCTGCAGCGGCAGCGCCTGCGGCATTCTCACCCTCATCACCACGCAATCCGCCGGTGGCGGCGCCATCGCCGACACAGCCAACTACACCGCGCCGGCCAGTCCTCCACAACCCAACACCATCGTCATCACTGTCACCCCGCAAGCCGATCCT
>Ga0210406_10008716_pt1 | contig 10138 bp, 8 predicted proteins | sample IncBWC30MmetaG_FD_155454 | JGI IMG/M metagenome (GOLD analysis project Ga0210406, IMG submission 155454) | Forest soil microbial communities from Barre Woods Harvard Forest LTER site, Petersham, Massachusetts, United States - Inc-BW-C-30-M | ecosystem: Environmental > Terrestrial > Soil >... | reverse complement strand
AGTCCGGATAGACTCTTGAGGGATCGAGTCCCAGGTCTTCACCTGACGCCCGAGATTTAGCCGCATCAGAAGAAAAGGCTCCCGCCACAAGTTCAATACGTCCGTCTAGCCGGGCCGCCATCCGATGCACACCGCCTATGAAGGCATCCCGGCCTCCGCCCACCATTCCCATCTTTAGTTTTTGGGTCATAAGCTTCTTATTTTCCGCGTGATGCTCGTGAGTTAGGCCTTCTTGCGTTCAAAAGCCGCATCAAACGCGGCTCGGCTCGGTGCAAAATCGTAGGACTTCACATTGCGGCACGATTCCGTTGCTCCGTGGATCCGGTCCATGCGGCCGTCTTCCCACTCGATGGAAAGCGGTCCTCCGTAACCGATGTCATTCAGAGCCACAATGATATCCTCGAACCGAATGTCACCGTGACCGATCGAACGGAAATCCCAATAACGCCGGTAATCGCCAAAGTCGGTATGACCACCGAAAACACCGACGTCTCCGTTGCCGTGGCCCCACCACGCATCCTTCATGTGACAGTGATAGATGCGATCTTTGAACTCGCGAATGAACTTCACATAATCGACCCCCTGGTATCCCAAGTGTGACGGATCGTAGTTAAAACCGAATCGTCGATGCTGGTTGACAGCTTCCAGGGCTCGATGGGCCGACCCGATGTCGAAAGCGATCTCGGTCGGATGAACTTCGAGCGCAAAATTCACATTGTATTGCTCGAACACGTCTAGAATCGGTAGAAACCGGCGCCCGAAATCGTCGTAGCCTTTTTGGAGATACTCTTGGCTAGTGGGCGGGAATGCGTAACAGGCGTGCCAGATGCTTGATCCGGAGAAAGCGTTGACTACGGCGGGAAAATCAAGGTCCTGAACCGGCTTGGTATCGATAAAGTTCCGGCAAGCTCGAGCGGTCAACTTCATTTGCTCGGCTGCGCGCTGGCGAACACCTTCCGGATCGCCATCCCCCCAGATCTCGGGCGGCAGAATTGCCTTGTGCCTTTCATCGATCCGGTCGCAAATCGCTTGTCCAACCAGATGGCTCGAGATCGAAAACGCCGTCAGGCCGTTTCCGGTTAAAATTTGCCATCGCTCTTTACAATAGTCCTTGGATTCAGCGGCGGCCTTAACATCGAAATGGTCGCCCCAACAGGCCAATTCAAGCCCGTCGAAGCCCATCTTTTTTGCGGTTGCTGCGAGATCCTTTAAGGGGAGGTCGGCCCATTGGCCGGTGAACAAGGTGACTGGTCTAGCCATTGCGGATGATTAAAAAGTTTGGGGGTTGAATTAAATGCTACTAGACGTTTCATCATCAAAATCTGCAAGTCGATCGATAAGGAAATCGGGCGAAGCCTCATTTAAAAATGAAGATATCGGAACCGGACCGGATCAGGACCTTACTGCTTGGTCTTGGCGATCATGTTCGTCAATCCGTATTGAATGCTCGGCACGAGAGTGACCCTTGCGATTTAGCCACGATCTCGCGGGAGAGCGTCGCCGATACTATCTATGGCATCGATCGCATCAGCGAAGATGCGATCACTGAGTGGTTCACTGAGCACTGGCCTCCGACGATCCCGGTAGAACTGGTTATGGAAGGGATCGATCCGCAGCATCCCGTTACCTTTCCTCCAAAAGTCCCCTGTGAACAAACCGAGGCGAAAATCATCCTGGACCCAATCGACGGCACCCGGGGGATCATGTACGACAAGCGGGCGGCTTGGTTTTTAGCCGGGGTAGCGCCGCAAAGGGGCCCAGCAACCAGATTATCTGAGATCGAGGTTGCGGTGATGGTCGAGCTACCGACGACCAAACAGTGGCGGGCGGACAGGTTCTCCGCGATTCGAGGTCGCGGGTTTCTTAGCGATTCGGTCAATATCCTTACCGGCGAGATCCTCTCACGTTCCGTAAGACCATCGCATGCCGCCGACGTGCTCCATGGGTTCGGCTATATCTCGCGTTTCTTTCCTGCCGGTAAAGCGCTGACGGCTGCGATCGAGCAGCAGTTATGGGAGCGACTTTACCCGAGCGCAGCCGGGAAGGAAGTAATCGTGTTTGAAGATCAGTATATCTCGACCGGCGGCCAATTCTGCGAACTGCTGTCGGGACACGACCGCATGATCGCAGATATTCGGCCTCTAGTTTTCAAGAAGCTGGGTATCCCGTCCGCTCTTTGCTGCCATCCTTACGATGTGGCAGCCGCGCTAGTGTTAGAAGAAGCCGGCGTCATATTAGAGTCTCCAGACGGCAGTCCGATGGATGGTCCTCTGGATACAACCTCGCCGATCTCATGGGTAGCCTACGCTAATCCTGAATTAGCCGCTCATATCCGGCCTGTTCTCTGCGCCGTCCTCAAGGAGATGCTGGAGGGATAACCGTCGTTCGCGTTCTCCCGACTTCGCTCCTTCGTCGAGACTCAGGGAGGTTTTGTCGGGCAAGCTGTCGTCGAATCGTTGCGGGCAGGGTGTGTCGTCGGATGGGACCTATGAGACACATGGGACTTATGTGGCTGCGTCTCATAGGTCCTATTGGTCCCATAAGTCCCATCCATTATCGAAGCCACCGGGCGTCAGGCGTCCGCCGACGAGCAACGAAGCCCCTGTGACCCACCCCGTAACAAATTATTTGGTTACGCGGAATTTCTTGCCAGATTTCTTTGCCTCATCGAACAACCCATCCCCTTTTATGGAGAAGCTTGGATCTGGTTTTATTACTACTACAGACGACGTCGACCGGCTTGAATTTGATTGGGGAAAGATTCATTTCCTCAGTGAACCCCAGGTAACGAATGCGGAACGTTTCAGTTTCGGGATCGTTGAGCTTGCCCAAGGACAAGGGCACGCGCGCCATAATCATCCCGGGTCGGAAGAGATCATCTATGTCGTTTCCGGAGAAGGCGAACAAATGGTGGACGATCAACCTGCGGTTAAGGTTGGCCCAGGAGCGAGCATCTATATCCCGGCCGATATTTATCACTCTACCCTGAACACCGGGAACGAACCGATGAAGCTCATCGTCGTTTACTCGCCGGCCGGTCCGGAACGGTTGCTGCGGGAAATTCCCGGCTGCAAGGTGACCGCGGCGCAGTAATGACAAATACGGATGTACAGATGACAAATTTGCCCGTGCGTCTAGCTCAAGGCGTTTGAGCAACCGTCATCGGCAGAAGGCCATCTGGTCGACTGGCTAATCCCACCAATCACCCATCACTAATCACCAATCACTGAGGATTCGTTTCCCCCATGCCCAAAACGATCTGTGTTATCGGCGCCTTTGATACCAAGGGCGAAGACCATGCCTTCTTGCGTCAGGAACTGCTGAAGCTCGGTCACCAAGTTCTGACCATCAACGTTGGTGCACTGGGTACAACCGCTTTGTTCCCGGTTGATTTCGAAGCCAGCGCAGTACTGAAGTCCGTTGGCGTCGATTTGGATCAACTACGTGCCGCACGGGATAAAGGGGCGGCCATGAAAGCGCTCGATCAAGGTGCGCCACAGCTGGTCCACGAGTTATACGAGCAGGGAAAATTTGACGGCATCATTGGTATGGGCGGATCCGCTGGTTCAGCAATTATCTCGTCCGCGATGCGTTCACTACCGATCGGCCTACCCAAGGTGTTGGTCTCAACCGTGGCTTCCGGTGACGTCTCCTTTTATGTCCGCGGTAAAGATATCACGATTATCCCGTCGATTGTTGACGTGACCGGACTAAACCGAATCTCGCGATTGATTTATGCGCGCGCTGCCGGCGCCATCTCCGGCATGGTCCAAAATGAGCCGCCACCGGCCGGCGCCGATCGTCCTATCATCACCGCGTCGATGTTCGGTAACACGACCGATTGTGTAAACACTTGTGTGAAGGCATTGAGCGACAAAGGCTTTGAGGTTCTGGTCTTTCACGCTACTGGAGCCGGAGGTCGAGCCATGGAGACCTTGGTTGCGGACGGTTTGGTGGAAGGCGTGTTAGATATCACTACCACAGAATGGGCGGATGAACTTTGTCAGGGCGTTTTCAGCGCGGGACCGGAAAGACTCGATGCGCCCGGTCAACGGGGGATACCTCACCTGATTGTACCTGGCTGTGTCGACATGGCTAACTTCGGTGCGCCCTCAACTGTCCCAGAGAAGTTTCGCCAAGCCAAACGGCTTCTCTATGAATGGAACCCGTCGGTAACGCTGATGCGGACCAACCTGGACGAGAACCGGCAAATGGGGGAGATCTTTGCCAAGAAAGCCAATGCCGCCACCGGCCCGGTTGCTTTCCTGATTCCGCTACGCGGTGTCTCAATGCTGGACGGTGATGGCCAGCCTTTTTGTGACCGGGAAGCGGATCGCGCGATGTTCGATGCGATCAAGGCCAAGGTTAAACCCGGAATCCCTGTTGTTGAGGTCGACCTGAATATCAATGACCCGGCCTTCTCGGCTAAGGCAGTCGAGATGATGCTCGAGCTAATGAGCCAACAGAAACACTAACAACCTAATTTCACCACAGAGACACAGAGGTCACAAAGAAGGATATTCAGGTCCTGCCATTAGAATTTAATCCTATCTCTGTGTTCTCTGTGGTGAATTTTTATTATGGCGTTTACCAGAGAACAAGTTCTTAAACGGTTACGGGCAGTCATGGAGGAAGGCCGGCCGATTATCGGGGGCGGAGCCGGGACTGGCATCTCGGCTAAATTCGAGGCCACCGGTGGTGTTGACTTGATCATTATCTACAATAGCGGCCGGTATCGCATGGCTGGACGCGGTTCGTTATCCGGTTTGATGCCGTACGGTGACGCGAACGCCATTGTGATGGAAATGGCAAGTGAAGTTCTCACCATCGTCAGAGATACCCCGGTATTAGCCGGAGTTTGTGGAACCGATCCATTTCGCCAGATGCCGCTTTTCTTAAGCGAGGTGGCCGGCGCCGGTTTTTCCGGCGTGCAGAATTTTCCGACGGTTGGTTTAATCGATGGGCTGTTCCGTCAGAATCTTGAGGAAACCGGCATGGGCTTCGGTCTGGAGATCGAGATGATCCGGTTGGCTCATGAGATGAATCTGTTGACGACGCCCTATTGTTTCAACGCGGACGAAGCCGAAGCCATGGCGGAAGCAGGTGCCGATATTATCGTGGCGCATTTAGGACTCACTACTAAAGGATCGATCGGCGCGACAACCGCGGTGACCTTAGAGAATGCTCCGGCCAAGGTTCAGGAAATCGCCGATGCAGCCAAAGCGGTAAATCCGGAGGTCATTGTTCTTTGTCATGGCGGGCCCATCTCTGAGCCGCCTGACGCCGAATACGTATTGCATCGGACCAAAGGTGTCCACGGCTTCTACGGCGCCTCCAGCATGGAGCGGCTCCCGGTCGAGAAAGCCATTACCGAAACGATGAAAGCGTATAAGGCGATTCGGTTGCGGTAGAGCGGCCGCGTAGCGACCACGCCGATTGGTCTGCATCAATCGGCGCGCCGAGGTTTTTGCCCTACCGGAACTTACTTCGCTGCTGTAGCGTAGGATGGGTTTTCCCTGAATACCGCATTATTGATGTCGAAGATGAAAGCGTTCGCCTCTCGTTTCGACATATAATCGTTCAGGATCCAAGGAATTAGCTTGGATTTATCTAGATTGTCTTTTTCGAACGGCAGAAAGTTAACGAACACCGCTCGCTTATACGGTTTCTTATCGAAGTAGGCGGTGATTTGCTGAAAACAAATGTCTGCCTCGAGCGTCGGACATTGATTTACGTCCATGGTGGTCTGTCCCTTTGCCACCCAATCCCAGGATTTCTCTTTGCCGTTGCTAGCCCCCAGCCAATACTTGCTCGGATCAAGACCGGCTTCCTGCATCGCTTGAAGCGCGCCGGTCATCATTTCGTCGTTCTGCACATAGGCGCCATCAAATCCGTCCGGGCCCAAGGCCGTGATAGCATCCTGCATGACTTTCTTCGCAGGGTCAGCAAACCAATTCCCTGAGCCCCAGAATACAACTTGCAGATCTTTGCCTCCGGCGCCTTTGACACCAACACTGTCCAGCAAATTGCCGATATCTTTACCCGCTTTCTTGTATGCCTGTAGGAAACCTTGGGTCTGGCCTGAGGCTGTACCTTGGCCCAATTTGCCTTCGACCATGATCAGCCGCTTCACATTGTGTTTCATGGCCGACTGTCCCGCCAGTTCCCCATCGTATACCCAATCAAATCCTGCGAATCCGGCCAGCCCGGGTTCATTAGGCGGATTGTGCGTGAGATGGAATTCTGGAATGCCAGCCGCATGGGCTTTCTTTAAACACTCAGAAGTGGTCGCAGGTGAATTCTGGACTACCACCAGCGCATCGACTCCTTGAGTAATAAAATTTTCGACTGCCGCGATTTGCTCGGGAGCAGTACCCTGTCCTACCACGTCCTGTACTTGCCATCCCGCCTTCGTAGCGAGCGCTTTAAATACTTGAAATCCTGCTTTGTAATAGTCGTCCGACGCATCCATGTAATAACCAATTACCTTTGCCTTGCCCTCTGCGGCTCTCATTTTTCCGGCCGGTAATAACAGCGCTCCCAGGGCGGTAAAAAGCACCAGCGCTTTAAACAGATCGTTGATCTGCAACGTCTTGTATGACGGTTTATGTGCGGTTCGTTTCATTTTGGTTTGGACTAGTTAGTCGATTTGACACTCTCTCCTTTTTTGCCCGTTGCTCTGCGTGCCAACGCAGCTCCTTCCTCCGTGACAGGAACCCGGAAATTCGGTTTGAAACGTCGCCCGCGGACACCGCAATAATTACAACCAAGCCCTTGGCGACGAATTGTACTTCGGACGGCAGGCGGAGCATGTTCATCGCGTTACCGATCGATCCCAGAAAGAAAACACCGATCAACGTGCCCAGAATATTCCCCTTGCCGCCTTTCAGAGCGGTGCCGCCGATCACCACCATCGCAATGCTGTCTATCTCCAGTCCTTGACCGAGCGTGATGATACCGGTGTTAATCCGGGCAAGAAGCATCACTGCCCCGATGCCAACAAGAACGCCCATGATCACGTAGGCCGAGAGCTTCATGTTCTTAACATCAATACCTGCTAGATAAGCGGCTTGAGGGTTGGTCCCGACCGCGTAGATGCGCCGGCCGTACCGGGTGTAACCAAGCAACAGCCCGCCGAACAAAGCGATAATGAAGAAAATCAGGACGTAAGGCGGGATAATCAGGTTCAGATGGCTGACCGGATCCTTGATTCCCTGGATCAAATTGGTCTTAAGGAAATCCAACTCGCCATTCATGATCACTTCGCGCGAATTGCAGAGGAGTAAGGCGATTCCTTGAAAGGTAATCATCCCGCCAAGTGTGATGATGAATGGCTCAACTTTCGTGCGGGAAATGATGAACCCCATAATGGTCTCAAGCACTACCGCTGAGAAAATACCGAGGAGAACGGCTGGCACGACGCCGAGCTGCCATTTGGAGATTCCGAGCGCGGTGATGATCGACACTAGCGACGCCAACATCCCGACGGACAGATCGATACCGCCAGAGATCATTACGATGGTCATCCCGACGGCTACAATGCCGGGCACACCCACCTGCTGAAGAATGTTCAGCAGATTAACCGGACTGATAAAGGTAGGGAATTTAGTGCCGCCCGTCAGGAACAGTTGCAGGATGACGATGATCACCACGAATCCGACAAAGATAGCAAGGACAGTTAAATTCTCGTATCGCCTGAAAAGAGAGGGCCTGCCTGTCTGCTTCGATTGGGGAGCCGCTTCACTACTCATATGGTCTTATCTCCGATCGAATTGATGAGAATATTTTCTTCGGAGATCTCATCACCGCGGAGTTCCGCCATCTTCTCTCCGTTCTTCATCACCAGGACGCGGTCGCTCATCGAGATGACCTCAGGCATATCGGAAGAAACCATGATGATGGCTTTCCCCTGCTTCAGCAGGTCGACCATTACCTTGTAGATCTCCTGCTTTGAGCCGACGTCGATACCCAAGGTCGGCTCGTCAAAAATGAAGATCTCGCCATTGGTGTTAAACCATTTCGCCAGCACCACCTTTTGTTGGTTGCCGCCGGACAATTCGACTGCCCGGGTTTGCGAATTCGGTGTCTTAATCGCGAGCTGTTTTACAAATTTGTCGCCGATACGAGCATCGTCCCGGCTATGCACCACGAATTCCCGGGTGTTAACCAGGTTCGCAATGGTGACGTTCCGCGCGATTGTCTGGGGAAGAAAGAGCCCGGTGTTTTGCCGATCTTCCGTGATGAAACACATTTTATTTCGGATGGCTTTCTCCGGGGTCGAATGTTTGACCACTTTTCCGTTGATCAAGATTTCGCCGGAGTCGAGAGGGGCGCTGCCGAACAGGACGTTCATTAGCTCGGAGCGACCTGAACCCGCCATGCCGGCGATGCCCAGAATCTCGCCTCTGCTCAGAGTAAAAGAGATGTCTCTAGCGCCGTTGCCGGTGACGGCTCTGGCTTCGAATACGGCCCCGCCGATAGACACTTTTTCGCGCTGATAAAACGTGGAGGGATCCCGTCCAACCATGTCTCTGATCAGGGTCGTTTTGGTCAGTCCGGCCATCTCATGCTGGCTGACTTTGCGGCCATCTCGCAATACCGTGACCCGGTCTCCAATCTTAAATACCTCTTCCAGGTGATGAGAGATGTAGATGATTCCGAGGCCGCTATTCTTAATGGTCTCGATAATGTCGAGCAGGTTCTCGATCTCGACGGAGGAGAGCGAAGCCGTAGGCTCGTCGAGGATAATGACTCTCCGCTTGAAAATGAGTCCTTTCGCGATCTCGACGATTTTCTGCCCGCTGCTACTTAGGTCGCCCATCTTTGCATCCGGACTGAGGCCGCTCTTGAGGTATTTCAAAACCCCCAAGGTCTGCCGCCTCATTTCAGCTTTTTGCAGGAACCCTCTTTTTACGATCTCTGCACCGGCGAAGATATTTTCCATTACGCTGAGCGTCTCAAAGACGACGTGCTCTTGATAAATCGTCTGGATGCCCAGGCTCATGGCCAAGTGCGGATTAAGCACTACGGGTTTTCCCTCAAACGAGATTTCAGCGCCCTCGTCTGGATGATAGGCTCCGGAGAGGATCTTAATCAGGGTCGATTTACCGGCGCCGTTCTCCCCGCATAAACAATGCACTTCGCCCTCGTTTAGATCGAACGAGATGTTCTGCAAAGCGACTACACCCGGGAACGTTTTCGAGATGTTGCTTAGTCGAAGGATCTCGCTCATGAAATGGACACGTTCACGTTTCGGCGGTGTCCGTTCGCTTTTCGCGATCATCGGTAGGGACGAGCTCCTGCTCGTCCGTGCTCTTTGCGCTCGGAACTCCACCAGTTCGAATGCGCACAAATTCCGCGGACGAGCAGGAGCTCGTCCCGGCCGGTGACCAGGGCTCTACCTGATTTCGACTCCCATGGACAGCCGCCGGATTCTTGATCCGCTTGGTCATCATTTGTTCGTTTGGGGATGGACGCGAACGCAGGCGCGGGCAGCACCGGCACTGTGGCAGTCTGCAAACCTACTTCGATTAAAATCAGATTCGAATAAAATTGAAAAGCCGAAGCCGTATTTATTTAACGACCAGAAATAAAACAGTCGCAAGTGCCGGGTCATCGTTTCCTGTAAAATGGCTCCGTAGAAGTCACATCTTTATAGCTCGTGATGCAAAAAACGGGGGGACTCCGTAGGAGCGGCATCTCAGTTGGGAGCGTTGGGCTGGCTGTGCTATAAAGATTTCGCTCCTACGGAGCTAGTCGCGCTGCGGCTTAGCGAAGGCGGAGCTTGTGATGAAACCGGGCCGAGGTTAATATGAAAATCTGGACCGGTCTGATGAAAGTCAGGCGTGCCAGTTTCCTATCCCCCCATCCAACAACCAAGAACTAACCCTCGATTCGGAGAAGATGGCGGTCGCTGTATCGGTTGCCGCGCCACAACGCAGCGGTGACGGAGCTTGAGACCGTTTTTTCCGGGATCTCGGGCCTGATTTCATGTCATGAATAATTTTCCGAAGCTACACAACGCGATGTGGCCTGGACTCGTCGGTAAGGGTCCCGGATCTGAACCTTTTATCGATCTAGATACAATGTTGAATCTGACGACCGGCGCGAAGAGCGGTGATGTCCGATTCGAAGGGGT
>Ga0210406_10008715_pt1 | contig 10138 bp, 10 predicted proteins | sample IncBWC30MmetaG_FD_155454 | JGI IMG/M metagenome (GOLD analysis project Ga0210406, IMG submission 155454) | Forest soil microbial communities from Barre Woods Harvard Forest LTER site, Petersham, Massachusetts, United States - Inc-BW-C-30-M | ecosystem: Environmental > Terrestrial > Soil >... | reverse complement strand
AGTGGCTGTTTTCGCTCTATCACTATCTGGCAAGCCAGACCGTCAGAACCGTACTCCACTGTCAATCCAATATCCCCTGCGGCGGTAAACCGCTCGATGTCCGGCTCCCCATAACGACCGCGCAGCGTCGGTGAAGTCTGTCCTACTGGCAAGCTGAAAGATACGATAAGCAAACAGACAACGAGAATTTGCATAGTGCGACCATCCTAGGATTTGCGTTAATTGCTTCAATCCGTAAGCACATAATAGAACATGAACCAGAGGTCTCACTCCGAAAAGCTGACCGCCATCTCCTTTCAGTTTATCGCCCTTCAGTACGAGGGGCTGCAGGGATCGAATTGTTGTTTAACTTTACTAAGTCCCGGGTTTTCACGGTGCTACCCACTGTCAAGCAAATGAATTGGAGCTAAATGGAGCTAACTTAGTGTGAGGCTGAATCCGTTTGCATCAAAGCGCCGTGGGAGAACACGTCCGGAAGTCAAACAAGATGGCTACCGTTCTCGTTTTGAGATCACGCTTAATGTTCACAGCGTCTTTTAACGCATCGGATGGCAAGATCGCCCGGTTCACTTTGAAGAAGTCGTCCAGCCGGGTCCAGTCAAAAATCTCTCCGGGCTTGGGCAGTGATTCCATCAATTTCTCTTGCGTCACCGTGTTGACGCCCAGAAATTCAATGCTTCCGACACGATACTGCGCCTGCTGATCGATCTTGACCACCATGTCGATGGACTCGTGGGCCTCATCAATCTCAAAGTCTGGACCCGGGGTCATGTTCACGTATCCCTCGCGCGCATAGACTCTTGCGAGATTCGTCAGTCCCGTTCGGATCCGTTCGACATTGAACAGCTCGCCTCTTTGAAGCGGAATGAGCTCTCGCAGGACTTCGGGCGACATCCAGAGCGGAAAGCCGGTATCCGCGGACTCGATTCGAATGTCCCTTAAATGGTATTGAATTCCAGGCGTGGCACGAATGGCTGCTGCAACACTGATCTCTGCGTCTTCACTCTGAAGTTCGGTTAGTTTTGCTGTCGCTGTTGCGGCGAAATAGCCGCGATTTTGCAGCGGTCCCCTCACACCGACTTCTGCGATATCGTTGGCCAAAGCACTCAAGTCGGCGGTGTTCGCATCCCGCTCGAACACGTGGCTTCGCAAGTCCGTCGAAATCTCTTCTCGTGCATCCGCTGGGATGCCGTCGTTTGAATCGAATTCTACACGGAGCACGTGCACCCTAACCCCTAGCGGCACCGGATCGGATTGCATATCCCGGATTTCTTGAGCCAACGTGGGATAAGGTAAACATTTCTCAACTCTCTTTGGCAGCTGTCCGAGCGTAGGTGGAACGAACATCACCATTAGCGCTAAGACCGGTAGTAAGGCGCGAGCCAACATGCAAAAAATATAGGCCCATGTTTCGCAGTCTTCAAGATAACGTGATGGACGCGAGATCGAAGCGCGTGGCGGGATCGTACTTTGGGCGTAAATCGCGCCACTGCCATCTTTCACGCAGGAGCCGATGGTCCTCTTGTGCACATCCAGTGCGATGTAATACATAGATGCATCGGGAGCCCCTTGATGTTTCTGAATCAGCAGCCGCTGAGTTCAGCTCTGTACACCAAGCATTCCTCCTTCGACCTATACATCCAAACCAACACGCATGTCGGCGTTGTCTGGGAAAACTCTTGCCGAATGATCAGTCTAAATCGACAAGAGCCGTCCGAAGAATGAGCGATAGCGGCGCAGCGCGATGCGTAAGTCCTCGGTGGAAATGTCGGAGCCGCGATCCCATTGGCCTTCCAGGTTGGAGCGTTCCGCGGCAAATTGTTCCGCAAGCCGCTTCATGGTAGCCGCCACCAAGCTATCGGCCTCTTGCACGGAACGCCGCGGTTCATCGACGAAGCCTGCCTGGATGGAATCCCATTTCAAGCGAAGACTAGCGGTCTCTTCCACGGAAAATAGCGGGCCGCGTTCCGTTTCAGGAGAAGCCTGGCCACGAGAACGATTGAGCGAGACACCTGCAGGCGCGGCCGCAGCCCCGGGGTCAACTTGCTGTATCGGAACCGCCTGCGCCGCGACTTCAGTCTTCTGCACGTCGGCCGCGCGGATGTTTCGCCCTTCTGGTTCAAGGTCAATAATACCTTCGCTTCGTGTGCGTTCCGCCTGCCGATGTGCCGCAGAATCTGTTCGTGCTCCGGCCAAATCAGCCGTTGAAATGCTTTCTTCATCAATTCGTTTCCGTCTCGCTTCTCCGTCGTTCATGAGTTCTTCCTCCGGGAAATTCGCTTTCTTTGGACTCGAGCTGCTCGGAGCAAGCGGTTATCAGTACCGCGTCGCTGCCGCGGCTGGAACTCGCGCAGACTCGTCCACCAGTTCTCGAAATAAGGCACGGTAGTTGACTAGGGCTTGCCTTGGATCTTCGGTGCTCGCCTGCCCCCGCGCGTGCCGCAGAGCAATCGCGTGTCCCGCGCGGTAGTGCTCAATCACAAGCGCATGATTCACCGAGAGGTCGGCGGCTTGCTGCTCGAAATCCGACACGGGATAGCCACGCGCAGCCATCACTTCACCGAGCAAGCGGTCCGCTTCATCAACGGTTGCATTTGGATCGTCCACAAATCTCGCCTGTACGAGCCGCCATTGCTCGATGTAACGGTCGCGTGCTGCTGCTTCCAACGGGTGAATGTCATATTTTCTGACGCGCTTCTCGAGTTTTTCGAGTTTCGCTTCGCCGCGGGCGCTTCCGGCTTCGCTTACCGCGCGCTCGTATTCGGGGCCAAAGCGCTCGCGAAGCCTTCTGGACCTCTGTGTTCTTAAGTAGAAAAGGACGACGGCCACAACAGCGATGACCGCAACGATAATTGCGATAGACTGATTTTGCGTCATATCGAACAAGCCCTCCGCATTACTCTTAGTAGACCCTGCCGCCGGCCCGTCCTATCCGGTGGTCGCTGTAACGCTATGGATGAATGTTCGTATGTGAAACGCTGCGCCGTGAGGCGACGCTCCGACACTATTGCGAAGCTCAGAGACGGATCGCTAAGAGCGGATCGCGTCGTGAAGCAGAACGTCCGCAAATATCCGTAATGGCGAGCATGTAGGCCTTCGCCTGCTGCGCTAAGGTGGCTACTCCTTAGCCTTGCCTCTGAACAAGGCTCATGAGGACGACTGTGCCGGTCTTGAACTATAGCAATGCCCCTCCAAGTCAAGTGAGAGTCCCAAACATCTGAAGTTCAGGCAGAACTTCCCGACCGATCCCAAGTTCAGTCATACGGCTGTACGCTCGCAGCTCACCGAACCCTTCCTTGTTCGGACCCTGCGGCGGTGCCTAGGACATTACCTGGACCGAACATTGAAATGCGTTGGTAGGGATAGTTCTCTATGAAATCCATTCTCGCGTGCATTTCGCTGCTGGTTTATGTGCTCCGCAGGCTCGCACAAACGTTTCCCGAGGACAGCCAACGTTTTTGTACGTGCCAGCGCTCTCGTCGTTGCCTTTTTCCGTCCGTAAATCCCGCTGCCCGAATGCATGGTTCGCCCAACCGCATGGCTTCCATTCGTGATGGCGAATTGCGACGAGTGTCCCTTCGATGGTGGACTCTGGCGAGCCGGAAAAAGGAAGCACACGGCGGAGACAGAGGGAATGCCGCTGAAGCCAACGATTCGAGAACCGGAATGGAAGGAAGCGAATCTGATGACTGTGGCAAAACGCCCGGGACACCGGGATGGTTCCCACCAAGATAGAGCTTTCCTTGTATTCTTTCGCCTTCTTGTGACCTTTACTTTGCTAGGGGCCGAAGGAAGAGCACTATGGCAAGTTGGGTATTGAAGTGAACTATTTTCTGGCGATCAAGCCAGGTTTCCCGAGGGCGGTCAATCAATGAACTGCCCGCATTCCGGCCACAGCGCCATGTACCAGGCCTCCGATCTGCGGTACCAGCCGTAGCGCATGACGCCGATTTGTGGCTTCGCGAGACTGCTCGTGTACCCGGCTCGGGGAAAAACGGCCGAGAAAAGAATGGTCGAGGTTTCGTTCCATGCGCCACGATATAGCCGCCGCCAGTACCTGGATAACGCAGAAAAAATGGATTGCGCTCGGTATCCTTCTTTCAGCGGTATTTGCATTTGCGCTGTTTGTGGCAATACGATGGCCGTTTTCCGAGCAGAAGGTCGTGCAGTCGTTACAAGAAACATTTCCCGCTACGGTGGCCATCCAGAAATTTCGACCTATCTATTTCCCGCATCCTGGTTGCATCGCGGAAGGAGTTACGTTCCGGAGGCTCGGGAGTTCCGCGCAAATGCCGCCGATCGTGACCATGCAGATGATGAAGATCGAAGCGCACTATCTGGATTTACTGTTGCGGCCCGGACATTTGGCGCGGATTGCGACGAAGGGATTCCTGGTGCAAGTGCCGGCGATCGGCACAAGAATTCAAGAGACCCAGGGGCATGCAACACCATCGAACACGCAAGTAGGAGAAATGATCCTGGACAATTCGGTGGTGGAAGTCGCGCGGAATGACGGCAAACCTACGTTGCGATTCGAGATCCATCGGCTACGCCTGTCCTCGGTCAGCCAAAAACGCGCGATGACTTACGACGTCGCGCTACACAACCCGCTGCCCCCTGGCGAAATTCGCGCACATGGGCAATTCGGTCCCTGGAACTCGGGCGATGCGGGCGAAACTCCCCTTGCAGGTGAGTATCACTTCCAAAATGCGGGCTTAAGCGCATTCAAAGGTATTGCCGGGACGCTTTCGTCGGACGACAAATTTCAAGGCACGCTGGGACATATTGATGCGCAAGGCACGATCGACGTGCCGAATTTTGAAGTGACGCGCAGCAAACATTCCGTGCACCTGACAAGCAAGTTCCATGCCTTCATAAATGGGATGAATGGAGACGTCACGCTGGAGCGAGTGAACGCGGCGTTTCTGAAGACACAAATTCTGGCAAAAGGTGAAATCGAAAGTGAGCCAGGAACGCATGGAAAAACGACCACAGTGGATTTGACGGTGGCTGGCGGCCGGATTCAGGATGTGCTGCGATTATTTGTACGCGAGGCGAAACCTCCGCTGAACGGGACCACTGATTTTCAGGCGCACGTGGTGCTGCCTCCCGGTGAAGGTGCATTCCTGCAAAAAGTCAGGTTGAGCGGGGATTTCGGCGTGGTAGGCGGCCAATTTAGTAAGAGTTCCACGCAAGAAAAGGTCGGTGACTTCAGCGAACGAGCCAGCGGCGAAAAACCGGACGATCGAGAAACGGAAGACAAGGAGCGAGTTATTTCAAAGCTTTCCGGGCATGTGGAATTACGCAATACGATTGCGACCTGCACGAATTTTTCCTTCGTGGTGCCGGGGGCGACTGCCGAGATGCATGGGACTTACGGTCTGGAAAGTCGAAAAGTTGATCTACATGGAATGTTGAAGTCGGACGCTGAGCTGTCGAAAATGTCGTCGGGAATCAAGTCCGCGCTGCTGAAGCCGTTTGACGCTTTTTTTAAAAAGAAACATGCCGGCGCGGTGGTTCCGGTGCACTTGATCGGGACATATGATGATCCGCAACCCGGGCTGGATGTTCCATCGAAACAACCGGCATCGAAAAAGCCGCCACAGGAATCAAGCTCAGCGGCGAATTAACGAATAGCACAGCACGACAATGGGGCTGCCGGAAATTCACGGTGCGCGGCGAATATTATTTGGGATGGCCGCGATTTCCAACGCCACGCCGACCCAGGCTGCATCACCGCAGGTTGTACTACCGCATCGAGTAAACCGCCTATGACAACGCCCTTCCCGTCCTGCGCGACTGACGGCAGCTATCTGGGAACCGTTGTGCAGATATGAAGCCCAGAAAAAATGCGGGAGAGGCAGCCTGCTGACGGCCAAGGGCAACTTCCAAGCCAGTCAAACTGCAAAGGCCCGACTCGGGTTACCGTGTGCAGTCACTCCCCGGAGGGACGAGACCGTCAGCTCCTTAGCTCAAAACATCTACCGCTAGGCTGTGCTGGGTCTGCCCCGGAACAAATGCGCAATGAAAGAAATCACCGCGCATATGAGCAGAAGGTGAATAAGCCCTGACGAAACGTGAAATGCGAGAAAGCCCAGGAGCCAGAGCACCACAAGCACTGCCGCGATGATTGCCAACATAAGACCTCCTTTAGCGTCATCATCTCGAAGTGTGAATGTTCTCTCCGGGAGCTCAGTTGGTCGATAAAGTAAGTTCTTTAGGCGGCGAGGGGCGAGCCTCTAATGGAATCGTGTAAGAAAATATCCGGGCACTGCCCTCCGCATTCCGGACACCAGCACGCTCTCCTCAGAGAATGCACGACAGAGCCAACGTAGGGTTTATGTCGGTTTGGAACCAGTCGGATTAAACGCTACGCCGAAGCCGCAGCTTCGTATATCAAATCAATTTGTTGATACCTGTGAGAGTGTCCGCAATTCGGGCAATCAATTAATTTCACATCAGCGGGGAAAGTTGTTTTTGCTGGCAGGTAGAAGTTCTGAATTGTGTCTTCAACCGTAGCATGCGTAAACTTCGATTTACAGTTCGGACATCGCAAGGCCCAAGCCGCCATAAGAACTCTCCCTATATTTACTCTAGCGCCCGTAAGAAGCCTGACGATACGGTGAAGACTTCAGTGTGAGCATTTATTTCGTGCAGATTGGCGGGCAAGGAATTGAAAAATTATGCGGCACAGAACAATTGACTCGTTCGGCGCACAAATATGCCTAAGAAAAGCAAACCTGAAGTAAGTCTAGGTGCGACTGTCCGTCTCAAAACGCAGTCGGGCGAAATTATCAGAGACCGGCCGTTCACATGTGGGAGGAAAAATAGTGCCGAGTTGCGTCTGGCGATCTTGTCTACAACGTTCCCGCAGGTATGCTGCTGGACAGCAGCAAAGCGAAACCAAATAGTTGAAACGGTAAGTTGCTTTGACCTTTCTCAACTGTTGTCGCCAGTTAGAGAACGACGCTTTCTTCGTCTGCAAGGGCCGCTTCAATCCTTCTCAACTCGACAAGCTCTACCAACGGGTCGTCCAGTCTCTCGACGATCTCGTCCACGCCGTTGGCGTCAAAGCCGCCTGAAACACACACACAACGAGAACAAAATTCTCGTCACAACACACATAACGGTCTGCGCTAACAGGCCCCGGTTTTGGACTACGTTTGGACCACGCATTTTGTAGGTGCAGGAATTATCCCGAATCGCCTCGGTCGTCCTGCGATGCCCAATAGGGCATACGACTGGATAACATCGAACGTCATGAGCGTGCCGGTTTGAGGCCCATCTGATGCAAGAGACCCACAAAGCGCGGGTCGGAGCGTATGTTGTCAAAAATTGGTTCCACAGCAATCAGCGAGATTTTACTATCGTGAGCCCGAAGAGCTGTTTCTAGCCAGACGAGGGCCTGATCGCTATCCCCCACTGCGGCGCAGTCGATGGCGATATCGTACGCGGTCATGGATTGCTTAGCCTCCACCTTCTTGTTTAGCTCGATTCGCTTCCGCCGCAGCCCCTTCGGTCCTGCCATCGCGTTAGCTGCTCGCAGGGCTGCGAGGCGTTCGGGGGGAGCCCCGCTGGTTTCTTCTGCCAACAGGATCTCCTGGGCGGACAGCGCACCCTCGCCCTTTGCGGCATAGAAGTTCGATAGAAGAACGTGAAATACGGAAACCTGAGGGTAGAGCTCTATCGCAGTGCGCGCCTTGGCTAGTCCTTCGTCATATTGCCGCCGGTGGTAGGCACTCGAAAGACCAACACTTAAGGTATGGATAGAAAGAGGATCTGACGCGGTGGCCGCTCGCTCCTCCCGGGCTGCCTCTTCTAATTTTCCGCATATCAGGAAAAAGTAAAAATACCCTATATGGGCGTTTACAGAATTCGGGTTCAGCTGGAGAGCACGTTTGTATTCGGTCTCCGCCCTTGTCCAGTTCCAATCCGAGAGAGCAATCCACGCAAGAGCCGTGTGCACGTGATCCAAATTGTCATCCAGAGCGACGGCCTTATCCGCTGCTTCTTTTGCGGCAGCGTAGGCATCGTTGGAAGGCATTTCGCTCATGAACGCAAGCGAAGCGTAACAGCTCGCTAGACGCGAGTAAGCTGCTGCGAAATTGGGGTCCTTCTCGATGGCCCGCTTAAAATAGCGAATGGCAGTTCTTACTCCGTCAGGACTTTCCTTATTCCAGTAGAAGAGTCCCTTCAAATAGGCGTCGTAAGCCTCCGGATTGACAGCCGGCCTCGATTCCGCGGTGTTATCAACCGGCACGAGTTGGCCGCTAATTTGGTGAGTGACTTCCCGGGCGACTTCGGCTTGCAAACGCAGAATGTCCTGCTGGACACGCGCGTAGGTTGCTGTCCAAAGATGAGTGTCGGTCGATGCACGGATCAGCTGCGCCGTAATTTTGACCTCATCGTCATTGCGCACCACCGTGCCTTCTACCACCCCGTCAACATTTAATTCTCGGGCTATTTCAGGCAAGGTCTTTTTTGTACCTTTATAGTGCATTGCCGAGGTACGCGAAATAACCGTTAGTCCACGAACTTGCGCCAATTCCGTGATGAGGGCATCAGTCATTCCGTCCGAGAAATATTCCTGAGAAGGATCACCGGTGAGATTCTCGAGCGGAAGTACAGCGATGGATCTGATCGGAGCAGACAGATTACGCGATGCCCTTCCGGCACTCACCAAGAGCCTCGCACCCAAGGCGAGAGCCGCCAATGTTATCGCTAGAGCGAAGCCAACTGTCATCTGCAGACGTCGGGTCTTAGCAACCGTTGCTAGTGGTGGCGTAAATGATTCGATCGTGTTCGGTTGAACGAACCCACCTCTCGGATGGGACGAAGTTGGCAAAGAACTTTCTTCGGAACAGTCAGCGTCACTGATTTTCGTTCGCCCAATTTCGCTGGGGTGTATCTGGATTGCATGCGCCGTCACTTTGGACGCCGTAAGTGGGAACGCGGCAACTACACTGTGAACCGGCGCGGTGAGGCGGTAGCCGCGGCGTGGCAGGGTCTCAATGTAGCGGGGTTCCCCGGCGGAGTCTCCCAGCACGTCGCGCAGCTTTTTGATGGCACTATTCAGACCGGTGTCGAAGTCAACGAAAGTATCCGCAGGCCAAAGTTTCTGACGGAGTTCCTCGCGTGTAACCACTTCCCCCGGATGCTCCAGCAAAAGCGCAAGCACCTGGAAGGGCTGGTCCTGAAGCTTCAGGCGGATGCCGTGCTTGCGCACCTCGCCGGAACGCAAGTCCACAACAAAGACGCCGAAGCGCATTCTTCGGGTTTGCACAGGGGATTCCATAGCAAGGTTCTCGACCGTGCCCGTAGTCTATCACTGATGAATGGGAAACAATGCGTGCCTCCCCGCAACATCCCTGAATTCAAAGGCCCGCACGATCAGAAACAAAACATCCACAGACCATATCCCCGCCATTGCTGCTCAAGAGACTTCCCGCCAATGTGAGCGGACTGCGGCGAGTGATCGAAAAAGTCGATCGGTTTGAGCGCCGCGGTTTATCTGGGGAGGAGAGAAAGATATGCAGCTACTGAAAAGATTTTGTGTGCTCGTGCTTGGCTTGGCGACGTTCCTCGCGATGTCGTCAGTCGTACGGGCCGATGCAGTCACGGACTGGAACAAGATCGCCATTCAAGCTGTCGTAAGCGCCGGCCCCTCGCATGGCAGCGCCGTTGGTTTTCTCGACGCCGCGGCTGTCCAAGCTGCCGTCTACGACGCGGTTATGGCCTACGGCGGACGATTCCAGCCCTATCACGTCCAGATCTCCGGTGCGTCCGGCTCGCCAGTGGCCGCTATCGCCACCGCCGCCTATGAAGTCCTCGTGAACCGCTTCCCTGGACAAGCGCCAACCCTCGGCCCGATCTATCAGAGTTATCTCGCCTCCAATGGATTGACCCTGAACGATCCGGGCGTCGCCGTGGGCCATCAGGCCGCAGCAGGGATTATTGCTCTGCGGGCAAATGATGGAAGCTTTCCGCTCAATCCGCCGCCTTTCACCGGCAGCAACCAAATCGGTGTCTGGCGTCCGACGCCCTCGTATCTTCCAGGGCCGCCGCCAACGTTGTCGCCTGCGCTGGCCCCTTGGCTGGCCAACGTCACTCCGTTCACCCTGACCAGCCCCTCTCAGTA
>Ga0210406_10008714_pt1 | contig 10140 bp, 7 predicted proteins | sample IncBWC30MmetaG_FD_155454 | JGI IMG/M metagenome (GOLD analysis project Ga0210406, IMG submission 155454) | Forest soil microbial communities from Barre Woods Harvard Forest LTER site, Petersham, Massachusetts, United States - Inc-BW-C-30-M | ecosystem: Environmental > Terrestrial > Soil >... | reverse complement strand
ACGGGTGCTTTCCTCCGGCCCGGTCGCAATGAAACAATAGGTCTGACGTGAGCCACACTCTCTCTCGGCGATTTTGCGCGTTCGGCTTGTTGGCTGCGGTGCTGCCCCAACTCCATGCCGAGCGCTGGAAAGTCCAATACCTCTACGAGAACTTCAAAAGCGAGATGGTGCTGCAAGATCTGCAGTTCCCTTCCGCGACCCGCGGCATCGCAATCGGCGAGATCGTTGAGGGACGCTCCCGCAAGGGGGTAGCGGTGGTGACCTCGGACGGCGGAGCGCATTGGAACGTCGTCAAGCTCGAGGAAATCCCCGTCTCGCTGTTCTTCCTGAATGACAGCCTGGGCTGGATGGTCACCGAGAAGGGGCTGTGGAAGACTACTGAGGCGGGTAAGGACTGGCAGAAATTGCCCAAACCGCCCAATCAGCCGTGGCGGGTCTATTTTGCCGATGAGAACAATGGTTGGGCGGCGTGCACCAAGAAAATGAGCTTGGCCACTCACGATGGCGGTCGCAAGTGGGAGGCGATTCCCGCCGCGTCGACGGTTCCAGGAGCGGCGGACCGGTCGGCCTACTCGTGGATCGCGTTCGCCGACAAGGATTACGGCCTGATCACCGGCTTTAACCAGCCCTCCATGCGCTGGGGCGGTCTCTTCCCTACGTGGCTCGATCCCGAGGATGCCCTGAGCCGACGCGAAACACCCCACCTTGCCTACCAGTTGCTGACCCGAGACGGCGGCAAAACCTGGAAAGCCGGCTCCGCCTCGCTTCTTGGCCAGATCACCCGGGTACGCTTTGGCCCAAAGGGCGGCCTGGGGCTGATCGAGTACGGCGATTCCTTCCGCGTGCCGAGTGAGGTCTATCATATCGATCGCCTTACCGGCAAAAGCCAGACCGTCTTTCGCGACAAGCGGTATGCCATCACGGATGTGTGGCTGACCGCGGAAGGTACGGCCTACATCGCCGGCATCGAGTTGAGCGGTCAGGTGCGCAGCGTCTCGCCGGGAAAAGTGAAAGTCTTCCGCAGTTCCGATATGGCCACCTGGACCGAACTGGATGTAGACTACCGCGCCATCGCCCAGCGTGCCATGATCGCCGGCGCCGACGAACAGAATCTCTGGATCGCCACCGATAACGGCATGATCCTCAAATTAAGCAAAACACCTTAAGCCCGACGCGTTTTATCCACACCGCATTCACGGAGCACTCCTCTTAAGTGTTTGGAAACAAGCCGGATAAATACTGAGGAAAAGGGCATATTACAAACAGAAAACGTTTGACCGAATCGGGCGTCGGGAGCATAGTAGAGAAGGTTCCAAGAGGTTTGAGGAACAGCAAAGCTGGCGAAGACGTAGCGGACCTGGAACGTTGATCCGTAGCCCATACTTGAAAAAGAAAAGGGCTGCGGGGAGCGAAGGGAAATCGGGCGTGTTCGCTAAGCGGACCGGCAGGCAGCAAACGCCGTTGAACGCTTTGATCCTGAGGGATATAAAAGTCCTAAAGGGGAGTGGAGACGGTGAGCGCGGCCAGCCGAACCGGATGGTGGAAGTGCAACGGGCCTGAGGCGTTGAAGCGGCCGCGACCGGGGCAAACCGGGACGCAGTAGCGGAGCCGAAAGGCCGAACGGGCACGGAAGCCCATTCGGAAGGGCGCGAAGTAGCAGGTCTGGAACGTTGACCCCGGAATGGAGGCCGCCGAGAGGTGGCAGCCGTTGCGGGCGAGCGAAAGGCCGTTACGAGCAGCCCGGTCCCGAGAGAGAGGCAGCACGCGGCGAGCCTGAAAGCATTGATCCTGCGGACGGAGAAAACGTCAGTAGGGGAGCAGACAGGCGAATCGTCCGGCGCTCTTGATCGCGCAGCTCAATGCCGTGCATGCCGGTGGTGAGCGGGCTGGAAATCGGATCACTTGGAACCATTTCTTTTTTGGTCCCCCTTAAAAACAAAAACTGATTACTGGGACAGGCCGGAGGCCTATCCTACGCGACTACTTGTTTGTGCGTGGCCACGTAATTGTGCAGGTATTCCGAGAATGCGGATGCCAACGCGTGGCGAGTTTGGTCGCTGCGACCGATTTTCTTGTCCTCGATTTGGGTTACCGGCAGCAGATCGCGCGTGGTCGACGTGATGAAGACCTCGTCGGCAGCTTCCAGGTCGGCGGGGAACAGTGTCTTCTCTTCCACCTTAATGCCGGCGGCGTGGATCTCGCCGACGATGACTTCGCGGGTGATGCCGGGCAGACATCCCGAATTCAACGGCGGCGTGAACACGTGATTGCCGTTGGCGATGAAGAGATTCGCCGACGTGCACTCCGCCACCTCGCCGCGCTCATTGAGCAAAATCACTTCATCAAAGCCGCGCTGCTGCGCCGATTCCAACCACGTCAGGTTCATTGCCCACGATAGAATCTTGGTGCCGGCGAACTGGCAGGCCGCATGGCGCGATTCGTGGACGTAGGCGAGTTTGACGCCGTGGCCCCAATCCTTGGAGTCGGCCGTCAGCGCGATCACGTCGCTCGCGCGTCCGTTCGAAGGGCCCGCCCACATGCCGCCCCCGTTGCGGACGATCACCAGCCGCAGAGTGCAGTCCGGCGCATGGTTCGCTTCGATCAGCTCCAGCAGTTGACGCCTTAGCTTCTCGGAATCCTCGGGAAGGGCGACGTGAAAGGCCTTGGCGTCGCGTTGAATCCGCGCCCAGTGGCGCTCCCAGGCGAAGAGCACGCCATCGGCGACGCGCAGCGTGGTGAAGACGCCCCAGCCGGATAGCAGGCCTACCTGGCCCGGCGCCAGCGAAAGCGCAGTGGACTCCTGAATCTGGTCGTTATGGAGAACGAATCGGTGCAGCACCCCCCCATTCTACCGCCAGTTTGGAAAGGGATCAGCGCGGGTTTCCCGACTGGCCTCGATCAACTCCGGCACGCGTTTGCGACGCGCGAAGAGCCGTTCCAAAAGCTGCTCCAGTGCGTCTTCCTCACCCTCCACCCATTCCGACGGAATCGCCCTCCAGGCCTGGTCGATGATCTCTTCAGGGAAGTGGATCACGTGGTCGAGCCAGGGCTGGAAATCAGCCAGCGAGCGCACACCGTCGTAGACGAGCTTGCGGGCGTAGAGGCCTTGCAACGGTGATTCCGGAAAGTCCCAATTCGGGCCGTTGAAGGCATAGCCGTGATCGATCATGCGCGCCACAAACGCGGCGCGTCCACCCGGGGATTGTCCGCGCCGCACCATCGCGCGGTAGAACACGCTCTGACGCCCGTCGGCGTTCCCGACCCATTTGTCCAACACCAGGATGGCGCGGAACTCCTCGAGGTTGGCAACCTGGCCAAGCAAAGCGTCGGGCAGAAAATCGTAAACGGCAATCGTACCGGGGTCGCCCGGATAGCGCGAGCCGAATTGCCAGCCGGGCTCGATCGCCACCTGCCGCGTGCCCATTTGGATGGAACATTCCGGATTCGCCTGCAGGAAAGCCGCATCCACCTGGATGAGCGCGGTCTCCGGCGCCGATATATTCAGGTATCGGAGCAAGGTCGCGCAGATCGTCTCATTGACCAGAACGCGGCGATGCTGTGGGTTGTTACGGAATTTGACCACATACCAATGTCCATCGTCGGCCTCCAGCAGATGCGACTGGGCGCCCCCTCGCATTTTTCGCACGTGCCGGATCGCGGTGAGAGGCATCAGAATGAAAATGCAGTAACCTAGAGTTTTAACACACGGAACCCTGAGCAGGGTCCGAAAGCGCCGCTGGCGCAAGTCGGAAAGGACGAAATACCAATGGCGGAAACAGGAACTCCTACCAATAACGTGCCCGAACCGGAAATCAAAGGTGCGCCTGGCGGCGGCCGCAGTAAAGACGACATCGCTCTTGAGCTGATGAAGTTCATCGCGGTCACAACCGGCTACGGGAAAACCGGCGGGTCGTCGGCGGGATTCTCCGGCAAACCCACAAAGAACGCGGCGGAAGAACACGCGGAATCGCTTCTCGCGCTGTTCGACCGTTGCCGGAAAGTCGTAGGCAAGGATAGCTAACGCGACGGTCGGTAAACCTGGAGACAGCAGATACTCAGGCAGGCAGCCCGCGCCGGAGAAGATCCGGCGCGGGCGAAAGATCTATTTCTTTTTCTTACCAGCGGCTTTCTTGACGGCTTTCTTCGCGGGAGCCTTCTTCGCCGGAGCCTTCTTGACGGCCTTTTTGGCTGGCGCCTTCTTCACGGCCTTTTTGGCCGGCGCCTTCTTGGCTGGCGCTTTCTTAGCTGGCGCCTTCTTGGCGGCCTTTTTCGCCGGAGCTTTCTTGGCAGCCTTCTTCACCGCCGCTTTCTTGGCGGGTGCCTTCTTCGCAGGTGCCTTCGCAGCCGGCTTCGCCATTTTGGCCGGAGCTTTCTTGGCTGCCGGTTTTGCCGCCTTCTTTGCCGACGTCGCCTTCTTCACAGGCTTCTTGGGCGGTTCCATAGGCTCTGGAGGCCCGGCGTCGGCAGCCGGGACCAACACGGCTGCCGGAGGGTTGACGGGAGTCACGACCGCGACGATTTCCACGTCGACGACCTCTTCCTCGTCATCCTCATCGTCTTCGTCGTCGAACTCGTCGAGCTTCGAGTCCATTTCCGAGTGCTCTTCGTCCTCGTAGTCGTGGAAGTCTTCCATTTCTTCTTCGTCCTTCAGAGCGATGATCGGGCTATCAAACATTCAACAAGCCTCCTGTAGGCAAGGCACAATCACCCATAGAATACCCCTTTTTGTTGGAGAGGCAATAGCGAAAAAAGTTGATTGCGAGAATTTGCGCCGATGGCGTCCGATTAATTGCCGGAGTTGTGCGCTACAACCACCGGACTCTTGCGCACAGGGTGCACGGCAGCCGTGGTCGTGGCCTTGCGGCGTGTCACCGGCTTGCGATGTGTCGCCGCCGTCGTTGTCCTGTGCGCCGGAGCGGTTTCCACTCGCGCAGCGGCCGGAATCAGCAATCGGTCGCCCTCCACTGCTTGCGGCGAGTCCAGGTGATTGACCGCCACTATGTTGGCCGCCGCCACGTTGTAGCGCTTGCCGATGGTGCCCAGCGTCTCGCCGGCGCCGACGCGGTGCATGCGCCAGGCGTCCAGGTGGTTGGCGGGAATCAATTGCATGGCTGCCACCAGTTGGTTGCCATTGCCCTTGGGCACGTGCAGCGGATAGTTCTCTGGAATCATGCCGCGCAGGCTCGCCGGGTTGAGCGAGGCCAGTTCGGGCAGCGGCATATCCAGAATATCGGCCACCAGCGTGAGGCTGGTCGGGGCGGTGGTTTCCACCGTGTCGTACTCCAGCGGCGGCTCCAGTTGGAAGCCCTCGATGCCGTACTCCGCAGCATTCTTCTCCATGATCGTCATGGCCAGAATGATCGGTACGTAGTTGGTGGTCTCCGCCGGCAGGACGCCGCGGGCGCGCAGTTCCCAGAAATCCGCGTAGCCGGTGCGCTCCACGGCCTTTTCCACCGAACCCGGCCCGCAATTGTAGGCCGCGATTGCCAGGTACCAGTCGCCGAACTCGTGATACAGATCGCGCAAGTGACGGGCGGCGGAACGGGTCGCCTTCTCGGGATCCATCCGGTCGTCCGTGTAGCGGGTCTGCTTCAGTCCATATTCATTGCCGCGCCAGGTGAGAAACTGCCACATTCCGCCGGCGGCTTTCCGTGAAATCGCGCGCGGAATAAAGCCGGATTCGGCTTGTGCCAGGTGGATCAGTTCCTGCGGCACGCCTTCCTCATCGAGAATGCGCTGAATCATGGGGCGGTAACGCCCGGAGCGCTGTAAGCCGGCGAGTAGGGTGCGATGGCCGCGATTCGAGAAATAGTTAATGTACCCAAGCACCGCATCGTTCACGGAAAGGGGAAGCTGCGAAGTGGTGGCCGCCACCTGCTCCCGCACCTTGTCCTTCAACTTGGGGTCCACCGGGAAGGTCATCTGCAGAATGTCTTCGAGCGGGGCCTTTTCAAACTTGGTCTGGTCCACCAGCGCCGCCGCTCCGAGATCGCCCAGATCGTAGCGGTGAATCGAATCCACCATCTCGTCCAGCTTGCGCTCGAAATCCTGGCGATCCACCACGTCCTGCTCGCTGGCGTCCAGCATCAGGTCGATGGCGCGGTCGAACTCGCGGCGCGCATTGGCCAAGTCCTTGGATTGGTAGTAGCGCTTTCCGTTCTGGAAAATGCGCTGCGCACGCACCACGGTGGCATCGGCCTGGGTTCTACGCTGCAGAATTTGGGGGTTATTGAGAATGACTGCCGGAATATCCGCGCCCAGGAAAACGTTGGCTTGGACCGATGGGGGTTCGGGAAGATCTACCGTCGCCATAGCGCCTCTGGGCGCCGGCGGAAGGAACGACATTTGGAATCTGGACTGCTGAGTGTACCCACATCCAGAGGTGACTACGGCTACTGCGAGCAAGAAATAAGAGAGCAATGTCTTGGTTCGAACGTGCATCCAACCGCCTCGAACTATGAAAATAAACAACTTCTGCTTAACCGCATGCCGATAACGACCCTAAAAGCCTATACCACGTCGCAGAGGAACGCAACCACCGTAAAAGTACTACCCCGTGCATTGCGACACAACTTGTGTCGCAAACGCACGGGGCTGGGTCGTTACTCCTCTTCTTCCTCTTCGCCCGTTTTAGCAGCTTTTGCAGCGGCAATGATCTTGTCCGCCTGCAATTGGGGCACATAATCGTAGTGATCGAACTCCATCGTGAAGGATGCCCGGCCCTGTGTCATGGCCGTCAGATCACTCTGGTAGTTTAACATTTCTGACATGGGCACCTGGGCCTTGATGAACTGCGTGGCCCCCCTGGTATCCATTCCAGAAATCCGGCCACGCCGGCCGTTGAGGTCGCCCATCAAGTCGCCGGCATATTCCACCGGCGCCTGAATCTCGGCATTCATCACCGGCTCAAGCAGGGTCGGTTTCGCCTGCTGCATAGCGGCCTTAAATGCTTTTCGCGCCGCCAGCTTGAAAGCCAATTCGCTGGAATCGACGTCGTGATAGGAACCGTCGTAGACCGTGACTCTGAAATCCACCATGGGGTAGCCGGCGAGAAAGCCGTTGGCGGCAATCTCCACAATGCCCTTTTCGACGGCTGGGATGAAGTTCTTGGGGATGGAACCGCCGAATGTCTCGTTGACGAATTCGAAGTTGCCGCCCCTCGGCAGCGGGTCCATCTTGATCCAGCAATCGCCGAACTGCCCGTGGCCGCCGGTCTGTTTTTTGTGCCGGCCTTGCACGTCCGCATGGCCGCGGATGGTTTCCCGGTAGGGAATCTTGGGCGCCTTCAATGTCACGTCGACGCCGTAACGCCTCTTCAACCGGCTGACGACAATTTCGACATGCTGCTGCCCCGCGCCCGCAAGCAGGAATTCCCGCGTCTGCGGATCGCGATAGAAGCGCAGTGACTGGTCCTCTTCGAGGATCCGGTGGACGGCGTTGCCCATCCGATCCTCGTCGTTGCGAGACTTGGCTTCGATCGCGAAGGCAATCGAGGGCTCCGGCAGTTTGACCGGCGGGTACGTGATGTTCAGCCCCTTCTCGGCCAGCGTGTCGCCCGTCAGGGTGTCCTTGAGCTTCGCGACCGCGCCGATATCGCCGGCGTGCAATTCGGTAATCGGCTGAAGCGTCTTGCCAACCGGGATACTGAGATGCGCCAGCCGCTCCGTGGAACTCTTGTTCACGTTCTGCAGGTTTGAGTCATTCTTGACGATGCCGGTATCCACGCGGAAGTAAGTGATTCGTCCCGCGAAGGGGTCGGCCGTCGTCTTGAAGACGTAGGCCGAGGGCAAATCGCTTTCGGCCACCGGGCGGTGGGCTTCCACTCCGTTAACGAACGCCGTGATCTCGCCGCGCTCGGTCGGGTTGGGCATGTCCTCGACCACCAGGTCGAGAATCAGGTCGGACCCGATGTTGTGCAGGGCGGACGCGCACATCACCGGGAAGACGCGCAATTCGCGCACGCCCTGCCGCATGCCTTCGAGAATATGGTCCACAGGCAGGGTGCCCTTCTCGAAGAACTCTTCCATGTAAGCATCGTTGCCCTCGGCAACGATTTCCACCAGAACTTCGTGCGCCTTCTGCGCCTCTTCCGCGTAGGCTGCGGGGATTTCGGTTTCCTTGCCCTTGCCGTCGCCATCGGGCGTATAAAGGAAGGCCTTCATGCGAATCAGGTCGATGATGCCCTTAAAATCGCGTTCGGTGCCGATCGGGAGATGGATAGGCACCGCGGCCCGGCCAAAGAACTCCTGCACGCTGGCCAGCGCGCGCTGGAAATCGGCGCGTTCCCGATCCAGCTTATTGATCACCACCGCGCGGGGCAGCTTAAATTCGACCGCAAACGACCAGACCTTCTCGGTCTGCACTTCGACTCCGGCGACTCCGTCGACCAGAACCAGGGCGGCATCGGCGGCCACAAGCGCACCCCGGGTATCGTTAATAAAGATGTTGTATCCGGGAGTGTCCAGGATGTTGATCTTGGTCTTTTTCCATTCGGCCACGGCGATGGCAGTAGAGATCGTGATTTTGCGTTGGATTTCCTCCTCGTCAAAATCGGTGATCGTGTTGCCCTCATCGACGCGGAGAAGGCGGTTGGTAGCTCCGGCGGTGAAAAGCAACGCGGCAGTGAGCGTGGTCTTGCCGGAATCGCCGTGGCCCACTACACCAACGTTCCGGATATCCTTGCTTTCGTAGACTTTCACGGAGTTGCTCCCTTTTTAAAACGGAATAGTAACACGAGGAATCATAGGGTGGGTCATTCGATCTTCTTTGCGTGACTCTGCGTCTCTGCGAGACTGGCTCCTTTCTCGCAGAGACGAAGAGCCGCAGAGTCACGCGAAGAAGAACAAGAACGAACGGCTTGACCGGCTATCGCCCCGCCAACCACAGCGCGCATAGTTGCGTCCGGGATGCCTGGCCGTAAGCGGAAACAAGGTTCGTTGCCGCTCTTCTTCCTGTGCTGCCTTTCCTTTGCGTTACTTTGCGGCTTTGCGAGAAATTGGCAGTTCTCGCAAAGCCGCTAAGCCGCAAAGTAACGCAAAGAAGACCTCTTGGACCCGGCTATTCCCCGCCGCCAGCCGGAGGCGTGGCAGCCGCGGCCGCCGGCCTCACGGGCGGAGTGAGTGGGGCCTGATCGTAGGCGGAAACCAGGCTCGCGTTGCCGTCCTTATCGATCGCCTTCACCCCCAGCACCACGTCGTCGATCGAGAGGTTCGGAATCGTATACTCGGTGACGTTGCCCACGTAGATCTCGCGCTCCCAGAGCGCCGAGGTCGTGGAGCGGATCACGACCGCGTAGCCCGCGAGGTCGCTCTCCGGATTGGGCGCAAGCCAGCGCATGGCCGCGTCATAGCCCTTGCCGCGACCCAACATCTGCATACCCCTGCCGCCCTGGCGTCCGCCGTCCGCGCCCGCCGGTGGTTGCGCGGGACGCGGCCTCGATACCATGGGCGGCTTGGGCGCCAGGGCGAGGCTGGCTAGCACCGCGCCGTTCATGCGCGCTACCCGGGTGGTGTAAGACACGCTGGCATTGGCGAAAGTGTCCGTGGCCGAGTGCTGGTTGGCATAGTTCTCGCTCGGCGTCGTCAGCCGTACCGCGGCAAAACCCTCACGCACGAACGACGTATGGTCGCCGCCGCGGCCAAAGCGGTCCCGCCGGAAAATCAGGTCCACCGTCATCGAGGGCATATAGCGCTCCGCGATCTCCTTGGTATAACGCGCCAGCGCGCGCGACGGGGAATCCTCGGGACCCTCCGAAAAGACGCGTAACCGGTTGTTGGCGCTGCGGCCGTCGCCCGAACTATCGCTGCCGATGATGTCGTTATTCAGCACCGCCTCGATCTGCAGGCTCTTTTCTTTGGCGCCCTTGGCGTAGTTCGCACTGCCGTTCAACCCGATCTCTTCCGCCGTGAACGCGATGAAGACGATCGTCTTGTCGAATTCGTACTGGCTCATTACGCGCGCCAGCTCCATCACGGCAGCCGTGCCGCTGGCGTCATCGGCCACGCCCGGCGCCAACGGATCGGTCTCGGCCGCGGAGCGCGGGCCTTCATCGCTCGGCTGCGCCGCTTGCCCCGCCGGCGAGCGGCGCGACGCAATCGAATCGTAATGCCCGCCGATCACCACGTAGCGGTCCTTATTAAT
>Ga0210406_10008711_pt1 | contig 10141 bp, 8 predicted proteins | sample IncBWC30MmetaG_FD_155454 | JGI IMG/M metagenome (GOLD analysis project Ga0210406, IMG submission 155454) | Forest soil microbial communities from Barre Woods Harvard Forest LTER site, Petersham, Massachusetts, United States - Inc-BW-C-30-M | ecosystem: Environmental > Terrestrial > Soil >... | reverse complement strand
AGCGCATAGATCGGCAGCTGCGGGTTATCCGGCCGCTCACCGCCCCAATCGCGAAGGGCTGCGCCGGTCTTGTAATCAATCAGCACCCGTGAACCATCCGGCAGGCGATCGATGCGGTCGATACGAACCCTGAAGTCGAGCCCACCAAAGCGCGCCCCTTCAGCATTGCCTTCCACGGCCTCGACGGCAAACGGCATGCGCAGCCGTTCGATGTCCAACCATTTGCCGAGCAGATTCTCGAGCCGCACGCGCTCGCGCCGGCGCCAACGGGCACCCGGATCGCGCAGCTTGCACACGATCGCCAGTGCGCGGCCGGCGGCCTCATCCAGCAATTGATGCTGCGCCTCGGCCGTCAAGCTCATCAGCGAGTTGGAATCGTGCAATGTCGACCAGACGTGCTCCAGCGCGTGGTGGACCAGAACGCCGCGTTCCCGCTCGTTGAATCCGGGCACGGGTTGCTCGAGGGTTCGGGCGTCCAATCGCGTCTCCGCGAAACCGCGGAACGCGCACTGCGATTGCGCCTTGAGTGTCGAGACACCGCGCGTGCGTTCGGTTTGAGACACCGGCGGCGCACGCTCATCCCAGAGCGATTCCAGCTGTGGGGCCGCCGCGAACATCGCGCGCCAGTGCGGCCGCGGCGCCGGTGTCAGCGCGAGCCGCGGCACCGTGTTCCTCGGCAGCAATGGACTCGGGGTGCTCGAGGCTCCGTCCCCCGGATCGGCATGGCTGAACACGCATTGACGCGCGCGATTCTGCCAACGCTTCTGCAAGTCCGTTGCCAGTGCCAGTTGCGATTCCGCGCCGGCCGAGATCACGCCGTATTGCCGCTGCAGCCTGACGGGGATCAGGGCCACGGGCGCGACGGCCGGGGGCCACTGTTCATCGCTGCAACCACTGACCCAAAGCCCTGCATAATTCAGCCACGGATCCATGAGCTGGCCGCTTACCCAAACCGGCGGCACACCCGTTTGCACTTGGAATGCCGTGTCATGGACCGCGCGGCGCAGTATGCGTAGCGCCGATTCAAGGGACTGCGTGCCGAGCAGCGCATCGGCCATCGCCAGCGTCGCGAGCAGCTCTCGGAATCGCTCGGCCGCCTGATATTCGATGCTGGACCAACGGTGACGCAATGCCCACGGCCCTGCTTCCAGCGCTGCGATCCAGGCGGACACCCATTCGCTCAAGGCGTGCGCGCCGCGCAACTCGCCAAGGGCCTGCTGCGAAGCGCGCAAACGTTGCGCGGCCGGCGCCGCACCCATTCCCTCGCTTCGCGTCACGCGCTCGGCCAGCTCCAGCCATGAGGCGAGATCCGCATCGCTCGAAGCACGGCGGCGCAGCGCGACGTCCAGCAGGGCTACCGCGCTCGCATCGCTGTCGGAGGCCTGCAGCTCAGGCGCCCGCAGCAGCGCACTGAATCGCGCAAACGACAGCGATCCGATGCCGGCGGCCAAAGTGTCCAAGGCCGCACGCACCGGCGCGTAGCCGGAAAGCGGTGTGCCGCCCGCCACGGCATAGGGCGCAGCATCACCGTCTCCCCGCAACTCGAATCGCTGCGGTGCCAATACGGCATCAAACGCATCGACCACTTGCTGCCGGCGACCGTTCAGATCCGGGATGCAAATCCAGGCGCGAAAGCCCTCGAGGGCCAGGTTTACTCCGGCCCAATCGGCAATGGCAGACAGTTCGGCCGCGGGTGATGGCGCCTGAAGGAGCGACACGCTCGGTGATCGGCTGACCTGCGGCATCAGCACCTGCCCGCGCCGCTGCAGCCAGTGACGCGCCACGGGCCGCCATTGTGGACTGTCGATCCAGGCAACGGCATCCTGCGGCTCGCCCAAGTTGCCGAACAGCGTATCGGCGCTGATGCACCCCAGGGCGCGACATCGCTGGTCGAATGCGTGGTTCCAGGCGAGAAAGGCCTGAACCTCTTCGGACTGCTCCTCGGCGAGGGCTTGCAACGGAATGGCGTACTCACGCAAGGTGCGCCGGGCACGCCGCGCGGCGCGCGCGGCGCCGGCCGGATCGAGGAAGTCCTGTCCCCGGTCTGCCGTGTCGATGACCGTGCGCCACAGCTCGCGCTCTTCCACCTCACTCAAAACGCGCGGCGACTCGGAATTCGCCAGCTGCCCCTGCACATATTGTTCGCGAAGCCAGCTCGCAAAGTCGCGCACACGCGGGGTCGGCCAAAGCTCATCGCCGGCATCACGGTGCGCACGCTCGATGGCGTCAAAGAGCGCGGTGGCCAGCTCGGTATTCGGCGCAAGGACGGTGCGGCCGGCCGCGGCGGCGGCTAGCAGGTTGTTAGAAACGTGGGCTGCGCTCAGTGTTGCCGGACCCGGACGGTTGAAGAGACGATTTTGAGGCCGGGCGCTTCCGCAGCCTGGGCATCGAGCAACTCCTCGATGCGGGTGAACACGGTGCCAAGGACCTCAGGTGTAGGTAGATTGGTGATGCGGAAGGCGTTGCGATAAGCCACGTTGAAACTGACGCCCGGCGCCACCAGCACGTGTTTCTTTTCCAGCAGGTCAAGCGCAAACGCCTGATCATCGAAGTCCGGCAGCGCATCGCTGCACACCTCCACGAATGCGTACAAGGCACCCATGGGCCGCGATAATTTGAGATATTTGCTGCGCGCGACACCGTCGAGAATAGCCTGCCTCGATTCGTACAGCCGCCCGCCGGGACGGGTCAGCTCCAAAATGCTCTGATATCCGCCGAGCGCGGTCTGTACCGCCCACTGGCCGGGGACATTGCTGCAGAGCCTCAGAGAGGACAGCAGTTCCAAACCACTCAAGTATTCACGCGCGCTTTCGAGGTCACCCGAGAAGGACGCCCAGCCGACGCGATAACCGCAGGCGCGATAGACCTTGGACAGCCCGCTCATGGTGCAGCACAGGGTGTCGTGCACCAGGGTCGCCATGGGTACGAATTCGGCGTCGTCGTAGAGGATGTGGTCGTAGATTTCATCGCACAACACCACCAGCCGGTGTTTCTCCGCGAGCCGCGCGATCGCGGTGAGCGTCTCCCGCGGATACACGGCGCCGGTCGGATTATTCGGATTCACGATGACGATGGCACGAGTGCGTTTGGTCACCAGCGCTTCGATTTCGGCCGGGTCCGGGATGAACGCACCCGCCGCGTGGCAGGGATAATGTACCGCACGGCCGCCATTCAAATTTACCGCCGCGCTCCACAGTGGATAGTCGGGACTCGGCACCAAGACCTCATCGCCGCCATTCAGCAATGCACGGAGCGAGAGGTCAATCAGCTCGCTGACGCCATTGCCGATGAAGACCTCTTCGGCGGTGACTCCCCGAACGCCGCGTTCCTGCTGCTGCATGACCACCGCTTCGCGCGCGGGGAAGATTCCCTTCTGGTGCACATAGCCTTCGCTGTTGCGCAGGTTCTCGATCATGGCCAATCGCATCGTTTCCGGAGTGCGAAAACCGAATGCAAAGGGGTTGCCGATATTGAGCGAGACGATGTCGTAGCCCAAGCGCTCCAACGCCAGGGCGCGCCGCGCCAGTTTGCCGCGAATTTCGTAACGCACATTGGCGAGCCCGGCGCTGGGCTGTACAGGCTTTCGTTGTTTCATGATGCGAAAGGTTGTTTCATCACGCGAAGGATAGCGGAATAAGAGTCTCCTGCGAACGGTGGCAGGCCACCCAATGCCCGGCACTGGCCTCGAGGAGCGGCGGATCCTTGGTCTCGCATATCGGCAGCACATAGGGACAGCGGTCGCGATAGGCGCACCCCGAGGCCATCAAGCGCGCCGGCCGGATTGGTTCGGCGGGGAGCACCGGTACGGCGGACGCCGCCGACGGTGCGGGCACGGCCGGCGCAGCGTGCACCATCGGCGCAGCTGGGGCGGCGGTGGCACTCGGCAGCTGCGGCACCGCGGCGAGCAACGCGCGTGTATACGGATGCTTGGGCGTGGCGAACAGAGCGTCGCACAGCGCGACTTCCACGAGTCTTCCCAGATAAATGACCAGGACGCGATGGCTTAGGTACCTCACCACGGCAAGATTGTGGCTGATGAACAGCACCGCCATTGCGGACTCGCGCTGCAGATCGAGCAATAAGTTGACGATTTGTCCTTGGATGCTCACATCGAGGGAACTGACCGCTTCGTCGCAGATCAGGAGCTTTGGACTCAAGATCATGGCGCGGGCGATACCCACGCGCTGACACTGGCCGCCGCTGAATTCGTGCGGATAGCGGCCCGCCATACCTGCGCCCAAGCCGACCCGCTCCAGCATCGCGCTCACCCGTCGCACACGGTCGCCCGCCGTGAGTCGTGGTTCGAAAATCTGCAATGGTTCGCCGATCGCCTCGCCCACCGTCATGCGCGGATTCAAGCTCGCGAGCGGATCTTGAAACACGATTTGCAGGTCTCGCCGGTGCGCGCGAAGTGCCGCACCCGAGCATCTGAGCAAATCCATCCCGAGAAACTCGACCCGGCCCCGCACCGGTTGCAGCAGCCTCAAGATGGCTCGCGCCAACGTCGATTTTCCGGATCCTGATTCCCCCACCAGCCCCACGGTCTCGCCTGCGGACAGATCGAAATTCACGCCGCGTATGGCTGGATTCGCCCCGAAATCCACGCACAAATCCCGCACGCGCAGCAATGGATCGCTCATCACGCCAGCGGGAAGTGACAGGCGACCTGGCCGGTCGCTGGGCCCGTCAGCTGCGGCCGTTCGATGCGACAGCGATCGGCGGCACGGGAGCAGCGCGGTGCGAAGGGGCATGCCTCGAGCACCTCTGCGGGTCGCGGCGGCTGGCCGACAAGGGTCGGCAATCGCAGTGGGCGCGGCCCTGAGATGCTCGGTATGCACTTGAGCAGCTCGGCGGTATAAGGATGGCGCGGACGGCGGAATAATTCTTGCGCGCTCGCATCCTCTACGATACGGCCTGCGTACATCACCAGAATCCTGTCTGCAAGACCCGCAACCACCGCAAGATCGTGGCTGATGAGCGCCAGTGCCACGCCGGATTCGCCGCGCACGGCGCGCAGCAATTCGATGATCTGCGCCTGGACGGTAACGTCGAGTGCCGTGGTCGGTTCATCGGCGATCACCAAAGACGGCTCGCACAACAAACTCATCGCGATCATGACTCGTTGCCGCATGCCCCCCGAGAGCTCATGCGGATACTGGTTCAATCGGCGTTTCGACTCCGGAACCTGCACCCGGTCGAGCATGCGGCCGGCACTGGCTCGCGCATCTCTCCAGGGCATTCCCAAATGAGAAACCATGACCTCAGCGAGTTGAGTGCCGATTTTCAAGTGCGGCGTCAACGAGGTCATCGGATCCTGAAAAATCATCGTGATCTTCGAGCCCCGCACCCGGTTGAGAGTTGATGGCTCGGCGCCCAACAGCTCGCTGCCCTCGAATCGGACGCTGCCGCTGACCTCGGCATTGCCGGCGAGCAGTCCCATGGCCGCCATGAAAACCTGAGTTTTCCCCGATCCGGATTCACCGACGATGCCGACGCATTCGGCGGGCGCGATCTTCAGCGACAAGCGGTCAACCGCCTCGATGGTGCCGGCGCGATGAGAAAAACGGATGCTCAGTTCATCGATGCTCAATGTCGGAATCATCTTCAGCGGTCCTTGACATCGAGGGCGTCGCGCAGGCCGTCGCCAAAGATATTCAAGCAAAGCAGCAGAATCGCCAGGAAGCCGCCGGGCGCCAGCAAAATCCAGGGAGCGGCTTCCATTTCGGCGGCACCCTCGGCGATCAGCGTACCCAAGCTTGCACCCGGTTCCTGGATGCCCAGCCCCAGAAAGCTCAAAAAGCTCTCGAGCAAGATGATTTGCGGCACCGTCAGCGTGGCGTAAACGATCACCGGGCCGATGACGTTGGGGACCACGTGTCTAAGGATGATGCGGCCGGTGCTTGCTCCGGATGCGATCGCCGCCTCGATGAACTCCATCTGACGGACGCTCAAGGTCTGGCCACGCACGATGCGCGCCATGGTCAGCCATCCGACGGCGCCTATCGCGAAAAACAGCAGATATTCGCTGCGTCCGAAAATGACGGTTAAAAATATCACGAAGAAAATCAGCGGCAGGCCGGTCAAGATTTCGATCAATCGCATCATCAAATGATCGGTGCGTCCGCCGATATAACCGGCAATGGCGCCATAGGTCACGCCAACCAGGAGACTGACGGCGCTCGCGGCCAATCCGATCGCCAGGCTGACGCGTGTACCCGCGAGCGTCCTGACGAACAAGTCGCGCCCCAGCCGATCGGTGCCGAACCAATGCGAACTCTGCGCACCGGGGCTTGCCGCAATGTGCAGCCAGTCGAGCGTCTGCACGTCATTCGGGCTGATCCAAGGGCCGATCAAGGTCAACACAATGATCGCGCACGTCACGCCGAGCGCCATGACGGCTGCGGGATTCGATTTCAGGCGCCGCGCTGCCTCATCGGCGAATGCTCCCACGCTCAATGTCTCACGCGCGGGTCCAGCCACGCGTACAAAATATCGACCAGCAATCCCATACCGATGAGCAAGGCCGAATAGATGATCACCATGCCGAGCACCAGGGTGTAGTCCCGGTTGAGCGCGCCTTGCACGAGATATCGCCCGATTCCGGGAAGCCCCGCAATGGACTCTACGACCAACGACCCGGTCATGATTGAGGCCACCGCGGGGACCAGGTAGCTCGCCACGGGCATCAGCGCCGGACGCAGGGCATGGCGCAATATCAGCGTGTGCAGGGGCAAGCCCTTGGCGAAAGCGGTGCGAATATAATGGCTGCTCAGCACCTCGAGCATGCTGGCGCGCGTGAGCCGCGCGATGTAGGCCAACGGCGGCAGTGCCAATGCAATGACCGGCAGCACAAGATGCCGAATCGATCCGGGCTCCCAGCCGGCGACCGGCAGCCAGTGCAGAAAGACGCCGAACAAGAGCCCAAGAAACGGCAGCACGACAAAGGTAGGGATCGCGATGCCTACCACCGCAAGCGACATCGTCATGTAGTCGGCTGCTGAGTTGTGATGAAGCGCGGCAAAGGTCCCCAGGATCGTGCCCACGCTCAAAGCCAGGGCCATCGCTATGACGCCGAGCTGCAAGGTGACGGGAAAACCCTGCCCGATCAACTCGGTGACCGTAAAGTCCTTGTACTTGAACGAAGGCCCGAAATCGCCGTGCATGAGCGCTTTGAGGTAGCGCTCGTACTGCGTCCAAATCGGCTGATCCAAGCCGTACGCCTTCTGCAGGTTCGCAATGATTTCCGGAGGCAGAGTTTGCTCTTGGTCGAAAGGGCCCCCGGGAGCCGCGCGCATCAAAAAAAAAGTGGCTGTAACAATGATCAGCAGCGTGGGAACGGCGCCGGCCAGCCTCGTGAAAAAGTATCGGATCACTGCGGGAGTCTATCGACTGACCGCAAGGTGGACAAGGGAAGTGTGTCTCCTTAGACTAGTGGGTCGCCCAACTGATCGAGGTTTCATGGACTCAACCCGCCCAATCCGCGCGCTCATGCGCGGCCTTGATGCGCTGACCATTTTGAATTCACGCGACGGTGTGACGGTTTCAGAGGTGGCTCATGAGATCCGGCTGCCGCGTACGACAGTTTATCGAATCTTGGAGACGCTATGCCTTTCGGGCTACGTACATCGGGATTCCGCGGACGAGCGCTATCGGCTGACGATCATGGTCCGGACTCTAAGCGCAGGTTTCGATGACGAGGCGTGGGTCAATCAGGTTGCCAAGCCCCTGATTCATCAGTTGTGCAGTGAGATCGTCTGGCCCGTGAGCATTGCCACGCTTTCGGGCACCAAGATGATATTGCGCGAGGCGACCGACCACAGCACTCCGCTTGCGATCGAGCGTTATTCAGCCGGCTTTCAATTGCCGCTGCTCACGAGCGCGGCCGGACGTGTGTATCTCGCGCACTGCCCTCCCGCGCAGCGCGATGCGTTGGTCGACATTCTGGCCCGCTCCAACAAAGAGGAAGACAAGCACGCGCGCGACCGCGGCGAATTGCTCCGCTTACTCGCGGAGATCAAGGCACAGGGCTACGCGACGGCGACGCGCGCACGCCGCCTTGCAGACGAATATGCCGTAAGTGTGGCCGTGCCCATGAGCGACCGCACGTTGGCTGCGCTGACGGTGCGCTTCATTGCCTCCGCGCTGCCTCCGAAGACCGGGCTCGAACGTTTTTTACCAATGTTGCGCCAGTGCGCGGCTAAAATCAGCACCGTATTATTGGAACAAAAGGTTGGCGCGCGCGCTGAAGCTGCGCCGCAGGCAACCGCTTAAGGAGCTTACGTGCAGAAGATCATGGTCTGTATAAAACGCGTCGTTGATTACAACGTGCGCATTCGAGTGAAGACCGACGGCAGCGGAGTCATGCTCGATGGGGTGAAGATGAGCGTGAACCCTTTCGATGAAATCGCGCTCGAGGAGGCGCTGCGCATCAAGGAGCGCGGCTCGAATATCGAGGTCGTCGCGGTCAGCATCGGCGTAGCCGACACCCAGCAGCAGCTGCGCACGGCCCTGGCCATGGGGGCCGACCGGGCGATCCTGGTGCAGACAGACGCTGCCGTCGAGCCGCTGACTGCCGCCCGGACTTTTCTGGCATTGGCGAAGAAGGAAAATCCGGACCTGATTTTTCTCGGCAAACAGGCCATCGACGATGATGCCAATCAGACCGGCCAGATGTTGGCGGCGATCTGGGACCGGCCGCAGGCAACCTATGCATCGAAGATCGAGATATCAGCCGGCAAGGCCAGCGTCACTCGCGAAGTAGACGCGGGCCTGGAGACCATCGAGGTCGACCTACCCGCGGTGGTGACCGTGGACCTGCGATTGAATGAGCCGCGCTATGTGAAGCTGCCGGACATCATGAAGGCCAAGAAAAAGCCACTGGACGTGACCTCACTCGAGGCGCTCGGAGTCAGCGCGGGGGTATTGCTCAAGACCCTGAAGACTGAGCCGCCGCCCCAGCGCCAAAAGGGCGTCATGGTGAAGGATGTAGCTGAGCTGGCCGACGTTCTCAAGAAAAAGGGTTTGATCTGATGCACAAAATACTCATTATCGGCGAACACGACGGCAAGACACTGAATCCCGCCACCGCCAAGTGCGTCACCTGCGCAACCGCCATTCCTGAGGCCGAAATCACGATCGCCCTGCTGGGCGCCGACACAGCGGCGGTTGCCGCGCAGGCCGCTGCCTTGAGCGGTGTGAAAGCCGTTTTGCGCGTGGATCGGCCGGAGAATCTGCACCCGCTCGCCGCGGTGTTCGCGCCGCAGCTCGTTGCCCTGGCTGCCGACCACACCCATGTGTTCGGCCCCTCGACGAGTTTCGGCAAGGATCTGATGCCTCGAGTGGCGGCGCTGCTCGGGGTTGCGCAGGTGAGTGATTTGATGGCCGTCGAAAGCGCCCATCGCTTCCGCCGCCCCATCTATGCCGGCAATGCCATCGTGACGGTGGAATCGGATCCCTCGCTCAAGCTGGTCGCGACGGTGCGTGTAGCGTCTTTCCAGGCGGCCGCAGGCGGCGGAAATGCCGCCGTCGAGACCAAGAGCCTGAACGTATCCCTACCCTCGCACACGCGCTACGTGGGAGCCAAGTCCGGATCGACCGACCGTCCGGATTTGCAAACCGCGGCGCGCGTGGTGTCCGGCGGCCGCGCACTCGGCAGCGCAGAGAACTTCAAATTGCTGTTCAGTCTTGCCGACAAGCTTGGCGCGGCGGTCGGCGCATCGCGCGCGGCGGTGGACGCAGGGTATGCGCCGAACGAAATGCAGGTTGGCCAGACCGGCAAGATCATCTCGCCCGAGCTGTATATCGCGATAGGCATTTCCGGCGCGATTCAACATCTCACGGGAATCAAGGACGCACGCACCATCGTCGCAATCAACAAGGATGGTGAGGCACCCATTTTTGAGGTTGCCGATGTCGGCTTGGTGGGCGATCTATTCCAGATCGTGCCGGAACTGGAGCGGCTCATCGGCTAGGGAGAGCTTCCCTAGGCCTCGGCACCATGAATTTGACGGGTTCCTGATGGCCTGGGGGCTAGGAGGCGCCAAGGTAACAAGACGAAGAAAAGTTACCTTGGCGCCTCCTAGCCCCCAGGCTTTTCGCGCTGTGCCGCTCAACATCACGGTGCAGAGGACGAGTTTCGCGG
>Ga0210406_10008707_pt1 | contig 10144 bp, 2 predicted proteins | sample IncBWC30MmetaG_FD_155454 | JGI IMG/M metagenome (GOLD analysis project Ga0210406, IMG submission 155454) | Forest soil microbial communities from Barre Woods Harvard Forest LTER site, Petersham, Massachusetts, United States - Inc-BW-C-30-M | ecosystem: Environmental > Terrestrial > Soil >... | reverse complement strand
CGCCATCAGCGGACAAACTGGAACTACCAGCCCCTTCGCCGGTATCGACGAGGCTCAGCTTCGCGAGCAGTTGGACAGCGCGCGCGGACAGGCTCAGACCGGCCGCGCCAATTTTGCCCCGTCAGGAGGAGGCGGCGGCGAAGGCTTCGGCGGTGGAGGCGGACGTGGGTTTGGCGGTGGGCTCGGCGGTGCCTTCCGCAAATTCAATCCCAATAAGCCTCACGGCGCCATCTTCTATTCGGGCGGCAATTCCGCGCTGAACGCAAAAAATTTCTCCATCACTGGCGTGAAGACCGAACAGCCGAGTTACAACTCAAATCGTTTCGGAGTCGTCTACACTGGCGCTCCACAGATTCCATTTCTGCTGAAACCCGACACGCGCAACTTCATTTTCCTGACCCTCTTCGGCACAAAAAATTCTTCGCCCTTCGATCAGTATGCGGCCGTGCCTACACTTGCTGAGCGCGCCGGCAATTTTCAAGGCCTCGTCAATTCCGCAGGAAATCCCGTCACCATTTACGATCCGCAGACGGGCCAGCCATTTGCCAACAACACCATCCCTGAGAGTCGCATCACGTCACAAGCGTCTGCATTGCTGCAATATCTGCCGCCGCCAAACCTCATTGGTTCCCAACGCAACTATCACCTGCTCACGACATTCGACCAGAACACGACCAGCGTCGGCGTGCGCTACGTGCGCAATTTCGGCAACGGTGGAGGCGGCGCAGGCGTTCCACCCTTCCTGCAGGCCCTGATGGGCGGCAGCGGCAAAGGGCTGCACCAGAACATCAATATCAATTTCAACTACAACCACTCGGCCAGCGATATCGCAAACGTCTTTCCTCAACTCAGCGGAAAAAATCAGACACACCAGTACGCGCTAACCGCGGGCTACAGCATCGGAAGCGGCAGGCTGCTGAACAATTTCTCTGTCAGTTGGAGCCGCGCGCACATCAACATCAATAACCTTTTCACCAATGTGCTTGACGTGGCGTCGCTCGCAGGCATCGGCGGTCTTAGCAGCAACCCATTCAACTTTGGCGTGCCGAATATCGTTTTTTCTCAGTTCAACGGGCTAAACGAACAGGCGCCTAATTCTCGCGTGAACCAGACCATCTCTTTCAGCGACAGTTCTTCCTACAATCACGGCAAGCACAATCTCCGCTTCGGATTCGACGTACGCCGCATCCACCTCGATCTACTCGGCGGCACGAACGTCACCGGCTCCTTCTACTTCACCGGATTCGCCACACGGCAGCCTGGTTCGCCTGCAACGCAGGGCCCGCAGCCAACCGGCGCCGACTTCGCCGACTTTCTTCTCGGCCTCCCGCAGGAAGCTTCACAGCAAGCCGGCAACGACAAGTACTACCTCCGCGCAAATGTGTGGGATGTCTTCTTTCAGGACGACTGGCGTATGTTGCCCAACTTCACCGTCAACTACGGATTGCGCTACGAATATTTCTCGCCGTATAGCGAGAAGTTCGATCGCCTGGCCAACCTCGATCACAACGCGAACTTCACCCAGGTCGCGGCAGTCTTCCCCAACGACGTCGGTCCCTTCACTGGGAAATACCCACATACTCTGGTCAATCCGGACCGCAATAACTTTGCACCGCGTTTAGGCTTTGCCTGGCGCGCGGCGAAGGACACTGTCGTCCGGGGCGGCTACGGAGTGAATTTTGCTCCTTCGCAATACGCCGCCTTCATCAATCAACTTGCGTATCAGCCGCCATTCGCGAATACGCAAACCAATCTGGTAGGTTCGGGCTGCCCGGACATCACCTTGGCAAACGGATTCAACTGCACGAATCCAAATCCGCTCGCAACACAAAACAATTTCGCTATCAATAAAAATTACCGGCTTGGCTACGTGCAGGTGTGGAACCTCGGCGTGCAGCGCACTCTGCCAAAAGGAATTGTCCTCAACGTCGACTACAACGGATCAAAGGGCACGCGCCTCGACATCGTTCGCGCGCCCAATCGCACCCCCACCGGCGTGCTCGATCCGAACGCGCAGGTCTACATCTACGAAGACGCACTCGGGTTCTCTGACTTCAACGGTCTCAGCGTGCGCGCCCGCAAGCGCTTGCAACACGGCATCTCCGCCGGAGCGACCTACCAGTACGGCCACTCCATCGACAACGCATCTTCGATTGGAGGCACCGCAAGCGTCGTCGCGCAGAACGATCTGGACCTGCTCGCCGAAGAGGGAAACTCCAGCTTCGACATTCGTCACCGCGTCGCCGGAGACTTCCTCTACGAACTGCCCTTCGGCCCGAACAGCTCATTCCTGACCAGCGGATGGGCGGCGCACGCATTCAACGGCCTTTCCCTCTCCACGAACTTCGTATTCGCGACCGGCGTTCCTCTTTCGCCACGCTATGCCGCCGCAATTTCTGACGTCGCACGCGGAACCGCCGGAACGCAACGTCCGGACCGTGTCCCCGGATCTTCTCTGACCGCCGGCGCAGGTTCACTCGACCACTTTTTCAATACGGCCGCTTTCGCCCCGCCGAATCCGCTCGACCCTAACTTCCCCTATGGCAACGCGGCACGCAACTCCATCCCCGGCCCCGGCACCGTGTCGATCAACATGTCCATCGCAAAGACGCTGCAGCTCGGCGACGTTCGCTCGCTCGAATTCCGCGGCACTGCCAACAACGTCTTCAATACCGTGCAATACTCCGGCGTAGATTCCCTGCTGGGCTCACGCACGTTCGGCGAAGTTCTCTCTACCGCCCCACAACGCCAGATCACCTTCTTCGCCAGGTACAGGTTCTAACCATGATTTCCCTTCGCACCGATCACGTGGTCATCCCGAGCGATCATGTTGTCATCCTGACGCCGAGCGTCGCGAGGACGAAGAACCTCGCGGTTTATCTTTTTCGCTTCTCCCGCGGAACATCACGAGCACTGCGATTCAGCCTCCTGCTTCTCCTTGCGCTTCCCGTCATCGCACAGCAACAACCGCCCACGCCCGACGCGACCGCTCCGACTTACACACTTCACGTCTCCTCAGACATCGTCCTCACCAATGTTGTCGTCCGCGACAAGAGCGGCAGCGTGGTTCGCGGCCTCCAGCAATCCGACTTCACCATCTTCGAAAACGGCAAGCCGCAGCGCATAACGAGTTTTGACTTCGAGAGCGTTGACCAGGCGGCCACACTCAATGAAGCAACCGTCAGCGGACACACCGGTGTGCTTGCCAAGAACGGAATCATTGATCCCGCTGCCCTCCGCAACCACCGCCTAATCATCTTCTTCTTTGACCTCACTTCCATGCAGGTCGAAGACGTCGACCGCTCCGTACAATCCGCGAAGGATTACATCAACAAGAAGATGCAGCCCGCCGACCTCGTCGCGGTCGTCTCGCTCGGTACATCGCTCGCGCTCGATCAGGACTTCACCGCGGACAAACAAACACTGCTCCACACCATCGGCCGCTACAACGGCAGCGAAGGCCAGGGCTTCGCCAACGGAGAAGATTCCACCACCACCGTCTCCTCAGAAGATAGCTCCGCATACCAGCCCGATGAGAGCGAATACAACGACATCAACACCGACCGTAAGCTCTACGCGATTGCGGAAGTCGCAAAGTCGCTCTCAAAAATCGACGAAAAGAAATCAATGCTCTACTTTTCCGGCGGCCTCACCCGAACCGGAATCGAAAACCAGGCTTCACTGCGCGCCGCCGTCAACGCTGCCGTAAAAGCGAACCTGGCCATCTACGCCCTCGACACGCGCGGCCTCGAAGCCCTTCCGCCCGTCGGCAGCGCGCAAAGCGGCAGCCTGCGCGGCACCTCCGCCTATTCTGCGGCAGCGATGCAATCGCAGCTTGACTCAAACTTCTCATCGCAGGAAACACTCACCACTCTCGCCGCGGACACCGGCGGCAAGGCCTTCCTCGACTCCAACGATTTCTCGCCCGCCTTCGCGCAGATCCAGCGCGATACTTCCGCGTACTACATCCTGGGCTTCCGCTCCGAGAACACTACCCGTGACGGAAGGTTCCGCAAGCTCACCGTCAAGCTCAACCGCCCCGGGCTCAAGCTCGAATACCGTCCCGGCTACTACGCACAAGCCGACTACAAGCACGCCAACAACGAAGACCGCGAGCATCAACTCGAGCAGGAACTTGCCAGCGACCTGCCCGCAACCGACGTCGCAATCTACTTGCAGGCACTCTACTTCCGTACCGACTCGAAAGGTGAGAACGCCCAATTCTTCGTGCCGGTCTCCATCGTCATTCCCGGCTCTCAAATTCCCTTCATCCAGGGCGGCAACCGCGACAAGGCCACACTCGACATCATCGGAGTCGTCAAAGACTCGACCGGACGCGCCATCGGCAACGTCCGCGACACGGTGAAACTCGCTGTAGATCAGTCCCAGCAAGTCGCGCAAAAAAATGTCCAGTACTCAACTGGATTCACCTTGCCCGTCGGCCGTTATCACCTCAAATTCGTCGTCCGCGAAAATCAGACCGGCCGAATGGGCAGCTTCGAAGCCGACATCACGGTCCCCGACCTCAAGAAATCACCGCTGAAGCTCAGCTCTGTCGTCCTCTCGTCGCAGCGCGCGCCCAACACCAAAAAATCTGACAATCCGCTCGTCCGTGACGGACAGGAACTCATCCCCAACGTCGCGCACGCCTTCCGCTCAGACCAGCATCTCTACCTGCTCTATGAGGTCTACGACCCGGCACGCGCCACCGCCGCAAAACCCGATGCCACGAAGCCAGCGCCAAAATCGTCACAGCCCGCCAAAGGCTCCGCGGCTGCCGTGCGCGTTCTCACCAGCATTCAGTTCTTCTCAAACGGCAGCAAGGTCTACGAGACGCCCCTCGTCGAAGCGACCGCCATCAACCTGCCCGCCCGCAATGCCGTCGCCTTCAACCTCGACGTGCCGTTATCTGCGCTCAAGCCTGGCCTCTACACCTGCCAAATCACCGTCGTTGACGACGCCGCCGGAACCTTCACCTTCCCACGCCTCGCCCTGGTGATCCGGGACGCGAAGAAGAACGCGCCGGCTATCGAATCCAAGTAGTCCTCTGCGTCCATCCTCACGTGTATGCTCGATACGCAGATTGAAGGAAGAACCTCCATGACAGGCTGGCTACGCGGGATTGTCTTAGTTGGCATGTTCGCGACTGCTCTATGTGGCTTCGGACAAGAACAGATCATCATCGACGCCACGGCCCCCACCACTCCTTTCCCTCACTACTGGGAGCAGATGTTCGGTTCTGGACGCGCAATTCTCTCCCTCCGCGAAAGCTATCGGGAGGATCTTCGAGCCGTCAAGAAGGTGGCAGATTTCAAGTACGTGCGATTCCACGCCATCCTTCACGACGAAGTAGGAGTGTACAACGAAGATGAGCACGGGAACCCGGTCTACAACTTTGCTTACGTTGACGAAATCTACGATGGTCTCCTGCAAAACGGCGTTCGGCCGTTGGTTGAGATCAGCTTCATGCCCAAGAAGCTGGCGTTCAATCCCGACGCCCTGCATCCCTTCTGGTACAAGCAAAACGTCTCTCCGCCAAAAAGCATGGAGCGGTGGGACGACCTCATCCGCCACTTCGCCCAACACCTGGTTGACCGCTACGGAATCGATGAAGTTTCCCAGTGGTACTTCGAAGTCTGGAACGAACCCAACATCGACTTCTGGGGCGGGGTGCCGCGGCAGCGCTCCTACTTCGAGCTCTACGACCACACCGCTCGCGCATTGAAGCAAGTCAGTCCGCGTCTGCGAGTCGGTGGCCCAGCGACTGCCGCGGCCGCCTGGGTGGACGACTTCCTCCGCCATGCGGCGGCGGATAAGGTCCCTGTCGATTTCGTCTCCACTCACGGCTACGCCGATGACACCGTGGAAGACCTCTTTCACACCACGGAAAACATTCCCATGGATGACCGCGTCTGCCGCGCCGTCGCCAAAGTCCAGGGCCAGATCTACGCCTCGGCCATGCCGCACCTGCCCCTATTCTGGACGGAATGGAACGTGCCCGGGATGTTGGAGGCGCGCGACACAACCTACGTCGGCCCAGCGCTGGCCAACACCGTCCGCGAGTGTGACGGCACCGTGGAGATGCTGTCTTTCTGGACCTTTTCAGACGTCTTTGAAGAGGGTGGCCCCATCGCGCGCCCGTTCGGCGGCGAATTCGGTCTGCGCGCCAAGGGCGGCATCAACAAACCCAGCTACTACGACTACGGTCTGCTGCACGAGCTCGGAAATCGCCGTCTCGCCAACACTTCAGCCAACGTGATCGTCACCCGCGCCACCGAAGGTTCACTTGCCATCGCTGTCTGGAATCTCGTCGATCCTGACCAGCACGGCACCACAAATACGATTCATCTCGCCATCAGTGGCATCAAACCCGACGCCAGCGTCACCATCGAACGCGTGGACGATACCCACGGCAACGTCCTCCCGAAGTACGCGGCACTCGGCCGTCCGCAGTACCCGACACCCGCTCAAGTCGACGAAATGAACCGCGCTACCGCTCTCCCGCCCCCTGAACAGAGCAAACTCAAAGGCGGCAGCCTGACCCTCACTCTCGAGCCAAACGCCCTCGTCCTGGTAAAGGTGCATCCCTAGCTCTCTAATTCGCGCAATTTCTGACAAATCGGCGTCGCACACTCGACGCCGATTTGTTGCATCCAAATTTGATGGCAGGGACAGTACTGACCCGTGACCTCGCCTATACTGATTCCCCGGCCCGCAGACTGCGATGGTCAGTCCTCAGTCTGCGGATTTGCTCGGACGGGTACAAAAGATCTTTGAAATGCCGGGACGTCGCGGAAGATCAAGAACACGAATTCCCATGAACTACTTTGGAGGGCCACACATGCAATACGCAGTAACGGGCAACACTACGGCGCAGTCTAAGAGCAGTCCTAGTTGGAAAACGATCCGCGCAGCTCTGATGCTGCTGCTATTTATCGTGCTTCCATCGGTGCTGCACGCACAGTACCGCACCTCGATTCAGGGTGCGGTGACAGATAGCACAGGCGCAGTGGTCCCTGGCGCCACCTTGACCCTCACCAACAACGGAACAAGCGAAAAGCAGGTCCGCACAAGCAATGCGAGCGGCGTTTACAACTTCAACGCGTTGCCACCCGATAAGTTTACCCTCGTAGTTACCAAGGATGGGTTCAAGGATCAACAGCTTATTGATCTGCAACTGATTCCGGAGCAGGCTAACGCAATCAATGTGCAGTTGGAGCCCGGAGCGGCGGCGCAGACAGTAACCGTAAATGCCTCGACCGCGCCTGCACTTGATACAGCGACCGCAAACAACGGACGATCAATTTCGGAGAATGAGATCCAACATATTCCGGTCTATCAACGCGACGTGACCAGCCTCATTCAGTTGGCGCCTGGAGTTCTGGCCGATGGAGCGCAAACAGGCGGAGGCGGTGGATTCAAGTCTCCAGGTACGCAAACCGGGGCCTCATCGGGCGGGGGCGGCAATTTAGGACACTCGAGCAGTATCTTCGCGACAGAAAATGGCGCTTCGGCCAACGCAAACGGCGGCCAGTTTCAAACCAACGGCTACAGCGTCGACGGTATCAGCACCGTGAGCGCCGTCTGGGGTGGATCGACGGTCGTCACCCCCAGTGAAGATTCGGTCAGCAACGTTAAAGTCGTCACCAATGCCTACGACGCTGAAAATGGCCGTTTCTCGGGGGCGCTGACCCAAATTACCTCCAAGAGCGGAACCAACGATCTTCACGGCAGCTTTTTCTTCCAGATCACTCGTCCTGGACTGAATGCCTATCAGCGTTGGAATGGTCCCGGGTCTGTGCAGGCGTTTGATCCAGTCACCGGAAAAAAGCTGACACCCAAACAGCGTGGCCTGCTCCGGGACGAAGACCGTTATAACCAATGGGGTGGAAGCATCGGTGGACCGATCTGGAAGAACAGGGTCTTTGCCTTCTTCGCCTACGAGGGACAAAGCCAGACCGTGCCGGCGACAAGCACCCAATGGTTCCCCACTTCGGCGGTTACGGCGTTGGCGCCGGCAAACAGCCTCGCCTCCACCTACCTCAACTTCCCGGGAGCAGCAGTTCTCGGTACGGTGATTGGATCCATAACCTGCAAAGATGCCGGACTCGTTGAAGGCGTAAACTGCAATACCATCGCGGGTCAAGGCCTGAATATTGGTTCGCCGCTCACCACCGGCCTCGGCAAGCAGGATCTCACCTATGTCAACAACAGCTCACCCGGCGTCGGCAGCGGACTCTCAAACGTTCCGGATATCGCCCTGTACAGCATAAGCAACCCGACTAGCAGCGATTTCAAACAGTACAACGGACGCCTCGATGCCGACGTGACCAGCAAGGACCATGCCAGCTTCGCGATTTACTGGGTTCCCGCGAGCACGACCACGCATAACGGCGGCCTGGGTTATCAGATCTTCAATCACTCGCAGGTCAACGATGCCTTCTCGGTCATCTGGAACCACATCTTTTCGCCGAGCTTCCTGAACGAAGCCCGCGCCAACGCGGCGGGCTGGCGCTACAACGAGCTTCAGAGCAACCCACAGGCCCCTTTCGGCCTGCCCCAGACCAACCTATTTAACCCAAGCGGCAGTGGGCAGATTGGCAGTATTACCCTGGGCTCACTCGGCGTGCCGGCGCCTGCACATCTGAACCAATGGACTTACGGCTACAAGGACGTTGCCACCAAAGTCCTACGAACACAAACGATGAAATTCGGCTTTGATTTCACCCGGCTTTACTTTTTGAATGATCCGATCGGGGCGCCGAATTACACCTTCTTCAATCTCTGGGACTTCCTGAATGATGCCCCAGAGGGGGAAGGCGGTCCGTTCCAAGCAACCACCGGTATTCCCGGCGGCTTCCGCAACGACAACCGCCAGAACATACTCGGCGTCTTCTTCCAGGATGACTGGAAGGTCCGACCCAACCTTACCTTGAGCGCCGGTCTCCGCTACTCCTACTTCGGGCCGCTCACGGATAAGAACAACAACATGGGCGTACTTACTTTTGGCAAAGGCGCAGACCTCTTAACCGGCATCACTATACGCACGAGAATCCCCGCCTGGCAGGCGCAAAAACTCAACTTTGGACCGCAGATCGGCTTCAACTGGAGTCCGGCTCGAAACAACGGTCGGGTGGTTTTCCGCGGCGGTTACGGCCTGAACTACAACGGGGAGCAGATCGCAAACGCCAACAATAATGATTTCAACCCGCCGGGAACCAGCTCTGTCCCGGGCACAAGTAAAAATCCGTTCCAGATCAATCCGAATATCCTCTACGCCCTTTCGAGCAGTCCAAGGAATATTTTCGGCTTTCCGCCGAACCCAAACGTGATTACCACGTTTAACTCTGCCGGCCTGCCGACGGTCGGGAACGCAAACGTCGGCGCGCTGCCCGTTCACTTACCCACTGAGTACGAGCATCATTACTCACTCGACATGCAGGTGGATTTCGGTCATTCGTTGGTTGCGACTTTAGGCTACGTGGGCAGCTCCGGTCATCACCTCTTGTACAACTATGACGCAAACGCTTTCGGAGTAATTAATGGGGCGCCACTGAACCCTCTGGTAAATAGCATCAACACCTTCGGCAGCCAAGGTAAATCCAGCAACAATATGATGCTCGCTGGACTTAAGCATCAATTCTCGAACTCCTTCTCCGCGGAGGCGCAGTATACCTGGTCCCACAGCATGGATACCAACTCCGGCCCGTATTTTCGCGACGCCTATCTGTACAACACGAGGTTCTCCCGCGGGCGATCGGACTTCGACATCAATCAGGCCTTCAAGCTCTTTGGTATCTGGCAGCCGGTTCTCTTTCACGGCAGCCATAACTGGAAAGAGAAGGTCGCTGGTGGATGGTCACTCGGCGGCATCTTGACCCTTCACTCAGGCTATGGGTGGACGCCGGTCTATACTGCGCCACACCAGATCTACTGCAATACCTGCAACTACGGGTTTCAGAACTTGCGCCCAATTTTTCTCGGTGGTGGAGCTGGCCGTAGCACCAGCAACGACGCCTTCAAAACCGGAAGCAATTTTACCAACCCGGGCACTGCCAATACAGGCACGAACCAGGATCAATTCACGAATAACTACTTCATGATTCCAAACTATGCGGCTGCGATTACAGACAATCCTGGACAA
>Ga0210406_10008706_pt1 | contig 10144 bp, 6 predicted proteins | sample IncBWC30MmetaG_FD_155454 | JGI IMG/M metagenome (GOLD analysis project Ga0210406, IMG submission 155454) | Forest soil microbial communities from Barre Woods Harvard Forest LTER site, Petersham, Massachusetts, United States - Inc-BW-C-30-M | ecosystem: Environmental > Terrestrial > Soil >... | reverse complement strand
GAACGGCATCTTCCAGGTTCAAGATGACACGTGCGCGTCCCTCTATCACTCCGGACGAAACAGGAAGACCAACGATGGCGTCGGCTGGGAGATTTTCTCGTTTGTACTCACCGGCGACGATTTCACCATCCGAGGTGATGACACGTGGCGGAGTTAGTTTTCCATATGATTTGTACTCGTCTTTTCGCTTGCTGATGATCTGGTAATCCAGTTCATTGGTGCGTACGACTTCGTGAAGTTCCTCAAAGTCGAGGTAGTATATATCTTCTTTTTCATGAATCACGTTGGCTTGTACAAGTCGTACGGCTTCTTTCAGTAAAGCCTGCTTGTAAACGAAGTAGCGACTGGCGATGCCGTATTTTGGATATTCACGATAACCGCTGAGATTCCGGACTAGGTTGATCATCCGTTTTGTTTCTTTGGCTTTTTGTCCACCATCCGGCAATTGCTTCAATCGTTCCAATAACTCTTGCTCTTTGTTCAAAGCCTCCTGTCGTCCTTGCTCGAATTTCAGATGGCTGGCATTAGGCTCACAGTTTTTGATATTGCCAAGAATCATCGGGACGAGTGTCGTTGGTTTTTCGCTCCAACGAGGTTTGGTAATATCGATTTCTCCGGCACATCGCATTCCGTATTTGTTGAGATAAGTATAGATGGCGTCTCGGGATTCCTCTCCACCATCGAACTGAACCAATTCATCCAAGAAACTATCATCTTTTACATATTGCAAGTACTGAATTACTTCTGGATGAGGACGAATCACATCTGCGACATCCAATAACTCTAGACCCATTTCCGAAGTGATATTGTTGGGTACAGATTGAGAAAGCGTGTCTCCTACATTTTTTTCACCTAACCAATCCATCGTTCTTTTATTGATCCATGATGAAGCATTCATAGCGGTCATAATCACGCCAAAACTTTGTGAGTCAGATATGCTCTTCCTTAATCTCTGGATATCTTCCAGGATAAAGTCAAATAGAACCGATCCTGATTTTGTTTGGATGTCACGTCTTAACTCGTCTATCGATGTTTGACTGCTCTTGATCAAATCAGAAACGATTTGGGGATCGTAGTCGTTTAGTGTTTGAAAACCAGCAGGCGACACGCCTTGATTGCTTTTACTGGAACTCGGTTCTTTTATGTCATTCGGTAGCGATTTTATAAAATCTCCTCGCTCCAAGATGGTCATCAGTGCGTCTTTGATGAGCGGATCGGATTTTCCCAAGACATTGACGATGATGTCTCTTTTAGCAGGTGAGGCCAGATCTTGTGTAATATCAACAAACAACCTTCCACCGGCTTTATCCATAGGTCGAGGGGCTGTTAACTGGAAGAACGACAATCCCAATGGCTTCAAAGGGTCAGTCATCATCTGTTGATGGCCGACAGATACATAAACGTGATTTTCTTGATCGTTTGCTTCAGGGATTGGAAATAAAGTGGTGATCGGCCGACTCTGGACAATATAAAACGTGCCATCCACCAAGCACCATTCGATGTCCTGGGGGTGGCCGAAATGTTCTTCGATCTTTCTGCCCATGTGCTCGAGCTGCAAAATCTGCTCATCCGTGAGCGCTTGCCTATTCTGCCGTTCAGGCTCAATCTCCTGTTCTTTCGTGCCGCCATCTTGTGAGGCAAATACAGCCAGCTTCTTGGTGGATATCTTCTTAGTGATAACCTTGCCGTTACGTACTTTATAGACATCGGCATTCACTAGGCCGCAGACCAAGGCCTCACCAAGGCCGAAGCTGGCGTCAATGGACGACACCTTCCTGTTGGAAGTGACGGGATCGGCGGTAAACAAAATTCCTGCCGCCTGCGGGAAGATCATCTTCTGCACCACCACAGCCAGATGGACTTTGCGGTGATCGAAGCCGTTTTGAATGCGGTAGGTGACCGCCCTCTCGGTATACAACGATGCCCAGCACTTGCTGACGTGCTTTAGGATTACCTCCTTTCCAATGGTGTTCAAATACGTATCCTGCTGGCCCGCAAAGGAGGCCGTCGGTAAATCCTCAGCAGTTGCGCTGGATCGTACTGCATAGGCATTTTCTCCTCCAAGCCTGGAGAGATGGCGGGCGAGCTCTTCATGAATGTCTTCAGGGATGGCTATCCCTTCGATGAGCCTGCGAATCTCACCGCTGAGCTCACTGATTTTATTCCGGTCTTCCACGCTTAGAAGCGATAACTGATCAAGTAGTCTGTTAATCGACGGCGTTTCCCCAATGATTCTCTTAAAGGCTTCGGTGGAAATACAAAAGCCATCTGGAACGCATATTCCTTCAACCTTGGAGATTTCCCCCAGGTTCGCGCCTTTACCACCAACCACCATGATTTTTGTCTTGTCGATGTCCTGAAAACCAAGCACATAGGAACTCATACGTTTTACCTCCTTTGACAATTCGGAAGTGTGGCTCGTGGTGCTCGATACGCACGCTTGTACTCAGGACACCCCCAGCGGCGACCGCGCTGAGCGTACTCTCCTGCCGATTCAAAACGCACTCGCCCGAGAAGTTATGTTGTTGTGTTGCTCGCAGCGGTGTTCGGTTCTCCGTTATCTGCTCTCAAATTCGCGTGACTTTGTTCTACCCAGGAGTGCTGACTCCCTTCTTGAGCATTTCAATGGCTTTATCTAATCTCTTCAGTCGCGTCTCTTGCTTTTTGGCTTCGGTAATCCAGCGGCAGTACTCCTTGCGATGGGTGTAACTCAGTTTCTTGAAAACTGGAAGCAGGCCTTCTTTCTTCATCGACGAAGCCGATGCGCTGATCAAGAAGACTGCTTGCGAAAACGAAGCCTGCCAACGGCTAGTGGCCATCCCGGGTATCGGACCTGTGACGGCGACCGCAGTCATCGCGGCCATAGCAAGGGTCGAGAGTTCGCCGCCTGGATGGGAGTAGTTCCGCGGGAACACTCCACCGTCGGCAAGCAGAAGCTGCTCGGTATCAGCAAACGTGGTAACTCCTATTTGCGAAGACTTTTCATGCAAGGAGCACCTGCGGTCATGCAACAGCGTACCAAGCAGTCTTCCGGTCTGAGCAGGTGGTGGCCCAACTCACATCGCGCGCACCGCAACGTCGCCACCGTGGCGTTAGCTACCAAACTCGCCGCATAGCCTGGGCCGTGCTCGCGAAGAATGAACCATATCGGCCTCCCGTGTTGCCCGACAACGCATGTGGCGGCGTAACGCGGGCGACAGCGTTTCATCGATGCCGCGGAGAGCGCTCTGAGAAGTTGTTGCGGACTCGGATAGACGGGAGAAGCTAGCCGCACATACGCGGTCCGGCGCACCACGTCGCCTCAAAGCTGCCCTTTTCGACGCTTCCGTCCTGGAAATGGAGTTCGTACTCGCCAGAGGCACCTTGCCTTTCGATGAACTTCCTCAGATGTAGAGTACCGGAAGTCGCACTCTCGCATTGCCCTGCTTTCAAGCAACGTGACGCGAGCACGGCCCACCGGCCTGACCTTATCGAATAGTCCTGTGGAGCAGACTTAGGCAGATTTTCGTTGATCGAAATCATAACAAACGGTTCCTCGTACTTTCCACACTCGCTTTGTTTCCGGAGGAAGTAAAACTTAACGGTTTCGCCATCGGTCGGCCCGCAGTCGTCCTGCACGTAAGCAAAAGGAAAGCGTGCTGGAGCATTCGCCGCAGATTGGCATCCGTAACCCGCCAAAAACGCGAGGCATACAAGGGTCAGAACAGATATCGATACAACTTTTTTCTGCACGAACAGCATAATTCAATCCATTCCGTCACAGACCAGACTGCCTACCGGAAGATGCATTGTAACCGGAATCATTAAAACGATTGCAGTTGGATTTCTTGCATGGGCCATGGTACGCCGGTATATGCAAGGTCGCGTAGCTCCTGCTAAGTCGTGCGGGCCCGCATATAAATTGCCCCAGTGGGTGAGTCGCGCATAGGGGCTGAGGAAATCTCTGAAACCAACTACGAACCAAGTTCTGCAAGTTTTCTTGTTACGATCGTTCTAACTCTGCAAGGGTGAATGAGCCGAGCCGCGAAGGGGCGGACGTAAGATGATTGTGAAGATATATCGTATTGCGGGCCTCATATTGCTGTTTGCGCTGTCATCGACGGCACAGACCAAGGAGCGGACAATTCAAGAGGACAACTCACCCGTAGTTTGCGGAATTGGATTTCATAAAGCGAGTTGGATGCAGCTTCCCCTTAACGATGTGCCCGGGCAACCTTCAATACCCCGCAAGGAAGTGAAAGCCTGTTTCCCGAATTGTCCCAAGGGCTATCGGCAGGTGCCCGGTCCCGCTGACGCGCTGCTAGGGCATGCCGCTTGTCTCCTTGCGGAGTCTAACGAGACCGACAAGTCGGGATGCATGCCTCTCAACTTTGAACTTGTTTATCAGCGCGTAATTCCATTTGTCTGGCATTGGAGGGCGGAAATCTCCCAACAATGTGCATCAGCCCTCCTGAAGACACCCATTGAGCCACAATACCATCGCGTCGCGAAAGAATTACATGGTGAGGGCACCGCGCATTTCCTGGTAGTGGTCGGGCGAAAAGGAAGAGTAATCGATTCAAGACTGATTGATTTCTACTACACCACCCTTCCACCTGTAGACGCCCTTAAAACTCCTTTGTCCCCCGCGCTGCCATCATCACTCGCGGCCGATGCGCTGAAACACCTGGAATTTAAGCCCGACGTGTTCCGCAAGAACCCCGTTGAATTTCAGAGCAAGATCACAATTATATTTAAGCTAAACAAACAACCACAATAGCGGTACTCCACCCCGCGACTAAGTCCCGATAAGTCGGCTTGTCGATAGTGGGTCGCTGCGTCTCCACCGAAAACGCTATTCTGACGCGGCGTCTTGAGCCGAGCGCCTCCAGGCTCCGCGATGACAGGAGAACCGACGGCGCACAGGATCAGCCGTCATCTGCCAGGCCAGCCTTGGAGTAACCCGTTGTAGCTGGCACTTGCTTCAGTCAACGTGCGGCGGTGCCCCGTCGCGGAAGTGTCAGAAGGGCTCTCTCAAAGAGGCGCAGTGTCAAGAATGATGTATCTGGCGAAAGTTCGTGCAGCGAAGCAGCGATTTGCCAGGATGGGCCGGCGACCGGCGATTGTTCCCGAGTGACGGGTTGCACGTTATGCGGCCGCGTGGTCCTCACACGATGTGCTGTCTCAGGAACCAGGGGCTTGAAACGGCTCTCCAGTTGGCGTATTTGTTGAGACTCGGAAACCTGTGATTCGGGAGCAACGACCATCGGAACCCTGTGGCAGAGCCTTCGCTATGGCCTCCGTGGACTGGGTAAAAATCCCGGCTTCACGGCCGTTGCGGTGTTCTCGCTCGCGCTAGGAATCGGCGCGAATTCCGCCATTTTTACTCTGATCAACGCTCTGCTCCTTCGCAACCTTCCCGTCCGCCAGCCAGAGCGCCTCGTCGAGGTTTCCTTGATCCGCCTCGACAGCAAAGTCCCTTACTCTTATCCCATGTTCCGGGAGCTCGAGCGCGGCCAGCGCGTTTTTACCGGATTGATCGGAGTCGACTTAGGATACCAATGGCATGTCGGCAAGATGCTCAACGTGGAAGTGAACGGAGTCCTTTCGCAGAACCACCTGCTTTGGGTCACGGGAAATTTCTATTCTGAGCTCGGCGTGGCTCCGTATCTGGGGCGATTGTTCACCCCGGGGGATGCTGATCCTGGTAACGGCACGGCATCAGAAGTGGCCGTAATCAGCTACGAGTTCTGGCAGCGTCGCCTTGGAGGCTTGCCCGACGTTGTAGGGAAGCAGATTCGCGTGGAGGGGCATCCATTCACCATCATGGGGGTGACTCGAAAGTGGTTCACCGGATTGACTAGAGGGGAGCCGCCAGAAATCACCCTACCGATTACTGCCGCGCCTCTGATCGAGGATGGAACCCTTAGCCTCGAAAGGGGTGGGGCATATTGGCTGTTTGTGATCGGCCGGTTAAAGGACGGCGTCAGCATCGAGCAGGCCCGAGCGCAACTCCAATCCTTCTGGCCGGGAGTGCTTCGGGCAACAGCTGACACCCGGCAGGGGTCGCGACTCCAGACATACCTCTCGATGCGCCTGGATGTCTCATCGGCTGCAGTAGGCGTCGCCGAGGACCTACGCTCCCAGTTTACGCGGCCTCTCTCTGTTCTCACTGGCCTAGCCGGATTAACTTTGCTCGTTACTTGCCTGAACCTGGCAAATCTGATGCTGGCACATGCAGCGGCTCGCAGCCATGAAATGAGCATGCGCGTGGTCCTTGGTGCGAGCCGCTGGTCGTTGGTGCGTCAGGTATTGATCGAAAGCCTGGCTCTCTCCCTCTCTGGCGCACTTTTAGGGCTGGTCTTCGCCTACTGGGCGTGTCGTCTTCTCTTGCTTCTCATCACGCAGGGGGACTCGATGCTGGTCGCTCTCGATTTGAGCCCCGATTTGCGGGTGCTCTCTTTCACTACCTTTCTGGCGGTCTTCACAGGGATTCTGTTTGGCATCGTGCCCGCACGGCGTTGCTCACTACTAAATCCTGCGGCCGCACTGCAGCAGGGCACGCACAGTTTGGCTGAGAGAACTGGCAAGTTGGGAAAAATGTTGGTCAGCTCGCAGGTTGCGCTTTCGCTTGTCTTGCTACTGGGTGCAGGACTTCTAGCGAAAAGCTTTGAAAGATTGCGATCCTCTGATCTCGGATTCCAAATGGACAATGTGCTTGAAGTCATTCTGTATCCAAGGCCGGGCGCACACCAAGACTTGGACATGAATAGTTATCACGACCAGCTGCTGGAACGCGTTTCCAGCATACCCGGTGTGCTCTCTGCCGGTTATTCAAACAATTCGATAGTTGGCGGCCGGGAGGTAGGATGGCAGGACGACGTGTCGCTCGAGTCAGGCGATCCAGCCATAACTGTCAAGGTGAGGGCGTATGGAACGATGGTCTCGCCGGGTTTTTTCAGAACACTCGGAATTCCGCTGGTTCGCGGCAGGGACTTTAATCAGACAGATGATGAGCGGCATCCGCATGTTGCGATCGTGAGCAGTAGTCTCGCGGAACGCCTTTTTCCGAACGACGACGCCATCGGGAAGCGCATTCGCATCGTAGCGAATCGAAATATCGAAATTGTGGGCGTTGCAGGCAATGCACGAATTTTCGATCTCCGCGATCTGGCCACACCGGTTATTTTTCTTTCCTATCTGCAAACTCCGCCTGCATGGGGTGGCCTTATCGTGCACACCAAGGGACCTCCCGAAAGACTTGCAAAAACGGTGGGCCGTGAGATTGAGTCGCTCGGACGCGAATATCCGTTTTGGACGGGAACGATTGCCAAGGTGATGAGTCAGCAATTAGCGAAAGAGCGCGTCATCGCCATGCTCTCCGGTTTCTTTGCGGTTCTTGCGCTGTTGCTTGCATGCATTGGCCTGTATGGACTCATGTCCTATACGGTTACTCGCCGCACCCGTGAAATCGGCATTCGCGTCGCCATAGGGGCCCAGTGCGAAAATGTTCTCTGGCTCGTACTGCGAGAAACACTTGCGCTAGCTCTGTTAGGGATAGTCATCGGCATTCCCTCCGCCCTCGCGGCTGCCCGGCTCATCGCCAGCATGCTCTTCGGCCTTTCTCCGAGTGATCCCCCGACCATCGCCGCGGTCTCCCTCCTACTTCTCCTCGTAGCGTTGTTCGCGGGCTATCTCCCAGCCAGGCGTGCCTCGGCAATCGACCCAATCGTCGCCATGCGCACAGAGTGAGAAGCGGTTAATCCACCGTTGGCGGCGTGACCCCGAACGATCCTGCAACGTTCACCGAGGCGACCACGCTATAGACCCCGATAGACGTCAGCAAAAGAGCTAGATCGCCAAGAGTGCTTGATAGAATCGTAACCATACGCGAAGGCCAGCGATAATTTTCTAAATTGTCCTGCCAAGCGTGGACCTCGGCTAAGACGTTCGGATCCAGTGACCGGACGGCTTCACGGATTTCAAGGCTTGTTCGCACATTGTCATCGCCTCCCCAGGTCTTAGACCGGGATGATGAAATGTGTTTGTTCTGCGAACAAACCCAGATGGAGTCCTCTTTTGGTTACCCGATGGCGGTTGGGCGCGCTACAACTTTAGAGGGAGTGAGAACAACTCTCGTGGTACCGGATCTCGGACATTAGGGAGGATTTGCCCGAGTCAGAGTACTATCATTCTGCTTTGACATGATTCGACAAGAAACGGACGAACTTGAGTCTTCACCAAACGCGTATAGGCCTTCATGAGCTTGCGTAAGCCGCGCGGCGGCATATCAATTCGAAGCTGTTTCGTCTGCGTGTTGACGCTCGCAGGCTCTGTGCTCTCTCTGGGCTCTAGCCGGACTACGGATGACTACATTCGCACGAACTTCACAGTTGAAGACGGTCTCCCAGACAACATCGTGAACGCCATAATTCAAACCGGGAACGGTCTCCTCTGGGTTGGCACGGAGTCAGGCCTCGCCAGCTTCGACGGAAGGGAGTTCATCCCGATCGACCTTCACATCCCGGGCGCGCCCCCACAAGGTGCCGTGGACTCATTGGTGGAGGCGTCGAACGGTGACCTTTGGGTGGGGACGCATGCAGGGGTCGTGCTTATACCTACGGCCGCACTTAATCAGTTTGACCCTGCGCAGTTGACTTATTACCAGCTGAGCCCAGGCGCAAGCGACCAGGCCGAATCCCTCTACCAGACCCGCGACGGTGTGATTTGGGTCGGGACCAACCATGGTCTTTATCGGCAAGAGTCTGGAAAATTCGTGCCAGTGATATCCGCATTGTCAGTCAACAGAATCGCGGAAGCACTGGATGGTCATCTGCTCCTAATCACTGGACGAGGATTCGTCGAGTGGGACGGTCACAGGATCATCGAACATCCAGGTCTGGCGGCCAGCTTGGGCGTGCATGACGATCAAATCTTCAACGTGTTCCAGGACCGTAGTGGAACAATGTGGTATTGCACGGAAGCCGGCATCGTGCGTCGCGGCAGCCGCCCTTTTGCCCGGTTGCATCCGTACCAGGTTTCCAGAACGGCGGCATTTCGAACCTATGAAGACCCACAAGGTGGTGTCTGGGTTGTTTCGGGCATAGGCCTGTATCGTGCCATCGAGGACCGCCTTGAGACTCCGGCGCACGATATCCGTGCGCGCAGCTTCTACGCCGGCAAGGATGGCGAGCTGTGGGTGGGGACAAACGGAAACGGCCTCATTCGGCTCAAACATCGCGTTATACGCATGTATACGAGCGGCGATGGGCTGCCCAACGACACCCCGATGGCCGTACTATCGAGCTACGATGGCAAGGTTTGGGTTGGCGGCAATTGCGGATTGTCCGTTTTCGAGGGAGAGCGCTTCAAGGTTTATAGAGAAAGGGACGGTCTCTTAAACTCCTGTGTCTGGGCTTTGTCGGAGGATCAGAACCACGACTTGTGGATAGGAACGTACGGCGGCGGACTCTTTCGATTCCGGGAAGGTCATTTTCGTCAGTATTCCCTGGAACAGGGGCTAGTGAGCAAAGTGGTACTCCAGATCGCTGTAGCTCACGACGGTTCTCTCTGGATCGCCACCCCTGATGGCGTCAGCCACATGCAGAACGGGCATTTTCAAAACTACACTGTCGCTGAGGGACTTTCGAGTAATCAAGTTTTCAGTGTCTACCAGGACCGATCTGGCGGCGTCTGGGCCGAAACGCAAGGGGGTATTGATCGTCTTGTAGGGGAGCGCTTTGTTCCACTTCCGTCGGCACAAACAAGGGATGGTCCGTTAACAATCAGACTTGCCGAGGACTCGTCGGGCAACCTATATGCGATGAATTCTCCAAAAGGAATAAGCCTGATCGAGAACAACCGGCTGACCGCGGTCAATGAGAACCTGAAAGTGCTGGAGATGGTCGAGTCTTCCCGGCATGACCTGTGGTTCAGTGGCATCGACGGAATCATCCGCATTGCACTTAACGACCTGAAGAAATCAATCACTGATCGCGATGCTCCGCTGGATTACGCCCGGTTTGATCGGGCAGACGGCATGAATTCGATACAGTGCAGCGTTGGCACTCCGAACATGGCGATCACGCCGGATGACAGGCTTTGGGTCGCAACAGTAAAGGGCCTGGCCATGCTTGACCTCGCTCGACTACAGCAAGCGAACACC
>Ga0210406_10008704_pt1 | contig 10144 bp, 7 predicted proteins | sample IncBWC30MmetaG_FD_155454 | JGI IMG/M metagenome (GOLD analysis project Ga0210406, IMG submission 155454) | Forest soil microbial communities from Barre Woods Harvard Forest LTER site, Petersham, Massachusetts, United States - Inc-BW-C-30-M | ecosystem: Environmental > Terrestrial > Soil >... | reverse complement strand
GCCTAACGAATACACCAACGTAATCCCGTCATCTCCCAGGACCTGATCAGTCCTGGCGGATCCAGGTAGACGAACCGTAGCAAGCCATGGCCTGAAATGCCGCTTTCGAGAATGGTTCTCGTCTTCCCTGAGCCCTGCCCGCCGAAAGCGGGATCTTGGTGCAGCTGCTGTGAGCGGCGACCGCATGTGAGGTTGATCGTGCTCGGAAACGGGCCGCGTCGCGCAAATGGGCTTGGACCTTGGATACCGAAGCAACTGGAGACCTTTCGATGTCCCCGTGATGCGACCCCTTGACCAAGCCCTCGTCATGTGAGGCTTGCTCGGCGTTCACTCGCGTTGCGGCCTGCACACTCGCGCGGTCACCAAGTCGTGACCGCTATTCGAAGGCTTCAGCCATTTCGTTACCTCCATGACTGCTCCGATTGCTTCCGGCTGGAGCGAATCGCCGGGTGGGCCTTGCACCCACTGGAAAGCGCCGCCTTTTCACGGCGCACGCCGATTCCGGCCGTTCGCTGCGGCAGCGGGCAAGGGGTCAGATCGACCCGGTTGCAACATTCAGCTCGAAAGGGCACCCGCCGCAGGTGCTCACACCCTGTCACGTTCGTCGACTGGAGGACTTGCCAGTACTTATCTTTCTCGGTGGTTCGGATGCCGGGTGCCTGTTACATTGCCGTACCCAACATCTCTGGCGCGAAGCGCCGGACCGCGATTTGGGCCAGGGCATCGGTTCCGTGGTGCCGACATACGTGATCGCGTTCCCCCGCATGTCATCTATCTCTCCGCAAGGCTCGTTGACGGCAGGCGAATAGGCAGGTCCAGCGGCGCTCGCCCATCCGATCGCTGACCTGGGCGACCAGGGTCAAGTCCGCAAATCGGAGCGCATGTACAAATCTCGCTTGGGATAGGGAATCTGAATACCTTCCTGCCGAAACAAACGCCAGATCTCGTAGAGCACCTCACTCTTGACGTTGTGCACGCCGTTGTGCGCGTCCTCTATCCAGAACCGCAGCTCGAGTTCGATCGCGGTCTCCCCGAACGCCATAATCAGCGCGTTGGGCGCCGGCACTGCCAGAACACGCTGCGGGTAGCCCGCCGCCTCGCGCATCAGGGCGAGCGCTTGGTCCAGATCGGAGTCATGGGGCACGCGTATTGGCACCTTCAACCGGACGCGGTCGCTCCTGTGTGACCAGTTGACGACCTGATGGGTTATGATGTCCTCGTTTGGTATCAGATACTCGGTGCCGTCGCGCGTCTCCACCGAAACATAGCGCGCCCCGAGTGAGGAGACCCAGCCGTAGGTGCCTCCCACCTCGATCACATCGCCTGGCTTGATCGACTTGTCCAAAAGCAGAACGATGCCGCTGAACAGGTTTGAGACAGTCCGCTGCAACCCGAGTCCGACGCCGACCCCGAGCGCTCCCGTGAACAGCGCAAATGTGGTGAGATCCACGCCAATGCCGGTCAGCGAGAGCACCACTGCTATCGTGACCAGCGTAGTCTTAAGCAGCTTTCCGAGCAGCACCCGCGCACGCGGGGTGATCTCGGAAAAGCGGGTGATGCGGCGCTCGAATAGGTTGGACGCGACGGTGGCGACCCACAGCAGCATTGCGAGCGAGAGCACGCCTCGGACGAGGGTCAGGATCGAGACCCTGAGGCCACCCACCACGACTGCGACGCTGTCGAGGAAGTCCAACGTCGGACCGAGCAGATGCATGATGTTGAGTGCCGCCACGACCCAGGCGAGTGCCGCGATAACCCGCGCTAGCGCGGCGTAAGGAACGAGAGCCGCAGCCAGGCGGATCGCTAGCCACGCAACAAGCAAGCTGACAGCGGTCTGGGTGACGAGGTGGGGCCAGCCGGCGCGCTCGGCGACCACGACGGAGATCCAGAGCCCGATGGCCCAGGCAGTCGGCGTGATCAGCGGTACCAACTGGTCAGTCACCCACGACCGGTGATGCACAATCCAATCGAGATGATGATGCTCGGGAACCCGCTCGATCCAGGCATTAGCCCAGCGCCGGATCGGTCGGCAGACAAGCCAGGCGACGCCCCCCGTCAGGATTACGGCTGGGATTTGTATGAGATTCGCAAAAACGAGGATCTCATCGATCAGGTGCTTCTCGAGCTGCTCGAAGTAGGTCATCACGTTCTGCCAGATCGAGAACGCTTCGATTTCCGCCTCCCAAGCGCCGACAGGTTCAGCCGCCAAAAGCGACCCAGGATGGCGAAACGAACACAGGAATTCAATGTGAAGCTGTCGGTGCGTCGCGATGTGGTTGGGCCGAGGACCATCACCGCGCGAATGCTTCGCTCCGATCATGCTGAAGGACAACGCACGCCTTAAGGCTCCGCTTCAACAGCGATCGGCTCTCGGATACGGTACGTTCTCGCCGGGTGCCTGCTCAGACAAGACAATGACAGCGCGCTCAAGGAGCTGCTGGCCGCCCATGAGGACGGAGGCGCGTTCTGGCTTCTGCGACGACGATTAAGATGGCCGCCGCATTGCGTCGGCCACGATAATTGTCGTTGCACACTGGCTCTATACCCGGGCGCTCGTGGCCTTTCGCGAGAGCGGGGACAGCGACGAGCAGGCCGCGGCGCTGGTCAGGGATGCCTGGTCCGCGAACGAGCACGTGCCCGCCATCCTAGCCGGCGCGAAGCCTCCGGTGATCTCCGACGATGGCTACGTCACCATGGGTGGTCCGGACGAGGCGACCTACTACGTCACGGAATGCGGCGCGGCGTGGCCATCGCACGCCAGGGGCGGTCGCCTGGCTGACAAAGCTTACCACCACCTTGGGGCCGAAACGGCGGACACGTGCGGCCGTGCACTGATCACCTGAAACGCGAACTCGACCGCTTGATGCAGTTTGAGTGGCTCGTCCGACCTGCGCCCGTCGGCGCTCGCTTCGTCGGCCAAGTGCCGGAACCAGAACTTCGCTCCTACCGTGTGCAGCTCCGCTCTATGCCGGCGGTATGAGCATCGTTATACCTGGGATTGCAATCACGTATCCGACAAGGTTCACAGGAACCGAACGGGTCACGGGGAGGTGCTGTCGAACGAATGCGATCATGCCGCCCACTCCGGTCGCCGAATGTCAGCAGAGCCCATAACCTTGCGATCGCCTAGAGGCCGCCTGTCGTATCGTGAAAAAGATATACAACAAATAGATATCTATCAAAATGGTGACTGCCATGACGCTGTAGGCCCACGGGCTTTGCATCAACTTCAGATCGATCAATACGCGAGAGAAACCGAATCCGACGACCCATGCATCAAAGCTCATGCATATTCGGCGAAACGCTTCGGGATCCAGCTGTCGGATGAAATAGGCGCCAAGCGGTATTCCAATTACAACGCTGGGAATCAGCACCAATAAGATATTCTCATTTTCCGCGATAAACAGGCCGAGCTGGTAATACACGAACGCGGTCACGCTCGACTCAGCCACGCGAACCAAAGCGAGACCGGCCCGAAACTCGGTTCTGACCAGGCCTTGATTATTGAACAAAATGGCCAGCGGGGGTCCTGAAATGGTCGTTACCGAATACAGGACGCCCAGCGCTGATCCAAAAGGCAGACCGACCAGCCATGTCGACCGGATCGGCCTCCGCCAACCGGCTGCTTGGAGCAGGATGAGGGGCAGAATGACCGTGTAGGTGCCGAATTTGATCCAGCCAGGTTGAAGCGAAGCAAGAACAGAGGCTCCGACTGCGATGCCGGGCAGCAGGCCGATGAGAATGGGGACCACTCTTTTCCATACAGCTCGAACGCCGTTCAGATTGATGAGCAGCACGTACAAGTTAATGAAGACTTCGATCACAACGACGGCGGGATTCAGGACGCGATTAGCATAGAAAACGAGCGCGACCGGCACAGTAAGCGACGAAAACCCATAGCCGAGGGCACCGTTTACAAAGGCGGCCAACAAAGCGATCCCGGCAAGAACGATCACGGCGGTATCAAGGGAAGGCATCTTCAGCTTCTCTAATTACCGGCGAGCAGGCACGTGGCGCTCGGTATCATAGCTCACCTATCGGAGCAGCGGGCGATCGGGAGATCCGGTTGATCGACGCGGGAGGCTGGTTCGACGGTGAAATTGGCGAGACCTGGACCGCCTTCGCCGCGGCACGCTACCTGCCGCCAGGCGCGACCGGCTCGGGCAGTCGCGAGGAGCGCGACCGCCTCCTCGCCGAGGCGGAAGTGATCATTGGCGGATGGCCGTTTCCGCTCGATCTACGGGCCAGAGCACCGCGGCTAAAATGGCTTCATCAACGCCAAGCCGGCGCCAGCAACCTGCTCGGAAGCGACCTATGGGGGATACGGAGCGCCGCGCGTCCACGCCGAACTGCGGGCCGAGGGTCAAACCGTCAGCCGCAAGCGTCGAGCGGGTCATGCACCAGCACGGTCTCCGGGCTCGGGCGCCGCGCCGCTATCGCGTGTGCACAACCGACAGCAAGCATTCCCTCCGGTGGCGGCAAACCAGCTGGATCAGAACTTTGTCCCCGGTCGGCCGCATGGGCGAGGGCCGCGATATTGTCTAGGCGGCCCTCTATCTCGAGCAGGCGCCCTTCGTGACCGGCGAGATCTCGCGCGTCGACGGCGGTCAGCACGCCGGCCGTTGGTAGGCCCCCCGCGCGCTCGAGGAGACCCACCATAACGGCGTCCCACGCGCCCCAGCATCGCCCACCGTCGGGATCGTCCCCTGTCGTCTCCGCCGACCTTTCCACGCTCCCCTCCCGAAAACGAAGTTCGCAGCGGACTCAGCGCTGGAGGGAGATGGATTCGAACCATCGGTACCGCATAAGAAACAACCCTTTTTGGCTGCCCCCGTTCGGTCCCGCAATTCGCCTTCCGCAACAAAACCAGCTCTTTCGTGCCGGGGACCGATGGTTCGAATCCATCTCCCTCCAGCGAAGAGTCTTTCCTGCGGCGTAAACAAGCCGCGAACGTAGGCAACAAATCGCGGCAGCTCCCTCGCGAATTCAGGGCGGCCGGTCGCAGCATCAGCGAAATTCAACAGTTTCTCAGCGACCAGGTAATCGAATGCCGCTTTCACCCCGTAACGTAGCTTGATCTCGTTGGTAGCGTCGCACTGCTCCACCCAAATCTCGTGAACCTTCCGCGTATTCACCGGATGGTCCTCCCTTCGATGATGTTGCCTTCAATCAATTCGGCGCCAGCCGCATGGTAACGACGTTACTGGGTCTGACCCTCGCAATCTTGTGCTAACCCCGCTCGATCCCAGGCCGGTATTCGAAGCGTTCGCCGGCTTCCCGACCGGCGCTGAAAGCGGCGGGCAGTACCATGCGGCGAACCGCACCCCGACGCCGGAGGCTCAGGCCCAGACGATCCATCTCCGCGTCGATGATCGATTCCTTGATCGGTACCAGTGCCCGCCCGTTCGTGCGGCCGCCCGCCACGTCCCGCGCCTGCCGCAGTGTGTCGAGCTTGCGGATTATTCCCCGCGCCAGACCGACCTGAAACGAGTTGGTCGCCGACCGCCGCCGGCTGCTGTGGGTAGAGCGGTAGATCTCGGTACCCTGAAATGCCGACGTCTCGGTCGCAAAGGCCAGCGCGATCAAATCGTGCAGATAGACCGCTGCCTGCACATCGGCAGGCAGGCCGAAGAAGATGTAGCGCAGCGTGGCGTCCTCCGACGTCTCGCACCAGACTCGGCAATCGAAGAACGCGGCAATGGTCCCCATGCAATCGTCGATCGGCCCACGCCGCTTGCGGTCCGTTTCGACTCCGATGCCCTCGCAGCTTTGCCGGCGCAAGTCGAGTTCGCTCAGACTTAGCCCGTAGCGGTCGAGCAGTTCGGCGACTTTCTCGGCCGCTGCCAGCGCCTCCTGTTCCGTGCACCCTTGCTCAACCGTCTTGGCCCGCAGGGCTTGGATGCGCTGTACCAGCCGGTCGATGTCTGCGGTGTCGCCGGTTCCCGGGCCCCCTGCGGGCCCTACCCGCTTGCGCAAGGCTTCGAACAGGCTCCTTGTCTCTGCTGGAAAATCGCCGCGCTTGATGGCCGCTTTGATCTCAGCTGCCACGGTATCGAGGTCTTCGCGCACTGAACCGTGCAAGGCGCGCAAAGCGATTGTCTCCACCATGACGGAAGCGATACGTCCGTAAGCATTTGCAAGCTTGGGCGCCCTGCCATCGCGAGCGATGCTGACGCTGACCAGCGCATCCAAAAGTGGCCCCTGGCCGGCAAGGGAGCGCGCCTGAGCGATTTCCTCGGGGTTGAGTTCGCGATCGAGCGACGCCCAGGCTGCGGCTAGAGCATCGAGGGGATCGCGATCTGGCTCGAACGGGAGCTTGGATTGCCTCCCTCCAATCGGGCCGCGCCAACCAGCCGTCGATGCGCCGTTGCGGATGATGTGGCGGTAGACGGCCTCAGCACAGCGGACCGGATTGCCGATCCCCCGCCCGCCGGGGCGCACAAAACCGCGTGCAACCGCCAGCGCGCCGTCATCGAGCAGGACGAGCGTTCCCGTCGCAAGGATGTATCCATCCTCAGTCGTCGTGAAGCGGCCGAATGCCACGTTGTTGCCCACGGCGTCTGAGGGCGGAGTAGGCAGCAGGGGAAGTGTCTCGCCGGTCGCCAGATCTTCGAACGTCTCGCCGGACAGCCGCGATAGCCGCAGCCGGCTTCGGCGCAGCAGCGTCACGGCGGCGGCGTCCTCGGGTGGCCGCCCCTTCATCGCACGGGCGAGCCGGTCGAAGGCTGTTGTCCCCTTCAGGGACGGCACGATCAGCGCCAGTTCCAGCGCCAGCGCCCTTGCCAACACCGACTGCTCGTTGCTGTTCGATAAAGCTACGCCAGCCAGCCATTGACGCGCCATGCCTTCAGCCCGGTCTCGGGATACAAATGCCAGGGCTTCGGTCGTCAGCGCCAACAGCTTATCGGGGACCACCGGAGCGTTAGCCCCACTTGCCCGAACGCCACCGTTGGCATGATTCATCGTCACCTCGATATTTGGACCGCTCCGCCTCTCGCGAGATCACGCCGTCTCACCGAGGTCACCCCAGGGGCGGAGCATCGCCGCGCGCATTCTATCGGATAATCACTTGACGAGGATGGCCGCCCTGCCAGGCGCCCCCGGCTCTTGCTTTGGCCCCGGCTCGGGGCCGGCGCTCGCCGGCCGCTCGGTATCACGATCCGCGGCGGTTTACTCCTGTCGCAGCCTGTCCCTGTGCGAGCCGAGATCACATGACACCATCGGCAGCGTGCATCGCGCCCGGGATGAGAGGCGCCTGTGGTTCAGGAGTTTCGCCCGCGTAGGCCAGCTCACGAAAGGTGCCGCCGCATCGCCGGCGCGCATATCCTCGCAGCGAACGCAGATAGGCCGGTGATCAACTCGGCTGGCGCGATTCGGGGTTCTCGAGAGAGAGGCGCTCGGTCCACCCCGCCGCCAGGGCGAATTCGTCGAAGAACGCGATGTCGTAGGCGCGTTCCGGCGACTGGCGCACCATTTCGTCGATCTTGTGAGCGTCCGTCCCGACGAGAATGCGCCAGCGATCGGCCTTGACGCCGTCGAGGATGATGGTCGCGGCCTGTGCAGCGCTGGTCAGCGCCTCGTCGCGAAAACGCCGCTCGAGCTCGCCCACGAGGTTGCGCAACTGATCGTCCGACAGCTGCGAGACGTCGCGGCCCAGCAGAGCAAATCGGTCTCGCGTCTGCGCGAGACCGGCAGCATCGATCGCGTCCGATTCGCGATCGCCGCTGTGGATCTTGCGCGTGTTGGCGCGGATCGAGGTCCCGATCTGGCCGGGCATGACGACCGAGCATTTGATGTGCGGCGCGTTGATCCGCAGATCGGTGATCAGCGCCTCGGTGAACCCCTTGACCGCGAATTTCGCGGCCGAATAGGCGGTATGGGGGATGCGTGGCCCGACCGAGGCCCAAAAGCCGTTGATGCTGCTGGTGTTGACGATGTGGCCCTCCTCGGCGTTTTGCAGCATCGGCAGAAACGCGCGGGTGCAGTTATAGACGCCGCCCCAGCAGATGTTGAACGTGCGCTCCCATTCGTCGCGGCTGTTGGTAACCATGCTGCCGCCGCCGCTGATACCGGCGTTGTTGAACAACAAGTGGATCTTGTCGGTCTGGTGACGGTCGGCAACCTCGTCGCGAAACCGCTCGACCTGCGTCCGGTCGGCGACATCGACGATGTGCGTCGTGACGCGCAGCCCCTGCGGCAATCCCGCCGCCTCGCACAGCCTTTGCGTTTCCGCCAGGCCGGTCGGCGAGACGTCGCACATCGCGACATTGCAGGCTTCCGCCACCAACTGGCGGACCAGCTCGCGGCCCATGCCGCTGCCGCCGCCGGTGACTACCGCGGTCCTCCCAGCGAATTCGGTCATGTGTACCTCCCTTGCTTTCCGGGGGTGATCCAGATACGGCCCTTCGCCAACCTCTCCGCCGGTGGGGAAGCGCAGCGTGGGGGCAATGTCAGGTCGGCAAGCGCCAGCCAACCTCGCGCGCGAGCTGCTCGAAGAAATCGACATCGTAGGCGCGCTCGGGCGACCGGCGGACCAGTCCATCGATCTTATGGGCGTCTGGCCCCACTAGAATGCGCCATTGGTCGGCCTTGACCCCGTTGAGGATGATCGTCGCCGCTTCGGCGGCGCTGGTCGGCGCCTCCTCGCGGAAGCGGCGCTCGCGCTCGGCGACCCGCTGCCGGATGTCGTCGTCCGACATGGTTGAGGCGTCTCTGCCCATCGAGGCAAAGCGCGCCCGCGCCTGCGCCAGCTGCGTCGCGTCCATCGCATCCGCCTGATTGCCGCTCTGCACCTTGCGGGTGTTGAGCGGGATCGAGGTCCCGATATGGCCGGGCATGACGACCGAGCATTTGATGTGCGGCGCGTTGATCCGCAGATCGGTGATCAGCGCCTCGGTGAAACCCTTTACGGCAAATTTCGCCGCGGCATAGGCCGTCTGCGGCAGGTGCGGTCCGATCGAGGCCCAGAAGCCGTTGACGCTGCTGGTGTTGACAATGTGGCCTTCCTCGGCCTTCAGCAGCAGCGGCAGGAAAGCGCGCGTACCGTTGTAGACGCTGCCCCAGCAGACGTTGAAGGTCCGCTCCCATTCCTCGCAGCTGTTGGCGATCAGGCTGCCGCCGCCGCCGATACCGGCATTGTTGAACAGCAGATGGATCCTATCGGTGGCGTGACGGTCGGCGACCTCGGCGCGGAAGCGCTCCATCTGCGCGAAGTCGGACACCTCGGCGATATGCGTCGTGACCCGCAGGCCCTGCGGCAACCCCGCCGCCTCGCACAGCCGCACGGTTTCCGCCATCCCCTCGGCAGCAAGATCGCACATCGAGACATTGCAGGCTTCCGCTACCAGCTGGCGCACCAGCTCGCGCCCCATCCCCGAGCCGCCGCCGGTGACAACCGCGATCCTGCCCGCGAACTCCTTCATGTGTGCTCCCTCCCTGGGTATCGAGCACGCGCTGTTCGAACGCACAGCCTGCGCCGAGGGACCCGGCCAGCTGCTGAGCGGCTCTGACTACGCGCTGCCACGCGCCGATGGCTGCCGCCGGCCGACGTGACGCTCGCCGACCAACCGGCGACGGTCAACCCCTCGGCGTCAAGGGCGCGGGCCAAGCCGGGTGTATCGCCGCGCCGCCGACCATAATCAAGGCGATCCTCGATGCCCTCGCATCGCTCGACATCGACCACATCGACATGCCAGCCACCCCCGAGCGGGGTGCGGCGCCCACGCAGCGCGCCGTCGCCGGCGCGCGTGCGATCAGATCTGCTCGGGTCGGTCGCCGTAGGGGTGGGTGATTATTTCCATCACGTGACCGTTGGGGTCCTCGAAATAGACGCCGCGACCGGCGTGCAGATGATTGATCTCGCCGGGCTTGGTGCGCCGCGGATCGGCGTAATACCGGACGCCCTGAGCGCGGATGCGGGCGAACGCCGCGTCGAACTCGACGTCGCTGACAAGGAACGCGTAATGCCCCGGACGAAACTCTTCGCGCGTATCGAAATCGAGGGTCACGCCGTTCGCCGTCTTGACCGGGACGAAATGGCCCCATTCCGGCCCCGCCTCGAGATTGAGGATATCGGCGAGGAACTTGGCCGATACCCATTTGTCCTTCGCCGGGATGATCGTGTGATTGAGTTCGACACTCATCT
>Ga0210406_10008703_pt1 | contig 10146 bp, 12 predicted proteins | sample IncBWC30MmetaG_FD_155454 | JGI IMG/M metagenome (GOLD analysis project Ga0210406, IMG submission 155454) | Forest soil microbial communities from Barre Woods Harvard Forest LTER site, Petersham, Massachusetts, United States - Inc-BW-C-30-M | ecosystem: Environmental > Terrestrial > Soil >... | reverse complement strand
TGCGTTTGACCTTTCCTCGAAGGCCTCGCCGCCGCCAGCCGGAGCACCAGCGACGGCACCGCCGCCAGAGGCGGCTTCCCCGCCCGCCGCCCCGCAACAGGCCCAGCCGTTACAACCGACAGTACCGGTGCAAAAGCAGGCAGCGGCGTTGCCGCAGCCGATACCCGATCGGCTACAGCCTGCCGCGCAGCCGCAGGCCCAGGCTCAACCGCGGACCCCGGCGCCGGTCTATCGGCCGCCGGAACCGGATATCTCGGTCAAATATCACGTGCTGCTCGGCCTTCCGCAGGATCGGCCAGGCGAGGGCTTCGACGCCCCGGCAACCGAGCAGGCCGACGTCGGAGCCAGTCCGATCGCGGAGTTCAGGCGCCATCTCAAGACATGCTCGACCTTGCCGAAGGAAATCACTGCTTCCGACAAGGTCGCAATCAAGCTGCGGGTATTGATGACGCCCGATGGGCGGCTCGCCGCGGAGCCGCTGCTGATCGAAGCCAGTGCGTCGATGAAGGGGCCGCTCCTGATGCAGAGCGCGATCAGCGCGCTGCAGTCGTGTCAGCCTTACGCCATGTTGCCGGCGGACAAATACAACGAATGGAAGGTGCTCGATCTCAGTTTCACACCGCAGGATTTCGGCGGCGCGTCGTAGTTACGCCAGCCGTCGCATGGGTTGAGCGGAGCGATGCCCGTCGCCTTCGCCGCGATGCCAAATTCCGGGAATTGCGCTGACCGTGCCCTGAATTGTTTTGCGGTTCGTCTGCAGCGTGCGGACGATCGTTAGCGGCGTGATTTAACTAAGTGCAATGCCACCGTAATTCGACGCCGATGAAACTCTGCTATTGGTGGCGGACGCATGCGTCGATCGCGTATGCGCACTGTTCGCCGGCGGTCAGAAGCCCGCCGGTGGGCCCGGTATAGTTTACGGCTGCGACCTGGCCCTTGTTCATCACGACGTTGATGTTGCAGAAGCGGCTCGAGCTGACGCGGTGCCACCGAAACGTCCATAGCTGGCATCAGTGACGGTCATTCCGTTTCCTGAATTGTAGGCCCAGACCTCAGTCATTCCTTCGGCCGCCTTGTTCACCGGCGCACCCATACACGCCAGAACCTGTTCTTTGGACATACCAACCATCTGTGCGCGTGCGTCTTGTGCTTCCTGAGCACGCTGAATCGCACAGCCCGCCACCAGCACCGCAGCGCCAAGCGCCACGATTCCCATAATACGCATTTTGATTGTCTCCCCAGCCCAGGCGCAACTACCGCAGCCGGAGGTCGAAGGCAATACTGCAAGTGCGAAAGCCACCCATGAAAAATCCTGTTTCCTCTTCAGCCCGAGTTCGAGCATGCGGCGGACGGCTTCGAGGCGGACGACGTCAGGAGCTACAGCGCGGCCATTGCGGAAGCAGTTACAACGAGCAACGGTAAAAAGTAAGCTCCATTCCCGCGAAAGCCGGGTCCGTGAAAATGCGGGAAATGCTGTTGGGATCGAGGATTTTCAGACGCAGATTATTGCTCGTCGCCATGATTTCGGAGGCGCATGCGGCCTGAAAATCGATGGTGTCGCCAGTCTGTTTCCTCGACGTGATGGTGCAGTGCTCGGTTTTGCTTCTGACGTCATTTCCGTCTGCGACAAAGCCGCGACCGAACTCTTCGGAAAATGGAGCGAAGCTGATCTTATCGCCTTTTTTTATAAAGATTTTGCTGCACTGGTCGGCGACCGTCGCCCAGGCTCCGTTCAAATCGAAAGCGTGTGCCTGCGAAGTTGGCAGGAGGCCGCTGCAAAGCAGGAGAAAGTATAGTCCGGTTGATCGGCTCACGTTAAACATTGCTCGCCTCCCCAGGAATGCAAAAATCTGCACATGGGCCTTTTGCCCGGGAACAGTGTTTCGCATAGCGGATTTTAGCGCAAGGGGTCGCTGCCCGAGGCGGGCTCCCCGAGGGGGAATATGCGGCCGACGAGCTCGACCGGGCTGGGACGGCGGTGGGGCCATGAGCGGCGAGGTCATGCAGTTTTCCAGCGCAGCGCGATCAGTCCGACGAAGAGATCAAGCCGGCGCTGAGGCTCAAGCATCATGAGGTCGGCCGTTTCTGCGAAGTGCACGGCGTAAATCCCGAGTGGCTGCTCGAGGGCAAGGGCGGATATTCAAGAAGGACAATCTTCGTGAAATCGTCCGGAGCGTGCCGGACGAAGCGCCGGCGCCGAGCGGTTAGGAAGCGGCACTGACAGCGCAGAGCGCGGGACGTAGGTCCGCGCCCATGCAGGAGCATGTCACTCGAGAGCGCTCCAGATCGATCCTACGATGTCCCACCAGCCGACGAGTGCAAAGGTAAGGCCAAAGCCGACGGCGACCACTGTCTCGGCAAATTGATAGCTATTCATGGGTCTACGCTCACCCGCTATCCGGCCGGCACGATGGCGCCACCAAGGCAGAAAAACGTCGCTGGCATTGCGGCGCGCCTCTCGGAACGCGGCACCGTTCGCGTTGCAATCTCCATTTGTTGGTCCTCCGTTGGCTGCCGTGCTGCAAAAATGCACCGCTCGCTTTGGAGAACAATTAGGGCGCGGGCTTGGGTCCGCGCCCCGGGGGCCGCCAAGCTTACGCCAGCAGGTCGTGCGGAAGAATTGAAAAGGCCGCCAGGCAATATCCGGCGGCCTCCCGGGCTCAAAATCTCTTGGTTTCGAAAAGCCCCGTCCGCCCCGGGTGCAGCAGATTTGCATTGGCTAGCGATCATGGCGAATCGAAATTGCTGTTCCCATCGAAGGAACAAACAAGTCGTTGCGGTTAGGACACACAACAGCGGATTTTATAGAGTCGCAAACGGGCACGCTCGAATTGGTCTATTGCCGGCGAGCGCTTGTTGATACATTCAAACCGCACTGCTGCTGGGGGCCAAACGGAGTTTCCGTATGGGTGTGGCAGGGTGGCGCTTCGCGCACAGGAAGAGAACTAGCGGGCGGGCAGCCGTTGTCGCTGTCCTCGAAGAGTTGCCGGTGATCTGCTCGCTGACGGTTGCGACCGTCTCGATGATCATGATCGGGATCATGCTCTACAAGGATTGGCCGCAGTAAAAGGCCGAAATCTGAGCGCTTCTGCGCTGATCAAACACCGACGCTGCGGTGAGCGCGGCCGATGTGCTCGTCGACGGTGGCGATCGTCGCGCCGCTGTCAAGGGCGCAGCGCTTTGACCCACCGGACGCCGCTTCGACCCCCATGGCATTGCAATGAGAGGGTCGGGCCGTCAACAAGAACCAGTCGTGCTGCGGCGGCTTTCTTGATCTTTCTCATCACGTCCTCGGACCCGGAAATCGAACCCTCGGCTATGACGGGTCCGGACACCGGCACCACGGTCAGCCAATAATAGACCGTCGGGACGCTTTCGCCGTCCAGGATGATCGTTCCGTCACCAGTGAGTTCATCGTCCATGGGAAATCCCTGCTCCAATTCCCCAAGCAGGTGATCCGAATTTTGTTCCCTAAAAAACTCTTGCGTGCGCTCGTATTGCCCGGAGGGAGTAGAGGGCCCCGCCACCATGATACCTGCAGGATACAGGCAGCGGGGCTTGCGGCGAGGGAGGTTTGGTGTCGGCTTATCCTCCGATAGCGACCGAAAAGCGGACATCGCAGGACGTCTCAAACTGCCAGGCGACTTACTGCTTTTGGCTTATAAAGAAGAGGCCGCACGGCGGGCTTGCTTGCTTTCCTGGTTCGCAATGACTGCTCCCAAAGATTGGAGCACGAACTAAAACCAATTTTAGTGGTGTCGGCAGATTGCGAACCTATATCGGCTTCAGGGGCGGCGTTCCAGTGAAAGCTCCTCCATGGATTGTCACCGCTCCAAGCCCAACGGTACTGTGTTCAGCATACAGGATTGGCTCGCCTATCTATCGGATCAAGCGGCCACGTGTCGGAAACTTGTCGTGCAGGCCGACGATCCTCTCGTTAAAACCGAACTGCTTGCGTTGGCGTCGGTCTGCGAGGCAATCGCCGATAACATTGAAGATCATCTGACGGACGAGGAAGACCGTGCGTCGCATGGCCGGTTGCCAAGGTTGTCATGAAAGTGGCCACTCCCTGAGGCCGCTCTGGTTCGCTTCCTGTAGGTCTCTCAACAGCCGGTCGGTCCTTGCAGCCGATGCCAGGCGTTTTTCCGAACGACCCCGACCGGTCATCGTTCGCGTTGGCATCACGAGTCCGTCACGGGTCCGCGATGCAAAGTTTACCGAGGCCGGCTCAACTTTCTGTACAGCGTGGTGTAGTCGTCGAGCCGCTCTACGTTCAACTTTCAAAAACAAAAAACGAGGATGATATCATGCGACTTCTCATTTTGGCTGCTGCGGCCACTCTCATGATCACCGGTACTGCCATGGCCGAAGAGTCAGTCCGCACCAGCGCCAAGGGAGCGCACCATCACCACCACTTCCGCGACGCCAACGCTTCCGCTGCAGAAGGTGCCGCTCCCATCGACACTCTCGGCGCTCACGACTTGCACATGGAGAACCTCCGCGACTCGGGATATAACCCTGCGGGCGACTTCAATGCCGCTGGCAATGTCGATACGAGCTGGTGATCCCGACGCACCAAGAAGCCGGGGTCGTAACCCCGGTTCTTTCATTCAGGTGCGGCTTGAACGGTCCAGCTGTTGGAGTTGGCCGAGCGTATCCCCGACTCAAATCAGGAAGGCCTCGCAGGGTGTGTCCGCCGATTTCAGTTGAAATTCGCAGCATGGAGTCCGGTTTGTCGTGTACTAGGTCCGCTTGCGCACGCTAGTGGAAACGGCCTCGTGCGCACGCACCGGGGTGCAGGTCGTGAATACGAGCGCAAACCGGCTGCACTGCCAGTCAGCGCCGAGCGCGGCGCTGGTGGGTGATGTCAGGTTGACCGACAGTAATGCCGCTACGCAGGCCAACATCACGTACGCCGCGATCAGCACCGCTCGCTTGTGGGGTCCTTGGCGGGAAATCATGGCCTTGGCTCCTGTACGAAGAATAAGGGCAGGCTCCACAGTCCTTGTGATCTAATTCACATCCTGACCCACATTTCTCGCTGGTGACCCGAAGGCGTGCGCGATTACTGGGACTGGATCAGCGCCGCAGCCGGACTCGCGCACCGGAGCAAACAGCATCTTTATTTTTATTCGATCAACCTCGTCGGCACGGGCGGGCAGGGTGGGCGGAATGTCAACGCCGAGCGCCTTGGCTGTCTTGAGATTGATTGCCAGCTCAAACTTGGTTGGCTGCTCGACGGGCAGGTCGGCGGGCTTCGGGTGCGGCTGCCTGGGTTTGATCTTGATCAAGTTCAGCAGCGTCGCCGTCACGATCATCAGCAGGACGCCACCAACACTGAGCGCGATCTGCATCGTCAGCCCCTCCGAGATGTCGAGCAGCGCCAGGTGGCCGGCGAACGCCAGCAGAACGCCGAGGCAGTAGATTGGCAGCGAGTTCTGGCCACAGAGAATGGCGCCGCGCATCACCGCCGTCCTCAGCGCTCGCCAATTGCGAGGCACGAACCATATCGCCAAAACCGCAAGGGCCAAAAAATGCAGCAGTCGCAATGGATCGAGATTCGATTTGTCCATCGGGTAAAGCAGCGTCAGCAGCGCCTGCGGGACCAGCGCTTCCAGCGGCTTGATGTTCCAGCTCAATGCGATGATAAGGCTGAACACCAGATAGAGAACGGCAGCCACAAGCGCGGTGCGTGAGGTCACCCAAGGCCGGAATCTCTTGCCCTCGATGATCCACCACGCGCCAAGCACAAACGGCAGCTGCCAGGCCAGCGGATTGAAGAACCAGTGGTTGCTCGGCCATGCCGGGATGGTCCAGCCGAAGACGTGCACCATTGCGTAAAGCAACAGCGACGCGCCGAGCGTTGCGTTCGGTACTCGCAGCAGCAGCCACAGCAGCGGCGCAAACAAGAGGTGATAAAGCACGAAGAGCGGCAAGACGTCGGTGTTGACGGGGCGGTATTGCAGGATCGCCGCGTGCGCGAAGGTCACGCCCGGCTGTTCCAGCAGAATGCGCGTATTGCTCTCGTCGGCAAGATGGCCGCCGCCTGCGAGGTGAACCATGATGGCGCAGGCGAGCGTGAGTAGCAGAAATGCGACATAAATATTCCAGCTTCGCCGCAGCGTCCGGCCGACCACGCCGGTCCAGCCCCCGCGCCACCATGCCTTGCCGTAGGCCAGTGCGCAGGTCACGCCCGAGACGAACATGAACACCTCCGCGGCATCGCTGAAGCCGTAGTTACGCAGCGTCAGCCAGCTCCCGATGTTGTTGGGGACATGGTCAAGAAAGATGCACCAGAGCGCGATGCCGCGGCAGGCATCGATGCGCAGATCGCGGCCGTACTCTTTCAATTCCGGCAGCGCGCCAACCAATGGCGTTGGGGTGGCAGTTCGATCATGCATCTGGCTGCCCAGTCCGGCGTGCGAACACGCCTCAAGAGGGGCCGAATTTGACAAAAAACATCACCACCGCACTGCCGGATCGTGAGAACGCCGCAGGCTAGAACTGCTTCATGCCGAAACCGGCCATGAAAGCTGTTGCGATAACGATCATATGGCGGCGCTTGGAAAAAAACCTCCTGGCGCGTGAGGCTGTCCGTTGACGATCATCGTTCAACGGCACCGCGCGTCAATCACCCGGAGGTCCACACAGAGAGGTACCTAGGTCCTATGATCAAGGTACCGTACGGATCTCAGCATCAGTCTGACATTTCACCATTGTGCATAGGCGTCTGAGTCCCGCGGTCTCGTTGTCCGCACTCGCTTTCTCGGTGTCCTGCTGTGAGGTGAGTACAATTACAGCACACAATGGCGTTCGGCTCCTACCTTGAGTGCGATGGAGGACGGGCGGTTCCGGGAGCTAGCCTTCCCGCCAGCCTCTTCCTCGCCAAAGACCCGAAGTGTATGATTTTTCTTCAATTGGAACTCCGTGCAATGGGACGACGGAGGGCTATTTATGAAAATTCTTATTGTTGACGATCATGCATTAATTCGCGAGGCGTTGCGCGCCGTCCTGAACCAGCTGAAGCGAGAAGCCGTCATATTTGAAGCTTCGAACAGCTGTCAGGCAATGCACATAGTCGAGGAACATCCCGACATCAGCCTCATTTTGCTCGATATCAATTTGCCTGATCGGGATGGCTTCTCTGTCCTCCGCGAACTGCGAGACCGCTATGCGACCATTGCTATCATCATTCTCTCGTCCTCGGATGATCAAGACACAGTCAAGCGCGCTTTCAAACTTGGCGCTCTGGGTTTCATCCCGAAAACGACCGAACGTGAGGTCATGCTCAACGCCATTGAGTTGGTGTTCTCCGGCGGTACTTACATTCCCTCGGAAATTCTCGAGGAAGCAACGTCTCCGCGGCTTACAAATAAGCTGGCGACGCGCGACTCTCTTAAGGGACTCGGGTTGACCGATCGGCAGATTGAAGTGCTGGCGTTCATGATGAAGGGAAAAAGCAACAAGGTCATTGCCAAGACCCTCAATATGGCAGTGCCGACAGTGAAGAACCACATCACGGTCGTTCTCAAGGCGCTCAGCGTAACGAGCCGCACAGAGGCAGTCATAAAAGTAGGAAAAATGGGCTGGGAATTGTCGCCGAAGTCTGAGTCATAAGGCCGCCCCGGTGCCTCTCCTATCGTCATGATCCATAAAGAGGTCGTGCATGACAGCGCGGAGCCGCATTGGGTCGACGGGCTTGTGCAGCAAAATGTATCCTCTATCCCTGGCGTTACGTAATGGTTCAGGTGCCGTATCGCCGCTGGTGAGAATAGCTGGAATCGATGAACCAAACGCCGCATTAATTTGTTCAATTGCTCCGATCCCGGTCTTTCCGCTCGCAAGATGATAATCCGAGATTATAAGATCGGGACGTTGTTGGCGCTCGGCAAATCGGACAAATGCAGCTTCGTCGGATCCGGCGGTAAGGACGGAGTATCCCCATTTGCCAAGCAATCCGCCCGTTCCCTCCCGCACAGTTGGAGCATCGGCAATAACAAGAATTACCTTGCCTTCGACCGCAAAGGCTGCGGGGTGAGGTGACTCGACGGGCTCGATGGACGTGACGCATTCGTCGGCCATCGGAACCAGGATTGCGAATCGCGAACCTCGGCCCACAGTCGAAGCCAGGTCGATTTGATGGTTGAGAAGTAGGCGAAGCCTGTCGACAATAGCCAGGCCCAGCCCCAGGCCGCCGTACCGGTTCCGGTCTGGGGCAGTAAGTTGAAAAAATTCGCCGAAGATATTCTGCTTCTGATCCTCAGGAATGCCGGGACCGCTATCCCATACTTCGATACGCAACATTTCACCGCGCCGACGACATCCGACGATGATCCCGCCCCGCAATGTGTAGCGCACAGCATTGGATACCAGATTGAGCAGTATGCGTTCGAGCAGCATGGCGTCGCTCCGCACCCAGGCGTCACTTCGCCTGACGCGTAGACGCAAGCGTTTTTCTCGTGTTGCCTGATCAAACCTCGTCTCGATTTTTTGCAACAGGCGCGCGATCGGAAATTCGGTAATTTTGGGTGTAAGGATCCCGGCATCGAGCCTGGAAATATCCAGGAGGGAATTGAACATTTCATCCATTTCTTTGCGCGTTGCATCGATCCGCTCGATCGTTTTTGTCCTTTCCCTCGATTTGAGCGGCGTACGCAGCTGTGCAACGAACAGGCCTAGTGCATGTAATGGCTGCCGCAAATCATGGCTTGCCATGGCAAGAAAGCGCGATTTTGCTGCAATGGCGAGCTCCAGCTCTCGCGTACGCTCTGCGACCTTCCGTTCGAGTTCGATCTGCGCGCGGCGCAGACTTTCCTCCGCTTTCTTGCGCACCTCGACGTCGGCGCTCAGTAACAAACTTGGAACGGTAATACTGATCAAGAACATCAACACCAGCAGGAATGAAACGTTGAGATCCGCGGTCGTGAAGGGGCCGCCGCCCGTGAGCGTCCCCCAAATCGTGATGCCCGCAAGCACCAAAGCAACCGTTGCGGTATCACGTGGGCCGCGGCGCAGCGCCGCCCACAACATTGGCAGGATCGCAAGAAAGCCCAGTGGATCTCGACTCGGCGTTTGCTCGATCAGCGGGCTGAAAGCAATGAGTCCAACAGCCGCCGCTGTTGCGAGGACGCCGACTGTCTCCAAAGATTCATGGCGGTTGAAAGCATGGTGGTGGCTTGATGCCCAAAGCACGATAACGGGGGCAATGACCAGCGCGCCGGCCACATCGCCCAGCCACCATGTGACCCAGGCGTTCGCGAAATTCGTCCATTCGATGTACCCGGCGATTGCCAGGCTGGTCAGTCCAATGCTGGCGCTGATCGGTGTCGCGATCACGAAGCAAATCAGAGCAAACTTCGCGACAGAATTTGGCGTCGAAAACGTATTACATCCGCCCGACCATCGATTGATCAGGTAAGCGCCAACCACCGCTTCAAGGGAGTTACCGGTCGCAATCGCAATTGCGGTGGCAACCGAGCCGGCGGTCGTCGCATTGGCGATCATCGCCGCCGTGAAAATTGCGGGCCAAGTCCGATATCCCCACAACAGCACCGCCGCCAGCGCGACACCCGTCGGTGGCCAAATTGGCGTTGCACTGGGATGAATAGAGGCGAGAGCAAGGCCGCCTTTTGCCAAGGCGAAATAGATCGCTCCAATTGCGACCAGACCGCCGACATAGCTAATGCCTCGGCGGAAACTGATCTCGGGCGTTAATGATCGTGGATCAAACATCGTCGACGCTGGACCAGGCAGTTGGATCGTCTACCATGCTGACCTTTTGATCTCCTTGATAAAGATCAAAGATCACTATTTGCTCGTGACGCGCGCGGCGTCAGCGACGACGCGGCCTGGCAGCAATTGCCAGGACGGCGACGTTCGCGAGATAAGAATTGGCCCCGCAGTGGGCCGTGCGGCCCGAGAGCAAGAAAGAGGGTACGCATTTCTCTCTCCCACGCTGAACTGCCCCCCTTGACGGTGGGACCAAACGTGCGGGGAAAATGTGAACCGGCTCACATCGGCGGATGCAAATTTTTGAGATCGACTGCGCAGATGTGTAAGTAGGCCTGTCTGGTCCGAGTTGGGTCTTGTTTGACGAAGCGTAGCCGGTCCAAACGGCTGCGCGGTGAGCGCTGCGGAAACGTCGGG
>Ga0210406_10008702_pt1 | contig 10146 bp, 6 predicted proteins | sample IncBWC30MmetaG_FD_155454 | JGI IMG/M metagenome (GOLD analysis project Ga0210406, IMG submission 155454) | Forest soil microbial communities from Barre Woods Harvard Forest LTER site, Petersham, Massachusetts, United States - Inc-BW-C-30-M | ecosystem: Environmental > Terrestrial > Soil >... | reverse complement strand
ATTGCACTTTTGAGCGAAAAAAGAGCCGGCTCGGGGGAGCCGGCTCTCTCTCTTGGGGGGGCGCTTACTGAGGAGACGTGACTGCAGCGACGGGTTGCAAGCTAAGGGAAACGATCTTGGTACCGATCACTTCACCCGAGACGATCAACTCGACGCGGCGGTTTTGCTGACGTCCTTCGGAGGTATCGTTGGACGCGATGGGCCTAGTCTTGCCGAAGCCCGTTGCGGTGGTCGAAGATCCCGGGATGCCTTGCGCTGTTAGATAGCTGCGGACACCTTCGGCGCGTTTCTCCGAGAGTTCCTGATTGAAAGATTCGGTGCCTACGCTATCGGTGTTGCCCTCGACAGCCAGCTTGAGTGACGGATAAGCGAGCACGATCCCGGATATTTTGGATAGCTTCTCGCGGGCCAGCGGACGGAGGGTGTATTTGCCGGAGTCGAAGAGCACGTCCGACATATTCACAACGAGGCCGCGCGCGGTGTCGCGAGTTTCCAGGATCAAGTTAAATTGCTGGAGTAGACGGGCGCGAAGTTCTTCGCGGTCACGAACGGCGTCCTTAAGCTGTGCATCGGAGGAGGCCGCGGCGGCGCGATTCCGGTCGGAATCCGCTTCGGCTACATGTTGTTTTTGCTGGGCGTCGTTGCGGTCTCTTTCGGCATCGGCCTGAGCGCCAGCGGCTTGTTGAAGCTGCGCGTCGGATGAGGCTGCGGCGGCGCGATTCCGGTCGGAATCCGCTTCGGCTACGCGTTGCTTTTTCTGGGCGTCGTTGCGGTCTCTCTCGGCATCGGCAGCACCGGCTTCGGCGCTGGCCCGGCGTCGCGATTCCTCATTGGCGCGGGCGTTTGAGGAGGCTTCACGGCCGGCTCCTGCGCTGCGTTCGGTCTCGGCGCGTTCTTCGTCGATATGCTTTACGGCGATTTCACGGGCGTCTTCCGCGGTCTGCACGGCTTCGCGCGACAGGGAAATAAGCGATTTCTTGTTTTCATGCTTCCCGGTGGCGAGCGCATCCGCTTCGTTCATCTGGCTAACGGCCTTTTGGTAGCTTGTAGAGGCGTATCTTTCTGCCCCTGAAGACTGCGCGATGCGCACGGCATTGCGCGCTTCAAAAAATTCGAGCGGCAATTTGGCGTTCAGGATCACCGGGTCGAACTTATAGCCCGTGGGGATATAGCCGCCGCGATCGATCAATTCATACTTGGCATCCACGGCTTCGGTGGCGCCGACGGTATCCGAGCGAATGGCGTTCTCGAGGACCACGAGATTGCTTGGGCGACGCACGGCATAATAGGGCTCCGCGGTTACGATCAGGGCGAAAGCCTGAAGGTCCGTGGTGACGTCCAGCTTGCTGCGGTGGTTGTCGCCCACCAGTACTTCACCGATGTTCACCGGCCGGCCTTCCGGCGAAATCGCCCACAACACATAAGTTAGATACTCATTGCCAAAACTCGTGGGTCTGTCCAGCCCAGAAAATTCGACTTCGATTGTCAGGGCCCCGCGCTTGCTATTAACTTTGGCCTCACCCGCGGCTCCAGGCATCAAATCGGTGCCTTGGAAATCGATCTTGGTGGCGCCACTACGGTGTCTATAGCTCACCGCCCGGGTCGTACGGCTCACCACATTGTTCCGGAATGTCGGTGTTGGATTGCCGGAGTCTGCCGGCGTTTGCGTAGGGGTCTGCGCTTGGGCCGATGCGCCAAGCGTCATTGCAACTGCCAGGGTGATACCTGATATCTTGAACATGAGGCTCCTTCCAATTATTTCGAGACCCAAGTATCAGACTTTGTGAGTCTCAATACTGTGCGATAGTGCACGTTTGGCAAGAAAGAATGACACAAAGCCGGGAATTCCATTGTGCTTATTCAGTTGGGCTGCGGTCTGTGCCGAACCATGTTCCAAGACGGGACTAATAAAGCGCGTAAAAAGCACTCGATACGTCGCATACCGTGATGGGACGGCAAGCGAGAATCGGCTGGACAGCGGAAATCTTAGGTAAAGCGAGAGAGGGGAGCTTGAAGTAGGAGAAGTTTATGGCTGGTCCGCTACAGAGATCTTGCGAGAATGACAACCCTCGCTTATTCCCTCTCTACAATGCGCTTTGAAAATATGCTGGCCGATCAGATAGCCGATCACACTACCTACCACTACATCGGACGGAAAATGTTCCCGGCCAGTGAATCGCGTCACCGAAACTGCCGTGGCTGTGCCGTAAGCCAGCCATTTCACCCACGGCCGAGGGTATTCGTGGGCAATCACGCTTGCCATCGACCAGGTGAATAGAGCGTGTCCGGAAGGAAAGGAGCTGCTGAGAGCATTATTGTGCCAGAAACGTCCGTTGCCGCTGCCCTCAATTGGCCGTTCCCTGCCAGTGATGAGCTGCAGACCTACATAGACCGTTGCTGTGTTGGCCAAAGCCTCGGCACTCAGGACGCCCGTTTCGCGCGCATGTTGATTGTGTGTTGCCATGCCGGAGAGCCAGAGAATTCCTGCGGCCGCCGAAGTTCCATAGAGACCCACGCTGGAGATATTCCGGCTTACATTGAGATGATTCCCCGTCAGCGCTCTGCTGGCTTGCCTATCCGTGGCGATGAACACTCCTGTACCAGCAAGAAACAATGCATCCCATTTCAGGTTGGAACGATGAAACGGAGCCGAATAAGTTTCCGCTTGATCCTTCCGGAAGCGCCCTAATAGCTTCTTGAATGCGCCATCTGAGGATCGGCTCCGCGAGCCTTGCGGATCTGCAAATGTTGGACCGGAAGAGAATTCGCTGGGCGGCAGAAAGAGGACATTCCGATTGAGGCCTGAACTCAGAGCCTGTGCCACGTGTCGGATCGCAAAGTTGCCGGCGTCTTGGCAACGAGCCGGCAAGCAACCGAAGGTAGCCAGCAGAATGGCCGCAGCTAGCTGTTCATGGAGGTGGCGGAACGAACGAACTCCAGCCCCGTGCACGACCCGGCGCTCTGCAGAACTGGAAGCAGAACAGAAGGCAGTCCCCTCATTCATGGCTTACCGGAACAAGTCTCTGAGCCGCCAAATTCATTTTACTTTCGCGTGCAGACTTGGCCATGCGCGGCTTCGCCATTTCCTTCTTAACGCTGGCACGTGTCGCTTCGCCCAATTCCTTCCTAACTTTTTTCTTCATCGTGCGGCCGTCCTCGCTTTGAGAGGAACCACACTCCTGCGAGTGAAATAAGTTTACGAGAGTCGGGGTCGCCGGTCTGTCTTAATACGCACACATGTTGACCTGTTCCCTTTCGCACAGACGCGCACCTCCCGACACGTTAGTGTATTCCTGGATCCTGATTCACCGAGATCTGCAGTTTTCCTCGAATCAAAATGGAATTCCTGGCTAAATCCCGAATCGGAACGCTTTTGGTCGTGATCGCGGCCTCTTCGGCACTCTTCGCTCAAGATAGTGGACCGGATGAACATCAAAGTCATGCAAGCGTCCCGGACGCTCGACAGATCGTGGGCCAATCGGTCGCGGCCACGGAGCGCAGTTGGCAGGCGCGCAACCATTACGTCTACATGGAGCGTGATGAGGATCGGCGTCTGGACTCACTGGGGCAGGTGAAATCGGAAAATGTCGACGTCACCAGAATGATTCTCGTCAACGGCGCTCGCTTCGAGCAGCTCATGGAACACAACGGCCAGCTTCCATCGGCCATGGAACAGAAGAAAAGCAACGAGGATCTCGAAAAGCTGAAGCACGAAACGCCTGCCGAGCAGATTGTGCGGCTCGAGAAGGATCAGGAAAACAAGTCTTTTCTCCGCGACCTGCTCGAGGCCTTCGATTTCCATCTCATGGGCGAAGAGGTAGTCGATGGCAGGCCGGCCTACGTGCTTCAGGCCACGCCGCATCCGGGCTATCACGCTCACGGCAAGTTCGCCAAGATGTTCTCCAAGGTGGAAGGCAAGCTTTGGGTCGATAAGCAGGACTTCGGCTGGATCAAGGTCGACGGCCAGGTAACGCAGTCCTTCTCGATGGGTTTATTCGTGGCCCGCGTGCAGCGTGGCTCGCACATCATTCTGGAGCAGACTTGTGTAGGTGACGCGGTCTGGGTGCCGAAGCGCCTCGAAGTACGGGCAAGCGCCAGAATCCTCTTCTTGAAGAACCTCGACATGGACAGAATTCTCACCTACACCGACTATCGCCCGGCCGCAGACGGCGCATATTCCGTGAGCAAATAACCTAGGAGTAAGTGGCGCGCCCGGGGAGACTCGAACTCCCGACCCTCTGCTTAGAAGGCTGTTGACCACTTTAATCAGAACTTGCCGGAGCGAGCGTAAAGCGGGGGAAAATCAGCAACTTGTGACTAACGGTGACAAACCACTTACTCCTCTTTCATCACCTTTAAGCAGCCGTTTTGCCGCCATTCGTCACAATTAGTATTACATTTTTATGACAGAGAAAATCGTGGGGTCAATCAAGAAATCGTACACAGGATCTATTTCCGTCTATTTTCTCGAGTGGCTGACCGACCTCACGGTCCAAACGGCTTGAGCAGCATTCAGCGGAATCACACTGTCCTCGAAGCGGACTTCCGGACCGTTGTTCGCGGGAAGTTCAGTCCGATTGGTGATTGAAGATGGGCGTGTTCGGCTATCTTACTATTCGCACTCCGAGATCAGCTTGGTATAAACCTCGCGGGCGTAGTCGTACGCTTTTTGAGCGTCCGGGCGTTCGGCACTGGAAATCTTGGGAGCCTTTTGCGTCCAGCACTGGTTGACAGCGGCAAGACACCATTGCGCGCTCTGACGCGAGGCGCGAATGGGTTTTCCGTCCACCAGAACGAAAATGGGGTTGGTATGCGACGAACCCAAGATGCGCCACGCCATCCAACTGCTGCGCTCGACCTCTACCTCAAAGGCAACCTCCTGAATGCTGCCGTCCGCCATAATGTCCTTACGGGCCACCGTTTTTCCGTTCATTACGAGTTCCACAGGCACTTGGCGCGTGTTTCCGATGCGCGCCCGCTCGATATGCCAAAAGGGCTGCCGATCCATCGGCCGGTCATGGATGCTGTCGCTTGAGATATTGCGGCTATTGAGAGCGTCCGCCCACGAAGGATTCCCTCGGTCAGAAGGGATGCTCTCCGCACCCAGCGCAACTGGGTTGAGATACGCCGAGACCTTCACTCGAGCCCTTGCAGTCCCTTTTCCGGTCAGCTTCACCTCGCTCGCATGGGTTCCTACCTCCACGTTATTCACGTTGAAATCCATCAGATGGCTCCTGCCATCGGAGACGTAGCTTCGTCCGGCGCGGAGAGCATCCACCCAGGCGCTATAGCTGAGCGGCTCGTCGACCTTGGCGTAGACGCGACCCTGCCCGACTCGGGCATCTGTGATGCATGGGAAATCGGTCTCGCCTGAGATGCGGGTGCGGAACCCGACGTTGAGCGTGTGATACCAAATGTTCAGCTCCCAAACGTAAGGTGTATCCATGGTGGAAATGAAATCAACGGCATCAGGATGCGTTACGTCAACGATGTATTCGTTCGCTCCAATACTGTCGAACCCCGGAATTTCGTAGTTGGGAAGCTCGTGCGACTTCACTCCAAGTCCCCAGCCAGAGTGTGCAAAACCTACCAATGCCCCTTGCGATTTCCCCCAGCGCAGGATGGGCAGGTCCCAAGTAGGCCACTGCTCTATGCGCACGCAGTGTGGGTAATCCTGGTCCGTGAGTCCGAGTAATACCAAGTGACCGGCGTGGCTCGATGGAAAGCCGGAAACTTCGAGATCGTAATGCATCAGCTCGCCCGGCTTCGAAAGCGGATGATCCTTGCCACTGAAAAATTGCTTCTGATAGTAATAGCAAGGACCCCAGGTCAGCACAGCGCCGACGTTCAGCTTCTCACCTTCAATTTGGCGGACCATGTCCTCCGGCCGTACACCTTCGGTGGGATTCTGATAGTGTGAGCAGCCGGCGGCATGCACGTGATGATCGCCGGAATACCAGCCGTACTTCGGTGGGTTGATCCACCGCTCCATCGCGAACGACACCTCGCTCGACCCCGTGGCGGTTACCTGTACCTGCTTCGTCTGAGGCTGATATTCAGGCCCCATCGAGCAGGTCACCATATACGTACCCTGGGGTAAGAGAATCGTTTCGCCATTGGCACGATAGACCTGCGGCTGGAAAAAGAGGTCGGGTGCCAGGCGCTTCGAAGGATTTGGATAGAGGCGGCCCAGGGCATCGCGGATGGTGAAGGCGGCCATCGAGGGCGCACCGCTCTCGTCGCGAACCCGCAGCTGTAGGGCATGGGCTGGTAGCGCGTTGAACAATACGGCCATCTCATTGCGAAACCCGATGTCCTGCGTTCCCTGCCCGACACTAAAACTAATGTTGGCGGAGCGCTGTCCTCGGTCGCGGCTGTAGATTTCGAGAATTCGGTATTCGAGCGGAAGACCAGAGAGGCGCTCGGACATTGGGTTTTTGTCGTAGAGCTCGAGGCCCATCCACCGGTCTCGTACATCGGTCGGCGAGACCTTTTTTGGTGGCTCGGCGCTGGAATCCGATTGAACATAAACAGAAAGCGCATTCGCGCTGTCTGTCTCGAGTCGCGCCGTGACTCCAGCTTTGTTGATGACTTTCACCAAAAAAATGCGCGATCCGGCCTCGACTAGTTCGGGCTTTGCTGGGCCCGGCTGGACTTTCACGCGGCTTTCTGGATTAATGTCCACAATCGCCAGCACGTATTTATCGAGGACCTGTTCCAACTGCGCAATCGCGGCAGCCTCGTCTGTTTTGGCGATGGCTTCGTTGATCGCGTGCTGATCTCTTTGCGCCAGCGGTTCCCCAAGATACCCAAGGGTGGTTTCCACCTGACGTACCTGTTGCGCGAAAGGCTGGAGGGGAACGCGAGTCTGGGCGGTTCCGGACGCGGCAGTCAGTGCTTGAAGAACACTCCAAATCGAAAAAACAGCGATTCCGGACATGCTTGGATGTGTGGGGGAATTTGCGAACTTCATGGTGGCACCTGCCTTCATTGCTGGCTATTGTGCGCGTCGAGACGGCGCTGGACAAGGGCCGCGAGACCTCGTTAACAGTGATGGGGTGGCGCGCTGCGCATACTTTCTTCGTTGGCCGTAGCCGCTGCCTTAGGTCAGACAGAAGATCACTGACTCATGGGTCGGCATCAAGGACATGTCGCGGTCCACAAACGGCGTTGTGGTAAGTTAGACCGCATCGACCCAATTCACGTGGACGACGATCAAAAGACACAAAGAAGAGCCAAGCTCAAAACTGGGGCGTGCCGCCGAGCAAATTGCCTCTGAATTCAAATTGTGTGTTAAGAAGTTTCTAGCTATCGCGTCTTAGGTTGTAGATGAGCCGAGGAGGGATGCTTGGCGGCCGCGATAGAAAACATCATGGTGACGCAGGCGGTCACAAAGCTTGAGGAAATCTTTCGAGCACACCAGGTCTGTGTCCTCAAGGCTGCCTACCGCGTGACCGGCAGCATGGCGGACGCGGAAGACGTCTCACAATCCGTCTTCCTCCGCTTAGCCCGTGGGACCTTCGACTCGGGCCGTATCTCCAATATGGAGAGTTACTTACGCCGGTCCGCGGTCAATGCCGCCCTGGATCTGATTCGCTCGAGGGGCAATCGAGAGACCGTGCCGGTCGAAACGGCGCACGAGCGACAATCCAATTCCAGCGTATCGCCCGAACGCGCGGCCTCGTCGTTGGAAATCAATAATTGGCTTCGCCAGCAGCTGGCCAAGCTGAATCCCCGCGCTGCCGAAATGTTTGCTCTGCGCTATCTGGAAGGCCTGGACAATCCCGAAATTGCCCGAACGATGGGCACATCGCAAGCCGTGGTGGCGGTGACGCTGCATCGTACTCGCGCGCGACTTAAGAAGGGCTTTCATGCTTTTAGGAAAGGTGCATCATGAAATTATTTCGATCGAAGCAAGACGCCGACCTTGAGCAGGCGATTTCCGAACTTCGCGCCCAGCAGCCCGACGCTAAGACGCTGTCTGTGTCCGCAGAGCGCGTGTGGCAGCGTTTGCAAACAGGCGAAGGCGCAGAAGTCGCAACCAGCGCGGTCCAGCTTATTCGTGGCTGCGCCGACATTCGGTCTCTGCTCCCGGCTTTTCATCGGCAAGAACTTCCTCAGGTTCGTGCACTCATCGTAAGAGATCACCTGCGGGAATGTGTCTCGTGCCGCTCGTATGCGTCTGGCCGCGGAGTTGATGGCGCGGCGACCGTCGGCTGGCAGATGGAGCCTGGCGCACGTGGTTTCCAGTGGAGCTTGGTCAGACTGTCCTTCGCGGCAGCAGCCGTGGCCGTGCTGCTTGCCGCGGTCTGGATTGGTCGCAACTGGTACTTCGCGGGTCCGCCGGGCACACGCGCGCGGGTTGATTCCATCGAAGGGCAAGCGTATCGCATTGGCCCCGCTGGCGAGCGGGCATTGAAACTCGGTGACGAAGTCGGTGAGGGTGAATTTATTCGCACGGCCGCCAATTCCCGTGCCAAGGTGCGGCTGCTCGAGGGATCTCAGGTGGAAATGAATCAGCGCGCAGAATTGGCGGTCAGTGCCAGCCGTCGCGATACAACCATCCATCTCGATCAAGGCAGCATCATTGTGCAAGCCGCGAAGCGTCACACCGGGCACCTGTATGTTAGTGCTCCGGATTGCACGATCGCCGTAACCGGAACGGTTTTTTCGGTGAACTCTGGCACGAAAGGTTCTCGGGTGGCCGTGATTGAAGGAGAAGTGCACGTCAAACACGCTGGAGTGGAATCCATTCTGCATTCGGGCGATGTAGTGGCGACCACGCAGAGCGTCGGCGTCGTACCCGTCCGCGAAGAGATTGGATGGAGCAGCGATCTGGATCATGAACTAGCTTTGCTTGCGGAATTCTCAAAGCTTCGTACGAAACTGGAGGAAATCCAGACCCCCGGTCCGCGCTATGAAAGCAAAATCCTGCCGTTGCTGCCGACGGATACAGTCCTCTATATCGGCATCCCCAATCTTGGAGATGCGCTGCAACAGGCCAACCAAATCTTCCAGCAGCAGCTTTCGCAGAGCACAGTCCTACAAGATTGGTGGAACAAAAGCGGGAAGTCGAACCAGCATCCGACTCCCCAGGAGTTGATCGACCAAATTCATGCGATAAGCGAGTATTTGGGCGACGAAGTGGTGATTACGGCCAGAGCAAGCTCCGTTTCTGACTCGCACGGTCCAGTGCTGTTAGCCGAAGTGCGGCAGCCCGGACTGAAGGATTACTTGCAGCAACACCTTGCTAACACTTTGACGAGTGGACAAGGCACGGGCAATCTGCGGGTCGTAGACGCGCAGTCGCTCTCGTCGCTGAGTGGCGATGAGCGCGGCATGATAATGCTGGTCAGACCCAAGACGCTGGTTGTCGGTGGTGACGCCGCCTCGGTTCGGCAGATGAGCGCGCAGCTCGATGCCGGAGCAACGCTTTTCGCCGGGATGGATTTTGGGCAGCGGATTGCGAATGTCTACAGCCGCGGTACGGAGACGTTAGTTGCTGCGAACCTCGGCCAGATTGTAAAGAGCGTGAATGCGAAGCAAGAAGAGTCGCAAGCGCTTCGGAACAGTGGCTTCAACGAGATCAAGTATTTGATCGCGACGCGTGGTGAGTCTGCCAGTCAAGGAGATAACCGGATTACCCTGGAATTTAACGGGCAGCGGCACGGCATGGCCTCCTGGCTGGCGGCTCCAGCTCCCATGGGTTCGTTGGAATATGTTTCCACAAACGCCGGAGCGGCGGTCTCCTTCGTTGCGAAACAGCCCGCGCTCATGCTGGATGATATTTTCAACACCATCGGCGCTTCCGACCCTAACTTCAAACAGGGCCTGGCTCGCACAAATGCAGAGCTCGGTCTGGACCTGCGTAACGATCTGGCAAGCGCGCTGGGCGGAGAACTGACACTGGCGCTCGATGGCCCAGTTCTTCCGACACCTTCCTGGAAAGCAGTAATCGAAGTTAACAATTCGGGAGCGCTCCAGGTAGCCATCGATAAGCTGGTGCAGAGCTTTAATCTTGACGCGCAAAAGTCAAACCGGCCGGGTGTAACAATCAATCAGGCACAGGTTGGTGGGCGAACGTTCTACACGATCGAATCGCAAGTTGGTGGACTTTCGACCGAGTACGATTACACCTTCGCGGAC
>Ga0210406_10008700_pt1 | contig 10147 bp, 6 predicted proteins | sample IncBWC30MmetaG_FD_155454 | JGI IMG/M metagenome (GOLD analysis project Ga0210406, IMG submission 155454) | Forest soil microbial communities from Barre Woods Harvard Forest LTER site, Petersham, Massachusetts, United States - Inc-BW-C-30-M | ecosystem: Environmental > Terrestrial > Soil >... | reverse complement strand
AGATCGAGTACGACGCTCGAATAAAGATTATAGTCCAATCCATCTTCGCGACCGTGAGTGCAATCGTGGCCGGAACAGACTCAACGCTGGATTTGATCGCGGTCGGACGATCGAGCGTCGATCTTTACGGCGAGCAGCTCGGCGGAAGATTGGAAGACATGGGCTCGTTCGCGAAATATCTCGGCGGCAGCCCGACGAACACGGCCGTGGCCGCCGCTCGACTCGGACTGAAGACCGGCCTGCTGACGCGCGTCGGCGCCGATCACATGGGACGCTTCATCCGCGAGCAACTGGCCCGGGAAGGCGTCGACGTTCACGGCGTTCTTTCCGATTCTCAACGGCTGACGGCCCTGGTGGTGCTCGGAATCCGCGATCGAGAAACCTTTCCGCTGATTTTCTACCGCGAGAACTGCGCCGACATGGCGCTGTGCGAAGAAGATCTGGATGCAACCTGGCTCGGCAAAGCCCGCGCCGTGCTGATCAACGGCACCCACCTCTCCACACCCGGCGTATTGGCGGCCAGCGTGGGCGCGGCGAGGCACGTCAAGGCCGCCGGCGGCAGGGTGGTGTTCGACGTCGACTATCGGCCCGTGCTCTGGGGGCTGACGCCGAAAGATCTCGGCGAAAACCGCTTCGTGGCGCATGCAGCGGTGACGCAGCGCCTGCAGAACGTCCTGCCGCTTTGCGATCTGGTGGTCGGAACGGAAGAGGAAATCCGTATTCTGGGCGGCGCCGAGGATATGCTCGCCGCGCTGAAAAACGTGCGGGCGCGGACACCCGCCACCATTGTCTTGAAGCGCGGCGCGCATGGCTGCGTCGTGTTTCCGGGCCGCGTGCCTGATAATCTCGAAGAGGGTGTCGTCGCTCGCGGCTTTCGCGTCGAGGTGTACAACGTTCTTGGCGCCGGGGATGCCTTCATGGGCGGTTATCTTCGCGGCTGGCTGCGGGACGAGCCGATCGAGCAATGCTGTCGGCTCGCGAACGCTTGCGGGGCCATCGTGGTCTCACGGCATGGCTGCGCGCCGGCGATGCCGACTTGGACGGAACTGCAGCACTTTCTCGCGGCCCGCGAGCACCGATTTCGTTTGCGTGAAGATGCGCAGCTCGCGCATGTACATTGGGCGACGACGCGCGTGCGGACCTACGAGGACCTGACGGTGCTTGCCATCGATCACCGCAGTCAGTTCGAGGAACTTGCCGCAAAGGTCGGCGCCGATAGGGATCTGATACCTAGGTTCAAGATGCTGGGGCTGCGCGCGGTCGACACCGTGGCGCAGGGCGATGCTCGATTCGGCATTTTGCTCGACGGGCGTTATGGATTCGATGCGCTGGCCCAGGCTGCCAACCACTCGTATTGGATAGGCCGCCCGATCGAAGTTCCGAGGTCGCGTCCGCTGGAGTTCGAAAGTTCCGCGGACGTGGCCTCTGAGCTCCTGACGTGGCCTCTGAATCACGTCGTGAAGTGCTTGGTTCTCTACCATCCGGATGATGAGCCCGACTTGCGCGCCAGACAGGAGCGGCAGCTGCTGCGTCTGTTCGACGCCTGCCGCAACACCCGGCACGAGTTGCTCGTCGAAATCATCGTTCCGGGCGGCATGCCCTTCGATACGCACACGGCGGCCCGCGCGATCACTCGCATCTACGAGATCGGCGTGCGCCCGGACTGGTGGAAGCTGGAGCCGAGCGCGCATCTCGCGACCTGGAAGAACATCGAGAGCGCCATCTCGCGCGGCGATCCTTACTGCCGCGGCGTGGTGATACTGGGTTTGTCGGCGCCGCACGACCAACTGGTCGGCTACTTCGCCACGGCGGCCCCGTGCAAAGTGGTCAAGGGATTCGCCGTGGGCCGCACCATTTTCAACGAAGTTGCGCGTGAGTGGTTCAGAGGCAGGATGAGCGATGAAGCGGCCGTGAAAGGCATGGCCGAGAGACTGGCCGCGCTGGTCAGCGCATGGCGGCAGGCGCGTGCGGAGGCGGCGGCATGAACACGATAAGGGCTACTGCAGCGCAGGCCGCGGTTCGCTACCTTGCGAACCAGTATGTGGCGCAACCGGCCGGCGAGACTCGTTATTTCGCAGGAGCGTGGGCGATCTTCGGCCACGGCAACGTCGCGGGTCTCGGCGAAGCCCTTCACGCCGAGCGCGACGCGCTTCCCACCTATCGAGCGCACAGTGAACAGGGCATGGCCCATGCCGCCATCGCATTCGCAAAGCAGATGCGGCGTCGCCGCGCCATGATCTGCACGAGTTCCATCGGGCCCGGTGCCACCAACATGGTCACCGCGGCGGCTCTCGCTCACGTGAACCGTCTTCCCGTGCTGTTTTTGCCCGGAGATGTTTTTGCAAGCCGCGCGCCCGATCCGGTGCTGCAGCAGCTTGAAAGCTTTACGGACGGCACAGTCACTGCCAACGATTGCTTCCGGCCGGTGTCCCGCTATTTCGACAGAATCGTTCGGCCCGAACAGATTCTCGATGCCCTGCCCCGCGCCATGGCAACATTGTTCGATCCAGTCTCCTGTGGGCCGGTGACCCTGGCCTTCTGTCAGGACGTGCAGGCGGAAGCGTTCGATTTCCCGGAGACTTTTTTCCGCAGGCATGTATGGACCGTTCGGGCACAACCGGCCGACCTTGGTGAAGTGAACGAACTGGTCCGCTTGTTGAAGGCCGCACGATCCCCCTTGCTGATCTGCGGAGGCGGCGTTCTGTACAGCCATGCTGAGGCGGCGCTCGCAGCCTTCGCCGAGAGCACCGACCTGCCGATCGCCGAAACCCAAGGCGGCAAGGGCGCGCTGCCATGGGATCACCCCTGCAACCTCGGCAGCATCGGCGTGACGGGATCCAGCGCGGCCAACGCCGCGGCTGCCTCATCGGATCTGGTGGTAGGCATCGGCACCCGGCTTCAGGATTTCACCACAGGCTCGCGCGCGCTGTTTCGTGCCCCGGATTGCCGGCTGGTGCAAATCAATGTCGCGGCTTACGATGCCGCAAAACATGGGGCACTGCCCGTGGTTGGGGATGCCGGTGCCGTGCTTGCAAGCCTGAATGAGCAACTTGCGGGCTGGCGCGCCCCGCGCGGCGCTCGAACCATGGCCACCGCAGTCGCAGAGTGGAATGACGCCTGCGAGAAGGCAACGGCTCCTGCAGGGACATCCTTGCCGTCGGACGCCCAGGTCATCGGGGCCGTGTGGCGAAGTGCATCTGAGAATTCCGTGGTGGTATGCGCCGCCGGCGGCCTGCCCGGTGAGCTTCACAAATTGTGGCGTTGCCGCCGTGCCGGCGACTATCACGTCGAATACGGCTACTCCTGCATGGGATACGAGATTGCCGGCGGCCTCGGAGTCAAGATGGCGGAACCGCAACGCGAGGTGCATGTGATGCTGGGAGACGGCAGCTACTTGATGCTCAATTCGGAACTCGCAACCTCGATCATGTTGGCACAGAAGCTGATCGTTACCGTGCTCGACAATCGTGGTTTCGCCTGCATCAATCGCCTGCAGCGCGCGGTGGGCGGCGCCGCGTTCAATACCATGTGGGCGGACTCGCGCCATGAAACCCTCCCGCAGATCGACTTCGCAGCTCATGCGGCCAGTCTCGGCGCCATCGCTGAAAACGTCTCCACCCTCGCGGAACTCGAGCAGGCACTAGACCGCGCAAGGACATCCGCCCGCACCCACGTCATCGTCATCCAAACCGACCCCGCGACGACGACCGAGGCCGGGGGCGCATGGTGGGATGTCGCAATACCCGAAGTCTCTGCGAGTCCCGAGGTACGCATGGCAAGGGCGGCGTATGTCGATCGACTCAAAGATCGGACCCGGGGAGGCTAGCGTGAGTATCCGTTTCGGCGTCAGCCCGATCGCTTGGATCAACGACGACATGCCCGAACTGGGCGGCGACACGCCGCTCGAGCGTGTGCTCGCCGAGGCCCGCGACATCGGTTTTACCGGCATCGAACTCGGCGGAAGATTTCCCCGCGATCCGCAGACGCTGACCGCGCTGCTCGCCCGGTTTCAACTGGTGCTGGTAGGCGGCTGGTACAGCGCAAGCCTGCTCACCCGCACGGCTCGCGAAGAGATCGCCGCGCTGCAGGCACACCTTGGGTTGCTGACGGCGCTGGGATGCAGCGTGTTCATCTGCGCGGAGACCAGCAATGCGATTCATGGGGATCGCGAGCGTGCGCTGTCCGCGACGCCGTGCCTGGATCGTGCAGACTGGGCGGACTTCGGCGCAAAACTGACGCAGGTTGCCGACCACGTGGCCGCCGCCGGCCTGCGCTTCGCGTATCACCACCATCTTGGTACGGCCGTTGAGTCGAGCGAGGATGTCGAACGGTTTCTGGTTTCCACCGGACCTTCGGTGGGAATGACCATCGACACCGGGCACGCCGCGCTGGGCGGCGTGGATGCACTATCGTTGATTCGGGCGCACCCGCAGCGCGTGGCGCACGTACACTGCAAGGACATTCGCAGCAACGTTTTTCGCAAGACCAAGGCCGAGGACGCAAGCTTTCTGCGCGGCGTGTTGGATGGCATGTTCACGGTGCCTGGGGACGGCGATCTGGATTTCGGAAAAGTGATGCAGGCGCTTGGCGAGATCGGCTACTCCGGATGGATCATTGTCGAGGCAGAACAGGATCCGGCCATCGCGGATCCGCGACGCTACGGCGAACTCGGGCTGACAACCTTGCGGCGCGCAGCGGCTGCGGCGGGATTGAAAACGGCGGAGTAACGATGCCCAATCTTCTATTGCGACCCCATGCACCGGACACCGAAGGGTGTGTAATCGACGTCACGCCGCAGAGTGCAGGCTGGAAGCACGTCGGCTTCCGGGTACATCGTCTGTCCGCCGGACAAGTCGCCGGCGGCGGCGAGATGGGGCGCGAAGCCTGCATCGTCGTCCTGACGGGCATTGCCGACATCAGCGTCGGGACGCATATTTTCGAGCGGATCGGCGGTCGCTCCACGGTGTTCGACGATTCATCGCCCGGCGCGGTGTATGTACCGGCCGGCATGGAGTTCAAAGTGACTGCCCGCAACGCTGTCGAACTGGCCGTCTGCTCGGCACCCGGGGAGCCGGGCCGTGCGCCGCGCGCGATCGAGCCGACCGACATGCCCCAGCAGGTGCGGGGCACCGGGACCAACACGCGCTATGTGCGCAATATTCTTCCTGAAGACCGCAGCGCCGACAGCCTCATCGTGGTGGAGGTGATCACGCCGGGCGGTCACTGGTCGAGCTATCCGCCGCACAAGCACGATACCGCGACCCCGGGCGGTGAGACCGCACTCGAGGAAACCTACTACCATCGAATCAACCCGTCGCAGGGTTTCGCGTTCCAGCGCGTGTACACGGAAGCTCGCGATCTCGACGAGACCATGTGCATACACGATGGCGAGCTCGTGTTGGTGCCGCGCGGCTATCATCCGGTGGGCGCCGCCCACGGCTATGATCTGTACTACCTGAACGTGATGGCCGGAGCGCACCGCGCCTGGGTGATTCACAATGACCCCGAGCACGAGTGGATGCTGCGCAAGCCGCAGCCCAAAGGTTGACGATGTACGCCCTGGTCGAGCGAAACGGTTTGATCTATGCGCTCCTGGCGATGCTGTCGCTCGGAGGCATCGGTTGCTCCCCCAAGAGCACTCAAGATAAACCCCTGGTCGTTGCAAGCCTGCATAACCTGTCCGAGCCGTTCTTCGTCGCCATGCGGCGGGAGTTGGAGAGCGAAGCCACGAAGCTCGGCGTGGAAATGTCGGTCGTGGATGGGCAATCCAATTCAGCGAAACAGACTGCCGACGTCGAAGCTGCGGTCGCGAGCGGTGCAAACGGCATCATTCTCGCGCCGACCGACGTGAACGCGCTCACTCCCGCGGTGGAGAGCGTGCTCAAGGCCGGGATACCCATCGTGACGGTGGATCGCCGCGTGGATAACGCCAGCGTCAACGTGCCTCACGTGGGTGCCGACAATGTTGCCGGCGGTCGCGGCATGGCGCAATGGGTCATCGAGCATTTTCCGGGCGGGGCGCGCATCGTGCTGATCACGGGTCAACCGGGATCGAGCTCTGCGATCGACCGCACGCGGGGGATCGTGGAGGCGCTGCGTTCCGCGGGCCCGAAGTACCCGATCATCGCCGAGCAGTCCGCCAACTGGCAGCGCGAGCAGGGACTGACGGTCACTCAGAACATCCTGACGTCTTTAGGGACGCAGGTTCCGCAGGTGATCCTGTGCGAAGACGACGACATGGCCTTGGGTGCGCTGGAGGCGTTGCGCACGAGCGGCATCGCGGGCGTCAAGGTGCTCGGATTCAATGCCACACCCGAGGCGCTGGCGCGATTGCGCGACGGACAGATGGCTGCCACCGTGGAGCAGTCTCCGGCTCGCCAGGCGCGCGCGGCCCTGCAACAGCTGGTCGCGAGAATTCGCTCGCACACGCCCATTCCCGGCGCCACCATCACCCCGATCCTGATCACGCAGGCCAATATTGGCCAGGCTGAACGCGTCGGCGAAGCTCGCTAGCCCATGAACGGTCCCGTTCTCGAGGTTCGCAATGTCCACAAGCAATTCCCAGGCGTCAAGGCGCTGGACGCCGTGCAGTTGCACGTCGAGCGAGGCGAAGTGCACGCATTGCTGGGCGAGAACGGCGCCGGCAAATCGACACTGCTGAAGATTCTGTCCGGGGCGCAGGCGGCCGATCGTGGTGAGTGCTTTTTCGATGGAAAACCGCTCGATCCGGCCGATTCGCCGCTCAAGCGCCAGCGCCTGGGCCTGGTGACGATCTACCAGGAGTTCAATCTGTTGCCGTTCATGTCGGTTGCAGAGAATCTCTATCTCGGCCGCGAACCCACGCGCCGCGGCTTCATCGAATGGAAACGAATGCGCACCGAGGCAGCCGCGGTACTCTCAGAGTTGGGCCTGCACGTCGATCCGCAGCAAGAAGTTCGCTGGCTGAGCGTTGCGCAACAACAGATGGTCGAGATTGCACGCGCCATGACTCAGAGTGCGAAGCTGATCATCATGGACGAGCCGACCGCGGCGCTCAGCAGCCGTGAAGTAGACCTGCTGCATGGGGTGATGCGCAATTTGAAGGAACGCGGCGTCAGCCTGCTCTACGTCACGCATCGGCTGTCGGAGGTGAAGCAGATCTGCGACAGCTTCACCGTGCTGCGAGACGGACGCCTGGTGACGCGCGGCGCGTTACACAACACGGATGTGGCGGACCTCGTTCGTCTCATGGTGGGGCGCGACGTGGAGTTCGTGAGGCGTTCGCGACTTGGCCCGGCCGGAGGCACGGTACTGGCCGTCACGGGTATTTGCACCGATCGCGACCCTTCCGGCCAACATGCGACGCCGCTTCACGAGGTTTCGCTCGAGATTCGCGCCGGCGAAGTTCTCGGTTTCGCGGGGCTCGTCGGCGCCGGCCGCACCGAACTTGCGCGGATCATCTTCGGTGCGGACAAATGCGCGCGCGGCGTTCTCTACTTGAACGGCCATGAGCTGCGCCCTTTGAGTTCGCCCTCAGAAGCCATCGATGCAGGCGTCGCGCTCGTTCCGGAAGATCGGAAACAGCAGGGTTGTTTTCTGGCGCACTCGGTATCGCGAAATCTGACATTGCCCAGTCTGCCGCGACTCGCATTCTGGCGGGTCTTTGTCGACGAGCGGCGCGAGCGAGATCTGGTCGAGCGCTATCGGCAGACGCTTGGCATCAGGATGGCCGGTCCCAATGTGGCGATCGAAACACTGTCCGGCGGCAACCAGCAAAAGGTTCTGCTGGCGCGCTGCATGGCGCTGAACCCGAAGGTACTGATTGTCGATGAGCCGACTCGGGGCATCGATGTCGGCGCCAAGGCGGAGGTTCACCAGCTTCTGTGCGAAATGGCCGCGCAAGGTGTGGCGGTCATCGTCATCTCCTCTGAACTGCCCGAAGTGATGGCCTTGAGCGATCGCATCGTGGTGTTTCGGGAAGGCAGGGTGACGGGCATCGTCCCGGCGCAGGATGCCAGCGAGGCGGCGCTCATGAATCTCATGGCCGTGGGGCTTAGGGCCACCGCGCAAACTGCGCCGCCGACGTGAGACTGCGGATGCCTCCCGCCACTTCCAGCAGGCGTAGCGATGTCATCCTCTGGCTGCGCAGATACGGAACCACGTTGTTCCTGGCGCTGCTGATTGTTTTCTTCGCGTCTCAGAACCAGCGCTTCATTTCGCTGCGAAACCTGACCAATATTCTGACCGAGGGCTCGATCTACGGCATCATCGCCGTTGGGATGACCTTTGTGATTCTCACCGCCGGTGTCGATCTGTCGGTGGGTTCGCTGCTCGCCTTTGCCGGTATGGCGGGCGCATCCGTCGCACGGCTGATCGGAGCCGATCTCGCGACGAGCTGGCTCATCGCGCTGGGCACGGCGATCTGTGTGGGTGCGGCAGCAGGATACTTGCAGGGAAAAGCGGTCACATTGCTCCGTATACCCCCGTTCATCGTCACCCTCGGTGGTATGACGATCTGGCGCGGCGCGACGCTCATTCTTCACGACGGAGCTCCGATCTCGGGCTTCGATCAAGCTTACCGAGGGTGGGGTACCGGGACGATTGCTCATGTTCCGGTCCCCGTCGCGGTTTTTGCGCTGGTCGCCGCCCTGGGCTACATCGTGCAACGCCATACCCGGTACGGCCGTCACGTGTATGCGGTGGGCGGGAATCCGGAAGCCGCGCGGCTCAACGGGCTCAATGTCGCGGCCATCATCACCAGCGTGTATTTGATTGTCGGGATGTTGTCCGGCCTCGCCGGCTTCCTGCAGTCCGCGAGGCTCGGTGCCGCCGAAGCCACCGCCGGCACGGGTTACGAACTCAGAGTCATTGCCTCGGTGGTCATAGGTGGCGCGAGCCTTTCGGGCGGCCGCGGCGGCATCGGCGGCACCATCATCGGAGCCTTGCTCATCGGCGTGCTCACGAACGGACTGGTCATCATGCACGTCTCCTCGTACTGGCAGCAGGTGATCATCGGTCTGATCATCGTGGCGGCCGTCGCATTCGACACCTTTGCAAAGGCGCGGCGCTAGCCGAAGCAGGGCGTGTATGATCGGCACGCCATACGAGCAGCGGCATCGGAGATACCAGGTGGTAAACCGTGAATCATTTCGCCTTAAGTGTCGCACTGGTCTTGCTCGCCGCTCTTGAACCGGCACGAGCAGCGGATCAATCTTCGCCGGCCGCGACGAATGTGCCCGGTGCGCCGACTCCCAGCATTCACTCTGACCACAGCATCACATTTACACTCAAAGCGCCGGAGGCCAGCATGGTCCAGGTTGCCGGCGGTGATGGACTCGGAGCCGGCCCGTTTCCAATGACGAAAGACGCCGAGGGTACGTGGAGCGTGACAACGCCCCCTGCCGTTTCGGGATTCCACTACTACTGGTTCGTTCTCGACGGCGTGCCGGTCAATGATCCGTCGAGCGAAACTTTCTTCGGATACGGCAAAGAGACCAGTGGGGTCGAAGTGCCGGAATCAGGCGCGGATTACTATGCAATCACCGATGTCCCGCACGGCGAAGTGCGCGAAAAACGCTACTTATCAAGAATAACCGGCGAGTGGCGGCGCGCGCTTGTTTATACGCCGCCCGGGTACGATGCAAACCCGAAGGTTCGCTACCCGGTGCTCATTCTGCAGCATGGATCCGGTGAAGACGAAACAGGCTGGACGCGACAAGGCAGAGCTCAATTCATCCTCGACAATTTGATCGCCTCGGGCAAAGCTCGGCCCATGATTGTCGTCATGGATCGCGGTTACGCCACGCGGACAGCAACGCCCCCCGTGAAGTTCGGACCGGACGCTCCCGGTACTGACGTCAAAACTGGCTTCAGCGCGTTTGAGGACGTGATCGTCCATGATCTGATACCCACGATCGATGCGTCTTACCGCACCATTCCCGACCGAGAGCATCGAGCGATGGCGGGACTTTCCATGGGAGGCATGCAAACTTTGGTCACTACGCTGCATCATCTGGACCTGTTTGCCTACATTGCCTCGCTGAGCGGCCCGATTTTTCCCGACTTGAACTCTAAACAGACTCTGAGCAACATCCAGCCAGGTCCCTTTGATACCAAGACTGCCTACGAAGGGGCGTTCGCCGACCCTTCCGCGTTCAACGGCCGCGTC
>Ga0210406_10008699_pt1 | contig 10148 bp, 3 predicted proteins | sample IncBWC30MmetaG_FD_155454 | JGI IMG/M metagenome (GOLD analysis project Ga0210406, IMG submission 155454) | Forest soil microbial communities from Barre Woods Harvard Forest LTER site, Petersham, Massachusetts, United States - Inc-BW-C-30-M | ecosystem: Environmental > Terrestrial > Soil >... | reverse complement strand
GGAATCGCCTGGGACGAGGCAGGCCGGGATCTCATTTACGCTTCGAACAAGTCAGGGATCGGCCGCCTGTGGCGAGTTGCCGCAAGTGGCGGTACCTCGCGGCTCATTAATGTTGGCGAAGACGCCGTGGCCCCAATTATCTCCGCCCGGGCGCATCGTCTGGCATACACCTGCGCTCGTCATGACACCAATATCTGGGTGATTCGGCTTTCTAAGCAAGACGGCGGAGAAGTGACGCGAGCGCCGCTGATTTCTTCCACTCGCCTGGATCATCAGCCACAGTTTTCTCCCGACAATAGCAAGATTGCATTCATATCCGATCGCTCTGGCGCACCGGAGGTGTGGGTCGCCAACAAAGACGGCAACAATGCAGTGCAGTTGACACAAATGGCGAACAATGCCACGGGAACGCCCATGTGGTCTCCAGACGGAAAGCACATTGCGTTTGATTCGCGGCTCCGCGGACACGGCGATGTTTATGTTGTGGCGCTCGACGGTAGTAAGCCCCGTCGTCTAACCGATGATGGCATGGACGATATGATCCCTACGTGGTCGGCGGACGGCAAATGGATCTACTACTCGGTATCGAAGGGGAGCAACAACAGACAGATTTGGAAGATTCCGTGGGAGGGCGGTCAAGCTGTTCAGGTAACTAGAGCTGGAGCTGGAGGAATTTTTGGATTCGAGGGACCGGAGAACACACTCTTCTATTTGAATGAAAAAGAAGACTTCCACCTCTGGCAGAAGCGGCTGCCCGACGGCGAAGAACGCCCGTTTACCGAAATACCGGAAGTCATGGATTGGAATAGCTGGCAGGTAACAGCGAAAGGTATTTATTTCATCCTTCCGATCGAGGCGCCCGCCAACACTGAATCCTCTTCGCCCCTGGACCCGCCCTACGAATTGCGCTACTTCGACTTTGCAACAAAAAAGATAACAAAGATAATCAACCTGCCCAGACCACAAGTATTCTCGGGCGGCAGCGCCGGCGGCATATCCATCAGCGCGGATGGCAAAACGATTCTGTACACGCAGACCGATTCAATGCAAGCCGAAATCATGATGGTTGATAATTTTCACTGACGACTTGCTCGTCTTTTTTGTTATTGCGACCATTGAGTGGTAGACTCCCGTCCACAAGCGAGTGGAGCGATGGCAGAGCCAACTTGTACCTCGGGCTCAGTTCGCATCCGTTCCCCAGAGCTTTGGCTCAACAGTAGAAGCCTGCCCAACGGCCATGTCTCGCAACAAGAGTCCTCCTGGGACCTGCAAATCCGCATTTCGTTCACGGCTCTTCTCACCGCGTGGTTCACTCGTAATCACCTGCAGAGGCAGCTTAATCATTTAGTCCTTCGCCTCTGCGTAGCGTTGTTGTTGGTCGCACCAGTGCATGCGCAGAAGACCACAGGCACGATTCGGGGGCTAGTAACCGATCCTTCCGGCGCTGTGATGGCGAATGTCGAGGTGTTAGTTCACAACAACGCTACTGGTTCGAGTCGCACCGTTGCCACAAATGCCGAAGGCGAATATGTCGCTGCCGAGTTGCCCGTCGGAACCTACGCGATCTCCGTGAAGGCCCCAAATTTCAGGGAGGCCGTATACACTCCCGTCGATTTGCACGTCTCCAGCACGCTGGTGCTCAACCTCCAGCTAAGTGTCGGTGCGACTTCGCAACAGATCATTGTGAACTCTGGCGAAATCCAAGTACAGACGGACGACGCTGCGCTGGGAGAAGTTGTTAACGGCGAACAGATTCGGGAACTGCCGCTGAATGGCCGCAACTTTGTGGTCCTGACCCAGTTACAGCCGGGCGTTTCCGCGGATTACAACTTCGACACCAAGTACAAGGGCATTCTCTCGGGGGTGGACTTCTCGGTGAACGGGAACGCGACCTCAAGCAATCTGTTCCTGGTGGACGGAGCCAACGACAATGACGTCGGCTCTAATCGCTCGATCTTGATTTATCCCTCCACCGAGGCAATCAGCGAATTCAAGATGCTGCGCAACTCTTACGGTCCGGAATACGGGCAAGCATCGGGCGCCATCATCAACATCGTCACGCGCAGTGGTTCCAACCAGTGGCATGGGGATGTCCTCTACTTCGGCCGCAACGATGCGTTGAACGCTTATGAGTACTTCGCGGCCAGTACGGCGGCGCAGGCCCGTGCGCAAGGCACAACCCTTCCCAACGGCGGCAAGGATGTTCTCCGTCGCAACGACTTCGGGTATTCCCTAGGTGGTCCGATCAAAAAGAATAAGCTCTTCTTCTTCTTGAGCCAGGAATGGAACATCGAACGCCGCGGCCAGACACGTCAGTCCTGCGTTCCGACCGCAGCGGAACGTGCGGGAGACTTCACAACTACGAGTTGTGGGGAACCGCAGCCAACAGGCTTAGTCGCCGCCGGATTGGCGAACCCGAATACACCTTTCATCATGAATTCGCTCAGTCCAGCGGGTAGCCTGATAGCTCAAGAACTTCCGCTCCCGAACCTGGCGACCCTATTACCGAGCGGCGCCAATTGGAGCCAGTCCCTTACGACGCCGATCGATTGGAGCCAATTTAATTTTCGGCTGGATTACAACCTCACCCTGCATCAGGCTTTGATGTTCCGCTTTACGAAAGACAACTGGACGAACAATGCTCCCAACGGTAATGTGGCCTTGGGATTATGGGGTGACGATCCTTTTCCGGCCCTGGAAAGCAACTGGGCACAACCTTCGAAGCAGATCGTGGCGCGCCTGACCTCCACCATAGGGAGCTCGATGGTGAACGACCTCGAATTTGCTTACTCGGACAATCGCATTAACATCACTGCAGGCGGCACCAATCCAGGCCTGCTCCCGCAGACTACCGCTGCCATTCCTCCGGGCTGGCCGGAAAAATACAAAACCAGCAAGCTGGGGATTCCGTCATTGTGGGGAGGTCTCGGCGCCTACACCAGCAACAACGCCCTGTGGTTGGTCGCACCCTGGCACAACGAACTTGACATATATACCGTGCGGGATGACTTCTCAAAAGTCTTGGGTAAGCACACCGCGCGCTTTGGCGGGTTTTTGGGATGGCAAGGCAAGAACGAGGTGAACAACGCCACGAGTGCTTCCGAGTATCCACAGTTCTCCAGCGATGACGGGAGCACTTCCATTCCGACCGGGAACAACCTGGCGAACGTGTTGGCTCCTGGAGCCCAGTGGATATCTAACGAGCAGTCCAGCAATATCATCGTTCACCTTCGATGGCGCGATTATGAGATGTATGCCGCCGACCACTGGAAAGTCCGCCGCAACCTGACACTGGATCTGGGAGTACGGTACTCAATCCTCATGCCTACGTTTCAGCCTGACAACCAATGGACCAGCTTCCGCGAGAACCTTTACAACCCTGCGCTGGGTACCGATGCTTGTAACGGTCTGGTCACCGTTCCCGGGTACACGCCCTGCGCCAATGCCGACAAGATATTCGGGACGAATTTCACCGAAGCCGCTGCTGGCCAAAACCGCTATTTGAAAGACGTCAATTATCACCTCTTCGCACCACGGTTGGGGATTTCGTGGGACCCGACGGGTAGCGGCAACAATGCGGTTCGCGCAGGATTCGGCATCTTCTATCAGCGCGATCGCGTTAGTCCAAGTGGTTACGTCAACGCGGCCAACGCGCCCTTTGCGCTGAATGCGCAATTTATCCGAACCTTGGACGCGCAGCCAGCGACCACCATTCCACCCAGCGGCACTGCCCCTGCCGGAGGTTATGATCCCAGCAATACGGCGCCCTACTCGCTGCAATGGAACATCGCGGCAGAGCATGGCTTTGGCAAGAACACGACGCTTGAAGTCGGTTATGTTGGCAACCACGCGGTCCACCAGTTGAACAACTACGACGTCAATTACGTGCCCCAATCCCAGTGGATCAACGCCGTGTTTCGGCCCTTTGACTTGAACGATTTACGTCGTTTCCCGGGATGGGGGGCCATGACTTGGTGGCTGAATAACGGGGATGCAACCTATAACTCGCTACAGATCCTGTTCAAAGTCCAGTATCAGACATTTCAACTGCAGGCGGCTTATACCTGGTCGCATTCGATCGGTAACGTCACTAACTCTGCGAATGGTAATACGCTATACGAAGGCTATACTTGGGGGCCCGACCCAGGACTCGATCGCGGCAATACTCTGCTCAACCGTCCACAAGTATTCGTGGCCAATGCCATCTACTATCTACCGGAGTTGAAACATTCCAGCTCTTTTGTTCGGGCGACTCTGGGGAGTTGGGAACTCGCGGGCATCTCTCAGTACGCGTCTGGCGCCTCTACAACACTTTACCAATTCTGGTTCACGGATCTGGCCAGCGAAAACTTGGTCGCGTTAACTGGGACCGGCGACCTCCAGGGGCGACCCTTGGCTACTGCGGTGCCCTGCAGTGGATTAGGCGGACCAAAAGTGCTCAATCCAGATTCCGTTTCCATAATTGGTTACCAGATCGGAACATTTCCCAAGGGAGTGGAGCCTCGTGGCTACTGCCGTGGGCCGGGGTATGTGAATACGGACTTCTCAGTGGATAAGAACTGGCGCCTTAATGAGAAACTGCGTCTCCAGTTTCGGATGGACTTCTTTAACCTTTTCAACCACCCTAATTTCCGCGGCGATGTCGGCAATTTTTCTAATGGACCTGTCTACCCATATGGCAACTGCGGCGCACCTGATGCCACTGGGGTTTATTCTCCCTGCAGCCAAACCAACAACATCGTCAGTAAACAGATCATACAGCAAGGCATAGGTTTCTCGACGCTCACCAAAGGTCCGCGCGAAATTCAATACGGCTTGAAACTAATCTTCTAGGCGCGATGTGGAGTGCAATCATTTTTCGCACACTATTGTCCCAAAGTACCCTCAAACCGACATGCGACAGCCAATCCGCACAGCTCAAGAGTTTTGCGGTGCAACCATCAGAGTCAGTTTCTAGGAAGTAAGTCAGCAGCCACGATCGGGAACGATTAACGTTAGGTCTCTATCGGGACTGCCCAGGCAAACGAGGCAGGATTGAGCCGGGTTCTTTCGACCGGGGCAGTTTCGATAGAGTCGTTTGAAGTGAGCCGCCGGCGTTTGCGGCGGATGCGGTGATCTACCTATGCATTTTCAATGGCGTGGACTGGCTGATTGGGAGTGTTTTGGGCGCGAAGCTCGACCGACAGAGTAGTGGGAGTGGCTTCGACGAGGAGAATTGCCTTCTGCCATGCGTAAGCAGGCTCCGTATGGAGAGAACTGGAACAGATTTTGGGCGGACGACTCCCTTGCATGTGCGAGCATGCCCTCGAGCGACAGGCGCAGAGACGTCGTCAACTTTGGATGTTCTATGAGCTGTCAACGTAGCACCTCTGGAGGGTAGGGAGGATCAGGTCTAACCGGGAGTAAAGTTGAGCACTCGTCATCCGTTCGATGACCAGCATAGTGCCGGAGCAGGCGGGACAACGCAGCTGGTTGGTTGGTTCGGGGCGATCGGCGCAGGCAACTGCGCCGAGCAACTCGCGGCAGCGAGCGAGGGCGGTTTCCCGTCTTCGGTTTGCGAACAGGCCGAAGTGGCGGATGCGGACCAGGCCTTTGGGCAAAACGTGGAGAAGAAACCGGCGCAGGAACTCGTCTGCTGAAACGGTCATGACCCTGTTCTTGCCGCCATGGGCATAGTCTCGCCAGCGGAAGGAGACGCGATGGTTCTGGAAGGCCACGAGGCGATGGTTGGAAATGGCGACGCGATGGGTGTAGCGGGCCAGGTAGTTGAGAACCTGTTCGGTACCGCCGAAGGGTGGCTTGGCGTAGACGACCCAGTCCTTTTGGCCAAGTTGCGAGAGCAAGTTGCTGAAGGCGTCAGGTGAGGCAAGTTGCTGCAGTGAACCGTGGAACTGAAGCCTGTGTTGTTGGAACAGTTCGCAGAGTTGCTGGCAGAACTTTTTGCGGAAAATATGGCTGAGTGCCTTGACGGGCAGGAAGAACCGACGCGACGAGTCTATCCATCTGGAACCATCGAGGGCCAAACCTCCGGCGGGAACGATGTAGTGTACGTGGGGATGAATCTGGAGGTTCTGTCCCCAGGTATGGAGCACGCCGAGGAATCCGATGTCGGCTCCCAGGTGCTTTGGATCGCGAGCGAGTTCAAGCAGCGAAGCGGCACTGGTGCGGAAGAGCAAATCGTAGAGCAGCCGTTTGTTCTGGAGGATCAAAGAGCAGAGTTCGTGCGGCAGGGTGAAGACGATGTGGAAGTGAGGCACGGGCAACAGCTCAGCCGAACGCGCGGCCAACCACTTGGCGCGCGCGTTCCCCTGGCACTTGGGACAGTGCCGATTGCGGCATGAGTTATAAGAGGCGGTCAGATAGCCGCAGCGGATGCACTTATCACGATGACCACCCAGGGCCGCGGTGCGGCAGCGGACGATGGCATCGAGCACCTTGCGATGCACCCACGCAAGGTGCGACTTGTGCTTGTCCCAAAAGCTGTTCCCGCTGCACGGACAATGTCAGCCACCTCGAGGGTGGGCCGGTTCATCGCTTCCTCAGTCTCCTGGAGCGCTTCACCTCGTCCGGGCTGGACACTTCGATGGCTTCCAGCGGACTGGCAACCGCCTGTAGATGGCGGCGGGACAGATGCAGGTAGAGTGCAGTATCGCTGATCTTGGCATGGCCGAGCAGAATCTGGATGGTGCGCAGGTCGGCGCCGGCTTCCAGCATGTGGGTTGCAAAGCTATGCCTGAGGGTATGTGGAGAGACGCGCTTGGTGATGCCGGCATGTTTCGCGGCTTCCGCCACCGCGGTCCAGACAATCTTCTCTGTAATGGGTACGTCGGCCCGCCAGTTGTTGATTGTCCCAGGGAACAGGTAAGTTCGCGGCTTCATCCAGCGCCAATACTCGCGCAGGGTCTGCAGCAGCTTCGGGGTCAACAGGACGTCGCGGTCACGGCCACCCTTCCCCTGGCGAACATGAATCACCATGCGTTGGCTGTCGATATCAGAGACCTTGAGGTGGCATAGTTCAGCCCGGCGCAGGCCAGTTGCATACAGCGTCATCAGCATGGTGCGGTGCATCAGGTTCTGGGCGGAAGCAATGAGCCGCGCTACCTCTTCCTGACTCAGTACGGTGGGCATCCGCCTCTGACGCTTGGGAAACGGAATGTCATCGGGAAGGTACGGTCGCCTCAGCGTCTTGACGAAGAGAAAACGCAGAGCAGCAGTACGACCTTCGATCGTGCCGGGCGAGAGTTTGCAGTCGCGAAACAGATGAACCTGGTACTCGCGGATATGCTCTGGGCCGAGGCGGTTGGGTGAACGGCGGAAGTACTTCGCAAAATCCTCCACCGCATGGATGTAGGCACGGATGGTGTTCTGAGCGTACTTGCGACGCTGAAGCTCGTCCAGCATCATCTGCCGAAGATGGGTCACAAAAGCCTCCTTGTGACCCAAGCTTTACACAGTCTATAAGGCTGAGGGACGATTAGCGCTGCAGCATCCGCCGCGCCGGAGGCTTAGTTCAAACGCCCATGTGTGTAGGGATCGCGTCTAGTCGGTCCAGTCGGGGGACTTGTTAAAACACTTGGACGAGAAGTCGGCATTTCGGACAATGGCTGGACCAAGCTCCCCCGAAACCGGCATGTGGGAAGTTTGGATTTAGATCGAGGGCCAGCACGAATGGGGCTTGCATTCCCCATCGCGCGTGGAACGGAACGGACGTCGGGTAAACTGAAGGTCGTTCCACAATAACTAACGGCGTGTTTCGCTGTTCACGCTCGCGGAGGCTATCGATCATGTCTGGCGGTTCTGAAGTGGTGCGCCTAAACGAATCGAAGCGCGTATTGTTCGAAAACGCGGCATCGCTCGATGCCATCTTCAGTCCAAAATCCGTTGCCCTCGTTCACACAGGGCTTCCGGGAGCGCCAGGAGCGGACGCGATCTCCACATTCCTTAACGGTGGATTCCAAGGTACGTCGTTCGTCATTCAGCCCGGCTCGTCCCCTGCACCGGGAACCAGGACATATGCGAGGCTCAGCGATGTGCCCGGCAAGATTGACCTCGCCGTCGCCGTGACTTCGGCGGAGGCAGCTCCTGCCGTTGTGGCCGACTGCGTCCAGCACAACGTAAAGGGAGTGGTCCTGCTTTCGCCCCGACTGGGGACACATGACGCATACTCACCCGAAGCTGCTGCCCAAATGCGCAGTATTTTGGGCTCCAGCCGCACACGCGTGATTGGCCCTGGCGCGCTGGGCGTGATGAGCCCATTGCTAGGGCTCAACGCGACTGCTGGTTTGCCGATGGCGATGGGCGGCACTGTCGCCTTTGTTTGCGAGAGTCCACTCCTGGGCCGCGTGGTTCTTGACTGGAGTCTCAAACATCTCGTCGGCTTCAGCTCGTTCGCTTGCGTGGGCTCGATGCTCGACGTGAGCTGGGCGAACCTCATCGATTACTTCGGACAGGACCCCAACACTCGCACAATCGCTCTGCAGATCAGCTCCGCCGGCAACGCTCGCTCGCTTATATCCGCCGCTCGCGAAGTTTCGCTCAACAAGCCCATCATCGTTATCAAAGCCGGACTGGATGGTCACGCAGCCAGGGCGTTCACCTGGAAATCGCGCTGCCAGTCAAGCGACTCCCAGGTTCTCACCGCCGCCTTGGAGAGAGTCGGAGTCATTGAGGTTGACGGGATCGACGACCTTTTTTACACCGCTGACGCGCTCTCGAAGCAACCACGCCCTCGCGGTCCAAGACTGATGCTCGTCAGCAACGCCGACGGTCCCGGAGTTCTGGCCGCCGACAGCCTCGCCCGTGCGGGCGTGGAACTCGCCTCGCCCTCGGAGGAAACGCGGAGCCAGGTTCAACAATTGCTGCGCGAAGAGAACACCCTTGACGATGTGCTCGGCGACGGCAGCGCCGAGAACTACGTCGCGGTCGCCAAGCTTGCTGTGAATGATCCAAACTGCGACGGGGTCTTGCTGCTGCTTGTGCCTTGGGCCCTCGCCGACCCCGAACGTACCGCCGCAATGCTCCTGGAGCTGCGAAACTCGAGCAAGCCGATACTTATTAGCTACTTAGGTGCCGCGGATACCGGCAGCGCACAAGAGGCGCTGATCCGAGCATGCATACCGACTTTTTCCTCTCCCGAAGTCGCCGCGCGGGTGTTCCAGTCGATGTGGCGATATAGCTATGAACTGCAGGCGCTCTACGAGACGCCAATGCTTCATGCAGAGGGAGACTTTGAGACTCACGATTTCGTTTATCAACTCATTGTGCAGGCTCGAAGCTCGGGTAGGAGTTCACTCTCTCCCGAAGAATCCGCGGAGGTGCTTGCGAGATATGGAATCGCCACATGCGGCCCCAACGTGGCTGCGGTGCCTGACCGCAACGGAGTACTCGCCAAGCTTGGTCTCCGGGTCGATCCGCAATTCGGCGCCGTCTTGATGTTCGGCTCGGTCGATAGGGGACCCGGTGTTTACGGCGATGTAGCTATCGGCTTGCCGCCGTTGAACGCGACCCTCGCGCGTCGCATGCTCGAGAAGAGTGCGTTTTACCGTGGCCTGCTGTGCGAATACCAAACAGGCTCGCTGCGCGCGCTCGAAGAATTCCTCGTGCGGTTCAGCCATATCGCCAGCGATCAGCCCCTGATCGAAGAGTTTGAAGTCGAAGGGCTTATTTCACCGTCTGATGTGTTGGCAATCAGCAGCCGTTGTAAGCTGCATGCACCGCACACAAAGAGCGAAGACCTGCCTCGTCCTGCGATTCGGCCCTATCCGGTGCAGTACGTTTCACCTTGGCGCATGAAAAATGGCCAGACCGTTACGATGCGGCCAATCCGGGCAGAAGACGAGCCGCTTATGGTCAAGTTTCACGAAGCGCTCTCCGACCATAGCGTTTATATGCGGTACTTTCAGCGGGTGAAGCTCAGTACCCGGACGGCGCACCAGCGGCTCTCGCGCGTTTGTTTCCTGGACTATGATCGCGAGTTTGCTCTCCTTGCCGAAGTTCGGGATCCACACTCAGACGACCGGCGTATTGTCGCTGTCGCTACCCTGGTCAAATCGCCTCAGAAGAGTGAAGGTGAAGTCGCCGTGCTTATCAGCGACGATTGTCAGCGGCAGGGACTCGGAAAGGAACTCGTTCGCCGCCTGATTGGCTTC
>Ga0210406_10008698_pt1 | contig 10149 bp, 12 predicted proteins | sample IncBWC30MmetaG_FD_155454 | JGI IMG/M metagenome (GOLD analysis project Ga0210406, IMG submission 155454) | Forest soil microbial communities from Barre Woods Harvard Forest LTER site, Petersham, Massachusetts, United States - Inc-BW-C-30-M | ecosystem: Environmental > Terrestrial > Soil >... | reverse complement strand
CGCCGCTCGTGATGGCCGGATTCTGGTTTCCCATGATCGCGAAACCATGCCCGCCCACTTCAGTCGTTTCATTGCGGAATCCACCAGCGCGGGCCTATTGATCGTCTCGCAGAAGCTTGACATCCGCGAGGCCATCGAGCAGATCCTGCTTGTTTGGGTGGCTTCCGAAGCGGCCGAGTGGAGCAATCGGATAGGCTATCTTCCGTTTTGAAGGGGCTGGTGAGCGCGGAAGGAATCGAACCTTCAACCTAGTGATTAAGAGTCACTTGCTCTGCCAATTGAGCTACGCGCCCGGATTGCCTTACGACACTACTGATTTTAGCGGGAGTCAAATTCCGAGTACAACAAAGCATTGTAACATCTGGTGGCGGGCCCGTGCCAAACGCGAAGGCCGCACCACGCGGCGTGTTATTCTGGCTTGCGGATGTTTAGCCGTCAGCATCGGAAAGCCAGAGTCCTATTCGGCCTCTCCGACGTACTGTTGACGGCGCTGGCATTCGAGGCAGCGTACCAGACGCGCATCTGGCTGCACCTGGGCCGCATCTTCTTCCTCATCGTTCCGGTCAAAGCGCTGGTCCTCGGTTTTTCGCTGGCGATGTGGGTCATTATCGGCCTGTGGTTGGGCGTCTATGACAAGCTGGATTCCGGCGATCCACGCGTCATTTTGCGCGACAGCTCGCGCCAGTGCGGATATGGCATTGTCTGCCTGGTGATCTTCGAGTATCTGATGCGGCTGGATGTGAGCCGCCCATTCATGGCGTTGTTCGGCCTTTATAGCTGGATTTTGCTGTTGGTCTTCCGGTTGACAGCGGGGCGTCTGGTGGGCGTGGTGCGGCGCGAGTTCGGCGCCACACATCACGTCATGCTGGTGGGTTTGGGCGAACGCGCGCGACGGCTGGGCGAGGCGCTCGAGCGCTCGGCGCGCTATGGGATTCGGATCAGGGGATTCCTGGCCGACGATCCGTCGCCCATCACCGAGATCCAGTTGGGCGCGGCGTATCCTGTGTTTCCCTTGGCGGCACTGGCCGGCTTGCTGCGGCAGCACGTCATCGATGAAATCATCTTTGCGGTGGATAGCGCCAGGCTGGCGGAGCTGGAAGAAATATTTCTGCTGTGCGATGAGGAAGGCGTGCGCACGCGCATTGCTGTGGATTTCTTCCCGCACGTCAACGGCGAAGTGTATCTGGAGCGTCTGGCGTTCACGCCGCTGCTGACGTTTTCACCCGCGCCGCACGATGAAATCCGCCTGCTGGCCAAGCGGGCGATCGACATCCTGATAGCGGGAGCGGGGTTGGCGGTGTTGGCTCCGTTCATGCTTCTGATCGCGGCGGCAATTCGCCTGACTTCTCCGGGTACCGCAATCTTCCGCCAGCAGCGCTGCGGGCTGAATGGCCGGCGGTTCGTGTTCTATAAATTCCGGTCGATGTGCCAAAATGCTGAAGCCATGCGTGCCGCGGTCTCTCACATGAGCGTTCGCTCGCTGGCCATGAAGGTTCCGGACGATCCGCGGCTGACTCCGCTGGGCCGCTACTTGCGAAAGTTTTCTATCGACGAATGGCCGCAGCTATGGAATGTTTTGAAGGGCGACATGTCTCTGGTCGGGCCAAGGCCGGCGGTGCCGGAGGAGGTGGATCAGTATCAGCGCTGGCAGCGCCGCCGCCTGCGCATGCGCCCGGGCCTGACGTGCCTGTGGGCCCTGGCCGGCCGCGATGCCGTGGGCTTCGAAGAATGGATGAGGATGGACATGCAATACATTGACAACTGGTCGCTGGGCCTCGATTGGAAGATTCTGCTGCTCACAATCCCCAGGGTTTTGTCCGGCAAAGGAGCGCACTAGACCATGCACTTGCTGCCTACACCTGACGAAGTGGTGAGCGTGCTGCGGGAAACCGGAGCGCTGCGCGACGGCCACTTCGAATATCCCAGCGGCCTTCACTCCAACGAATACCTGCAGGTGCCGCTGGCCATGCGCTACTACCAGCATGCGCGGACACTGAGTGTCGGACTCAGCCGGCTGTTGCGCGCGAATCCTGAGATCCGGGCAATGATTCCGGATCTTTCCATTGTTGCGCCCGCGACCGGCGGGCTGCCGGTGGCTTATGGAGTGTGCGAGGCGCTTCGCGCGAAACAGGTCTACTGGGCTGAGCGCGACGAGGAAAGCGAGCCCATGCGATTCCGGCAGTACCTGGAGCAGCACCCGGGCGAACAAGTGGTTCTGGTGGACGATATCCTCCGCTCCGGCAGCAAATTGGCGGAAATGAAGACACTGCTCGAATCGCGCGGGGCCACGGTAATCGGCCTCGCAGTGGTCATCTACCAGCCGACGCCCAATACCAGGAATTTCGGTACGCTACCGCTCTATTACCTGGCCAAGCTGGACGCCAGTTACTATTCCGATACCGGGCACTGCGATCTGTGCCGCCGCGGCGTCAAGTTGGACAAGGTTTGGGTGTAACGCCTCTCTCCCGCAGAGTGTTCCTGGCCTCGGCGGCCGCAGGACTGGCCCGCGGCTCGGAGACGGTCATCGATATCCATCAGCACACCAACTATGCGGGCCGAACGGACGATGAACTGATGGCGCACCAGCGCGCCATGGGAGTGACGCGGACGGTGCTGTTGCCCGCGGGCTCAAAATACGGCCTCGCGGTGGGCGCCGGCGGCAATGAGTCGGTGGTCGCGCTGGCAAAACGGCGCCCCGAAAGCTTCTCATTCTTTGCCAACGAAGTGCCGGACATGCCGGGCGCCCGCCAGGTGCTGGAGAAATACTTGAAAGCCGGGGCCATCGGGATCGGCGAACAGAAATTCGCAGTTGATTGCGATTCTCCGGCCATCCACATGGTGGCGGAAGTAGCGGAAGAGTTTGGCGTTCCGGTGCTGCTGCACTTTCAGCAGGCGGCCTACAACATGGGGATCGAGCGTTTTCACCTGGTGGCGGAAAAACACCCGCGTGTGTCTTTCATCGGCCATGCGCAAACCTGGTGGGGAAACATCGACCGCAATCACGATCAGACGGCCATGTATCCGAAGACGAAGGTTACTCCCGGCGGCATCACCGACCGCCTGCTATCCGATTATTCCAACGTGTACGGAGATCTGTCGGCGAATTCGGGACTGAATGCGTTGTTGCGCGATGAAGATCATGCACGTGAGTTCCTGGCGCGCCACCAGGACAAACTAATGTACGGGAGTGACTGCGACGACCGCGTGGGTGAAGGCGCGGCATGCAGTGGCGCGAGGTGCCTGGCCGCAGTACGGCGCCTCGCGCCCAACAGTGAAATTTCAGAAAAAATTCTGCACGCGAATGCCGAGCGCGTGCTCAAGATCCACGCAGTGTGACAGGCTGCGGTTAGGAACCAGCTTTCTCACGGCTCAATTTCACTTTGCCGACGATCTCGCCCTCGTCGACTGATCCCTTCATCTCTCCTTCCAGTTGATCGTTCACCAGAGTCAGTGTCCACTTGAAGGCACCGCTGGTCTCATGCGAGACGACTTCGAACGATAATTTGGTCCCGTCAACCTTTCCGTTGCGAATGGTGCCCTCATCCGCACTGCCGGTGCGGCCGACCTTACCGGAGACCACGTCGGACTTCTGCACGAATTCGACTTGTATCGGGATGGTCGACCCGGAGTCTTCGATGTCGATGGTACCGGACCATTTCCCTGATACATCAGAAGCGCTCAGGGCAAGCGCCAAAACTGGCAATAGCAGAAACGCTTTCTTCATCACACGACCTTCTCCAATCAAGGCAAACTTCATCGGATTTTATGGTAGCTCGAAATTGCGGTGGCCAGGAGACTCCCTATTCGACAATACCGGCCCCGAGCAAGCTGCGGCCGGCATTCAGTATAATGCTTCGTTGCTTCACATTCACATTGCGAGGACGACCGAATGATTCGCTTGGTTACCGTGGCATGGATGGCGAGCGCGCTCATGGCGCAGACTCCCGAGGCCCCTCAGGCGGCAGCTGCCAAACCGGTTCGTGAGAATGGACTCTACGCCGTGATGACTACGTCACAGGGCGTAATCACACTCCGGTTGTTCGAAAAGGAGGCGCCGATCACCGTACGCAACTTCACCGGGTTGGTCCGTGGGACAAAGGAGTTCCGCGACCCTAAGACTGGCCAGATGGTGAAGCGGCCGTTTTTCACTGGTGTTACATTTCACCGCGTGATCCCAGGCTTTATGATTCAGGGTGGTGACCCAACCGGGATCGGAAGCTACGATGCCGGCTACACGATACCGGACGAGTTTGTGCCTACTCTCAAGTTCGACGTCACCGGGCGGCTGGCAATGGCCAATACCGGCGAGCCGCATACCGGCAGCACTCAGTTCTTTATCACCGATGGAACTCCGCAGCATCTGAATGGGAAGCACACGATCTTCGGGCAGGTAGTGGAGGGCCAGGACGTGGTTACCAAGATCGCCAATGTGGATCGTGGCGCGAATGACAAACCCAAGACGGCGGTGAAGATCATCAGCATCAAGCTCGAGCGTGTTGGCCCGCCGCCCACGCCCGCCGCTCGGAAGGCTCCGGCCAAGAAGGCAGCGGTTCCGGCACAAAAGTAACAAAAGGCACCAATAGGTTACCTGATTTGCGCGAGGCCAGCACTTTCAGGTACAATCGCATTTTATAAAACTACAGCGGAGATACATACCATGGAATGGACCACACCGGATTTTCAAGAAGTTTGCCTGAGCTGCGAAATCAACACATACGCTAACCCCGAGTACTAAACGGCCCGCGTGCGGGTGAAGATCCTCGGATCCGCCGCTGGTGGCGGATTCCCGCAGTGGAATTGTGCCTGCTCAAATTGTAGGCGACTCCGTGATGGTACCCTGCACGGTTCAGTTCGCACCCAGGTGCAGGTCGCGGTTTCCTCAGATCATTCCAACTGGTACCTTCTTAGCGCATCCCCCGACCTCCCCAGGCAGATTGAAGCGTTTCCGCAACTCCATCCAAGTGGACGATCTCGAGAGACACCCATTGCGGCACTGGTTCTTCCCGGCGGCGATCTTGACCAATTGCTTGGCCTGATTTTGCTCCGTGAATCGCAGCCCCTTCGGGCGTACGCAACGCCCGCGATTCGGAAGATTATCATGGAGAACAACATCATCTTCGCCATGCTAAGGAAGCAGATTTCCTGGGACGACGTGTTTCCGGGGCGTGAGTTCGAGCTGGTTTCGGTTAGCAGCACGAACTCCGGGATCCAATGCCTGCCCTTCACTCTCACGGGCAACTACCCGCATTACGTCAGCGAGGAACAGGCGTCCTCGTTGCCTGCGGACCAGGCGCTGTTGGGACTGAGGCTCCGGCATTCGTCGGGAGGCGGCACCATGGTCTACATGCCGGGAACGCCCTCGATTGAAAAATCCTGGTTGGAGCATCTCGAGAATTGCGATTTGCTTTTGATCGATGGCACGTTTTGGACCGACGATGAACTGATCCGGATTCAGGGTGGCGGCCGCACCGCCCGCCAGATGGGACACCTACCGGTTTCGGGCCCCGGCGGGAGCCTGGAGCAGCTCAGCCGGCTGAAGCATCCGCGCAAGATTTACATTCACGTGAACAATACAAACCCCATGCTGGACGAAGACAGTGCGGAGTATCAGCAGGTGCGCCAGGCCGGCTGGGAAATCGCTCAGGACGGCGCGGAGTTCGAGTTGTGACGGCCGCAGAGCTGCTGTCTCCGGAGGAGCTGGCGGCGCGTCTTCGCGCCATTGGAGAAGAGCGCTACCATCACCGCCATCCGTTTCACCTGCTGATGCACGAAGGGAAACTCACGCGCGGCCAGCTGCAGGCGTGGGCGCTCAACCGGTTCTATTACCAGAGTCAAATTCCTGTGAAAGATGCGCTGGTGCTTTCGCGCAGCAATGATCCGGAGTTCCGCAGGCTGTGGCGCAAGCGCATCGTCGATCACGATGGCGCTGCTGCCGGCGATGGCGGTATCGAGCGCTGGCTCGGGTTGGCCGAAGCCACCGGCTTGAGCCGCCAGCGGGTAGAGGAGGGCCGCGAGGTGCTGCCTGCGACACGCTATGCGGTAAATGCTTATCTTGAACTGGTGTCGCACAGGAGCTTTCTCGAGTCGGTCGCGTCATCCCTTACTGAAATGTTCTCGCGGGACCTGATCGCGCTGCGGATGGACAAGATGCGCCAGCATTATCCATGGCTGGAAGGCGGACTGGCGTACTTCCAGGCGCGCTTGACGCAGGGGCCTGAGGATGCGCGGTTTGCCCTCGACTGGGTCACCCGGCACGCACTCACCCGCGCCGATCAGGAGCTGGCTATGGGCGCGTTGCGAGCTAAGTGCGACATTCTTTGGGCGCAGTTGGACGCCTTGTATTTTTCGTATGTGACGCCAGGCTGGCCTCCGCCGGGCGCGTTCCGCATGGAGGGCCAGTGAGCGACCTCGCGGGCACGAGCCGGCCCAAGCTGCGGCCCGGCTGCCGGCTGCGCGAGACTGCTGGCGAAAGTGACATGCTGCTGATCCCGGAAGGTGCGCTGCGGCTGGCGGGTACCGGCCGGAAGATCGTGGAGCGCTGCGACGGCGCGCATACGCTCGACGATATTGTCAGTGAGTTAAAGGCGGAGTACCCAACTGTGGAGCCCAGCCGCATCGAGACGGAGATCCACACGTTTCTGGACCGCCTGCATCAGAAACGCGTGATCGATTTTGAATCATGACGCCGCTGTCGCTCATTGCCGAGGTCACGCACCGCTGCCCGCTGCACTGCGTGTATTGTTCGAATCCCCTGGAAATGCAGGCGAGGGAGCGCGAGCTGCCGACCGCGACCTGGGCGCAGACGTTTCAAGCGGCGGGCGAATTGGGTGTTCTACAACTGCACTTGACCGGGGGCGAGCCCTTGGCCCGCGCGGATCTGGCTGAGCTGGTGGCAGGGGGCCGCAAAGCCGGGCTCTATGTCAACCTCATCACTTCCGGAATCGGACTGAGTCCGGAGCGTCTGGCCGCGCTGACGGACGCCGGCCTCGATCACATTCAGTTGAGCTTTCAGGACTCGCAGGAGGATGAGGCTAATCTGATTGCCGGCACGCGCGCGCACGCGCTCAAAATCGAACTGTCGCGGCGGATCAAGCAGCATCGCGTGGCGTTCACGGTCAACATGGTGGTGCACCGCCGGAATCTCGAGCGCCTGGAAAAAATGATAGCGCTGGCGGAAGAGTTGGACGCCGACCGCCTGGAGATCGCACACGTTCAGTATTACGGGTGGGCACTGCGGAACCGCGATTCCCTGCTGCCCACGCGCGCTCAGTGGGAGCGGTCGCTTGCAATCATCACGGCGGCGCGTGACCGGCTGAGCGGCCGGATGCGAATCGATTTCGTGGGTCCCGATTACTACGCGAAATATCCCAAGGCGTGCATGGGCGGCTGGGGACGCAGCGTGATTCTGATCGATCCCGCGGGCCGTGCGCTGCCGTGCCACGCCGCCGGCTCGATTCCGGGTCTGGAATTCGACAACGTAAAGGAACGGAGTTTGGGCTGGATCTGGGAAGACTCGCCGGCGTTCCGGAAATTCCGCGGCGAGGAGTGGATGCCCGAACCGTGCCGCAGCTGCGATCGGCGGACGCTCGACTTCGGCGGCTGCCGCTGCCAGGCCATGCTGCTAACCGGCGATGCCACCGCCACCGATCCGGTATGCACGCTGGCGCCCAGGCACGACGTGGTAGAGGCAGTAATCGGACGTGTGGACTCTGTGCCGCAGGCCGACGAGAACTGGGTATACCGCATCGATCCGCCGAGCGCGAACCGTTGACTGACGCCACAGCAAAGCCGGACCGGGGGGTCCGGAGCGGACGAGGGCGTCCGCCCCACTACTACTGGCCGAGTCTCAAACCTGAGCCTTCGAACGCCTCCGGTGCGAGCAAATGGGCTGGGGCCCATCCGAGTTCACGAAAGCGATGCGGCGCCGCGCTGAGCACAACTTGAAAACTTCCGTCATCCGCCGGCCCTTCCTGGGGCTTTCCCGCCTGGGGAAAAACTAACGCCAGATATTTGAGAATCGCGTAGACGTCGCCTTCTTCGGGGACCCGGATGTCAAATTGTTGCGAGCGGAAACGGATACCGGCGCCCATCTGCCAAAGACTCCACATCAGGTACGCGCAGCATTCGATGGCATGCTCGAACCAGTCTTCGAGTTCATGGGGAACGTCGCGGTCGAGGAAAATCTCGACCGCAGGCTCCTGTTCGCGGGCGAACTCGCGAACCTGCAGATCGCCCGTATGCGCGGAAGCTTTCCAATCCAGGTGGCGTGCGCTTTCGAAGGCTTCATAGGGCCGGATGCGATAGAAATCGCGGCCCAGGCCAACCATATGCGTTTCGATCTCGCCCACGATGGCTGTCAGCAGCTCGGCAAAACCGGGCTGTGCCTCGATGGAGGGATACACCAGCACCTCGCGGCGCAACGTGACACGCGCGGTCTTGTCCAGAAAACCGAATGGAAACCTGGTAGTAAATGCAAAACTGTTCTGACGGTGCGCGCCGCGGTGCATGAAGCGCACATCCACGCTCTCCTCCAGCACGGCGCCGCCGGGAATCACTGGAAAATAGATAGGCGCGGTAAGAATCGCAGGCTGTTCGCCGGCTCGAGCGAGGCTTTCCCCCATTCGTTCGGGCACTCCCATCACGCGAATGGAAAACGACGGCATCCAAACTTTGAGATTCCGGACGTAGAGTTTGGCGCGCGCCGCGCGTCCGGCAGAAATGTGCTCGGGGAGCAAAAGATCAAGTTCCAGGCCAGCCAGGCAGAGGCGGCTGATGAATCCCGAGACCAGCAGAGTCGAGACCATGGTAGCCAGAATCAGAAAAAGGAGATTGTTGGCTGAGACGGCAGCGGCAACTGCCACCAAAATGACGGCGAAGCAGAAGAGCAGGCCTCCGCGCGTGATCCGGTACCGGATGCGGCGGCGCACCGCAGCCCGAAGCTGGTTGAAGCGTCTGCGCACGGTGAGGGGAACCTGCAATCCCACTTCTATTGTTGTGGCACAACAGAAGAGGCGGTGTCGAGCGAGTAGAGTCTTAGCCTGATGCTAAAGCCACTTGCATAGCGTGCTTTGAGAGGTGTACACTTGTGGTGTACAGACTGTACTGCAGGTTCGTACATTTGGGGTGTACAATGTCCGCATCGGCCGTTACAAAGACAGAGATGATCGAGGTCAATCGATCCGAACTACGACAAAACCAGAGCGCGCTCTTGCGCCGTGTGCGAGGGAGCAGAGTGCTTCTCATCAAAGCGAATGACAAAACTGAGGAGAAAGTCGTTTTAGACAAAAAGTATTTTGATCAGATCCGCCAACAATTGGAAGCCGTGGTTGAGACCCTGGAGATCACCATGGACCGAAAGCTGTTTAATCAGATCCTAGCAGCAGCGGACACGCTTGATGAAGATCTTCGCTTGGGCAAGCTCCATTCGCTGGATGATGCCTTCGCGGAGGAGTAATTGTTCGTACTTAAATTCACCAGCAGCGCTGTCGCTGATATCAAAGCAGTGATTCCCAAGCATCTCAAGGGCCCTCTGCGGAAGGAACTCGTCAAGAGGGTTGCGCCTGATCCCGTCAGTTGTTCTCACGGACTCCATGGGCAATTGGAGGGCTACCGAAGTTTTACGTGGCAGGAGTATCGCGTAGTCTATAAAGTCTTCGATGATTTGCTGGTGGTAGCCGTAGTCGGAGTTGGATTGCGATCCCCTCAATCGGCGGAGAACGTCTATCGCAAGCTGGAAGTACTAGCGAAAACCGGGCAATTGGCCCAGGGCATGCTCTTCTCGCTTCGCGGCTTCACGACGCGCGAAGTTTAGAAAGCTTCCGCAGGTCCCACCCACAAAACCATTTGGCATACAATCGACGAATCCTCATGGGTATTGGTGTTTCGACCAAGGAATTACGGAAGGTATACACCTCTCCGCCGCCGCTGGCGGGTCCGGCGGCGCGCGGGCGTCTGATGGGCCGCAAGGAGAAAAAGAAGTTCGAGGTGGTCGCCTTGGACGGCGTTTCGCTCGAGATCGAACCTGGCGAGATTTTTGGGCTGCTGGGGCCGAACGGAGCTGGGAAGTCCACCACCATCGGCATCCTGACGACGCGGGTGCGGCCGACCAGCGGCGAGGCCAGGATCGGCCAGTTCGACGTGTGGCGGCAA
>Ga0210406_10008697_pt1 | contig 10151 bp, 4 predicted proteins | sample IncBWC30MmetaG_FD_155454 | JGI IMG/M metagenome (GOLD analysis project Ga0210406, IMG submission 155454) | Forest soil microbial communities from Barre Woods Harvard Forest LTER site, Petersham, Massachusetts, United States - Inc-BW-C-30-M | ecosystem: Environmental > Terrestrial > Soil >... | reverse complement strand
CACAATTGACCGCTTCCGAAAAGGCGGCGACCCTATGGTCACCCTCTATCACCAAGAGCCCGACGGTACCTTCAAGGACATCACCAAACAAGCCGGCCTAACCCGCCCCGGCTGGGGCATGGGCGTCGCCGTCGCCGACTACGATAACGACGGCAAACTCGACCTCTTCGTCACCGGCTACGGCGGCAACGTCCTCTACCACAACCTCGGCCACTGCAAGTTCGAGGACGTCACCGAAAAAGCCGGCGTCCGCGGCGGCGGCTTCAGCACCGGCGCTGCTTGGGGCGACTACGATCGGGACGGCAACGTCGACCTCTTCGTTTCGCGCTACACCCACGTCGACATCACCCACATGCCCGAGCCCGGAAGCAACAAATTCTGCCTGTATAAAGGACTCCAAGTGCAGTGCGGCCCTTGGGGCCTCCCAGGCGAAAGCGATCTCCTCTATCACAACCGCGGCGACGGCACCTTCGAAGAAGTCTCGCAAAAAGCCGGCGTTCACAACCAAATCGGCTACTACGGCCTCGGCGCAATGTGGTCCGACTACGATAATGACAGCTGGCCCGATCTCGTAGTCGCCAACGATTCCGTCCCCAACTATCTCTATCACAACAATCATAACGGCACTTTTTCCGAGGTAGGCATGCTCTCCGGAATTTCCCTCAGCGGCGATGGCACGCAGCTCGGCAACATGGGCGTCGATTTCGCTGACTACGACCACTCCGGCCGCTTCAGCCTTTTCATCACCACATTCCAGGAACAGCCCAAGGCCCTTTGGCGCAACACAGGCGCCAACGGGTTCGAAGATGTAAGCTGGCCCTCCGGCATGGGCCGCCCCAGTTACGCCGACGTCTGTTGGGGCACTAGCTTTTTCGATATGGCCAATACTGGCTGGCTCGATCTCCTGATCGCCTGCGGTCACGTCTACCCCCAAATCGATTCCCTCGAAAACGGTCCGCACTACCGCCAACCTCTTTTCCTCGAGCGCAACAACCACGACGGCACCTTCGACGAAGTCTCCAAAGAAGCCGGCCTAACCGACCTCCCGCTAAAATCCCGTCGCGGCGCAGCCTTCGGCGACATCTTCAACACCGGCAACATCGACGTCGTCCTCCTCAACGTCGGCGAACCTCCTACCCTTCTCCTCAACCAGAACGCCACCCCCAATCACCGCGTCCTCTTCAAACTAATTGGCACAAAAAGCAATCGCGCCGCCATCGGCGCCCGCATAACCATCCTCGCCTCTGGTGTCCGCCAAGTCGGCGAAGTCCGCGGCGGCGGGAGCTATCTCTCCCAAAACGATCTCCGCCTCCATTTCGGCCTGGGCAGATCCACAAGAATCGACTCCGTAGAAATCCGCTGGCCCAGCGGCAAACTCGAAACCCTAGAAAACATTCCTGCCGACTCCATCTACGTCATCGTAGAATCCTCCGGCATCCGCGACACAAAACCTCTCCCGGCACCTGCAGCACCTGTTCCATCCGTCGCAAATCATTGAACTGAAGGATGTACCCGCGTTGCTTTCGTAACAGTGCAAATACAGGGCGTGTGGTCGACGAATACGCGGAGTGCAAAGGGAACGCACGGCAGGAGCGAAATGGTTTTTGTAGCTTACTGAAGTTCATTTCAAATCGTAGCGCACGAATTCGAATGACACAGGCGGACGGCACCGGGTTTGAAGGAGTTGGGCGGGGATTGATGGGTTGATGCGCCTGTAGAGAAGTTAGGCGCCCGCGCGTAAAGCCGGCGGGTGGGGCTCCCCGCAAAGCGGCAGTTCTGGCCCGTTAAACTGGTTTGAGAGAATCCGCAAGTTGGGAGTCCAGTGTTTCCCGCACTTTTCGCAGGAGCTTGGCCTTCGTAAAGGGTTTTTGGACCAGAACAGTCGCCTGCTTCAAGAGGCCGCGATGAACAATGACATCATCCGTGTAGCCGGACATGTAAAGAACTCTTAGATTGGGGCGAAGAGCCACGAGCTGGTTCGCCAATTCTCGGCCGTCCAGTCGGGGCATGACAATGTCGGTGAGCAGCAGGTCGATCTTGCGGTGAGAATCTTTTGCCGTCGCGATAGCATCTTCGACGCCGGTGGATTCGAGGACGGTATATCCGGCCTCTTGCAGCAGTACGCAGGTTAGCTCCCGCAGGGCCAGTTCATCTTCGACGACCAGAATCGTCTCCGAGCCCCCTGGGATTTCCTTCTCCACCCCGTGGGGCGCGGTCAAAGTCTCAACAGTACGCGGAAAATAAATCTTGAAGGTGGTGCCCCGGCCAGGTTCGCTGTAAACCATGACATAGCCATTGTTCTGTTTGATGATTCCGTACACCATCGATAGACCGAGACCAGTGCCCTTGCCTAACTCTTTGGTCGTGAAGAACGGCTCAAATACGTGGGACATGGTCTCAGCATCCATGCCAATGCCGGTGTCACTTACTGCCAACATTACGAATGGACCGGGTCGCGCACCCAAATGCTGGCGAACGTAAGTATCGTCGATGTCGACATTCGCAGTTTCGATGGCTAGTTTGCCACCACCCGGCATGGCGTCCCGCGAATTAACGGCCAGGTTCATGAGCACTTGGCCCAGCTGTCCGGAATCCGCTTTCACATAACCGAGGCCGGGTTGGAGCCTGATCGTCAGTTCAATATCTTCGCCGATGATACGGTGCAGCATCTTTTGAATTTCCACGACGGACTCATTGAGGTCGATGACGGTGGGTTCGATGACCTGCTTGCGACTGAAGGCGAGGAGTTGCATCGTCAGAGCCGCGGCTCGCTCTGCGGCGTTGCGAGTTGCTTCCACGCTCTTGCGCAAACGGCCGTTGGTGCCAATTTGTTGTTCAAGAATGTCGCTGTGACCGAGGATGACGCTAAGAAGGTTGTTGAAATCGTGGGCAATGCCGCCGGCTAGCCGGCCGATGGCCTCCATTTTCTGCGACTGAAAAAGCTGTCGCTCGAGAGTGCGACGTTCTGTTATGTCTTCGGCAAAGACTTCGAAATAGGCCAGGGAATGGTTTTCTTGGAAGACGGGGTGCCCCGTCATTTTGACAGTGATGATTTTTCCATCTTTCCTTCGCCATTCGGTCTCAACGGCTCGAAAATCGTCCGTGTGCGCATGCTCTGCGATCAAACCCCGGGGTGATTGCAGATCGCGATAGATATCTTTTTCCATGTTGCGCCGCATGAGCTCTTGTTCCGAGTCGTAACCGAGCATCGTCACCAGCGCGGGGTTCACGTGAAGGAACTGTCCGTCCAAGGTGACTCGGTAGATTCCGTAAGGCGCGTCACGTATAAGTGAACGAAAGTGGGCCTCCGACTTTTGGAGTTCCGCTTCGACGCGTTTTCGCTCGGTAACGTCGCGGGCAATTGCAGAAGCTCCGACAATCTTTCCTTCGCCATCCTTGACGGGAGAAATGGACACCGAAACATTGATTCTTTCCCCATCCTTTCGGGCACGAACGGTTTCATAGGGTTGGATTCGCTCGTCCCTCTTCAGTCTTTCCAAGATTTCGGGCAGTTCGTCGCGTTGTTCGGGAGGCACAAGAATCCTGACCGGCTGCCCGACTACTTCACTGGCGGTGTAGCCATAGATTCTCTCGGCACCAGTGTTCCAACTCACTATCTTCCCATCCAACGACTTTCCTACAATTGCGTCGTCAGAAGATTCGACAATCAAGGCTAATTGAGAGGCTGCGGTTTCGGCGCATTTCCGGTCGGTGATATCGTGGGTGACGGAGAGCATGCAAGGCTGCCCGTTGATTGTGACGCGGACAGCGGAGACTCGGCCGTAACGTATTTCACCAGTCTTGGTCCTGAAACGAAACTCTTTCCCTTTGACCAGACCTTGCGTCTCCACCATCTGCAGTGTTGCTTGGTGAGGCTGTTGTTCTACCCACAAATCCAGCTCCCCGGGCGTCTTTCCCAGCACTTCCTCGGCGGTGTAGCCAGTAAGACGCATGAATCCTTCATTCACTTCGAGATATCGGCGGTCTGGGAGACTCCGCAAGGTGATGGCGTCGGGACTTGAATGAACCATGCTCGCGTACTTCTCTTGTGACTGACGGAGCAGTGCCTCGGATTGCTCACGCTCCGAAATATCGCGGACTATCCCGGTGAAAATGTGCCTTTTCCCGTGGACGTGCTCCCCCAAGGAAACCTCAACAGGAAATTCCCTTCCGGAGCGGTGCAAACCCGTTAGTTTGATTGCAGTCCAGGAAAAATGCTTTTGACCCGTTGGCAGGTATCCCCCGACGGCAACCGGATGCGCCTCACGAAGGTATCGGGGCATAAGGATCGTGACCTGTTGGTGCATCATCTCGGAGATGGAGTAGCCGAAGATCCTTTCTGCAGCTTTGTTAACAAAGAGAATGGTGCTTCGTTCGTCGATTGTGAAGATGGCATCCGTGGCAGTCTCGGCGACGACACGAAAGAGTTGGGCGGGCTGCGGGAACCCTTTGCGGGAATCGCGCCGTCGAACAGTTTTAGAGTTCCGAGGTTTAGACATAGCCGATTGACTACGTGGCGTGTGGCTGAGCTGCACACACACGTGCGAATTAGTCCGAGGCTCAACCGGCCCCAGAGGTCGGTCGCGACGAATGTAGCATACCCATCATGAGCCATGCGTGGTCCCAGGAGAAAATTGTCCAACTAGGAAACAATCCCATCGATGCTTATGGCAGATGACGGGGCTAGCGAAGGATGGACGCTTGACTTCCGCAGTCGGCTGCTTCATTCCCTCCGAGTGGCTTCCGTTGACTCGATGAACTGCCTCACGGTGACAATCGAGATGCCTTGGTACGTGGCGAGCTTCAGCCGCGTGCTTTCGACTAGAGTCTATGCAGGTTTTGTCCAAGCGATAGATTGGAGACGATGACTCAGCATCACCTCTTTTCCGCGGCTTGCGGCGCGGGAAGACTTGAGCAGCCCTCACGGTTTTTCACCGATACCGGGCAGATGAAGAACCCTATCAAGTGCGTGAAGTGCTAGTCCGCCCGGATTTCACGCTAGCTGTGAGTCGCTCCAAACAACGTCGCACGGTCACCGACGTCGCGGCGATCCCCATAATCTCGCAGAAATGCGCGCAACACTTGCGCCGCATGCTCATAGCGCCCCACGGCCGTCAGCGATTGCGCCACTAGCAGCTCGATCTTCCAACGCGTCTCCCACGAGCCGGCTGCGTCCAATTGCAGCGACTCTTCGAGCGGCGCGATCGCCGCGCCATTCCCACCCTGCAAACGCCCGCGCATGGCTCGGATCGATCTGCGTGGCTTTTTCCAACGCGTCTTGCCCTTGCGCGCAGTTATGTTGTTTTAGGGAGAGCACGCCTTGCACGTACAACACATCCGGATGCCCGGGCGCCAGCGGCATCGCTTCGCCCACATACTTTTCTGCCTCGCCCGTCTTGTCCGCGCTTAATGCTTGCGATCCTTTCTCGAGCGCTTCCTTCGCTTTCGGTGCGAGCAGCGCTCGCCGAGGTACTCCGCCGGTCCTTCCGCCAGCCGAGAGTCGCCGCAAGTAAACATCCACCTGCGTTCTTCCTGTCACGCGGACCGAGACTTCCTCCTTTTGCGCGCTCTCGTATCCCGCCGCCTCCACAATCACGGTAAACTCACCCAAATTGTTCACCACCGGCAAGGCGCTGCCGCGCGACGTCTGTCCCTGGCGGCTTAGCAACGTTTTGTTTCAAGCGATTCACCTCCGAAGGCCGACAGCTGGCTGGCGTGTTAGGGCCTTACGGAGATTTTCTTGCCTGAGTATCGAACCGCCCTGTCCGCGTTTTCCGTGAGACCGCCACCCGTTCCGTGATTTTCGCTGACAAAGACGACGCGGAAGGCGCGATTCTCGAGCATGCCCGGGAAAGAACCGGTGCGATCGCCTATGGTGAAGGTGTGGGTGGCGTCGTCCCAGGAGAAGAGAATCGTTGAATACGCGCCCTTCTCGTAATTGTAGGTATCATTTTCATCTTCGTACAGAGTGAAGGCGCCGTTCGCGCCGCGATAGACGCGAACCTCGATGGGATTGGCGGATTTTTCGGCGGCATATTCAACGTCAGGTCCAAGCGGAAGAATGGAGCCGGCGCGGACGTAGAGAGGCATGCGATCGATGGGAGACGGTGCGTCGAGTGCGCGGCCGCCTTGGATTGTGGCGCCGGTCCAGAAGTCATACCAGTTGGCAGCGGGAAGATAGAGATGGCGAACGGTGGCGCCCGGCTCAGTGACCGGATTTACGAGAATCGCGGGACCGAAAAGAAATTGGTCGCCGATGTTTTGCGCGCGAATGTCTTCGCGGAAGTCCATGACGAGCGGACGCATGATGGTGTAGCCCTCGCTCGTGGTCTTCCACGCCAGAGAGTAGATGTAGGGCATCAAGCGGTAGCGCAGGTTGTCGTAGGCGACCAGAGTTTTTTGGGCGTCCGGGCCATAAGACCAAAGCTCGTTCTGGTTGGTGGTGCGAGTGCCGTGGACGCGAAAGACGGGACAGAACGTGCCGAATTCGAACCAGCGCACAAAGAGTTCGCGGTAAGCGGAATCGTCGGGATTTGCTGCGACGAAGCCGCCGATGTCGGTGGTCCAATAAGGAAGTCCTGAGAGCGAATAATTTAGGCCCGCGGGAATTTGGCGTCGAAAAGTTTCCCAGTTGGGGTCAACGTCGCCGGACCAGGTGGTGACGGCGTTGCGCTGGGCGCCTGCATAAGCGGAGCGCGAGAGAAGGAAGACGCGCTTTTTGTCGGAGGCTTCGCGCTGACCTTCGTAGACGGCGGTAGTGGTGAGAAGAGGAAACTCGTTGGCGTAGCGCGCGCCGTTGCCGATAGCGACTTTGTTTGTAACGAGGATGTTCGTTTCGCGGCCTTCGGTTTCAGGTTCGGTGGTGTCCAGCCACCAGGCGTCGGCGCCAATTTTAAAGAGGGCCTCGTTCATGAGGCCCCAATAGTATTTCCGCGCGTCAGGATTGAACGCATCGTAGAGCGCCATGCGGGGTGGATGAAAACTTTGGACTTTTGTGCGGTCGATGAAAAAGCCGCGCTTGTCCATGTCGTCGTAGACGGACGATCCGGGGCGGAAATAAGGCCATACGGAAATCATCAAATGGACGTTGTTTTTGTGGAGCGCATCGATCATGCCTTTGGGATCGGGATAGTTTTTGTTGAAGACCGGCTCGCCCATGGTGTTCCACCAGAACCAGTCTTGGACGATGTTGTCGAGCGGGATGTGTAGGTCACGATATTTTTGGGCGATGGCGAGGAGTTCCCCCTGCGAGTCGTAGCGATTCTTGCATTGCCAGTAGCCGTAGGCCCATTTGCCGAACAGGGGCGTGGTGCCGGTGAGTTCGCGATAATCCGCGATGAGCCGATCAAAGTCGGGACCGTAGAAAAAGTAATAGTCCATAGAGTCGGAGACTTCCGAACTCCAATAGAAGGCGTGGACAAAGCGGTTGTCGAAACGACTGCGCGAGCCATTGTTCCAAAAGATGCCGTAGCCGTTGCTGGAGAGGAGCAGAGGAATGGAGATATTGGTGTTGTCCTGCGACAGGTCGACGGATTCGCCGCGGTAGTTCCAAACACCGGCTTGATGTTGGCCGAGGCCGTAGAAGGCTTCTTGCGTGTCCCACATGTTGACGAAACGTTCGGAGTGGTAGGTTTTTTCGCCGTTGACTTCCGCTGGCGTGAGCGTGCGGGTGTTCTCCTGTGTGAGTTTGTGACCAACAGAGTCGGCGAAGACGATAGAACTGTCGGCGCGGGTGATTTCGATTTTCAAGCGTGAGGTAGTTAACGTGATGAGTTTAGGGTCCTCAGAGTGCAGCGTGAACCCGGTCTTAGGCCAGGACTTCTTTGTGACTAGAAAGTCGGTGCGCTGGGGCACGTCTCGTTCTTTGGAGTAGACGACGTGGACGATCGAGTCCGAACAGACTTGCAACCGCAGGAAGCCGGACTGGAGAACAAGCACGACACCATCGGGTTGCGGATCGGCGGAGGTAACCGGGTTGAGTGGCGTCCACTGAGCCAGGAGAGAAGGCGTGACTGCTAAGAAGAGTAAGAGGAAGAGGGAAGCCGACGACTGGTGACGATCGAAGAAGGATGCGAGGCGCATAAAAATCCTGGAACTCCGTGTACGATAACGTTATTTTGGGGGCGACTGCTCGGGGCACATTGGCACCCCGGCTCCACCATTGTCAATGGCCTTTCGAAACGCCGAGGATCGGCGAGCGGGGCCGGACGGGCTCGGCAAGTCTAAGAAAAATAAGGAGAAGATTCGCGATTGATGAGTTTTTGTGATACAAGGCGTGGGGAGAATCAATGCATCCCGAGTGTCTAGAGGGCGGAGGAGGATCGGAATGTTGCTCAGGGGGAGACTCTGCATGATGGCATTTTTGATGGCTTTGGGTCCGGAGTTTCGATCGTCAGCGCCCGGTAGAGAGGCGCCAACGGCGGCAGACAAGGGCGCGCATGTGGAGAAAGCGGCGTTTGGGCAGACCGCCGATGGCACGGCGATCGAGTCTTACACGATTTACAACTCGCAGGGGGCTTCCGCCGAGCTGATTACCTACGGCGCCACCGTCGCCGAACTCCATGTTCCGGACAAGCATGGCAAGATGGGCGATGTGGTGCTGGGATTCGACAATCTTGAGGGATATTTGGGGCAGCATCCGCACTTCGGCGGGGCGATCGGGCGGTACGGCAATCGGATCGCCAAGGGGAAGTTCACGCTGGATGGCAAAGAATATCAACTGGCGATCAACAATCCGCCGAACAGTTTGCACGGGGGACCTACTGGCTTTGACCGGCGAGTGTGGAAAGCGCAGCCGGTCGAAGTGAAGGATGGAGCGGCCGTGCGGTTTACGTATCTTAGTAAGGATGGAGAGGAAGACTTTCCCGGGAATCTGACCGTCCGCGTGACCTACACGCTGACCAACACGAATGAGTTCAAGCTGGAATATTCCGCCGAGACCGACAAAGATACAATTGTGAATTTGACAAACCATAGCTACTTCAACTTGGCTGGTTCGGGAGATGTGCTGAAACATGTTCTTTATTTGAACGCGGACAAGTACACTCCGGTGGATTCGACGCTCATACCGACCGGCGAAATCGCCAGCGTCGAGAATACGCCGCTGGATTTCCGGAAACCGACGGAGATCGGGGCGCACATCGGCGAAATCAATGATATCGGCGGATACGACCACAATTATGTGGTGAACGGAGCGGCGGGGAAGCTGCGGATTGCCGCGCGGGTGACCGAGCCTACCTCCGGGAGACAGATGGAAGTTTGGACGACGGAGCCGGGAGTGCAGTTCTATTCGGCGATCGGCCTCAACGGGAGCATCACGGGGAAGGGTGGAATTGCGTATCCGAAATACGGGGCCCTGTGTCTTGAGACGCAGCACTATCCGGACTCACCGAACCGTCCTAATTTTCCGTCAACCGTTTTGAAGCCAGGGACAAAGTTTTACTCGGAAACGATTTACAAGTTTTCGGCGAAGTGATCCTGGGCCCGAGTTTTCTGGATCACAGCAGGGACTTTGTTGTTTGTCAGGAGTCGTAAGACGCTTGCAGAGGAGATGCGATTCGGCACTCTATGACCATTCCTTACGCGTTTATCGTACCCGCTCGCCTCGTTCATCTTTCCAGCGTTGACGTCATCATCGTCGTTTTTTATTTTGCGCTGGTGCTGGCCATCGGTTTCTACCTCCGCGGCCGCGCGAACACTGGCGAAGATTTCTTCATGGCCGGCCGCGAAATGACTGCGTGGGTGGCTGGACTCAGTTTCCTCTCCGCAAATCTCGGCGCGCTGGAGTTGATGGGCTGGGCGGGGTCGGCGTATCAATATGGCATTCTGGCGACGCATTGGTACTGGATTGGGGCCATTCCGGCGATGTTGTTTCTTGCGCTGGTGATGATGCCTTTTTACTACATTTCCAAAACGCACTCCGTTCCAGGCTATTTGAAATTGCGTTTTGGAGAGCCGGCGCGTGCAGTCTCTGCGGTTTCGTTTGCGTTTATGACGGTGCTGATGAGCGGCGTCAACATGTTCGCGATGGCCAAGGTCATGCAGATTGTGCTTGGTTGGGACATCAATTTCAGCATCTGGGTATCTTCGCTGACCGTGGCGGTTTATGTGACGCTCGGCGGATTAAGGTCGGCCATTTTCAATGAAGTGCT
>Ga0210406_10008696_pt1 | contig 10151 bp, 11 predicted proteins | sample IncBWC30MmetaG_FD_155454 | JGI IMG/M metagenome (GOLD analysis project Ga0210406, IMG submission 155454) | Forest soil microbial communities from Barre Woods Harvard Forest LTER site, Petersham, Massachusetts, United States - Inc-BW-C-30-M | ecosystem: Environmental > Terrestrial > Soil >... | reverse complement strand
TGGAGTGAGGAATCGAAAAGCGAAAAGAGAAAGAGAAAAGAGAAAAGAGAAAAGAATTAACACAGAGGACACTGAGGGAAGAGGGAAGGGCACAGAGAAGAACACAGGCTGAAGCCTGTGCTACTACTTGGCGGTGCGGCCGATGCCGGCTAGGACTCGGAGTTCGCCGAGGACGACGACTTCGAGATTTGCGCGCTGATTGTTGCGGGAAAGATCCGCTTCGGTTCCGCCGTTGTAGCCCTGGATAAAGAACGTCGAGTCCCCTTCATTCTCGGGGCGGGCCGTGTTCCGCAGGATTACCCGCAGTTTCTTGGAATCGTAGTGGACGGTGATGATATCAGGCTTGCCTGCGCATCGGATGCGCAGATCGCCGAGAATAGTTTCCTTGCAAGTGAGAGATTCATCTTTGGTGATGGCGTTCCACGCCTCGCATTGGGCCACAAAGGTTTCGGCAACGCGCTTCCAGACCTTGGGAGCGAGTGTAACAGCGGCCTGGCTGTTGAGCCGGTCTTCCTCAATTTGTACTGCCTCGGTAAGCTGGGCGGCGAGGAATTCCTGCGCCGCGCGCTTGGTTTCGTCCGTCGCCATGGGTCTTGCGGTCTCCGAAAAACTTATCCCCTGCGAAGGCAGGTACCCCATCGTAGCGGGAGGGGCGTCCATGGTGTCAAGTAGCTTCGCGTTTTCAGGTTCGGCAAAGGGACAAGGCAGCGATAGGCTGTTGGCGCAGAACGGGGATCGGCGGCCTCAGAGGAAAGTTTGTCGAACAGCAAAGAACTATGCGGCGGGGTTGTAGGGCGAGTAGCTGACGACGGAACTCTTCAACCGCGCGGGCAGAGGGCGTTCCAGCCAGCGGCTGATTGTAAATTCGACGAAGCGATTGGTGCCGCCGGTTTTGCCTTCCGGGTCGGGCTGATCCCATAGAATTTTGGCGGTGGCGGTGAGTTGCAGTTGGCGGCCGTGCTCGAAATCGGGAAGCAGCAGTCCGACTTGCGGGTCTCCAATTACGTTGCCGAGGGAGTTGAACAATCCGTTGCCGGGATAGTCGGGAATCCGTAGCGTGTTCTTGTTCATAACTTCGATGAAACCGGGACTGCCACCGCGATGGGATGCGTCATTGCCCCGTTGCGCATGGCCGGTGGCAAGGAACAGGACGTCGGCGTCTGCAATTATTTTGTGAAGACGTGCCGGCAAACTTGTTCCCTCCGACACTTTGGGTTTTGCTTGGGGAGATTCGACAGGCTCCACTTCCAGTTCGCGCTTGGTGATGTATTTCGGGCAGTTGGGAAAAGATTCGGTGACGTTCAGGAGGATTTCGGTGTCGGTGACGCGCGCATCGCCATTGATGCGGAGGCGGCGGCGATTAGCGAGTTCGATGACGAGGATGCCGAGGCGCGGTTCGGACTGGAGATTTTGCCAGAGAGGGTCGTGGGCATCGCGCTCCGCTGTGGGAACGGCGATGTGCAAGGATTGACGGTCGCTGGGTTCGAGAAAACCTTTGGGGCCGAAGACGACGGAGGCCCAGCGACGGCCGTCCGTGTCGCGAGTACTGAGGATCGCCATCTGTTGCTGCCGGATGAAATTCAAGGCGCCGGCGTAGAGTTTGTCGGCGATCATGGCGCTGTTCGATTCAGCGCTTTCCTCCTGGCCAGCACGATGTTGGACTTCGAGTTCGCCTTCGTGGAACGGTGAATCGAAGGACATGATTTTCTCCCAGGCGAACGGCGCGGACTTGGATCGTCCCGCGCCGGATCGGCCAGTTAGCAGCAGCCGTCCAGTTACTTTACGTTTTTTGCGAGGAAGTCGCGAATGTATTGGGCGATGATTGCACCGTCCTCTTCAAGCGCGAAGTGGCCGGTATCGAGCAGATGCAGTTCGGTGCGGGGATCGTCCTTGGCAAAAGCTTCGGCACCCGCGGGCAGAAAGATGGGATCGTTTTTGCCCCAGACGGCGAGAACCGGCGGCTGGTACTTCCGCAAGTATTCATGCCACGCGGGGTAGAGCGGCGGGTTCTTGCGATAGTCGTAGAAGAGCGCAAGCTGAATTTTATCATTGCCGGGACGGTCGAGCGTGAGTTGATCGAAGGTGTAGGAGTCCGGGCTAACGTTTTCCGGATTGCGGAAACCCTGCGTGTACTGGAATTTGGTGAGGTCGGGTGTGAGAATCTGGCGGACTTTTGCTTCCGTAGTCGGATTGGGATCTTTCCAGTAGGGATAAAGGAATTCGGCCCAGAAGGGAGCGAGGCCTTCGTCATAGGCGTTTCCATTCTGGCTGATGATGGCTTGAATTCGGTCGGGGTGGCGCGTGGCCAGGCGGAAACCAACGGGTGCGCCGTAGTCCTGGATGTAGAGCGAATATTTAGTGATGCCTTGCTGGTCGAGGAAGTGATCGACGGTGTCGGCGAGGTGGTCGAAGGTGTAGGCGTATTGTTCGGGCGAAGGGGAATCGCTGTAGCCGAAGCCCGGGTAGTCGGGCGCGATGACGTGATATTTATCGCTGAGGGCCGGGATGAGATTGCGGAACATGTGGGAAGAGCTTGGAAAGCCGTGGAGAAGGACAAGCGTGGGAGCGTTTTTAGGGCCAGCTTCGCGGTAGAAGATTTTCAGGCCGTCAACCTGCGCGGTGTGATAGGTGAGGCGGGCCGCGTCGGATGAGCTGGTCTCTTTCATGGAGGACGTCTGGGCGAAAAGGAAGCGGGGAGCAACGGAAGCGGCGAGCAGAAGTGCCGCAATTTCGGAAAGCTTTCGGAAGTTCATGATTCATTCTCCTGTTAGAACCGGACTCTTATTCAGTTCAATTTGTTTATAATAGACCGTCTGGTCTATTTGTGGTGTTTGATGCCAGGCTGGGCAAAAGGTTTCGGTTTTTGTTGGGCGGATAACGGAAAAATAGGAGAGAATTAGACCAAATGGTCTAACAGGGGAGGTTTGTGCGACATCCAAGCGAACAGGGGGGAGATGAGGCCAGCTAAGGTATCGGACAAGGAGTTATTCGGGCGGCTGACGGAGGTCTTCCGGCGGAAGGGATATGACGGAGCTTCGTATACGGACCTCATGGAGGCTACCGGTCTGGTGAAGGCCAGCCTGTACCACCGTTTCCCGGGTGGGAAAGAGGAGATGGTGGACGCGATACTGTCGGATGTCGACCGGCAGTTCGCCGAGTATGTGCTGACGCCGGCGTTGGAAGAGGGCAAGCCGAAGGAACGCGCACGGCGGATGGCGCGGAGGCTGCGCGAGTTTTACGACAGCGGCAAGGCGTGGTGCCTGCTGGATACGCTGAGCCTGGCGGAAAGCCGCGGGACGCTGGCGCACGCGAGAAAATCCATGGAATTTTGGGTCGAGTGCTTTGCGCGGGTGGGGCGCGAGGCGGGGCTTTCCGCGGGAGTGGCAAGGAAGCGGGCAGAGGAAGCGGTGGCCGCGATCGAAGGCGGCTTGGTGGTGGCGCGAGTGCTGAAAAACCGGCGGCCGTTTCTGCGCGTGCTGGCGGGATTGCCTAGGAAACTCACGGAACTCTAGTTATGGGCTTTGGTTAAGCGGAGATATTTCGCTTTCTGCTAGCTGCGCTATTGCTAGAAGAAATTGAATGGCGTGCCCACTGGCAGCAGAATCTCTTCTTTTTGTAAAAGCATTTCAGTAATCTAAAGAGAAAGGTGTAGGTCGCAAGCTTCATTATGTGCAAGTGAGCGCCAGCTCCCGCTCAGCCTTGGTAAACCCAATCTGCTCTGAGGAATCGAGGGAGCATCGAGCCCTCTTTCGTCTCAGCCGAACGGCTGCATTTGCGCGGTTCATCCAGAGTCTGGAGCTTCTTTGCAGAATAGCGGCAAAAGAATGCACACTCGGATGAGTGACGTTCGATCACGCATGGTTACAGTACTAGCGTAACCTATTTATTTTCACATAAGTTGTCGATCCCACGAATTCCAAAAAAGGACAGGAATATATGGTGGTTCGATTGCACACCCTACTCATAACGGATCGGGGTAGAGCTGGCCAATTGATGCGGTCTTTGTGGGCTTTCCGGTCGGCGACTTGATCTGTGTGCGTCGGGGGCTTGCCTATTGTTTCGAATTGGCTTCCTGGCCTCTACCTAGAACCACAGGAGGATTCATGATTTCGAAATCGAAGGTTTTCCTAGGGTTAGTATTGGTAGGATTGCTGGTTCTTACAGCACCGACCGCGCTGTTGGCTCAAAAGGCTGCACCTCCTAGCGTTCCCGCCGTCGACCCGCCGAGTATTTGCGATGCGGTAGCGGGCAATCTCGTTGCGAATTGCGGTTTCGAGACCGGCACGTTCGCCAGTTGGACCCAGAGCGGGAACACAGGCTTTACCGGCATAGAAAGCGGTGCCGCCGCCAACAGTGGCACGTATTCGGCCTTTTTCGGTCCGGTAGGCTCAGAAGGTTTCTTGACCCAGGACTTGGCAACCAGCACCAGCTCAACCTACAGCCTCTCCTTCTTTCTGGCAAACGAAGGAGGCTGCAATCAATCGGGCAACAGCGACTGCGAGTTCAACGTCAGTTGGGATGGGTCGACGATCTACGATAATCTTTTTCCGGCTGGCTCTGCTTACACCATGTTCACTTTTACTGGCCTGACGGCATCTACGGGTTCCACCGCGCTCCAGTTCTCCTTTCGGCAGGACCCGGCGTTCTTTCATCTCGATGACGTCGTAGTCCAGTCAGCCCCGGAGCCGGGCAGCCTTGCATTGCTCTCCTTCGGCTTAGCCAGTGGCCTGCTTGGCTGGAGGAAAAAGATTCGCAAGTAGCCTTCAATCTCAGACAAAACCAAAGCTCGACCCAAAGGACTCAATAATCTTTCTGGGTCGAGCTTTTCGTTTGGATGCTCACGCGGACGTTCGGTTCACCTCGCTCTGTCCACCCGCTCGAACTCCCCTAGTGGGCTCTCCCCCAGCCTGCCAGTTCATTCCAATCGCCTCTTCTCAATCCAACACTCCACCCTTGCAGGCCGAATAGCTTCTGAGCGGGCTCTACCAATTAAACTGGGCAGATTGTGCGGGTATGGTGGATGTGCGAATATAGAGAGGAAGACGAGGGACCATGGAAACTACCCTGGCAAAACACGTCACGCTGACGAAACCGGACGATTTCGGCAAGTTGCTGCAGGATGAGGGAATCATCTTCACGCAACTGGATAAGGCCGTGAACTGGGCGCGGCGGAGTTCGATCTGGCCGCTGGGATTCGGGTTGGCGTGCTGCGCGATTGAGATGATGTCCATGGCGGCGTCGCGCTTTGATCTGGCACGTTTTGGCGCGGAAGTGTTCCGGCCGTCCCCGCGACAGGCGGACCTGATGATTGTGGCGGGGCGGCTTTCCCAAAAGATGGCGCCGGTGATCCGGCAGCTCTACGATCAAATGCCGGAGCCGAAGTGGGTGATTTCGATGGGCGCGTGCGCCACGTCGGGCGGCGTGTTCAATAATTATGCGATCGTGCAGGGCTGCAATCAGGTGATTCCCGTGGACGTGTACGTGCCGGGATGCCCGCCGCGGCCGGAAGCGGTGCTGTACGCGGTTTTGCAACTGCAGAAGAAGATTGATGCGGAGAAGGGCTCGTTCAAGCGGGCGTTGAATCTCGCCTGAGGCAGGCCGGCGATGTTCTGTTGGTAACGCTGGCATCCTACCGGCCAGCGTGCTTGGCGCCAGGGTGCCAGCGTTACGGGAGTTCCACATGGCCTCACCCATTCCTGAAACCGTCAGCGCACGTGATTTGCTGAGGCACTGCCTGGCTACGATTGCGTATCGGGCCGGCAAGGTGCTGCGCGACGTCCCTGAATCGTTCGCCAAATTCCAACCACCTGAAAATGCGCGGACTCCAGAGCAGATTCTGGCGCATATCGGCGACCTGTTTGACTGGGCGCTTTCGATAGCCAAGGGTCAGACCGCGTGGAAGGACTCGCAGCCACTGCTCTGGCCGAAGGAAGTAGAGCGGTTTTTTGGCTCGCTGAAGCGCTTTGACGAGTATCTGGAAGGCGATGAGGCCCTTCGCGCTTCGCCCGAGAAACTGTTCCAAGGACCGGTAGCAGACGCGCTGAACCACGTTGGGCAGCTCGCCATGCTGCGGCGGCTGGCGGGGTTCCCGATGAAGGGCGAAAGCTACTTCAAAGCCGACATTGCCGCCGGGCGCGTAGGCCCCGAGCAGACCCCGCCCAAACGCGAGTTTGATTGAAGTTTGTCTGGACGTAACCCCCAGCCACAAGTAGACTGCCGGACACTGTAAGGACGGGGCCTATGAGTGTGGCTGAACAGAGGGCCTACCCCCGGATAAAGCCGCCGCCAAGTGTATTGGGGGCCTGGCGATCGGGAATTCAGCGGGACGTTTCGTATGTGGAGAGCCTCGCGCTCGGCGGGGTTTTCTTGCGCACCAGGAAAAAAGTTGCGATTCGCAGTCTGGTACAAATCCTGCTGGATATGCCCTTGGGACAGGTGCGAGGGCGCGGCGTGGTGCGGCGGCACCAGGAGCAATACGGCATTGCGGTGCAGTTTATCGCGATGGATCCGGAAGACCGGGGAAGATTGGTGCGGCAAATCCGAGATTTAACTCCCTCGGCCGCGTGTTAGGTGGCCGCGGGCTTTCCGATTTGCTCTTCGGCGATGGAAGTGATTTGAAGCAGGAAGATCGACCACTCACCAGCATCACTTCCAAAAACCAAGGTCATGCGAAGTTGCTGCGGGAAAGTGTGCGCCTGCTGATGCACGGCGCTCCACAAAACCGTCCCAACCCAAAGCTCGGCAGTGCGGCAAATCTCCTTTTCGAGATGATGTTTCGCATTCTTCGTCGCGAACGGGGCGAGCAAAGTTTCGAGATTGGATACGATTTCCTTGTGGCCGGACCACAATTTTCCGTTCGCATCAATGAACGAAGCTTCTTTGGCAAAGAAGTCATGGAGGTTGTTCCAACTGCCTTCGCGCAGGGAGGCAATAAACTGCCGGTAGGCTTGTATCTCCCCATCGGTGGCAACTGCGGGTATTATGAGCGAGAGATCCTGATCAAACGCAGGAAGCTTGCGAATTTTCGCGCGCAGCTGGACGAGATCAGCGTGTTGTTCACTCAGAATTTTTGAGGCAAGACCTTCCTCGACTCGGAGCAGGCCAAGCAAGAGGTGCTCGGTGCCCACGTGTCGATGGCCCGATTTGTCGGCCTCTTCTGCGGCGATATTCAGGACCCGCTTGCTGTCTTTAGTTAGCGGTACTTCGACAGAAGTGGAAAACCTTTCTCCCTGTGTAATTTGGCTTTCGATCTTGCTCCGAACATGCTCCATATCCGGTAGCTTTGGCAAAAGCACCTTCATAGTCTTATGGTCTTCCTGGAGAAGGCCGAGGAGCAGATGCTCCGTCTCGATGTAGGGGCTGCCGTACTGACTGGCGTAATAACGCGAAAAGAAAATGACGCGGCGAGCCTTTTCGGTGTAACGCTCGAACATGATTCGGCCAGTTTATTCCAGGGCTATGGCATTAGGCAATTGGCGTGGCTATGACGGTCGCGGAGCCTGCGGCGTCGGGAAGTTCGACGATGGAACCGGGTGTGGATTTTTCGCGGCGGAGGTAAGCCATGCCAATCGGGGCGCTGAGCGCGGGAGAGAACGCGGCGCGAGTGGTGAAGCCGGCTTCTTTGCCTTCGGAGAGGAGCGGCGTGCCTGGCGCGGGCGGTTGCGGCGTGTCGTATTTCAGCGTGACGCGGACGCGATTGACCTGGCCGCGGGAGCGCACGCGTTCGACGATTTCCTGACCGGTGTAGCAGCCCTTGGTGTAGCTGATGTGGGAATCCTGAAGGCCGGCTTCGTGGGGGATTTGCTTTTCGCCGAAGTCGTAGGTGAACCAGGGAGCGCCCAGCTCGAGGCGGAAAGCGCTGAGGGCCTGATAGCCAGCGGATCCGCCGCCGTGTTTGCGCGTGGCTTCGAGAAGAATGGTCCAGAGCGCTTCCGCGTGGGTGCGGTCGACCACGAATTCGGCGCTGGCGGTGCCGCCGGGAGAGCGCTTGCCGAGGCGGCAGGGAATGCGTTGCACGGAGACGAGGCGCGTTTCGAGTTCGGCAAGATCGGTGGGATCGACGCCGGTGAGTTCTTCGGTGACGAGTGCGGCCTTGGGACCTTCGAGGGCGAAGGTGGCGAAGTCGGCAGTACGGTCGGTGAGGGTGACGTCGTCCATGATGATGTATTTGTCGAGGGCGGCGATAAGCGGTTCGCGGATGATGGCGTAAGAGATGCAGAAAAGTTTGTCGGGCAAATCATAAGTTTCGATTTCGGCGAGGATGCGGCCCTGCGGGTTCAGGAAGAGCGAGATGGTGCCGTGATTTTCGCGCAGGTCTTTGACGTTGTTGGTGAGGATGGCATTGAGGTAGCGGACGCGGTCGGGGCCGGTGAAGTCGAGATAGGCGCGGTAGTTTTTGTCGAGAAGCGCAACGCTTTCGCGGAGATAGCGGTACTCGGCGAGCCAATCGCCGAAGTGGTTGGGAAGGGAGCAGCCGAACCAGGTGCCGAGTTGCGCGCCGGAACTACCGTGAAGTTCAGCGAGTGGCGTGGGGAGGGGGCCGGTCGCCGTGTTGGATGGGCCGCTCATCACCCTCCCAGTGTAGCAGACGCGTTTTGAGTGCGGAGGCGAAGCCTCCGCTTTTGAGGTTCAAACGGCGAGGCAAAATTCAACGACTGGGCTGCCTCATACCCCGCAAAAGCGGCAGCTTTGCTGTCGCACTCAAAAAGGGTACCAGAGGAAATTCTTCGGAAAGTGGATATACTGCTGGGCATGGACGCGACACACAAAATGGCACAGACGTCGGACGCGGCGCACCCGGACATGATTTACGTGAAGATTCCGGTGGGCATGCTGCAATGCAACTGCCAGATCATCGGGGACCCGAAGACGCTGGAAGCGATTGTGATCGATCCCGGCGACGAGGTGGAGCGCATCCTGAGCATGTTGGGGCGCTACAAGTTGAAGGTGAAGGCGATTATCAGCACGCATGCGCATATTGACCACGTGGGTGGGCTGGCGAAGCTGCACATGTACACGGGCGCACCGGTGATGATGCACGGCGAGGATTTGCCGCTATATCACGGGATGGAAGAGCAGGCTGCGTTTATCGGGATGGCCACGCCGGAGCTGACGGAAGTGGATCAAGTGCTGAAGGACGGCGATACCCTGCCGTGGGGAGGTTTTCACGCCAGCGTGATTCATACGCCGGGGCATACACCTGGGAGCGTGTCACTCTTTATGCCGAAGGATTGCGGGCGGGTGAAGTTGGTGCAGCCGCAACTGTTTGCGGGAGACACGCTGTTTGCGGGGAGCATCGGGCGCACAGATTTGTGGGGCGGTTCGATGGAACAGATTATGGAGTCCTTGCGCGAGAAGCTGATGCAGCTTCCGGATGACACGCTGGTGCACCCCGGGCACGGGGGATCCACGACGATCGGGTTGGAGAAGGAAACGAATCCATTTTTGAAGTAGGCGGCTGCAGGGCGACCTGAACGCGACATCGCATTGAAAGTGAAAAAACCTCCCAACTGTCATCCCGAACCCGCGCTTTTTGCGGGTGAGGGATCTGCTTTTTCTTCTCTTCGCATTTGTAGTGGCCGATCTTAAGATTGGCAATTACTCTTTCTGCGACAATCTAGCAAGGAGGGCCGGCGATGGGGCAAGAAGTGGTTTGCACCGCGCGTTGGGGCGGGAAAAGTGTGCGCGGGAAGGTGTTGCTGGAGACGGCAGAGATAATTTTTCGAGGGGAAGAGCGACGGAAGATTCCGTTTGCGTCGATCCGCGGGATGGAAGCGAAGGATGGCGAGCTGCGGCTGAAGACAGCCGAGGGATTGGTGGTTTTCGAGCTGGGCGAGCGGGCGGAGAAATGGCGGGAGAAGATTGCAAATCCGAAATCAGTGGTGGAGAAGCTGGGAGTTAAGGCGGGGGAGCCGGTGGCAGTGTTTGGAAAGCTGGATGGCGAGTTTTTAAAGAGATTGACGGAGCAGAAGTCGGCAGTGACGCCGGGGAAGATTGTGGATGGAGTGGGCTGGATTTTTCTCGCCGCAGAGACGCGCAATGGATTGGTACAAGTAAAGAAGATTGCAGGGAAGTTGAAAGGCAGCGCGGCGCTCTGGGTGGTTTATCCGAAGGGGCAGAAGAGCATTACGGAGATGGATGTGATTGGAGCG
>Ga0210406_10008695_pt1 | contig 10152 bp, 5 predicted proteins | sample IncBWC30MmetaG_FD_155454 | JGI IMG/M metagenome (GOLD analysis project Ga0210406, IMG submission 155454) | Forest soil microbial communities from Barre Woods Harvard Forest LTER site, Petersham, Massachusetts, United States - Inc-BW-C-30-M | ecosystem: Environmental > Terrestrial > Soil >... | reverse complement strand
AACGCAGCGCCGGTGACTTGATCCTGGCAGCGGACCGGGCTTTGTACTCCGCCAAACGCGCCGGTCGCGCCCAGGCCAAGTTGAGGGATATCGACGACGTTGATCTGCCGGCCGGCACCGCCTAAGCCACCACCGTAATCGACAAATCAGGTCCGAGCAATTTGGCGAACTCATTGGCGGCGATCGGCTCGTTAAAATAAAAGCCCTGCCCCTCGGCGCATCGTTGCGCCTTCAGCCTCAAGAATTGCGCTCGTGTCTCGACCCCCTCCGCGATAACTTTGAGTCCGAAGCTCTTGCCCATGTTAATGACTGCGCTGACGATGCTGGCGTCTCCGGCGTTTGTGCACAGGCCACGTACGAAGGACTTGTCGATTTTCAGCGCGTCGAGCGGGAAGCGCTTCAAATAGCTCAGACTGGAATATCCGGTTCCAAAATCATCCAGGGTCAGCCGCACGCCCATGTCCTTCAGTGCATGCAGCACGGCGATCGTTGCCGCGGGGTCCTGCATCAGGGCGGTTTCCGTCAACTCAAATTCGAGGTATCTCGGATTCAGTCCGGTCTCCTTCAAGATGGCTCGAACATTCGGTACAAAGCCGCGTGATCGCAGTTCTACCGCAGAGACATTGATGGCAACCGGCGTCGGTACCCGGTCAGTGTCCTGCCAGCTCTTGGCCTGCAGACACGCTTCCCGCAGAACCCAACGCCCGATCGGCACGATGTAACCGCATTGTTCGGCGATGGGGATGAACTTCTCGGGAAGCACGATGCCGCGCCCCGGTTGCCGCCAGCGGACCAACGCCTCCGCGCCCGTAACGGCCTCTGTCTCCAGATCCATCTTGGGTTGGTAGTACAACACAAACTCACGCCCATCCAAGGCATGGCGCAAGCCGCTCTCGAGCGATTGGCGCTCCTGAGCATGTTCGTTCATGTCCGATCTGAAGAACTGGTAGTTGTTGCGCCCGTTGTTTTTGGCGTTCAACATCGCGACATCTGCATGTTTGATGAGCGATTCTGCATCGCTGCCATCATCCGGATAGACTGCGATGCCGATACTCAAGGTGATTTGCAGCTCGTGTTCCTCGATCCGATGCGGCTTGCTCAGCGCAGTGAGTATTTTGATCGCACTGACCGCAGCATCTTCCGCATGGGCAATAGTGGACAGCAGAATCACGAATTCATCGCCGCCCTGACGACTGACGGTATCGGAGCCACGGACGCTGGCGGCGAGACGCTCGGCAATCGACAGCAGCAGCCGGTCGCCTATGGCATGCCCCAGAGAATCGTTGACGTGTTTGAATCGATCCACATCGACGAATAGCACAGCAAGTTGTTCGTCGTGACGCCGTGATGCCGACATTGCCTGGGCCAACCGATCGTTGAACAACAAACGGTTGGGCAGGTCGGTCAAGAAGTCGTGATGCGCCAAATGGGACATGCGCTGTGACATGGCGTGTGCCTGACTGACGTCGTGAAACACGATTACGGCGCCGGTTACCTGGCCTCTGCTATCGTGAATGGGGGCCGTCGAGTCTTCAATGGCGGTTTGATGACCGTCGCGTCTGACGAGGACCGAGCCTGCGGCCAAACCGACAGTTTTGTCTTCCTGCATGGCCAAGGCGATCGGATTGCGGGCGTGCTCGGCATTGGTGCTGTCAGTGATTCGGAACACCTCGCTAAACGAGTGCCCCAATGCCTCGGCGCTTGACCAGCCGGTCATCGTTTCGGCTACCTGGTTGAGGTAGGTCACGTTGCCGGCGATATCCGTGCTGATCACAGCGTCACCGATGGAATTGAGGGTGACTTGTGCGCGCTCCTTTTCGACAAACGAGGCCTCGGCAATCGCGGTGCGCTCGAGCATATTGCGCACGGCCTTCAACAGCGAGTAGCCGTCGAGCTGGTTGTCCAGGATGTAATCCTGCGCTCCGTGTTGTACGGCCCGTTCTGCAATGCCTTCGTGTTCCGGGCCACTGAGCACCAAGATCGGTGTGTGATGCGATGCCTGGAATATGCGATCAAAGATGGCGAGCTGTTGACCGTCGCGCGAGCGCAAGTCGATGAGAATGGCCGCGATTTTTGCTTGGTTGCGGTCGCTTATGCGTTCGAGTGCCGCGGCGCAGCTTCTGACCCATTCAACGGCGAAGCGCTTACCGGTCGCTCGAGTCAGCAACTGTTGGACCATGCCCGCCTTGACGGCATTCTCCTGAAACAGCAATATGATTTGCTGCATCGCACCTTCCTTGCGCACTAAATCCTATTGAATTAGAAGCGAATTTGTCTTAACTGTCTGTTCGTTACCGTACAAAGTTAATCGCATGCGCGAGGTCGAAAGCATCCGGTCACAGCGACCGCCGTGGGGTACACTTTTTGAGTCTTGAAACCCGGGGACCACCCTGGGTAGGGATGCAAGCCAGTGTCTGACGTAGAAGCGCTAAATTCCAGGTGCCCCTCGGTATTCTTGAGCTACGCCTCGGAGGATCGCGAGGCAGCGCGGGCACTCAGGGATGCGCTACCGGCCTTCGGCTTGGAGGTCTGGTATGACGAAAGCGAGCTGGGCGGCGGAGAATTGTGGGATCAGAAGATCCGCAAGCAAATACGCGAATGCGATTACTTCATGCCGGTCATCTCGGCTCAAACCGAAGCACGGCATGAGGGGTATTTTCGCCGGGAGTGGCGCTTGGCGGTCGAGAGAACTCACGACATGGCTGACGACCATCCCTTTCTGCTGCCCGTCGTGATTGACGCTACCGGCCAGTCGGGGGCCCGGGTGCCGGAGAAGTTTTTCGCGATTCAATGGCTGCGAGTGCCGGGCGGCCAACCGACTCCCGCACTGGAGGCCCTATGCCGTCGACTGGTATCGGGCGAGGCGATAACCCCGAAGGCCGCGGGCATCTCTCAAACGAGGATCGGCAAAGCCGGTGCACCGAAGAGTCCACCCCAGTATCCCGAGTTTCCGACTGAGCGGCCAGGCTCGAAAACGCAGTACTGGCTTCACGTGTTCGGCTGGGCGTGCCGGTCGGGATGGATCTTCTTCAATCAATTGCCACGCTGGGTCAGGGCGTTCGTCTATGTCTGGCTTTGCATCGGACTGCTGTCGAAAGGCTGCAGCGATGACGATCATCACTCGTCCAAGATCTCGCGAGCGGAGGCCGAGAAGCTGCATGCCATATCGGACAAGTATCACGGCAGCTCGGACAAGGACGACATCTCGAAGCTGGCCCTGCAGATCGCTCGCATAACTTCTGAGGATGCGGCTGAGACTCCCACCGATCGCAGTCCAATGTTGGCGATGCCGTTCACGGCACCACCCGGAGATACCGAAGCCTCGAAGCTCGCCGATTCTACCTTCGCCCAGGTGTACGGAAAAATGGCCATCTCGCACCACGGCCGCGTGGCCTTGAGTCAGGAAACCGTACCCTGCGGCGATGTAAAGTCCGCGCTGGAACGAGGACGATCGAGCCATTCTCAGTACGTTATGTGCGGCACCATCGGCTCTGACGGTTCTACATCAGCTCTCAACATCAAAATGGCCAGAGTGAGCGACGGCACGATCGTCTGGTCGAAGGCCTACCCGGTCGCGGGCGCCGATCCGGCGAAGATCGCCGCGGAGGTGGATTCCCACCTGCCGGAGCTGACAGAGGATTGAAAGGCTCTCACACCTCCAACCTATCTTGAGGACGCGCCACCAGGGCATACAACACCGGCATGAGGAAAATACTGATCAACAGCCGGGTGAATAGGCCGCTGACGATCACCAGGGCAAATGGCCGTTGCGAGTCGGTGCCGACGCCGGTGGCCAGCGCAACCGGCAACAAGCCCAGCGCGGCAACAAGAGCCGTCATCATGATCGGACGCAGGCGCAGTATGGCGCCTTCTCGAATAGCCTCGGCGAGGGGAATGCCGCTGCGGCGAAGTTCATTGACGTACGAGATATAGACAACCGCGGTTTGTACCGAGACGCCGAACAGCGCCAAAAAGCCGATACCGGAGGAGACCGAAAAGGGCGTCCCGGTGATCCACAGCGCCAAGATGCCGCCTACCGGTGCTGAAAGCACCACACCAAGCACGGTAATGAACGGAAATTTTATGTTGCTGTAGAGGGCGAACAGCAGCAAGAAAATAAGGAAGGTGGTAAGCGGAACGATGACGTTCAATTGATGGCGCGAAGCGGTATATTCCTTATATTCACCGCCCCAGTCCAACCGATAGCCACGCGGCAGCTTGACCGCCGAGTTTACCTGCTGCATCGCGTCGTCAACCGCGCCCGCGAGATCGCGACCGGCGACCGAGAATTGCACGCCGATGTAGCGGGAATTGTCCTCCCGGTAAATGAACGAAGCGCCGCTCGCGACCTGAATTTCCGTCAATTCCTTGAGCGGAATTTCCTGTCCGGCGGGCGTGGCCACCAGAATATTGCCGATCTCCTCCGGATTGTCCCGGTATTGACGTTCGAGTCGAACGATGAGATCAAACTGCTTTTCCTGTTGCACGACCTGAGTCGCCACATCGCCGCCGATGGCCGTTTGAATCAAGGCATTGACGTCAGCGACATTCAAACCGTAGCGTGCGATCTTGGCGCGGTTGATGTTGATGGTCAGGCTTGGCTGCCCCAGTTCCTGCACCAAAGTCACTTCGCGGATGCCGCGTACCCGCTCCAGAATCTGTTTTATCGCTCGGCCTTTTTGTTCAAGCGTGTCAAGATTGGAACCGAAAACCTTGACGGCCAGCGCGCTCTTGAGCCCGGTTTCCGCCTCGTCCACCGCATCCTCAGCCGGCTGGGTATAATTGAAGTTGATGCCGGGGAACGCGGCGAGCTTCTCGCTGATAGCCTCGGTGAGTCCCGTTTTATTGCGATACGAACCGGTCCACTCCGAGTAGGGCTTGAGGCCTACGAAAAACTCTACGTTGAAGAAGCCGGTGGGATCGGTACCATCATCAGGGCGCCCGAGCTCCGAGGCCACGGTGGTGACCTCCGGAAAGGATCTCAATATTTCACGCACTCTCGGCGCAATTTTTGCCGACTCATCGAATGAAATGGTGTAGGGCATGGTTGCCCGAACCCACAGAGCACCCTCGTCGAGGTGCGGCATGAACTCCGCACCGATGCGCGGAATGAGCAGCAGCGAGCCTGCCAACAGAATCGCCGAGGCAAAGGTCGTGCCCCAAGTATGTGCAAGACAAATGTCCAGACCTCTGGTGTAAATCGACTTGATGGACTCGAATGCGGCGTTGCGCCGTTCCTTTACCCCTTTGCGCATGAACCACGCGCACAGCACGGGCAGCAGTGTCAGTGTGACGATCAGAGAGCCGATCAATGCAAAGACCATCGTGTCCGCCATGGGTCTGAAGAGCGTCCCCGATGGACCGGCCAACACGTAGATCGGCAGGAAGCCGGCCACGATGACCGCGACCGAGTAAAAAAGCGGACGGTCCACTTCGGCCGCGGCTTCGATGATGATCTCCTTGATGCTCGGCGACGTGCCGCGACGCGCGGCGATCTGGCGGAAAATGTTTTCGACCATGACCACCGCGGCATCGACCAGGATTCCGAAATCCACGGCGCCAATGGACAACAGGTTCGCCGATGCATTTTGCAAATCGAGACAAACGAAGGCGAACAACAGAGCCATCGGTATGGTGGCTGCGACAATGAGGCCGGCGCGAAAATCGTAGAGGAAAAATATCAGCACCACGATGACCAGGAGCATGCCGCGCAGCAAGTTGCGCTCGACAGTCTGAGTTGTCAGTTCAACCAGGTCGCTACGGTCGTAGAAGGGCAGGACCTTCACATCCTTCGGCAGAATTTCTTCGTTCAGTTCCTTGGTCTTGGCCTCGACGCGCTTCAGCACATCCTGGGTCTTTTCGCCGGTCCTCAGCAAAATGACGCCCTCCACGGCATCATCCTGTGACTGGTAGCCGAATTCGCCAAGTCGTGGGGCAATTCCGATGACTACATGGCCGATATCCTTCACCAGCACCGGAGTGCCGTCATGCACCGCGAGTACGACGTTGCCGATGTCCTCCAATGTGCTCAGGCGCCCCAAGCCGCGAACATAGTAGAACTGGCCGCCCTGCGAATAAAATCCACCGCCGCCATTGCTGTTGTTGGCAGCAAGAGCGCTCTGTACCTGGGTTACCGACAATCCCACCGAGGCAATTCTGGCGGGATCGAGCAGCACCTGATACTGCATGGTGCCGCCGCCAAACCCAGAGTCATCCGCCACGCCGGGAACGGAGCGGTATTTCGGTTCGATGACCCAATCCTCGAAAGTCTTGAGTTCCATCGGTGAACGATCCGCGCTTTGCAGTACGTAGCGATAGATGAGGCCCGAGGGTGAAGACAGCGGCGACATGGCGGGCGTAACGCCGCTCGGAAGATTGATGTCGCCAATGCGATTGAACGCCTGTTGGCGCGCAAAATATTTGTCCGTGCCGTTTTGAAACGTGAGAATCACGTCGGACAAGCCGTAGAGTGAGATCGAACGGATCGTCGTCATCTGCGGGATGCCGTTCATCTGCAGTTCGGCGGGCACGGTGATCAGCCGCTCGACCTCCTCGGCGGCGTGCCCTGGCCATTGCGTGATGATTTCAACCCTGGGCGGAGACAGGTCCGGATAGGCATCGACAGGCAAACGATCCAGCGAGCGCGACCCTGCTCCGATGAGCACGAGAGTCATCAAAATGACCAGGAATCCTTGGCGCAGCGACGATGCCACGATCCGATTCATGAACGACGGCGATTGCTGCGCGGAGCCGGCTGGGATCGGATCCTCGCTCATTGATTTTGCATGAACTGCACAAAGATCGCCCCGTCGACCACGATTTGGTCACCGGCCTTGAGACCGTCGACAATGTCGTATTGGTCGCCGGATCGGTATCCCAATGTCACGTGCTGCCGCGCGAAACTGCCGTCCGCCTGCACCAAATAAACAAACGGCAGATTTACATCGTCACGCAGCACCGCGGACACGGGAACCAAGAACGCGGCGTTTTCTTGATGTGCTTGAATTGACACGCGCACATACATCTGCTTTTTCAAAAAGTCGCCCGGATTTTTCACAACCACGCGGGCCACGACGGAACGTGTGTCGGGATCCACCAAGGCGGAAATGTTATCTACTGTTCCGGAGAATTTGTTCGAGCCGATGCCTGTCACAATTTCCGCTTGGTCGCCGACGCTCACTGACGGCAAGTCCGAACCAAAAACTTGCGCCATCACCCAGACGCGCGACAAATCCGCGACCGTGAAGCACGGCGTGGTGCCGCCCTGAAGCAGCTGACCCGGCGTGATCAGCTTTTCGACCACTGTTCCTGTGACCGGCGCGCGGATGACGCCATCGAGACGCGAAATGGGTCGGCCTTCCTGAATGTTTTTTATGGCCTGCGCGGGTACCTGCAGGGAGACGAGCGACTGGAGCGCCGCCTCGCGATCAGCCTCGGCATTGGCGGCGTCGCTTTCTGCCTGGTCCGCTTCGCGCCGGGAAACACCGTTGTGTTCGACGAGGTCCTTGTCCAGATCGGCAAGCCGACGGGCGGTTTGGGCGGTGGAAATGGTCTTCCGATAGACACTGATGGCAGTTGCAAAATCCGGCGAATATATGGCCGCCAGCGGCTGTCCTTGTTTTACATGCTCACCCAGGGAAACGAGCAGACGCGAGACCGGTCCCGAAAAGGGCGCCAAAACGCTGGTGGCCTGATCGTTGTCGAAATCAACCACGCCGGTAGCCTCAACGGTCTTGCGAAACTTTGCGGCTACGACCGTGTACAGGCGGATATTTTCTCGTTGTGCCGGCGTCAGCTGTACGTTGCTCGCGGCTATTGATGCTGCCTGCGGACCGCTGTCGGTTTTCGGCGAGCAGGCGGCGCCTGAGACGGCAGCGGCCAGCGCAACGGCAAGCGCGCGGGCAGGAAGCGATTTATTTTGCATTTTTCTCTTTGGTCGAATCCGCATGCCACCACCCGCCACCCAGTGCTTGAAACAGTGCCGCCGTATCGGCAAAGCGATTGGCCTGCGCCTGGATCAAGCTGATTCGCGCCTGTTGGTCGGCCTGTTGCGCGCTCAACAACGCAAGATAACCTGCATAACCGCCTTGCCATTGGCGTTGCGCCAACGCCAGCGTGACCTTGGCCGCGTCGGCCGCGTTCGCCGCAGCCTTCACCGCCTCGGCATCCTGTTCAAGCGCCGTCAATGTGTCGGCAACATTCTGAAAGGCAGTCAGCACCGTGCTGCGATATTGTTCGGCAGCCTGATCGTAAGCGGCCTTTGCAGCACGCTCGCGATGCAATAGGGTGCCACCTTGAAAAATAGGCGCAGTCGCCGCCGCCCCCACGCCCCAAAACCCGGTTCCGGACGTGAACAACTGGCTCATGGCTGCCGCGGAGCTGCCGGCGTTTGCCGTCAATACGATGTTGGGCAGCCGGTTTGCGATGGCGATCCCAATCTTCGCGCTGGCATCGTGCAAATTAGCTTCGGCCTGCAGTACGTCCGGGCGTTGCGATACGAGAGCGGAAGGAACGCTCAGCGGTAGGTCTTCAGGCAACTGCAGACTCGATAGATTGAATTTATCCACCGGCGCCTGGCTGGGGAACCGACCGGCCAGGACTGCGAGCAGGTCGCGTAGCTGGGCTTCCTGCTTGATGAGCGGTGGCAACGTGGCGCTGACCTGCGCCAGCAGCGCTTCCTGGGCGGCGACATCCAGGCGGTTTGCATAGCCCTTCTCGAATTGGTATCGCAAAATCTTAACGGTGTTGCCGGTGCTGTCGATGAGTTCGTGAGTCGCATCAATTTGCATCTCGATCGCGCCGACCTGTATTGCCGTGACCACCACGTTGGAGGTCAAAGTGGTGTAGGCAGCGATCATTTGAAAGCGAACTTCCTGTGCCTGCGCATCCAGCGACTCGACCGTGCGGCGATTGAGGCCAAAAACGTCCGGCACGTACGAGATGCTGACTTGCGGCGTGAAGAGATTGTAAAGAAATATATTGGAATTCAACGCGGGAGCAATCTGTCCGGACTGTCTCTGCCGCGCGGCCGAAAAGTCCGCCACCGCGCTGGGATAGTAGGCGCCCCGTTGCGCCAGAACATTTTCCCTGGCGACGGCCAATGCTGCTTGGGCCGCTTTCAGGTCGTGGTTGTTTGCAAGCGACTGGTCGATCAGCTCATTGAGCGGGGCGGAATGAAACAGTGTCCACCAGTCAGCGGAGATGTCGTCTCCTTCGGCAAAGCGCTGCGGTTGCCCGGCGACCACGTTCGGCGTGCTTGCGGTGGCCGCCACAGGACTGCCCCTATAGTCGCTGACCTCGGGAGGGGCGGGTCTTTTGAAGTTCGGACCCACGGCACACCCGGCAGGGAGCAGCACCAAGAGTGCCGCAACGATCGACGGCAGGCGCCGTTTATACATGTGTGTAGTGCAGGATCGCTGGGCTGGGCAACTGGGAGTCTCGAGGCGCGATTGGTTTAATTGGCTGTCGAACGTGCGCCGCTTTCCATCAGCGCCGGTCTTCGACTAGCCGTTAAATATACTATGTTCGAGTGAGAACCTCGATCGGAGTTCGCTTTTCCCCAGGCTCCTTGGGCGACGGCTCCTTTGCTAGGAGGCCGCTTTGGTCGCCTGCGGGATGACCGATGGATCGCTCAAGAATTGCCTGACGCGATCGAATTCTTCTCGAAGCCGCGCATTGCATTGCTCCAGCGCGCGCACGTTGCCGTTGGCGCTGCCGGCCTCCATCTGCTCTGCGGCTGATTTCAGGGCGTGCGCGTGGATATTTGCGCAGGCGCCTTTCAATTGGTGCGCAGCCCTTGCCAATGCCGCGCGATCGGCTGCCGCCACCGCATCCGCCATTTCGGATAACTGCCGCTCGCCGCTGGCGATGAAGGTGGCTACCAATTCCTGTGCAAAAGCATGATCGCCACCGGTGATGCTGTGAAATGCGTTCAAATCCACCGGGGGTCCAGGAATTGCCGGCGCTGCGCAAGTCGTGCCCGAGGGCAGGGGCGAGGCCGGGGTCTCTGCCGCATCCTTGGCCAAGCCAAATTTCGTCAGGACATTGCGCAGCCGCTCAACCTCGATGGGCTTGGTCAAATAGCCATCCATCCCGGCAGCCTCGCACAGCTCACGGTCGCCGGTCATGGCGTTGGCCGTGAGCGCGATGATG
>Ga0210406_10008691_pt1 | contig 10158 bp, 7 predicted proteins | sample IncBWC30MmetaG_FD_155454 | JGI IMG/M metagenome (GOLD analysis project Ga0210406, IMG submission 155454) | Forest soil microbial communities from Barre Woods Harvard Forest LTER site, Petersham, Massachusetts, United States - Inc-BW-C-30-M | ecosystem: Environmental > Terrestrial > Soil >... | reverse complement strand
TGGTGGATGTATCCCCGAGGCAGTGTCCACTATGACGTCATGGTGACGCTGATCCTCGCCTTTATCTTTCTGGCTCCCCTGTGGATCAACTTCCGCGACAAGCCGGTTGAGCGCTCGCCTTACCAGGCGGAGGTCGTCGTCCAGGCCGAAGGGAACGGCTTCGTCTACAAAGTGGACGCGGCCGCTGTCAGACCGGGAAGCGATGCCCAGGTTCGTGAGGCGCTGCTGCGGGTGATTGAGCCGGTAGCGGGCGAGATCAGCATCGACCACTACGAAGAAGTGCGGGACAGCAAGCACAACGTCATCGCCTACAAGGTCTGGGGCCACCGCTAGCCGGAACACCACAGGAACAACGTCATGAAGAGAAATATTGCAGCGGCCTTTATCGTCTTCGCGCTTGCGGTCGCCGCGCATGCCCAGAACCTGGAGGCCGCGCTCAATTCGATGGACAAGGCCGCTGCGGACTTCAAGGCCGCGCAGACCGACTTTGTCTGGGACCAGTTCGAGAAGGTCGTCGGTGAGCACGACTATCAGAACGGCACTATGTACTTTCGACGTCAGGGCGACGATGTGCAGATGGCGGCTGACATCACCTCGCCCGACAAGAAGTACGTGCTGTTCACCGGGGGCATGGTCAGCGTTTATGTACCCAAAGCCGCCCAGGTCACCGAATACAACGCCGGTAAGAACAAGGCCGACTTCGAGACGTTCCTGGTGCTGGGGTTCGGCGGGCGCGGACACGATCTGGCCAAGTCGTTCGACGTGAAGTACTCGGGGATGGAACAGGTGCAGGGGGTGAACGCCGCGAAGCTCGAGCTGACACCGAAGTCACAAAGGGTCGCGAACATGTTCCAGACGATCACGCTCTGGATCGACCCGGCCCGGGGGGTCAGCGTGCAGCAGCTGTTTACGGAGAAGTCCGGGGACTACCGTCTCGCCAAATACAACAACATCCAGCTGAACCCCAAGCTTTCCAATGACGTTTTCAAGCTCAAGACCAGCGGAAAAGTTACCTACGTCCGGCCCAACGGCTAAAGACCCGAGAGTGGTGTTTCTGACAAATGGTGTGGCGAATCTGCGAATTTGCCACATTTTCTTTTTTAGCGTGTTGTTTAGAATCAGGGATTAGGCAGAAAATGTTAGCAAGTCATTCAAATATAAGTAAGTTATAGCTATCCAATTCAGCCCGTGAGAGTTAGCAGGCGTTATTTTCGCCATTCTTTCGCTGCAGCGAGTTGGGTCGAGGAGAGGTATTTCAGTTCTGGGGTTCGGGCGACGGAGTGGTTCACGCCGTCAGCCGCGTCCGTTGCGCGAGTTTTTCGAGGAGCGAACATAGTCCGCCGCCTGGGTGCGGACCGGCGAGAGACACGAGTGCCTCGCCTCACGATCCATGTCTTACACGATGCGAGCGGGAGGTGAAAAGGACGTGGAGCACATGACCGAGTGATAAGGGAGGCTCAGATTCACCACGGAGTACGCGGAGAGCACGAAGGGGTTAACGGTTCCGACCGTTGAGATGAAATCTGATTGTAACGAGTCCTCGGTTAACGTCCAACGGCGGCACGCGAACCCTGGGGCACCGGTCAGTGGTCCGAGTTACATCAAACGAAGGGCCTAACCTGGGGCAGTGGGCGACCGGCCTCTCGGTACTGGGTGTGTCCGTAATACTTAGGTCTTTGATCGAGCCTTACGTGCAGCCATGGCACGCCTGCCCCGGCCGTGCTGAGCCAAACGGGTTTTGGTCCCAGTCGTTTCTCCATTAATTCGCCAACCAGCCTCCACAAGCAATGCTTCTGCGCATCAGGGGCGTTCCTGACGAACGCTGCAAGATGTCCATAAGCAGACGGAGGCGGACACGGCTCGACCAGAATCGCGTCATTGCTCAGGCTTGAGAACGAGACAACGTCTTTGTTTCCTGCGGATCCAACAAAGTGCTCCGCAAAAGCGTCGGGGTCAGGTTGGTTCAGCAGCTCTGGGCTGTCCAGAAGCACGAATTCAAATGATCGACCTGCTGAAGCAGCCGTAATCGGCGGGGTCTCCCATCGGAATGCCGCATAGGGTGCATCAGCCAAAAACGCAATGAAAAATTCACGGAAGACCGGGTCATTTCGCCAGCGGAGCAAAACCTCCGAAAACGGTACCGGGTGGTTCCTTAAATCAATGCTTACGACTTGCCCGTGCGCCAATTGTTCTCTCCGAATTGACCACACTGGGTGAAAACTCCGAGTTCCTACTTCGCTGGTGGTGGTGTCGAGGTGTCCTTCATCTGGGCTGAGTTCTTGATGAAGAGCACTGCTTTCCACATGTCGTCGTCGGAGAGTACGCCGTCCCACCCCGGCATGGCCGTCAGCTTCACTCCGTACTTGGTGACGTAGAACAGGTTCGCGTCGGGATCGTCGGGGGTGTGGTTCATGAGCTGGGGCACAGGAGGATAGAACTTGCTCTTCATGGGAGACACCGGCTCCTTGAGGCTGCCGTGACAGAGGGCGCAGTTCTTGTCGTACACCATGGAGCCGTCCATGATGTTCTCCACGGTGGGTTTGAAGGGGTTGTCCTGCTTGGGAGCGTGCGCATCCACCCACTCGTCGAGGGACTGATTGGCGGTATGGCGCTCGAAACTGTTGGGACCGGTGGGAACCGCACGGGTATCGACGTGTCCCGTGGTAAGCGCCCAGTAGGCTCCGCCGAAGATCACGACCAGCGTCACGATTACACCTAGAAGAAATCCGCGCATGTCTCTCCTTGCAACCGCAAAAGTGTCGGGTGGCCTACGGCTTCCAGATTAAATCATGGCCAAATTGCAAACATTAAGAAAAGTGACGTTTGGCGTAGAAGTCTTGCCGCGCCGACACGCTAGTAACTTCGTAGCCGGCGCGCCTCGCGGACTACATCAGCCACTTTGGGCAAGAAAGCCTCCTCCAAAGGTGGCGAGAACGGCACGGGCGTATCGGCGGAGGCGATGCGGGCGATCGGTGCATCGAGCGCGTCGAAGCATTCTTCGTTGATGACAGCCGCGACCTCGCCGGCGATGCCTCCGGTCCTGGTGTCTTCGTGCAGCACGATAACGCGGTTAGTCTTCTCTACGGTCTTGCGGATGGCGTCGCGATCGAGCGGCAACACCGTGCGGAGATCGACGACCTCGAGTTCGATTCCGTCCTTGGCCAGGATTTCCGCGGCTTCCAGAGCCACGTAGACCATCGCAGCATAGGTGATGACACTGACATCGCGGCCCGGGCGGGCGACCCGAGCCCTCCCGATCGGGACGGTGTAGTCCTCGGCAGGTAGTTCTTCCTTGATGCGCCGGTACAGAAACTTGTGCTCGAAGAAGAGGACGGGATTGTTGTCGCGGATGGCCGACTTGATCAGCCCCTTGGCGTCATAGGCGGAGGCGGGACAGACAACCTTCAGCCCTGGCGTATGCGCGAAATAAGTTTCTGGATTCTGCGAATGGAACGGGCCGCCGTGCACTCCTCCACCTGAGGGACCTCGCAGCACAACCGGAACCGGGGCGCCCCAGCGGAAGTGCGCCTTCGCGAGTAAGTTGACGATCTGGTTGAAGGCGCAACTGATGAAGTCCATGAACTGAAATTCAGCCACGGGGCGCATGCCGGTGAGTGCCGCGCCGAAGGTGGCGTTTACGATCGCCATTTCGGAGATGGGGGTGTCGACGACGCGGGCGGGACCGAAGCGGTCGATGAAGCCCTCGGTGACTTTGAAGGCCCCGCCATAGATGCCGATGTCTTCGCCGATGCAGAAGACGGCGGGGTCTCGCTCCATCTCTTCCCAGATGCCCTGGCGGATTGCTTCGAGATAGGTGACTGGTGCCATGTTTGTCCTATGCAGTTGCGATTGACGATTTTATCGACAAATCAGTGAAAAAGCCGGAGCCGCGAAACCGGAAGTCTCTCAGGGCTAATCAGCTTGCGGAAAAAGCCGGGAAGCAGATCCCCCGGTGGCTAAAGTCGCTGAGGAATGACAAAAATAGAGGGCTTGTGCGGCACGGCTGAAGCCGTGCCCCTTCAAAACCGATTTACGAAACAGCCCCACATTACCTCGGTGTTTTCGGCCCCGGCGTTGCCGGTGTTGCCGCCGGCAGTTGCGAAGTTGCGGGCTTCTTGTCGGCCGGCTTCTTCGGTGGCGGAACCGGCCGCACGTCGCCGCCATCGATAGGGGAGGAGCGAAAGCGCTCCAGCTCGGGGTCCCACGTCCAGACCTGGTAGCGGGTAATCGTGGTCTTGTTGTCGGTCACAACTTGCTTTTCGAATATGCGAAACAGGGCGGCCGAGCTGGGCGGAGACTTCAGCAGCGAGAAGGTCGAGGTCTGGGTCTGCTGCTGGTTGTCCGTCTCCGCGGAGGAGCGGTTGGTGAGCGTAAGTTCGCTGTGCTCGGTGGTATCGAGCACGACTTCCACGCGGTCATGCAGTAGCTTCAGGACGACAAAGTTTTCCTGTTGCACGCTGCCGCTGTCTCGTGAAGTTTCGTGGTGCACCAGGATCTCGGAGACGCCGGACTGAATCAACTCGGTGAACGTGACCTCGGGACGTTGCGCGTGCGAAGGCAGACGGACGGTTTGAACATGGCGCCACTCCGACTGTGGAGCCTGGTCAAAAACCACGAAGTATGTGGAATCGCATTCAGTGGAGTCGGCGATCAACACAACGTTCTCAGCGCCGGCCCGAAGCACAACCTCCTCCCGAGACTCCATGTGATGGAAATTCACGCACGGAGAGTTGGAGTCCGTCCCGGGTTTGGAAGGGTTGGGCGCGAAAATGCCGAGCTCCCGGGCCAGGTCGTTGCGTTGCGTCGGTGTGCCCTCGTCAAGCGTATGCGCCACGTAACTGGGCGAGTGGGTGGTGAATGGCTGCTGCTTCTTCTTGAAGGGCAACTCGGCGAGCGTCACCCCAGACAAAGCAAGCATGAGAACGGATGTGTAGAAGATCTTCATGCCGAAAGGAAGAACCCAGGAGCGCGAGGTTCCACATGTCCGACTACAGCGCGATGCATAGCGTGATACGGTTGCGAAAGAGCGCTCATTTCAAATGTACCGCCGCCTCGCTTTGCCTTGGACCGGGCGACGCGGATTTGCGCACCGCGGCTTTGACCGGTCCGTACAACGGCTTGATGTCATGGCAGGAGGCATCGCAATACACCCCCTGATGTGACTTGTCGGTCTCCGGATCGGGCATAGGCGACACAACTGCTGCTGCGCGTTCGATCTCGAGGTCGTGTTCGATCCGCTCGATCAGCTTGCGGTTCTCGTCGGCGGTCAGCCAGCGCTTCACATTCACGAGGTAGTTCTCGAAGCGCGCGATGGGGTCGCGGGCGCGCCAATACTCGAACAGCTTCGCGGGGACGTAATGGGCTGCATCGTGAATGGCGTGCCCCTTCATACGCATCATCTTGGCTTCGATCAGAGTGGGGCCGTCGCCGCGACGGGCGCGCTCGCAGGCTTCATGGGTGGCGTCATACACCTGGCAGGGATCGGTGCCGTCGACGATCACGCCGGGGATTCCGTAGGCGATCGCACGCTCAGCCAGGTCTTTGACACGGAACTGCATATCGCTGGGGGTGGAGTAGCCCCAGAGATTGTTCTCGACGATGAGGACGAGGCCGAGCTTCTGCACGGCGGCGAAGTTCAGGCTCTCGTAGGTGACGCCGGTGGACTGTCCGCCGTCGCCGATGTAGGTGAGGGCGGCGATGTTCTTGCCCTGCAAGCGCGCGCCGAGGCAGACGCCGGCCATGATGCCAATCAGTTCACCGAGCATCGAGATGGGCGCGCAGACGTGACGGCGCTCCCAGTCGCCGAAATGGGAGGAGGCGTCGCGGCCGAAGGTTGGCGAGTCGGACTTTGCCATGTATTGACGCATGATGTCGCGCGGGGCGAAGCCACGCACCAGCACCGATCCCTGATTGCGAATCATGGGGCCGAGCCAGTCGTCGTCGCGCAGCGCCAAGGCCGAGGCGCAGGAACAGCCTTCCTGGCCAAGTCCGAAATACACGCCGCCTACCACCATGCTCTGTTTGTAAAGATTCTCCAGAACGGTTTCCATGCGACGGTTGAGGAGCATCCAGCGATAAATGGAGAGACATTGCTTGCGCGAGAGATATTTCGATTCGCGAATCGGCGGGGCAGCGGCGCTTAGGTCGCCTTCGATCTTGTACTCGACCTTGGAGCCCTCGCCGGACTGGTACAAGCGAAATTCGGGACGCTCGAGACGGTAGTCGGGGATGGAGTAGGTGCGAAGGGAACTCGCGGGTGTATCGGCGGCTGTCTGGCGCGTCTTGGTCGCGACTTTTGGCTTCTCCAGCGATGAAGCCTTCTTGCTGATGTGCCTGGGACGCGGCTTGGATGAGGGCTTCTTCTTCGGCATACGGTGCACGGGTACGATAAACGCCCGGAGTTGATGAGGCAAGCCGGGTGGTGTCGCCGGCTAAAGCCGGCTTGCAATTCAAAATGCGCCTCCGACCGCGGGCTCACGCCCACGGCTACCACAAATTCCACCGCGGCGCGGCTGTCGCACGTTCACTGTTTCGTGTCGAGCGGGTGCTGCGTCTTCTCGAAGAACTCATTCTGCAGCTTTAAGGCCTGTTGATCGGCCTTGACGCCCTTGATGGCCTCGGCGATCTGGCTGGACCACGTCTTTTGGTCGAACTCACCCAACTGCTTGGTGGCCGCCGATCCTACGCCGGAGTAGTGATCGGGAAACTTGGCGTACCACCAGATGCCGGTGTAAACGTTTTCAGGCAACGTCAAACGGTTCTGGTCGGCGCCGGACTCGTTGTCGGCGCGATCCATGTGTACCAGGTCGGGTCGGGCCACCAGCATGTGAGAGGTCTCGCTTTCGCCGGCATGCATGTCGTTCTTGGGCGTCTTGAGCGGCGGACGTCCGGGAACGTTTTCGCGCGGGAGTCCGAAGACGTAAACGACATAGTCGCGCGGAGTTGCCAGTTGGGCCTGCGCGAACAGCGGCAGCAGGCTCTCGTTCCCGCCGTGGCCGTTGACGATGAGGACCTTTTTGCAGCCGTTGCGCGCCATCTCCTTCACGGTCTCCTGCAGGAGCGTGAGCTGGGTGCTAAGGCTGTAGGCGACAGTCCCGGGCTCCTGCTGCGCCTCGAAGATCTGCCCGAAATAGTATTCCGGAAAGACGACGGCATATTCCTCCTGTACGGCGTTCATCACGGCGAATCGGACATCGAGCAAATCGGTGCCGAGCGGAAGATGCGGGCCGTGTTTCTCGATGATGCCGATGGGAAGCACGCAGACGCCCTGCGATTGGTGAATGGCCTGCACGAAGTCCGGGGCGGTGAGTTCTTCCCACTTAGGGGAGAGGTTGGTTTGCGACGCGGCGGGAAGTGCGAATACGATGAGAGCGAGAACGAGAGGGGGGAAGGACAGCTTAATAGGTGGCATGAGGCCTCCGGAATCGTGAAACAGGATTCTAACCGAGAAGCACATTGGGCTTGGAAAGACGATCCTCGCGGGCTACAGGCCCACTCGGGATGACAAAATAAAACGGCGTGTTGCGGCACGGCTGAAGCCGTGCCCCTTCCAAACCACGCCACACGCCCACTGTCTTACGCCAGTTCGCTGCCGTCGCCCAGCAGGTCGCGCAGTTCTTTCGGTGGGCGTGCAGGGGTGTCTTGATTGGCCGAGCCGTCCTCACTGTTACTTTGCTTGGGGCTGGCGACAGCCTGCGCGAGGAGATCTTCCAGCGACTCCAGCCACAGCATCTGGGTCTGAAAGACGCGGCCGAAATTTCTGGACGCGGAGGTCGCGACCTCTTCGAGAGCGAGCTCTCGTTTCGTTTCCCGTTCGAGCGAAGTGACGGGTTTGTCTGTGATGCCGCAGGGAACGATGAGCGAGAACGAGTCGAGATCGGTGGAGACATTCAAGGCGAAGCCGTGGGTGGTGACGGAACGCGAGATGTGAACACCGATTGCCGCGATCTTGGCCTCGGGCTTGTCAGGAAGTGCGTAAGTCCAGACGCCGGTCAGCCCCTTGATGCGCTGGGTGCCGACTCCGAAGTCGCTGCAGGTGCGGATCAACACCTCCTCCAGGCGCCGGACGTAATCGACCGCACCGACCTTGGGCTCGAAGCTGCGCAGATCGACGATCGGGTAGGCGATCAGTTGTCCGGGGCCGTGGTAGGTGACGTCGCCGCCGCGATCGATGTCGAACAGCTCGACGCGCTGCTGGGCTAGGAACTCCGGCGGCGCCAGCACGTTGGCCAGGCGGGCATTGCGGCCGAGCGTGATGACTGGCGGGTGTTCCAGCAGCAGCAGGGTGTTTTCGATGCGCGCGGACTTGCGCATCTCCAACAGCGTTCGTTGCAGTTCGAGCGCGGTGCCGTAGGCGACGCGACCCAGATAGAGGACGTTGGTGACCATAGCAACTCTAGCTTGTAAGTATCACCCACATTGGATGTCTGGGCACGTTGATTCGTAGCAAAGGGCGCGAGTTCGGCAACAGGTGGGCGGCGTTTCCGGTGCTATCCTGAACCTGTCTTTCCCCCATGAAGCGTGATGTCGAAGAGCCCGCCGCGATCAGCAAACCCGCGCCCGATGCCGGAACCGGGCGGAAACTCGTCGGCAATTTCCTGTTCGTCATCCTGATTCTGGTCGCAATCGCCGCGGGAGCGCTCTCCGGCATGCTGCTGGTGTTTTCGACCGACCTGCCCCAGGTCACCGAGCTGGAAAAATACCGGCCCAGCACGATCACGGAACTCTACGACGATCAGAATCGCGTGATCGGACAGTTCGCGCTGCAGCGCCGCGTCATCGACAAGTACGACGACTTCCCGGCGGTGCTGCGTGACGCCCTCATCTCGACCGAAGACAAGGATTTCGAGCGCCACTGGGGAGTGGATGTTTGGCGCGTCTTCGGCGCCGCCTATCGCGATGTCGCGGTGGGAGGTCGGGCGCAGGGCGCGTCCACGCTCACCATGCAGTTGTCGCGCAACCTGTTTCTGACGCCCGACCGCAACTTCCGGCGCAAGATGCAGGAGGTGATGCTCGCCATCCAGATTGAACGGCGTTTTACCAAGCCGCAGATCTTCACGCTCTACGCTAACCAGATCTACCTCGGGCACGGCGTTTATGGCTTCGAGGCCGGGGCGACCTACTACTTCGGCAAGAAAGCCAAGAACCTGACGCTGGAAGAAGCGGCGGTGCTGGCCGGCCTGCCTAAGGCCCCAAATGCCTATTCGCCCATCAACAATCCGGAGCGCGCGCTGCACCGCCGCAACCTGGTGATCAATAACATGCTCGAGGACGGCAAGATCACCGCCGAGGAGGCACAACGCGCCAAGAACTCGCCGATCCGATTGAACGTGCAGGGAGAGCCCAACAGTATCGCGCCGTACTTCGTGGAGGAGATCAGGCAATACCTCGAAAAGAAGTATGGCAGCGAAGAAGTACATGAAAAGGGGCTGCGGGTGTACACGTCGCTGAACCTGGAGATGCAAAAGGCCGCCAACCTCGCGGTGCTGGACGGCCTGGCGGCGTACGAACATCGCCATGGATGGAAGGGAAGCCTGCTGAACGTGGTTGCCAACGGAGAGTTGCTGGAGTCGTACCGGCACGTGGACTGGGACAACGACATGGCGCAGGGCGATTATGTCCACGCGCTGGTGACGAGCGTCGGCCCGCAGTATGCGACGCTGAAGGTTGGCCACTACGGCGCAGAGCTGGGCCCGACGGAGATCAAGTGGACGCGCTACACGACGCCGCAACAATTCCTGACGCGTGGCGACCTGGTGTACGTGAAGATCCTGCAGCTCAATGGCACGCAGAGCCGAGTTTCGCTGGAGCACGAGTCGGGTGTGCAGGGAGCGTTGTTGGCGTTGGATAACTCCACCGGCGACGTGAAGGCGATGGTTGGCGGACGCAGCTTCGAGCAGTCGAAGTTCAACCGGTCAACCCAGGCGCTGCGCCAGGTGGGATCGTCGTTCAAGCCGTACATCTATACGGCGGCGATCGATCAGGGCATGACCCCGGACGACACGGTGCTCGACGCGCCGGTCAGTTTTCCGGGCGGGCCGAATGGCCCCTATGTTCCGCACAACTACGACGGCAAGTTCGAAGGGGTCATCACGTTTCGGCGGGCGCTAGCGCACTCCCGCAACATTCCCGCGTTGAAGGTCACAGAACGTGTGGGGG